>Ga0075017_100001947_pt1 | contig 12789 bp, 16 predicted proteins | sample AleBraG_ABR_2012_FD_71475 | JGI IMG/M metagenome (GOLD analysis project Ga0075017, IMG submission 71475) | Freshwater sediment microbial communities in response to fracking from Pennsylvania, USA - Alex Branch Run_MetaG_ABR_2012 | ecosystem: Environmental > Aquatic > Freshwater > Creek >...
CTTCTCAAGGGCGACCTCGACCTGAACGCCGCACCGGAGCTCCGCGAGTGTTTGGGAGATCACACCAGCGAGTCGGTGACGCTCGACTTCTCCGACGTGACATTGATTGACACCACCGCGATCGGTGTGCTCGTCGACGCGTACAACCGGGCTGTCGACGGTGGCGGCGCGCTCATCCTGCACGGCGTGCTGCCCGCGCAGATGACGGTATTCGGGTTGGCGGGCGTCGCCAACTATCTGGATCTGTACGGCGATGACGCCACACCGTTGTAACGAGCAGTCACGCTGCGCTCTCGACCACCTGCCGCCACGTTCGTCTCTCCTACGCGGTACCTGGGACCCGGCCTGGAGCGACCCGGCTAGTCCTCGCGCAGCCGGTCCTCGACCGCATCGACCTTCGAGTGGAGCCCGTCTTTGACACCTGGTCGGTGGTCGATCTTGATGACCACGCTGACTCGTGGCGCGTCTTCAGCGACCTTCATGACACAAGCCTTGATGAGCGCCATGACTTCATCCCATTCGCCTTCGACGTTCGTGAACATCGCGTTGGTCTCGTTGGGGAGCCCGCTCTCACGGACGAGCCGTACGGCGTCGGCGACTGACCCGCTGACGGACTCACCGACGCCGAGCGGGGTGATGGAGAAGGCAGCGAGCATGGGACCGACCCTTCCACGCCGAGGTCGTGTCTCGACCTCGTGATGCCGTCGTAGTCTGGTCCCATCCCCCCGACTCGATGCGAGGACCGGCTTAAGGCTCGCTGAAGTCCCGATGCTCATGGTTCTGCAAGGTGTGCGCGCAAGGGAGCAAGCAGCGGTCCCTTGCGCGAAACTTGGGGGCGTGGACGCAGACGAAGAGGTCGCCTATCGCAGCATGGCAGACCCCTCCCTCTTGATCCTCGGTGCATCCGCCGTGACGATTCTCTGCGTCGTGTTTGCTGTTGCCGTACTCGTCCAACCGTACGTTGGATCTCGTTGGGGAAGCATTCCCATCTTCTTGGTGGGCTGTATTGCATTCTTCTGGTGGCTGGCGCTCAGCCATTGCTACGAGGCAGTTTTGCGTCCGAACGGCGAGCTTGAGTTCTTCTACCTCCTTCGCCATCGGCTCACGTCGGCTCGGGCAGTGCGCCAAGTCAGCATGGAGCGCGGTTCTGACGGGGAACGTTGGTTTGTCATCACCTTCGCGGACATCGCGACGGTGAGACTCGCAAACAGTCGGTACACACGGGAGTTCGTCGATGCGCTCCTCACGCGCTACCCGTCGATCACGACTGATGGTTACGGAGCCAGCGCTTAGAGGACGGCTGCTTTCGCGACAACGGCGCTGGTGAATCGGGCTGGCGTCTCGAAGTTCACGACGGCTCCCAAGCGCGCAAGGGAGGGATGGCAGCGCTGGTGCCGCGTCGTCGAGCGGGTTCGGAACCACCCGCAGAGGCGTCTCTACCGAGTGTTATGTGCGCACGATCTGCTCGTGTTACGCGTCAGCGGGGCGCGCGTGATCTGGCAGATCTTGCGCGGCTACCCGCGCTCGTCGTCACCCTCAGTGTTCAGACGCCGAACTTGACCTTCGCTTCTTCGGTCACAGGGGTAAACAGGTTGACCAGGTTGCCGTCCGGATCGCGGAAGAGCAGCGCACGATTGCCCCAAGGCATCGTGGTCGGCTCGGTCACAACGTCGGTCAGCTCGCGTCGGAGCCGCTCGTACTCCGCATCGACGTCATCCACGACGAACTCGACGATGGCGCTGCGGTTGGCTGCCGGTTCGGCGCTGCCTTCGCCGAAGAGGGGCACGGTCTTGTCGCTCCCGATGGCGAGCGTCGCCATCGGTGTGCCGATTTCGGCGAACAACTCGTTGCCCCAGATTGCCCGCGTGCCGGTGACGCGCTCGTAGAAGGCCACCAGGCGCTCGACATCGGCGGTGATGATGCGGATCGAGATCAACTTCACGACATGCTCCTCTCGACGCGACTCGGCGCGATGAGGACGCGCCGACGGCTGGGCAGCCGTTCCAAAGGCTGCAACGGTGACGATACGAGAGGCAGCGGACAGGATCTGGCCGCAATTTGATGGATGTTGTAGCGATTCGAGGTGAGCATCGGTGCTAATCCGGGCGCGCCGAAGTCGGCTCCGGGAAGGTCGTGGTGTTGTGGCGCTCGAGCCGGTCTACGCGGCGAGCTGGGTGCGGCGTCGCCGGTGTCGGTGAAGCGCGAGGCCGTTGACCATCAGGGCGTAGCCGAGAGGATTGAGGAGCTGGCGGGCGTGACCGACGCTGAGCATGACCACGACGACGCTGGCCACCAAGCTTGCGAGTAAGGCGTGACGAGCCCAGAACCGTGTTGCTGTCACGTCAGAGGTCACCCCCCGCGATGAGCGCAAGCAGCGCGACGACCGCCGCGACTCGGTGCTGCTTCACGTACGAGTGCATCGAACGAACGGCTTGTCGAACTGGTCGTGCGCCGGCGGAGGGCTCTGCAGTCGGGCGAGTAGGTCAGGCCGCTGTCGGGGCGCCAAGGGTCCGGGTCTCGCTCCATTGGAGAATGATCTGGCGCTCGGCGATGTACCAGACGTCGTCAACCCTTGCGAAGACGTCGACGTAGCGCAGCCACGCGACCATCATCTGGCGGGCGCCGTCCTCGGTGAAGACGTGATGCGCAATGGTGTAGCTGTCACCGGTCGCACGGTCGCCGTCCATCGTCACAGTGCTCTGTCCGTTGAAGTGCATCGTGACTTCGTACCGGTTCAGGTCATCGAATACGGGCGAGAGTGCTTCCCGACCTTCGAGGACGTAACTCGGATCGGTGCCGGGACCGTCCATGCAGACGGCGAACCGGGTGTCGGTCGTGAAGAGGGCCTTCTGTCCCTCGGCGTCGCGCGTATCGGCGCAGTGGGCGTACGCGTCGAACAGTTCGCGAATGGCCAGGAGGTCGGCGGCCTCTTCGGGCGACAGGGTGGTGTGCGATGCCATGACGGACCCGCTTTCTCGACAGGTGTCAATCTTTGACAGATGTATAGAAGCAGGTAATGTGGAGGCGCGCAAGAGGTGTCTTCGAGCGGACCGAGCTGTCAGTTGCCTGACCACACCGACCCACGGGTCACTCGAACCGCGCAGGCCTGCGAGCAAGCGGTCGTCGAGCTCGCATCGCAGAGACCGGTCTCACAGATCACCGTCGCCGAACTCGCAGACCGCGCCGGCGTGACACGCGCGACCTTCTACAACCACTACGGCAGTCCACTCGAGCTGCTGCTCCAGGTGCTCATGAACGACCTCGAAGGCGCTCACCGCCTCGAGGAAGAACGCCGAGCCGAGGGCGGCTACACGTCTGCTGAGATGCTGCGTCTCACAATCGTCGACGTCGCCGATCACATCGAGCGCTTCAAAGCCCTCTACCAGCTCGCCCTACGCGACGCAGCCGACACGGCGGTCTACGCCGCGCTAGTGCGCCACTTCACCGACTACGCACTCTCCTTCATGGCGCGGTCCGACAACCCTGATCTTCCCGAGGCGAACCGCCAGGTCGTCGCCGAGTTCGTCGCCAACGGATTCGCCGGCGCAATCAGGGCATGGCTCAGCGACGACGCAGTGACCAAGGAAGACCTCATCGACGCCGCCTTCGCGTGCGCACCCACCTGGTGGAGCTGATCACACAAGCGCTTCTCGCGGGAGGTTACGCGAATGGGACGGCGACAAGGCCGCGTTCCCCAGCTCCCTCCGCTGAGAAGGCGCGTGCCATCACTTTGATCTTCCCGCGGTTTCCTTGGCTCGGCTTCCTGGAATCGGTCATGCGATGAACTGGCGGACGAGTTTCGTATTCGGTGGGCGTGAGCATGCCCAGCGCGGAGTGTCGGCGCTGGCGATTGTGGAAGATCTCGAGGTATTCGAACATGGCGTTCGCGAGTTCGACCGAGGTGCGCCAACGTCGGCCCTCCGCTAACTTGCGCCGTGTGCTGGTCGGGCGTGCGGCGGAGTGTGCCGCTCTCGGGAGCCTGATCGAGGGTGCCCGCGAGGGTTCGAGCGGTGCGCTCGTTCTCGCCGGTGAAGCGGGGATTGGCAAGTCAGCATTGCTCGAGCTGACGGTCGAGTTGGCGGGCGGTTTTCACGTCGCGTTCTGCGCGGGCGTACCGTCCGAAGCACGGCTTGGTTACGCGGCCCTCCATCGGGTGTTGCATCCCTTCCTCGACCGGATCGAGGAGTTGCCGGGACCGCAGCGGGATGCCCTGCGGTCCGTCTTCGGTCTGTCCCGTGCCGGCGCACCCGACCGATTCCTGGTTGGTCTCGCGAGCTTGACACTGCTCGCAGATGCCGCGTACGAGCAACCCTTACTCTGCGTGCTTGATGACACGCAGTGGCTGGACGAGGAGTCGATCGCGGCGTTGGTGTTCGTCGCGCGACGACTCGAGGTAGACCGCGTCGCCGTCGTCTTTGCGTTCCGAGAGCCGTGGGACCGGTCGTCACTACTCGACGGGCTGCCCGTCGTGCCGCTCGGCGGGCTCGACGACGAATCGGCACGGACGGTGCTGGCCTCGAGTCTTGAAGAGCCGATCAGCGGCCGGATTGCGAACGCAATCGTTGCTCAGACCGGCGGAAATCCGCTCGCGCTCATCGAGCTGGGTCGTGAACTCTCGTCGGAATACCTCCTGAGTGGGCTGGTCCTGTCGTCGCCGCTTCCGATCAGCCAGCGGCTCGAGTCTCGGTTCACGCAACACGTCAAGTCTCTGCCGGCCGACACTCAGGCGCTGTTGCTCGTCGCGGCGGCCGATCCGACGGGTGAGCTGAGCACCCTTCGCGCAGCAGCGCAATGGTCGGGGCTCTCGCTCGAGGTCTTGGATCCTGCTGAGTCACTGGGCCTGCTCGCGACCGACCCTCGCGTGATGTTTCGCCATCCGCTGGTCCGGTCGGCGATCTACAACGCTGCGACGGCACCGGCGCGGCGTCGCGCTCATGAAGCTCTGGCAGAGGTCACCGATCGTGCCCGGGATCCGGACCTGTGGGCATCGCACCTTGCGTCGGCCCGCCTGGCCCTGATGAGGCGGTCGCAACCGAGTTGGAGCGTTCTGCCGACCGCGCTTCCCGGCGGGGAGGCTACGCGGCTGAGGTCGCGATCCTGATCCGGTCCGCCGAGCTCACGCCGAACAGCGTCCGGCGCGCGCAACGGCTCCTGCGCTCGGCGAAGGCGGCCCACGGCGCCGGGGAGTTCGCGGCCGCGCAGACGCTGCTCGACCGCGCGCGCCCGGACCTCGAGGATGCGCTCCAGATCGCAGTCGCCGAGGGGCTCGGCGGCACGTTGCTCGCGACGATGGGGCGAAATCGCGAAGCGCCGACCGCGCTGTTGCAGGCGGCCCAGCACGCAGAACCGTTCGACGAGCGCCTCGCGCGGGACCTGTTCCTCGAGGCGATCAGTGCTCTCTACGCGTCGAGCGGAACCGAAGGCACGACTCCGCACGAGATTGGCCAGGCGGCAGTTCGATCTCTGGAAGCAGCGAACACCGGGCGCACGTCGACTGAATGGTTGCTCGAAGCATTCGCAACATTGATCTGCGACGGCTACCCCGCGTCGGTACCGGCGTTGCGGTCTGCTGCCGCACAGCTCCGCGACTCGGATGCGACCCGCGAGGAGCTCACACGATGGTTCTCCCTGGCGATCTTCGTTGCGCAGGCATTGTGGGACGAAGAACTCTTCCTGATCATGAACCAGCGCTTAGAGCGCGCCGCACGCGAGCACGGCGCGTTGTACGCGCTCATGGTCGCGCTCAGCAGCAGCGCGTCGTATGCAATCCGCGCCGGCCGGTTCGCTGAAGCGGAGAGTCGTTACAGCGAGCATGCCGATGTCGGCCGCGCGTGCGGCTTCCCCCTCGATCCTGCGCTGCTGGAAGTCGAGCTGTCCGCCTGGCAGGGAGACGCGCAGTCCACTCGATCGCGCGCCGCGACGCTTCGTGAGATCGGCAGGATCTCGGGATCAGCAGCACTTGACCATCACGCGAATCTCTCTCTGACGATCCTGGAGCTCGCGCTGGGTAACTACGAGGATGCCCTCGCCGCCGCTCAGCGGGTGGAGGATGGCGGCAGCCCCGGCTGGGTCGTCCAAGCACTGCCGGGCGTGATCGAAGCGGCTGTGCGCAGCGGCCATCCGGACATCGCGGCTCGGGCACTCGATCGACTTGTCGAGCGAGTTGGTGATTCCGACACGCCGTGGGCGCTCGGCGCGCTCGCTCGCTGCCAGGCCCTCGTCACAAGCGATCCGGTGTCGGCGGAGGCGCTGCAACACGCGGCCATCCAGCACTTCGAACTCAGTGCCTGGCGCACCGAACTCGCCCGGAGTCATCTGCTGTACGGCGAGTGGTTGCGGCGGCAGAAGCGACGTATCGATGCCAGGGAACAACTGCGCGTCGCATTCGACCTCTTCTCGTCCATCGGCGCGATGGGCTTCGCCGAGCGTGCGCGCTTGGAGTTGTTGGCGACCGGCGAACACGCACGATCGCGGCGCGACGACACCAGAAGTGATCTGACACCACGGGAACTGCAGATCGCACAGCTCGCGGCGCAACGGGCGACGAGTCGCGAGATTGCGGCCCAGCTGTTCATCAGCTCGAACACGGTCGACTACCACCTCCGCAAGGTGTTCCAGAAGCTCGGGGTCACCTCGCGCCGCGAAATTGCAGGGGTGCTCTCCTCCTCGGGTGACGACCGAGCTCTCGGGGCGATCGTCAAATAGACGTCGATACCAAGCTCAGAAGAGCATCGACAGTGGCTTCGAACACGGGTGGAGCTACGGGCGCGGACTCGAGGTCGGCGTTGAACGACCGGGGTCGAATTCCGTCATGCTCGGTCGACCGTTCCACCCCGATCCTCGATGAGCGACGCTGGAGTGGTTCGTCGAGCTCGATCGACGTGGACGCAGTGTCTGGATCAGCCGACATCATCCACGTCAGGCTTTGACGAACCGCTGGACGAAGGCCAGCGCCAGATCGGCGACCTCGCGCCACCCGTGGTCGATCGTGAGCGAGTGACCGCGTTCGGGAACCTGCACGATCTCGGTGATCCCGTCATTTCGCAGCTGCTTCTTGAACGACGACTTCGCGATCGACCACGGCACGGTGTGGTCGAGCTCGCCGTCCATGATCAGCAACGGTCCGCGTGCGGGGTTCTTCGTCTGGACCTTCACCTCGGTCCATGGATTGAGGTTTGCGCTCGCAGCTTGGAAGAGCGGCTTTCCCGAACCGGGTACTGCGAAGGTCGCGTACAGGTCCTGGGCCTCGTCTTCGGAAAGTGCGTTCGCGAACCCATACCGGAACTGCTCGAAGGTCAGGGGTACAGCTCGGTGCCGATTTGCCGGATTGTGCAAAACCGGGCTGGCCGATCGCAATGAGGAAATCGGCAGCGGCAACACCCCTCGAAACGGCGCCGGGTCGATCGCGACCGTGGCGTCCGACAATCCACGACCGGCGAGGATCTGTGCAAGCAGCCCCCCGAACGAGTGACCGACCACGGCCGGCCGCTGCCGCAACTGCGAGAGCACGCCTTCGTAGTGATCGGCGATCTCTCCCACCGACTTGTGGGCGAAGACTCCGGGATTCGCAACTGCCTCCGCGACCGTCTCGGGATCGTCAGGCCAGCCGGGCGCAAGGGTCGAGAAACCGGCTTCCTCGAACACGCTACGCCACCGGTCCCAGCTGGTAGGCAGCAGCCACAACCCGTGGACGAAGACCACCGGCTTTGCGTCAGCGGCGTTCGCCTGCTCGATCTGGTTCTGCTCGTAGTCACTGAGATCTGCCACAACCGTCTCCTTCATCTCGGCGGGTTGCCATCAATCAGCAGCATCCATCGATTGCTCGCGGCTCGAACCACCAAAACCTCGTAGTCATGTCCCGCCGTAGTTGGGGTTCACGCTCGCCGCCACTGCCGCCTCGCGGTGCCGATGACTACGCGAGGAGGAGGATGCGATCCACGAGCTCGGTCGGGAACATGGTGGCGTCAGTGTCGCAAACAGAGGAACGCGCGATGACAGATCACCGCGAGCGCAACATGGCAACAACCAGAAGGTGGTTCACCGACGGATGGCTCGGCGATCTCACCTTGGCCGACGAAACCTTCAGTGACACCTTCGCCACGAACGGAATCGTCGTCGGTCGTGCTGGACCGATACGGAACATCGAGAATCGGCTCGCAGGGTTCCCGGACCTCACCACCGAAATCGAAGCACTCCTCGCCGTCGATGACACCGTCGTGATCCGAGTCCGCTGGACCGCAACCCACACCGGGACCTACAGCGGTGTGGCACCCACCGGCAAACACGTCGACGTACGCGTCATCTCCATGTGGCGATTTCTCGACCGCAAGGCCGAGGAGAACTGGACCATCCAAGACCAGTTCGGCCTGTTACAGCAGGTCGGCATCATCTCGAATGACATTGGCGGAGCCCAGGTGCCCGCACCTCGCCCGCCGGCCACTACGGAGAAGGAACGCTCATGGACCTGATGCTCACCGACAAGATCGCGGTCGTGACCGGCGCAGGCAAGGGCATCGGCATGGCAGTGACCCAGGAACTCGCTGACGAAGGCGCCTACGTCATCGCCGGTTCACGATCGGTGTCCGCCCTCGAAGGGCTGGAACATGTGACCGCGGTCGCGCTTGACCTCTCCACCCCCAACGCTCCCGCCGCACTCGTGCAACGGGCACTCGACAAGCACGGTCGAGTCGACATCCTCGTCAACAACGTCGGCGCAGTAAGGCTCCGGCTCGACGGATTCCTCGCAACCACCGACGACGACTTCACCTGGGCGATGAACATGAACTTCTTCACCACACTCCGCGCCACCCGCGCCGTACTGGGACCAATGGTCACCCAAGGCGGCGGTGCCATCGTCAACATCTGCTCCGTCAACGCGTTCTTCGAACCCGACGGCGGAACCATCGACTACGGCGCCGCCAAAGCCGCAGTGCTCAACCTCTCGAAATCCCTGGCCCAGGAATTCGGCCCCCACGGCATCCACGTGAACTGCATCTCGCCCGGCCCCGTCGCCACCGACCTCTGGTTAGGCGAGCACGGCGTGGCCGAGACCGTCGCCGCCGCCACCGGCGTCGACACCGACACCGCCCGCGACGCTGTCGTCGCCGGCATCGGCGGGTTCGCCACCGGCCGCTTCACGACCCCAGAGGAAGTCGCCACCCTCGTGGTCCTGCTCGCGTCCGAGCGCACCGCCAACGTAACCGGCGCGAACTACATCATCGACGGCGGCCTCATCAAGACCACCTAGAGAGGTTTCGAATCGCGAAGGTGACAGAAATGAATTCTGCGGTACCACGCCTGAACGTCGATGATGCACTGGCAGAGGCCGAGCACCTCGGGACACTTGCGATGATGATCACCGCAGCTGCTGAGCAGGTGAATACGACCGGATCAATCGCGCCGCTCACCGCTTCCTCATCGTTCTGCAGCAACATCTTCGACTCTTTGGGCGCGAAGTCTGGGGAAGTCCTGAGGGCGGGCAATGGGCACTACGACATCTCGAACTTCTTGTCGAGACACGAGCGGTGATCTACGCCGCGCTCACCCGTACGCCCGCAGAAGAGTCCGCCGAGGACCTCCGTCGCCATACCGAGGCCTACCGGGAACAGCTCCTACGGACACCAGACCGTTGGAGAGGCACGTCGGCACCATTCGTCTGAAGCGCGACCCCAGCGCGGCGCGACGTCCGCTTTGCGGTGACCAGTGCGAACCGACTCCCGCGCCGAGGCCCCTTCGTCGTTCACACTCCCGAACCGGAACGGGGCGCTGCGGCCGAACATGGCACCTTCATGCCGAAGGACGCTCGACGCATGGCGCGCCTGAGCGACATGCTGAGCGCGTACCACGACGTCCGCCTGCGGCCGGTGTGGAGCGCTGATCCGCTGGGAATGTCGCTCTGGCGCACGGCGTTCGCGGAAGAGCCAAGCTGCCACGGTGGTCGCTGAGGGATCATCGGCCGTCCGATCGGTGAGCGAGCACCCACGTTCCTCACCCGCCAGGAGGAGGCATGACCGCGACAAACGGTGATTCCGAGCTGGATCCCATCGATCTGACCGTGTCCCCGAGCGGACCAGGGTGTGAGGAGTGCGAGCGAGCCAGCGGCTGGTGGCTCCACCTCCGGCGATGCGCCCTCTGCGGGCACATCGGGTGCTGTGACAACTCGCCGTCTCAGCACGCTTCCCACCACTCCCGGGACTCGGGCCATCCCGTCATCGCGAGCTACGAGCCTGGAGAGGAGTGGTTCTACAACTACCAGAGCGGCGAGTACCTCGACGGGCCGCAGCTCGCGCCGCCACTGCACCACCCGCTCGATCAACCGGTCCCCGGACCACGAGGACGGGTACCCGCGGATTGGCAGGCCCACCTGAATTGAGTCCGACGTCAGCACGGCGGTGCGCCCACGGCAGACCGACCGTGCTGCAGGACTCAGATGAGTGGCGGAGGGATCGAGTCGATGCTCGTTGCCAGATCGTGGTCCCACTCGCACACGGCGCTGGCATGTCGGATCACCGATCGACCGAATTCCACGGCGGTTTCGTGTGGATCTGAGGTGCCGAGAACGTCGTCCCAGTCGAGGATGTACTCGCCGAGCTCTGAGTCCCAGTACGCGGCTGAAGGCGACACGATGCCGCCCTCAAGTCCCGGCGGTGCGGGATATGCGAATGCGAAGAAGGCGGCGCGAGGGTGGCGAACGTCGCCTGGCCACCAGCCGATCTCGATCTGTTCGGCGTCAGCGGAGTTGCGCGTGATGAAGCCGTGTGATGGAGGCTCTACGGATCGTCCCGAGAAGAGGCTGACCGCGAGGTCAAAGCTGCCCCACCAGGCGTTGACCGGTGTGGCGCGACCTCGATAGGGTGCGCGAATTGCAGCGAGTACCAGCGCTGCGTGCGTCGCGGCCGCGAAGTACGTCTCCACTTGAGCGAAATCGTAGGTTGTGTGGTCGACGTCCTCGTCGAGCGGCGCCGTCCAGGGTGTCTCCTGCGGCGTTGTGTTGATCGATACAGCGCCGACAAGGTCGTTCACCGCGGCGAGCAGTTCATGCGTGACGTCGGCGACGGGTCGGTCCGGTGCCAGCGCAACCGAATGGGTACGGCCATTGCTGTGCTCGGCCACGGCCTGATGACGGTGAAGGTCGAGGGCAATGACCACCGAGCCGGAGCGGTCGGGTGCGGGAAGCGGGTTGGTCTCCCACCCGCGCGCGGTGAGGTGCAGCGCGCCGTGTTGCAGCTGTGGCTCGGGTGGAGCGAGGGCCACTGCGAGCTTGCCGAGCACCTGGGCATGCGCGTGGAGGGTGTCGCAGGTGGCTCTCCATGAGTCGTAGGGCAATGATGGCCAACGCGCTGGGTTCATGTCGAAACTGCTACGCGCGCTGCAACTCGAGCACCGGAATCGTCCGGATTCCCGCCGTCTGTTGCGCATACTCGGCGAAGCCGGGGTAACGGCTCGCGTGCTCGTCGTAGATGGAGTCGCGCTCATCGCCGATCAGCTCGCGAACCGCGACACGGTACGTCTCCGTGCCGCGTTCGACCGTTCCATCTGCGGCCGCCGTCAGGTTGTAGTACCAGTCCGGGTTCGTCGGAGCGCCCCCCTTCGACGCGAAGACGTAAATCGTGTGGTCGTCACGCTCATCTGGGAGGTACATCATGGGAGTCACGTACTCGGTCCCGCTCTTCCGGCCACGGTGATGCACGAGCACAACGGGTGCCCCCTCGAAGGGGCCGCCAACGCGGCCGCCGTTCGCGCGAAATTCCGTGATCGTCTGCTGGTTCCAGTCGCTCGCGTCAGGCATGTTGCGTCCTCGCTCGTCGTCGTCTCATCGGGCTATCTACAGCGAGAGGTAGGGCGTGAACAGCTGGACCGCGCTGCCGGCGAGCTGCTCGCTGAGCACTGCACTCGGCTCGCCGAGGCAGACGCTCGTGACCGCTCCCGCCGCGAAGATCTCCTGCGCGAGTTCGCCGATATGCGCGCCGTGCTCCATGAGTGCGTCGAAGTCCCGGTACCGCTCCAGGACGATGCATTCCGACTCAGCTTCGTTGAAGTAGATCGCGAACTGCAGTGTTCCGGTGTCCTTGATCCGGACGATCTGCATGAATTGGCCGGACAAGCGCTTGAACTCCTCGAGCTTGCCTTCGCGGATCCGAATCCGGGAGATCCCCTGGAGCTCGCTCACTACTGAGGCCTCCAGTGTCCTGTGAGGGATGTCCGCTAGGACATCGATCGTCAACTCGTGCGATCCACCGCATCACAGAGCATGACTGGTCGACAACGCTGCTACCCCAGGGAATCTCCCGGGTGCAGTCGAACTGCGAGACCTCGTGAGCGCGCTGCTGATGACCAGTGGTGCACGCCCGGGACTTTCCCGGGGGCAGCCCGGAAAGCTCGTCCGCATACTCGATGGATGCCCGTGCCGCGCTCGATGCACAGTTCGGAACACCATCCGGCCGCGACGACCGTCGGAGGGCGGGCAACCCGGATGAGGCGGTGTCGGCCGTGACCGCGACCACTGCCACGGCGACATTCACACGCACGCCGCACCGGTGGCGGGCGCTCTTTGTCATCTGCCTGTGCGTCACCGTCATCATCCTCGACAACACGATCCTCAATGTCGCGTTGCCGTCGATCGAGCGCAGCCTCCATGCGTCCGCCACCCAGTTGCAGTGGACGGTTGACGCCTACACCTTGACGTTCGCGGCGCTCCTGCTCGTTGCCGGGAATCTCGGCGACAAGTACGGGCGGCGCGGCGCGCTGCTCGTCGGGCTGGTGATTTTCGGGGTGGGGTCGGGGCTGGCG
>Ga0075017_100001949_pt1 | contig 12784 bp, 9 predicted proteins | sample AleBraG_ABR_2012_FD_71475 | JGI IMG/M metagenome (GOLD analysis project Ga0075017, IMG submission 71475) | Freshwater sediment microbial communities in response to fracking from Pennsylvania, USA - Alex Branch Run_MetaG_ABR_2012 | ecosystem: Environmental > Aquatic > Freshwater > Creek >...
AGCGACAGGCCGACGGCGTCGGCATCCTCCTGGATGACGGCCTGGACGACCTGGTCGGCCGTCTGGTGGAGACCGGTGTAGATCACCTCGAACCCGGCGTCCCGCAGGGCCCTGGCGATCACTTTTGCGCCGCGGTCGTGCCCGTCCAGGCCCGGCTTGGCGACTACCACTCGATAGGGGCGCTTCACGGGCGGAGATACTAGGCGCTGACGCGCCGTCAGGCCCATCCGGGACCGGGACCACGCGCTCGTCGGGCCCGATCGTCCACCCCGCGGGCACCGAGGCCCTACCCTGTGGGTGCCCCTCCTCCCTCGTGGGAGGCCTGTTCCGACCAAGCCGCGGGAGCGACCCGACCACCCATGAGCACCCAGTGACGACACCGGCCGAGGCGGTGGGAAGGCCCGACGACCGACCCGTCACCGCCGACCGCCCGACGCAGTCGTTGGGTCGCGGCCTCGTTCGGCTGGCCCGGCCCCGCCAGTGGATCAAGAACCTGCTGGTCTTCGTGGCCCCCGGGGCTGCCGGGGTGCTGTTCCACAGCAACGTGCTGTGGCACGCGTCTGCCGCATTCGGCATCTTCTGCCTGGCCGCCACCGGCACCTACTACCTCAACGACTCGATCGACGCGGCAGCCGACCGGGAGCACCCGACCAAGCGCCTCCGCCCGGTCGCCTCCGGCGTGGTTCCCGCCACACTGGCCATCACCGTCGGCATCGTGTTCCTGGCCGCCTCCGTCGGTTTGGCCGTACTGCTGGCCGGGTGGCACCTGGGCGTGGTCATGGGCGCCTACGCCGCCGTCCAACTGGCCTATTCGTTCGGACTCAAGAACGAGCCGATCCTCGACCTGGCCTGTGTCAGCGCCGGCTTCATCCTCCGGGCCGTGGCCGGCGGGGTGGCCACCTCGGTCGCCCTGTCCAACTGGTTCCTCATCGTGGTGTCCTTCGGATCGCTGCTCGTGGTGACCGGCAAGCGCTCGGGGGAGAAGAAGCTCCTGGCCGAAGGGGATTCCGACGACGCCGCCATCCGCCAGACCCTGGGTCTCTACACGCCGTCGTTCCTGTCCACGGTGCGGACCCTGTCCGCTGCCGTCACGGTGAGCGCCTACTGCCTGTGGGCCTTCGAGCGCGCCGCCCAGGTCCACCCCGGCCACGACCCGATCTGGTTCCAGCTGACCATCATCCCGTTCGTCATCGCCCTCCTCCACGTGCTGCGGCTCCTCGACTCCGGAGCCGGGGCCGCCCCCGAGGAGCTGGCCCTCAAGGACCACCGCCTCCAGATCTACGGAGCGGTCTGGGTGGCCCTGTTCGCCATCGGGGTCTACGCCGGATGACCGCGCCCCGAACCCGACGCGAGCTGCTCACCGGCTGGGGCCGCACCGCGGCCACCTCGGCGGACGTCGTCCACGCGGTGCACCCGTCCCTGGTGGATGCGACCATGGAGTCCGCCGTCGGTGCCACCCGGGACCATCTCGGACGGGGACTGGTCGCCCGGGGCATGGGCCGCAGCTACGGCGATGCCGCCCAGAACGCCGGGGGCACCGTGGTGGACGCCACCTGGCTGGACGACGTCCGGTCCGTCGACCTGGCGAGCGGCCGGATCACCGTGGGGGCCGGCATCAGCCTCCAGGCGCTCATGGAGCGGTTCGTGCCGCTCGGCTGGTTCGTGCCCGTCACCCCCGGGACCCGGCTCGTGACCGTGGGCGGGGCCGTCGCCGCGGACATCCACGGCAAGAACCACCACGTCGACGGCAGCTTCTGCTCCCACGTGGTGTCGATGACCCTGGTCACGCCGACCGGCACACACACGGTGTCGGCCACCGACGACCCCGACCTGTTCTGGGCCACCGCCGGCGGCATGGGCCTCACCGGGATCGTCACCGAGGCGACCCTCCAGATGATCCCGGTCGAGACGAGCTACATGCTGGTCGACACGGAGCGGGCGGTCGACCTCGACGACGTCATGGACAAGATGCTGACCGGCGACGACGCCTACCGCTACTCGGTGGCCTGGATCGACTGCCAGTCGACCGGCAGACGGCTCGGGCGCTCGGTCCTCACCCGGGGCGACCACGCCCGTCTGGCCGACCTCCCCGCCCGCCTCGCCTCGGACCCCGACCGGGCCCGGGCCTTCGTCCCCCGACAGCTGGCCCGGGTGCCGCTCACCCCGCCGAGCGGACTGCTGAACCCGCTCACGGTCGGTGCCTTCAACGAGTTCTGGTTCCGCAAGGCGCCCAAGCGGCAGCTGGCCAGGCCCCACCACATGACCGGCTTCTTCCACCCGCTGGACGGCGTGGGCGAGTGGAACCGCCTCTACGGGGGGCGGGGGTTCCTCCAGTACCAGTTCGTGGTCCCCGACGCCGCCGGGGAGACGGTGCGACGGGTGATCGAGCGGCTGACCGAGCTGCGGTTGGCCTCGTTCCTGGCCGTCCTGAAGCGGTTCGGCCCCGGGGACCCGGGTCCCCTGTCGTTCCCCATGCCGGGCTGGACCCTGGCCCTGGACCTGCCCGTGGGCCACGAGGCGCTCGACGGCCTCCTCGACGACCTCGACGCACAGGTCCTGGCTGCCGGAGGACGCATCTACCTGGCGAAGGACTCGCGCCTCGCGCCGGAGACGTTCCGGGCCATGTACCCGTCGGTCGACCGGTTCGAAGAGGTGCGGGCCCGCGTCGACCCCGACCACGTCCTGCGATCGGACCTCGGACGCCGTCTCGGGCTCTGCACGGACGCCCCCGCCACACCGCCAGCACCCACCACGCGCAAAGGACGGAAGAACCCATGATCGACGCCACCGGGCGGCCCCAGTCCGTACTCGTCCTGGGAGGGGGCTCCGAGATCGCCCAGGCGATCGTGGCCGCCCTGGTGCCCGGCCGCTGCCGCACGGTGATCCTGGCCGGGCGCCCGAGCGGGCGCCTCGACGCCGCCGCCGACGCGGCGCGTGCGGCCGGGGCGGACGTGGTGGAGACCGTCGCCTTCGACACCACCGACCTCACCGGCAACCCGGCGGTCGTCGAGGACGTCTTCGCCCGGTACGGCGATGTCGACCTGGTCCTGGCCGCCGCCGGGGCCCTCGGCGACCAGGGCGAGCTGGAGTCGGACCCACTGGCCGCGGCCGAGCTCATCACGACCAACTTCACCGGCCTGGCCGCGGCGCTCCTGGCCACCGCCCGGTGCATGCGGAACCAGGGGTACGGGAGGATCGTCGTCATCTCGTCGGTCGCCGGCGACCGGGCCCGCAAGGCCAATTTCGTCTACGGGTCGACCAAGTCCGGTCTGGACGCCTTCGCCCAGGGCCTGGGGGACTCGCTGGTCGGCAGCGGGGTGGGGGTCACCGTGGTGCGTCCCGGCTTCGTGGTCGGGCGGATGACCGAGGGCATGGAGCCCGCGCCGTTCTCCACCACGCCGGCGGCCGTGGCCGAGGCGGTGGTCCGGGGGATCTCGTCCGGCGCCGACGTCGTCTACGCCCCTCCGGTCCTGCGCTGGGTGTTCGCGGTCATGAAGCAGCTGCCCCGGGCGGTGTGGCGCCGCATGCCCGGCTGAGTCCGGCGGCACCGCACAGACGGGGCGACGTCAGAACATCCCGTTGCCGTTGGCGGAGGTCCCGGGGACCACCTGGAGCACGTCCCAGTGCTCCACCACCCTGCCCTCGTCGTCGAAGCGGAAGATGTCCATGCCGGCGTACTCGTGGTCACCCGGCCAGGTCTGGCGGCAGTGCAGGACCACGTGGTTCCCCTCGGCCACGGCCCGGACGATCTCGACGCGCTTGCCGGGGTACTCGGCCGCCATGCGGTCGAAGTACTCGATGAACGCCTGCTTCCCGTCCCCCACCTCCGGGTTGTGCTGGATGTAGACGTCCCCGGCGTAGCGCTCGATGGCCTCGGCCGGGCGGCACCGGTTGAACATGAGTTCGTAGAAGGCGATGGCGTTCGCCTTGTTCCGTCCCGTCGTGCCGTCGTCGGACATGGTGGTGCGCTCCTGTCTGGTGGCCCGGTGGCCGACGTTACCGGTCGCGCCGTGCCGCCCTGCCGGCGCCGAGCGTGCCGGCGTGGTCCGGGACGTACGTGTAGAGGTCTCGGGGCGGCCGGCGGTAGTCGTCGTCCTGCACCCGTTTCGGCAGCTTGAGGCGTCCTTCGTCGACCTGGGCGTAGGGGACCCGGCTCAGGAGGTGGGCGATGCAGTTGATGCGGGCGGCGCGTTTGTCCTCCGCATCCACCACGTACCAGGGTGACTCCGGGGTGTCGGTGTGCAGGAACATGGCGTCCTTGGCACGCGAGTAGTCGGACCAGCGCTGGCGGGCCTCGATGTCCATCTCGCTCAGCTTCCAGCGCCGCAGCGGGTCGTGCACACGCGACTGGAACCGGCGCTCCTGTTCGGCGTCGCTCACCGAGAACCAGTACTTGACCAGGAGGATCCCGTCCTCGATGAGCAGGTGCTCGAACACCGGGCACTGGGCCAGGAACCGGTGGTATTCGGTCGAGGTGCAGAAGCCCATGACGTGCTCGACCCCGGCACGGTTGTACCAGGACCGGTCGAACAGGACGAGTTCGCCGGCCGAGGGGAGATGGGCCACGAAGCGCTGGAAGTACCACTCGGTGCGCTCGCGCTCGGTGGGCGCGGGCAGCGCCACGATCCGGCAGATGCGGGGGCTCAGGTACTCCGAGACCCGCTTGATCACGCCGCCCTTGCCGGCGGCGTCCCGCCCCTCGAACACCACGACCACCCGGGCACCGGACTCGCGGATCCACTCGGTCATCGTCGTCAGCTCGGCCTGCAGGCGGAGCAGTTCGGCGTCGTAGTCCGCCTTGCGCACCGTCCGTGATGTGGCGTCCCGTGACATGGGCTCCCCCTCGTCGTGCGTGGTCCCCGCGTCGCCAGGGTCGGGACCCGACTGTAGGCCGGGGCCCCGGCTACTTCCTGCTGAAGTGCGACGAGGCCGACGGAACCGACACCGGCCGCACCGACATCGTGAAGAAGTCGCGGGACAGCGTGGAGAAGTAGCGCGACGGCGAGGTGTTCTGGTCGTAGGTCAGCAGGGTGCCGTTGGCGGCGGACGCCGGGGCCCCGTAGGGCAGGTCCCAGTGGCTGAAGTTCACCCACGCCGTGTTGATGTCGAGCTCCATGGCCCGAACGGCACCGGCCCGCTGCAGCACGTTGGCCAGGTCGACGATGGAGAGACCCGAGCCGGCCACGTAGACCAGTGCCCCGTCCGCGGTGATCCCCACACCGGACCGCCACACCTGGACCCGGCCGCCGAGGGTGGCCCCCCACTTGATGTTGTCGTTGGCATTCAGCCCCGGGGACAGCTGCCCGTTGTCGATCAGCAGGTCGAGGTTCTGGCGGACCGCCACCGTGGACGGCGTCATGGCCACCTCGGTCCCCCACGAGCCGAGGGACACGTTGCCGGAGGAGTCGATGGCGAGCGACGCCTTGCCCGCCACCAGCGGCACCGCGGTGATGCCACCGAGGTAGAAGCCGCCCTCGGCGTCCTGCATCCGGAACCCCGAGTTGAACGCCGCGTCCAGCGAGTTCAGGGCGGCGCCGGCAAGAGGTGCCATGTTGGCGAACGTCTGGCCCGTCCCGGGGATGGCCGTGCCGGCGTACAGCGAGGCGCTCAACAGCTTGGTGTCCATCCAGGCCACGCCCGTCACCAGGCTGGTGTTGACCGCATTCGGCCGGAGGAACGCCGCGTACATGGTGGGGACGCCGTCGACGCTGCGGCCGATCGGGTTCCACTGGCCCTCACCCGCAGTGGGCACCGCCACGAACGGCGTGATGGCCGGCGGCGCCGCCAGGTGGGCCGGGCCCGTGTACACCGGCACGGTGGTGGTGGGGGCCGCCTTCGGGATGGCGCCGGCGGCGGGCTTCCCGCCCTTGGGGGGCGCGTTCCACGTGTACCAGGTGTTCTCCGCCCAGGTCACGATGCCGCCGCCCCCGTGGTTCCGCGCCCACTCGGTCAGTCGGCTCCCCACCGTCGGCCCGAGGGCGGGGTCGGTGGCGGCCGAGCCGAGCGAGGCCCACAGCGGGGTCAGGAGGACCAGGACCACGAGCAGCACCGTCGTCTTCGGGTGCCGGCCGACGATGGTCGAGCGCTCACGGCGCTTCTGCTTGCGCAGGGCGCGCCGCTCGCGTCGGGTCGGCTTGGCCAGCGAGTGGGCGTGGCGTGGCGCGCCGGACGGCTCGGAGCGTCGGGGCGTGGAATCGACGGACGGGAGGCCGACCGCCGTGTCGGCGGCGGCGTCGTCCTGGTCGAAGATGATCTCTGACGGCACGGTGCTCCTGGGACCTCGTCTCGCGTCGATGGTGCGTTCGGGTGGCGGCGTCACGCGCACGTACGGTGCGGGCCGGTCGCGGTGGTCAAGTTTCCCATGACCGGTGCCCGGTGCGGTGCCACCCGGTCGGGGTCGGCGTCCTCCCAGGTCAGGGCCGGGTCCGGTACCCAGGGGGCCCGACGTCGGTGCCCGGTCGACCCGTTCGGACCCGGTCGGCGGGGGTGTGGGGACGGCATCCGCTCATTGTGGGGGACGCTCCTGACATCCGCGTGACGGGCGCCGGGTGCACACCCGCTCAGGCGCGCTTGACCGGTGCCATGCGCAACAGGAGCTTCTTGCGGCCCACCGACGTGAAGATGACCTCGGCCTCGGCGTCCTCCCCCGATCCACCGGTCGACACCACCCTGCCCTCTCCCCACTGGCCGTGGACGACCACGTCGCCCACCTCGAGCCCGAGGAGCTCCGCTCCGGTCGTCGCCGGTGCCCGTCGGCGGCGACCGTCGGCGTCGAACCCGCCCTCACCGGGCGACACGCCCGAACCGAACACCGACCGGCCCGGGGTCCCCTCCCGTACCTCGACACCCGACCGGCGGCCGGAGGTGCCCGACGGCCCCCCGTAGGAGGCGCCGTCCCCGGAGCCGCGTGCGCCCCACCCCCGCTCGACGGCGACGTCCCGCACCAGCTCGGCGGGCAGCTCGTTCAGGAACCGGCTCGGGATGTTGGAGCTGGTGTTGCCCCACAGCATCCGGCTCCAGGCGTGGGAGACGTGGAGGTGGCGCTCCGCCCGGGTGATGCCGACGTAGCAGAGGCGCCGCTCCTCCTCGAGCTCGACCGGGTCCCCCAGCGAACGCATGTGGGGGAACACCCCGTCCTCCATGCCGACCAGGAACACGGCAGGGAACTCGAGGCCCTTGGCGATGTGCAGGGTCATGAGCGAGACCCGGGTGCCGTCCCCGTCGAGCTGGTCGGAGTCGGCCACCAGTGAGGCCGCCTCCAGGAACTCGGCCAGCGTCCGGTACTGATCGGCCACGCCGACCAGCTCGTCGACGTTCTCCACCCGGCCGAGCGCCTCGATGGTCCCTTCCGACAGCAGCTCGCTCCGGTACCCGGTGCGCTCGACGACCGCCGTCACCAGCTCGCCGGGGCCGAGCAGCTGCAGGGGCGCGGTCCCGGGCCCCTGCGCCACGTCGACGGCAGGCGGCACCGGCACCGGCTCGGTCACCGGGCCGGGGGCGACGGCATCGCCGTTCTCGTCCACCAGGTCGGGCACCGCCATGTGGTCCCGCAGCTCGGCCAGGAGGTCGGCCAGGTCCTCGAGCGCCTTGCCCGCCTTGCCGCCGACACCGGCCTCGCCGGCCTCGGCCACGGCCTCGCCGAAGGAGACGCCCCGCTGGCCGGCGAACCCGGCCAGCTTGGCCACCGAGGTCTCGCCCACGCCGCGTTTGGGGACGTTGACGATCCTCCGCCAGCTCACCTCGTCGTCCGGGTTCACCAGGACCCGCAGGTAGGCCAGGACGTCCTTGACCTCCTTGCGGTCGTAGAACTTGGTCCCGCCCACCACCTTGTAGGGGACCTCGGCCCGCACCATTGCCTCCTCGAGGGCCCGGCTCTGCGCATTGGTCCGGTAGAAGATGGCCACGTCGCCCCAGCGCAGCGACTGGTCCGACCGCAGGCGGATGATCTCGTGGGCCACCCACTCGGCCTCGTCGTGCTCGTCCTCGGCCCGGTAGCGGACGATCTGGTCGCCGGCCCCCTGGTCGGTCCACAGCGACTTGGGCTTGCGGGACACGTTGTTGGCGATCACGGCGTTGGCCGCGTCGAGGATGGTCTGGGTCGACCGGAAGTTCTGGTCGAGGGTGATGGCGGTGGCATCCGGAAACGCCTGCTCGAAGTCGAGGATGTTCGAGATGTCCGCCCCGCGGAACCGGTAGACGGACTGGTCGCTGTCCCCCACCACCACGATGTTGCGGTGGCCACCGGCGAGCTGGACCGCCAGCGCGTTCTGGACGGCGTTGGTGTCCTGGTACTCGTCGATGAGCACGTGGGTGAACCTGGCCCGGTAGTGCTCGAGCACGTCCGGATGCTCCGCGAACAGGCGCACGGTGTTCAGCAGCAGATCGTCGAAGTCCATGGCGTTGGCCGCCAGCAGCCGCTGCTGGTAGAGGTCGAAGACGTCGGCGATCCGCCGGTCGAAGATCGAGATGGCCGCGGCCCGGAACTGGGACGGGCCCTGCTGGCGGGACTTCGCCTGGCTGATCTGGCCGAGGATCGACCGGGGGGACATCTTCTTGGTGTCGATCTCGAGCTCACGGGCGATGATCTCGATCAGCCGGCGCGAGTCGGCGTCGTCGTAGATGGTGAAGCTGCCCTTGTAGCCGAGGCGGTCCCCGTGGGCTCGGAGGATCCGGACGCAGGCCGAGTGGAAGGTCGACACCCACATGCGCTCGGCCCGGGGGCCGACCAGCTCGGCCACCCGCCGGCGCATCTCGTCGGCCGCCTTGTTGGTGAAGGTGATGGCCAGGATCTGGAACGGGGCGGCGTCACCGGTGGCGATCAGGTGGGCGATCCGCCGGGTCAGCACCCGGGTCTTGCCCGATCCGGCGCCGGCCACGATGAGCAGCGGGCCGCCCCGGTGGACGACGGACGCCTCCTGGGACGGCGTCAGGCCGGCCACCAGGTCATCGGTACCGGTCGGCTGGAACCGGAGGGTCCCGCCGAGGGCCGGCCGGCCGTCGTCGGGATGGTCGCCGGGGCCCCCGCCCCATGCGGTCACTCCCACTCGATGGTGCCCGGGGGCTTGGACGTGATGTCCAGCGCCACCCGGTTGACGCCCTCCACCTCGTTGATGATGCGGGAGGAGAGGCGCTCGAGGAGGTCGTACGGCAGGCGGGCCCAGTCGGCGGTCATGGCGTCGTCGCTGGTGACGGCCCGGATGACGATCGGATAGGCGTAGGTCCGTCCGTCGCCCATCACCCCGACGGTGCGCACGGCCGGAAGCACGGCGAAGCTCTGCCACAGCTCGCGGTAGAGGCCGGCCTTGCGGACCTCCTCGACGACGATGGCATCGGCGGCGCGGAGGATCTCGGCCCGCTCGGGCGTGACCTCGCCGACGATCCGAACGGCCAGTCCCGGCCCCGGGAACGGCTGGCGCCACACGATCTCGTGGGGCAGGCCGAGCTCCTCGCCCACGGCCCGCACCTCGTCCTTGAAGAGGAGCCGGAGGGGCTCGACCAGGTCGAAGGCCAGGTCCTCGGGCAGCCCTCCCACGTTGTGGTGCGACTTGATGGTGGCGGCGGTGCCGGAACCCGACTCGATGACATCGGGGTAGAGGGTGCCCTGGACCAGGTAGCCGGCCGGCTCGTCCTCGGTGGCGTCCTCGTCGAGGTGACCCTTCTCCACGACCAGGTCGCGGGCCACCTCCTCGAAGATGCGGATGAAGAGCTCGCCGATGATCTTGCGCTTCTGCTCGGGGTCGGTGACCCCGGCGAGCGCCTCGAAGAAGCGGTCGGCCGCCTTCACGTGGACCAGGTCGATGTGGAACTGGCGGCGGAACGTCTCCTCCACCTGCTCGCTCTCGTTGGCGCGCATGAGGCCGGTGTCGACGTAGACGCAGGTGAGCTGCTCGCCGATGGCCTTGTGGACCAGGGCGGCGGCAACGGCCGAGTCGACGCCGCCGGACAGGGCGCAGAGCACCGGGGACGACCCGACCTGGGCCCGCACCGCAGCCACCTGGCTCTCGATGATCGAGGTGTGGGTCCACGACGGCGGGCAGTGGCAGATGTCGTAGAGGAAGCGTTCGAGCAGGTCACGGCCGTGCTCGGTGTGGACGACCTCGGGGTGGAACTGGACGCCGAAGATGCCCCGGTCGGGATCGTGGAGGGCGGCGACGGGCGCGTCGGGGCAGCTGGCCGTGGCCACGAAGCCCTCGGGCACCCGGGTGATGGCGTCGCCGTGGCTCATCCACACCTCGGCACGCTCGGGCCAGTCGCTGAAGATCGGCGACGCCCCGGTGACCGTAAGCGGGGTCCGCCCGTACTCGCCACGGCCCGTGCGGGCCACCTCGCCCCCGAGCTGCTGGGCCAGGAGCTGCGCGCCGTAGCAGATGCCCAGGATCGGCACCCCGAGGCCGTAGACGTCGGGGTCGATCGACGGCGCCGGGTCCTCGTTGACCGACTTGGGGCCGCCGGACAGGATGATGCCGGCCGGGCGACGGGCCGCCAGCTCTGCGGCCGTCGCCGTGTGCGGGACGATTTCCGAGTAGACGTGCGCCTCGCGGACCCTGCGGGCGATCAGCTGGGCGTACTGGGCGCCGAAGTCGACGACGAGGACCGGCCCCTCACGAGGGTCGTCGGTGGGGACGGATGGGCTCAATGGCCCATGCCGACGCCCTGCGAGCGCTGCAGGTCCTTGCCCTCGGTCTGGAGCGCCGGGGCCACCATGACCTCGGCCTTCTGGAACTCCTTGACGGTCTGGTACCCACAGGTGGCCATGGCCGTGCGCAGCGCCCCGAAGAGGTTCATGCGCCCGTCGTTCTCATGGGCGGGGCCGAGGAGGATCTCCTGGAGGGTGCCCCGCGTGGTCGTCTTGACCCGAGCGCCCCGGGGGAGCGTCGGGTGGAAGGTGGCCATGCCCCAGTGGAAGCCGCGGGCCGGGGCCTCGACGGCGGAGGACAGGGGCGAGCCGAGCATGACGGCGTCGGCGCCGCAGGCGACCGCCTTGGCGATGTCGCCGCCCTTGGACATGCCGCCGTCGGCGATGACATGGCAGTAGACACCCGTCTCGTCGAGGTGGCGCATCCGGGCGCCGGCCACGTCGGCGATGGCGGTGGCCTGGGGCACGCCGATGCCGAGCACGCCCCGGGTGGTGCACGCGTTGCCCGGGCCCACGCCGACGAGGACCCCGACGGCGCCGGTGCGCATGAGGTGGAGGCCGGCCTGGTAGGAGGCGCAGCCACCCACGATCACCGGCACCTCGAACTCGCGGATGAACCGCTTGAGGTTGAGGGGCTCGGCCGTCTTCGACACGTGCTCGGCGGACACGACGGTGCCCTGGATGACCAGGATGTCGAGCTCGGCGGCGAGCAGGGCGGGGGCGAAGGTCTCGGTCTTCTGCGGGGTGACCGAGGCGGCGGTGGTGATGCCGGCCGCCTTCATCTCCTTGATGCGCTGGGTGACCAGGTCGAGCTGGACCGGCTCGGAGTACATCTGCTGCATCCGCGCGGTGGCCTTCTCGGTCGGCAGCTCACGGATCTCGTCGAACAGCTTGGACGGGTCCTCGTAGCGGGTCCACAGTCCCTCGAGGTTCAGGACGCCGAGCCCGCCGAGCCGTCCGATCTCGATGGCGGTCGTCGGGCTGACCACACCGTCCATGGCGGACGCCATGAGGGGGAGCTCGAACTGGTAGGCGTCGATCTGCCAGCTGATGTCGACATCCTCGGGATCCCGGGTGCGGCGGCTCGGGACGATGGCGATGTCATCGAACCCGTAGGCCCTCCGCCCCGACTTGAAGATGCCAATCTCTAGCTCAGCCACTGAATTGTCCTCCGGACCCTGGTTGCGGTTCGACGTACCTCCAGGACGGCGGCAGCTCCGACACCACACCGACCGACCATCCCCTACGATACCGCCTGCGCGCCGGGCCCGTATCCCGCCCGAGGGCCCGTCCACCGGGTCGGAGGACCCCCGCTCCCCCTGGCCGGCCGGCCCTCAGCCGCGTCGGACGGACGACGGGCCGGGCAGCCCGAGCACCAGGCAGAGCAGCTCGGTGAGCACCCGGGCGGTCGCACCCCAGACCGTCTCGCCGGCCACGCTGAAGAACCAGACGGGGAACTCGCCACCGGGCCGCCCGTCGGCGCCGTGGCGACCCGGGACCGCCCAGAGCTCCTCGGCGAACACGTCGTCGGCCAGGAGGTCGGCCAGTGCCACGTCGAAGACCCGGGCCACCTCGTCGGGCGCCGGCGTCGTGGTCGGTCGCCCGTCGAGCACGGCCACCACAGGGGTCATCAGCGTGTTCGAGGAGACCGTGGGCATCGCCGTGAGATGGCCGACCACCGTGACCAGGGACGGGTCGAGTCCCACCTCCTCGTGCGCCTCACGCCGGGCACCCTCGTCGATCCCTTCGTGCGGGTCGAGCTTGCCGCCCGGGAAGGCCACCTCGCCCTGGTGGGAGCGCAGCCGCGCCGAGCGGACGGTCAGGAGCACCCGGGCCTCGCCGGCGTCCTCGAACAGGGCGACCAGGACGGCGGCCGGGTTGGCGTCGGGGAAGGCGTCGGCGAAGGAGCGGGAGAACTCGGACACCTCGGCGGCCGTGGTGGCCGCGTCGCCCGACCGGTCCCGACCCGACACCGTCGCCACCACGTCGGCCAACGCCACCGACCCGCGGGCGGCGGCAGGCAGGTGGGCCCAGGGTGCGGGCCTGCCGGGCCGGTGCATCGGCGGCCGGGGAATCACCTGGGGCCCGGACCGGTGGCGGGGGTCGACGGTCGGCATCGACCCGAGACTAGGGCGCACGTGCGACGAC
>Ga0075017_100001950_pt1 | contig 12784 bp, 12 predicted proteins | sample AleBraG_ABR_2012_FD_71475 | JGI IMG/M metagenome (GOLD analysis project Ga0075017, IMG submission 71475) | Freshwater sediment microbial communities in response to fracking from Pennsylvania, USA - Alex Branch Run_MetaG_ABR_2012 | ecosystem: Environmental > Aquatic > Freshwater > Creek >...
GTCTGGGCCGGGGCCACGGTGATCGAGTCACCGGTGTGGACGCCCATGGGGTCGAGGTTCTCGATCGAGCAGATCACGACGCAGTTATCCGCCACGTCGCGCATCACCTCGAGCTCGTATTCCTTCCAGCCCTTGATCGAGCGCTCGACCAGGATCTCGCTGACTGGGCTGGCGGCGAGTCCCTCGGCGGCAAGGCGGAGGAAGGCGGCTTCATCGTCGGCGATGCCCGTCCCCTGGCCACCGAGGATGAAGGAGGGGCGGACCATGATCGGGAAGCCGATGGTCCGGGCGATCTCGATCGCCTCGTCGATGGAGTGGGCGAAGCCTGATTCGGGGACCTTGAGACCGATCTCCTCCATGGCCACCTTGAACTTCTCGCGGTCCTCGGCGGTCTCGATCGCCTCTGGTCTCGCTCCGATGATCTCGACGCCGAGCGCCTCAGGGACGCCCTGGGCGACCAGCGACATCGTGAGGTTCAGCGCGGTCTGGCCACCGAGCGTCGGGAGGAGAGCGTCCGGTCGCTCACGCTCGATGATGGCGGTGAGGACGTCGACATCGAGAGGTTCGACGTAGGTGGCGTCGGCGGTGCCCGGGTCGGTCATGATCGTCGCCGGGTTCGAGTTCGCCAGGATGACCCGATAGCCCTCAGCTCCGAGCACCCGACAGGCCTGGGTGCCCGAATAGTCGAACTCGCAGGCCTGGCCGATCACGATCGGGCCCGAGCCGATGAGAAGGATCGAGCTGAGGTCGTCGCGACGCGGCACTAGCCCCGACCCCCCGTGTTCGCAGCCATCCGTGCCGCGAAGTCATCGAAGAGGTAGCCGGCGTCGTGGGGACCCGGACCCGCCTCAGGGTGATGTTGCACGCTGACGGCATCAGCTGAGGGGATGGCGATTCCCTCGATGACCCCGTCGTTCAGGTTGACGTGGGTGATGGTGGCACCAGGGACCGAGCCCTCGACGACCGCGTAGTTGTGGTTTTGGGCGGTGATCTCGACCTGGCCGGTCGACAGGTTCTTCACCGGATGGTTCGAGCCATGGTGACCGAAGGGCAGCTTGAAGGTCTCCCCGCCCAGCGCCCCGGCGAGCACCTGGTGGCCCAGGCAGATCCCGAGCAGCGGGACCCGTCCGATGAGCGTGGCGACCGTGACCGCCACGCTGCCGAGGGCAGCGGGATCCCCCGGTCCGTTGGACAAGAAGATCCCATCAGGCTCGAGACTCAGGATCTCTGACGCCCTTGTTCCGGCAGGCACGACCTCGACGCTGGCAAAGCGAGTCAGCCTGGCCAGGATCGTGGACTTGATGCCGAGATCGAGCGCCACAACCCGCAGGGGCCCCTCGCCGACGCGATAGGGCTCGGGCGTGGTCACCACGCTGGCCAGGTCCTGGCCATCGGTGCTCTTCGCCCGTCGGGCGGCCTCAGCGATGTCGTCGACCGGCCCGGTCCCCATGGCGCAGGGCATCGCGCCATGATCACGAAGCAGTCGGGTGAGCCGGCGAGTGTCGATACCAGTGATCGCCGCGACACCTTCAGCGGCCAACATCGACTCGAGGTCTCCTTCGGCCCGCCAGCTTGAGTGCAACGGCGGCAGATCGCGCACGACGATCCCCGAGAGGAAGGCCGACCTCGACTCATCGTCACGTGCCGTCACCCCATAGTTCCCTATCTGGGGGTAGGTGAACGTGACGATCTGCCCGGCGTAGCTGGGGTCGGTGATGACCTCCTGATAGCCGCTGAGCGCGGTGTTGAAGACCGCCTCGCCGCTGGCGATGCCCCCGTCGAGAAGTGCGCCGGCGGCTGCGCCCTCGAAGACGCTGCCGTCGGACAGGACGAGGTGGGCGAGAGGTCGGCGGGTCATCAGCACAGCCGCCCGTCAACCACCACGGCCCGCCCTGACGCCACGGTGTGGCGCACTCCCCCCAGAAGGGTTCGTCCGAGATAAGGACTGTTCTTAGCGAGACTTGCCAGACCAGAGGCCTCCACCACTGGTCGAGCCGACGGATCGAAGACGCAGAGGTTGGCGTCCTCGCCGATCACAAGGTCTCCTCCCTGGGCGCTCTGACCGCCGAGCCGAGCGTCGAGGGATCGCAGCCGCGAGATGCGTGCCGGTCCCCGGCTCAACAGCTCGAAGACCCGGCAGGGATCTGCGTCAGCACCGCCCAGCGCCTCGACGCTGAGGGCCAACGCGCTCTGCAGACCGAGCATCCCGGGGGCCGCGTCGTCAAAGGGTCGGTCCTTGGATTCTGGCGGATGAGGAGCGTGATCGGTGGCGATGGCATCGATGCTCCCGTCGAGCAGCCCTCGTCGAAGGGCCGCGACGTCATCGGGCTGCCGCAGTGGCGGGTGAACCTTGAAGATCGGGTCGAAGTCAGCGCAGCACGACTCGTCGAGGATGAGGTGGTGCGGTGTGACCTCGGCGGTCACTCCGATGCCCTGAGCCTTTGCCACCGCGACCAGCTCAGCCGATCGAGCAGTCGAGAGGTGAAGCAGGTGCAGCGAACAGCCGCTGAGCTCGGCCAGGGCAATGTCGCGAGCCACCATGGCCTCTTCGGCCAGTGCCGGGCGGCCGGTGAGTCCCAGCCGGGCGGACAAGGACCCCTCATTCATCGAGCCGCCCTGCGCCAGCGACTCGTCTTCGCAATGCTCTGCCAGCGTCACGTCCAGGCCCCGGGCGTACTCCATCGCCCGCCGCATGAGCCCGGCGTCCTGGACTCCTTGGCCGTCGTCGGTGAAGAGCGTGACGCCGAGGGCCGCCATCTCAGCCATCGGGCTGAGCCGGGTCCCAGCCCGACCGACGGTGATGGCACCGGCCACCGCCACGTCGATCACCGCAGCCTGTCCCAAGCTGAGGACCTGCGCGACCACCGCAGCGCAGTCGATGGCCGGCTCGGTGTTGGGCATCGCAAGGACAGCGGTGTAGCCACCGAGAGCGGCGGCTCGAGCACCGCTGGCCACCGTCTCGGCCTCTTCTCCACCTGGCTCACGCAGGTGTGTGTGCAGGTCCACGAGACCTGGTCCGACGAGCGCCCCTTCGCAGTCGAGGACGGTCGCAGCCGCCGGGGCTGCAATGTGCTCTTTGCGCTCCCTGATCGTCCCGTCGATCACGAGGAGGTCGGCCCGCTGGAGCCCGTCAGCTGCGACCAGGATGCCGCCCTGGAGGAGAAGCACCTCAGCCACGATCGCCTCCGAGCTGCGCTCCGAGCGCAGCTATCTCGACCGGCTGTTCGGTGGTGGACAGCGCGAGGAAGAGGGTCGCCATGCGGACGGGCACACCATTGCGAACCTGGCGTCGGACCAAGGTCCGCTGTCGGTCGGCCACCGCTGAGGCGATCTCCACGCCGCGGACCATCGGCCCGGGATGCGTGATGAGCGCAGTCGCCTTGGCGAGTGCGGCGCGCTGCTCGGTGAGGCCATAGGTGGCGGTGAACTCGTGGAGGCTCGGGACGAAGGAGCCGCTTCCTCGCTCCTCCTGCATCCGGAGCAGTGAGATGACATCGGCCCTGGCAACTGCTTCGTCGAGATCGTCAACAACCTCGACCGGCCAGCCCTCCAACGATGCCGGCAGCAAGGTGCCCGGCGCTGCGATCCGCACCCGGGCACCAGCAGCGGCATAGGCGAGGATCTCCGAGCGGGCCACCCGGCTGTGGCGGATGTCTCCGACGATGAGCACCTCAAGGCCCTCGAAGAGGCTGAGGCCGCTGCGCTCCGAGCTGACCCCTCGGTCCTCGGCCAGCACCTGGCGGACGGTGAAGAGGTCGATGAGTGCCTGTGTGGGGTGCTCATGGCTGCCGTCGCCGGCGTTGATGACCCGAGCCGTCGAGACCCAGCGGGCCACCTGGGCCGGCGCACCAGATGAGCGGTGGCGCAGGACGACCGCATCGATGCCCATCGACTCGATGGTCTCGATCGTGTCGCGCAGGCTCTCGCCCTTCTTGACCGAGCTCGAGGCCACTGCCAAGGAGAGGACGTCGGCGCTCAGCCGCTTCGCTGCCGTCTCGAAGCTCAGCCGAGTGCGAGTGGACTCCTCGAAGAAGAGCGAGGCGATCACCTTGCCCTTGAGGGTTGGCACCTTGCGCATGGAGCGCTGCTCGATCTCCGAGAAGGCTTCGGCGACATCGAGGACCTCGGCGATGCCGTCGCCGTCGAGATCGGCGATCGAGAGGAGGTGGCAGCCGATGAGAGACCCTGCGCCTGTGAGCTGCTGAACGCTCATCTCGACTCGAGCCGTCCGATGGCGACGCCGTCCTCGGTGACATCGACCATCTCGTCGCGCTTGGTCGGCAGGTTCTTTCCAACAAAGTCGGGCCGCACCGGAAGCTCGCGGTGGCCGCGGTCGACGACGACCGCGAGCTGGATCGCAGCCGCTCGGCCGAAGTCGCTGAGTGCGTTGAGCGCAGCTCGGACCGTTCGACCGGTGAAGAGCACGTCGTCGACGAGGATCACGATCTTGCCGGTCAGATCACAGGGGATCTCGCTGGCCGCCTCCGGCAGCACCGGCCGCAGACCGATGTCGTCACGATAGAAGGCGACGTCGAGGGAGCCCACGGGCGGCGCGCTGCCCTCGATCTCGATCAGGAGCTCGGCGAGTCGCTCGGCGATGGGGATGCCGCCCGTCTGGAGGCCGACCAGCACCACATCACGCGTGCCGTGATTCCGTTCGACGATCTCATGTGCCATGCGAACCAGCGCGCGGCGCAGGTCGTCGGCAGAGAGGATCTCAGCAGTGGGGACGAACACTGAGCCCAAGGGCCTCCTGTGTCGTCGCTCGCGATCCGCCACGCTCTCCTCCACGCCGTACCGGCCTCACGGGACCGGTTTCACGTCGCGTCGAGAAATCTAGCAGAGCCCCCGATGGACACGCGGCGCCGCAGATCGCGAACGGGGTCCACGGATTAGCCTGCCCTGATGGCCACGAGGGACATCGCTGCGACCCCCTCGACTCAGCCAACTTGCGCGTGACCGACGCCCCGAAGACTCCAGATCCGTCTGGCGGCGAGACCAGCAGGGACGCGAGACGTCGGGAGGCATTAGCCGCCGGCCGAGATCACGTCCCGCGGCGGGTGATCGTTCTCATCTTGATCGCTCTTGCTGCACTGGGCCTTGGAGGGACGGCACTCGAGCATTTCTTCGGCAACTACGGCAGCAGCGGCGTCGCCATCCCCACGACCACGCTCGCCACGGCGCCGGCGGCGCCAGCCCCAGCCACCGGTCCGGTGCTGAGAAGCTCGCTCAGTGCCCTCACCGGTCTGAAATCGCTCAACGGTGTCCCAGCGCCTCGATTCAGCCTGCAGGATCAAGCAGGGTCGCTCCAGACGGTCCCTCGGCCGCCGTCGGAAGCGATCGTGCTCGCCTTCGAGAACTCAGCTTGCAATGACATCTGCCCGGTCCTTGACCAGATGCTCAGCCAAAGCGCGAGGGATCTCGGTCCTTCAGCCCGTGCAGTCCGCTACCTGGTGGTCAACACCGACCCTCGGGCCACGAACGTCACCGCAACCGTGCCAGCGCTCGACAGCACGCTCCGCTCGTCGATCCCGTCGGCAGTCTTCCTCACTGGCCCGCTCAACAAGCTCGACGCCATCTGGCGCTCCTATGGTGTCACGGTGACGGTGAGCTCGACGGGCGTGGCAACGCACAATGATCTGCTCTACGTCATCGATGCTCGCGGGCGGCTCCGCTCGCAGTTGACGCCTTTCGCCAATGAGTCGCCCTCGGGCGTGTATCAACTTGCACCGAAGAACATCACCGCATTCGCTAGCGGCATCGCACAGAGCGTCAGGCAAGCGCAGGAAGCCAGATGAGCGCAGGGGCAAGAGAAGAGCAGCGCGCTTTCGAGCCGGCGAATATGTCGAGCGCCTCGCTGTCGACGAAGAGGGAGGTCTGGTACAAGCGACCCTGGGTCCTTGTGATGGCGGCCATCGTCATCGTTGTGGCCGCCTCGGTGCTCTCTGACCTACCCCAGCCCGTCAGCCGAGCTGACGACATCTCCAGCCAGACTGCATCGATCAAAGAGATCAATCAGGACCTCGGGCCCTGCGCCTACGCCATCAAAGAGACCTTCCTGATCGCTCAGGCCCAGCAGACGGGGACGCTGACAGCCGCTGACCGGGCACAGGCTCCGACGATGCTCAAGAACGACCAGACGGCTTGCTCCTTCACGTCGAGCTCGATCTTCGATCTGACCAACAACATCCAGATCCAAGACACCGCCGCTGGCAAGCGCATCGACCGGATGCTCAGCGTCGTCACGATCTGGTCGACCTCGGACGCCCTCGCTGCGGTCGAGGATATCCAAGCGCTCTATGTCGATCCGACGAACGCACCGCGACGGGCGGATCTCGCCAAGCGAGAGCGCCTCCTCGCAAAGGACCGGGCGGAGGCATTCAGCGACGTGGCTGCGGCCGACGCCCTGCTCAATACCCAGCTCGACATGCCGAGGCTCCCAGCGCTGCCGAGCGGTTCATAGTTGATCCAACGCTTGGCGCCGACGGCCTCCGTCGTGGCTCGAAGCTCAATGCTCCGGGACTTCCCGTTCGACCGAGACGGCGCGTGAGCGCTCCTGGCGAACCAGCCGATGGAACTCTGCATCCGGATCTTCCTCAGACTTCAGCCAGTAGATGAGGTTCCAGAAGATCACGGGCACAAAGGCAAGCCCGGTGATCAGCCAGATCACTCCCGAGGTGAGCTGCTGGTCGGCTGAAACACTGAGCCCCGTGGCCGAGCTGTGGTCGTAGCCGTGATACCACGAGCCGTGCGAGAGCCCCACCAGATATGCCAGCACCCAGATCACCCACATGACGATTGCTGCCATTGCAACGCGGTGCGGGCGACTCAGCCGAGGTTGGATCGGCGGGGACTCGATGAGCTCGAGCCAGAGCAGCGCACCAGAAGTAGTGAGGCTGACCGCCTCGGCCAGGATCAACGAAGGGTGGCGGCGCAGCGCATCGACCGCAAGGGGCGTCCGCCAGAAGATGACGATCCCGGCGAAGACGAGTGCGACGATCACCGATCGGAAGGGCTCGAGGTGCCGCCTTCGGTCCCGTGCGAGGCGATCGACAAAGCGCAGTCCGTCCATCTGAGCTCCAAAGCCGTCAACATCGACCGTCGGGTGTTCGGTGGTGACGAGACGCAACTGCCGCCAAGGCGCCCCGGCGACAAACAGAGCTGGGACCACCACTGCAAGCAGGCTGAACTGCAGCGCCTCGGCCACCTCGTAGCGCCTGGCTTGAAGGAGAAGCGGCGGGACCAGGCAGGCCAGCAGGACAAGCAGCGCGCAAGCCTCGAGTGCGTATCGAACCATCTCGATCGCTCGTGTGGACCGCAGCGGAGCGGTCCTCGCCATCACGGCGACGAGCGGCGCTGGAAGAAGCCCCAGAGGCAACCGGCGATGAAGACGCCCAGCGGCAGTGCGAGGGTCATGACCTGAGCTCCGATGTAACTGTCCGTCGCCACGTTCATGGTCTCACCGTCCCTCGCTCCCGCTCATGTCATGCTACCCAGCCCGATCATGAGAGGGCCGTCTTCCGTCAGATCAGGTAGAACATCGCCCAGAACAATGTGCTGGCGATGCCGATGAAACCCCAGAAGTAGGTGCAGGCCGAGACATTCGCCCGGAAGATCTGCGCCGCGGGCGTCATCGAGAGCTGGGCCGGACCTTCAGCGCCTACGTCACTGCGCAGCCTGAGCGAGCGAGCCAGATTCGTCTCGAGCCAGTAGGTGCCGCTCAGAAGCATCATGCTGTTCATGATCGCCCAGCCGATGAAGCAGGACGCGTAGCCACTGGATCCGGGGAAGAAGGGCAGTTGGGTCAGCTGGTAGATCTGAAGCCCGGTGGCGACCAAGCCGCCGAAGACTGCGGTCCAGCCTGCGACCTCCCAGTCGATCACGCTGCCCCGGCGCATCCTCCATTGGCCATAGATCGCAAGCAGGGCCGATGCCAGCGTGACGCTGTAGATGGCCCACCCGAGCGAAGTCGGCGCCGTCACGTTGTGGGGTCGCCAGAGCTGCCCATTGTTCGAAGAGCGCAGGTAGAAGTACGCGAAGGCCTCCGACGCTAGGAAGAAGGCGAACATCCCGATGAAGAGCCTGCCGCCGGTCCAGTATGAGCCCACTGCCGCACGGAGCTCGAACTCGCGCTCCTCGGGGCTGTCGGAATAGTCAGCGGTGCTGGTCTCGGCGATATCGCTCATGTGATCGTCTCCACTCACTCAGCCTGCGCCTGCGGACCTGAGTCGCCAGATCGCTCATCATCTGGCGAGGAAGCAACCCCAACGGTGACCACGTCACCGAAATCGGCAACGGCTGGCGCACCCTCCTCGCTGTAGTGGTACGGGTCGGCGAGAACGACCGGGATGTGCTTGAAGTTGTAGTACGGAACAGGTGTCGCGGTCTGCCACTCCAGGCCGAGTGAGTCCCAAGGGTTGGGCTCGGATGGCGTCGGCTTGAGGAAGATCGACCAGACGAAGTTGGCGATGAAGATCAAGAATGATGCCCCAAGGAAGAAGGCGCTGATCGATGAGAAGTCATTCAGCGCCTGCAGGTTCTGCTGGTACTCGAAGACCCGTCGAGGCTGGCCAAGCAGCCCGATGATGAACATCGGGAAGAAGGTCAGGTTGAAGAAGATGAACATCATCCAGAAGTGCGCGATTCCAAGCTTTCGGTTCATCTTCTTCCCGGTCATCTTCGGGAGCCAGAAGTAGAGGCCGCCGAAGAAGGCGAAGATCAGGCCGCCCATGATCGTGTAGTGGAAGTGCGAGAGCACGAAGAAGCCGCCATGGACAGTGACGTTGACCGGGACATCAGAAAGGAAGACCCCAGTCACCCCACCGATCAGGAAGTTGAAGAACAGCGCGAGAGCGAAAAGCATCGGCACCTCAAAGCGGATCTTTGCCCGATAGAGCGTTCCCATGCCGACGAGGAAGATAAAGCCAGTGGGAATTGAGATCAGCTCGGTGGTGAGCATGAAGAGCGGACGCATGTCGGGGTTGATCCCGCTCTGGAAGAGGTGGTGCTGCCAGACGAAGAACGACAGCAACGCCACGCCGACCATGCCGGCGGCCGCGATCTTGTAAGCAAAGAGTGGCTTCCTTGTGAAGACCGGAAGGATCTCTCCCACGATGCCAAATCCCGGAAGAGCCATGATGTAGACCTCAGGGTGACCGAAGAACCAAAAGAGGTTCTGCCACAGATACGAGCTTCCGCCGTGCTCGGTGACATAGAAGGCCGTCTGGGCCGTGTGGTCAAGGATGCCGAAGAGGCCCGCCGCGACCAGGGTGGGGGTCGCAAGGGTGAGCAGCGCTGAGGTCGCCAGGATCGACCAGACGAAGATCGGTACTCGGCTCCAGGTCATCCCCGGTGCTCGGTAGTTGATGATCGTCACGGCGAGGTTGAAGCCCGCTGCCATCATCCCCATCCCGATGAGGGCGAAGCCAACCAAGTAGGAGATCATCCCCCCGCCCGCTTGAGTCTGAAGCGGTGCATAGCCAGTCCAACCAGTCGGGAAGCCCCCGTAGGGCAGCGCCGACAGGATCACCATGTAACCGGCGGAGAAGATCCAGAAGCTGAAGGCTTCGACGCGCGGGAACGCCGTACGCCGAGCGCCGATCATAAGAGGGACCAACCAGTTGCCAAGTGGACCCACCACCACCGAGGTGGCCATCATCATCATGATCGTTCCGTGCTCGCTGACGATCGAGATGTAGGTTCCGGGACCGAAGACATGGCTCGACGGTGTGAGCAGCTCAGTTCGGATCGCCATAGCGAGAAGGCCACCAGTGAAGAAGAACATCAGTACGCCGATGACGTACTGCATTCCCACAACCTTGTGGTCGGCGGTATAGCGGAAGTACTTCGTCCAGCTCGTGCTCTCGCGCTCAGGCGCTGGCTCGATTCCGACGATCTTGGCGAGAGGGTAATTGAGCGCGCCGATGCCGACCAGCCATCCGAGGGCCCCCAGAAGCAGCGCACCAGCATTGGCGATCGAGTTGACTCCGCTGTCCGAGACGTTCTGATAGCCGCTCGCGATCACATTGCCGAGCCAATGACCCAGCACGTAGCCGAGCACCGCCCCGATGATGGCTGTGCCAAGGTGCTGGCTCAACCAGCCCGGTCGCGCTGGCCAAGCCTGGAAGCCACCTCGACGAGGCGGCAAGGGGTCAGGGTAGGAGACCTCAGCGTCTCGGTCAGTGCTCACGGTCATCGAGCGATCTCCGCCTTCCTCATCCTGGCTCCGCTTCGCAGCGCGCCGTCAGCGGTCGTCACGACGCCGGCTGCTTTGCCCCGTAGACCTCCGAGGGGCTGTAGGGAACGACGTTGTCGGGGTAGTAGCCCCCGTCGGCACCGTTGGCGTCGGGCACGTAGGTCCAGGCGAATGCGGGCAGGAGCTTCGTGTTCCTCGCCGTCACGGCTTGGGTGGCCCGGGCCCAGCTCACGAAGGCCTGCTTCGACACGACCTTGCCGTAGTTGTACATCGCCCCGTGCCAAAGTCCGCAGAGCTCGCTGCATCGAACGGTAAAGCTCCCGCTCTGCCGGGTCTTGGTGAATGCCACGTTGTCGACCTGGGGGTTGGCGTCGGCCTTGACGCTCAGCTGGTATGCCCAGAAGCTGTGGATCACGTCCAGCGATGTCACGTGGAAGGCGATCTCTGTCCCCGCTGGGAGGATCAGCTGCTGTGACTCAAAGCCTCCAAAGGTCGGGTAGCGGTAAGTGAACTTCCACTGCTGTCCGATGACCTGGACAGGCAGGATGTGCGCACCGGTTGGCTTCCAGATCGGATTCGGACCCTCGCCACCTCCGGCGCCGTTGGTCGAGATGAGCTCGAAGGTGCCGAAGCCGGCGAGAAAGAGCACGATGAAGGAGGTGATGGCGATCCACCCCACCTGAACGCTCATGTTGCCTCGAGCTGCCTCGCCGCCGACCGGCTCAGGGACACCCTTCCGGCCGGAGCGCCACATAACGATCGAGTAACCGAGGTAGGTCCAGACGCCGATGAGGACAGGCAAGGCGATGATGAAGAGGATGTTGAAGTCGAACTGATTCTCTTCGGCAGTCGACGTCATCCTCCCAGGAGGGACGTGCGGACCGACAAGGAAGTAGAAGAGAGGGTCGAGAATCGCCGATATCACCAGCCAGATCAGAAAGATCCGCAGCAGATGTCGAGGCTCCGTAGCCGGCTTGCTCGTCGGATCGGCGGTCTCGGTACTCATGCTGCGACGTCCAAGAATCCGCCCATGTAGTTGACCGTGCTCATCGGCCCTCCGTTCCCGAAGAGGAAGCCCAGCCCGCAGGGGACGAAGCACTGCCATGGATATTCCCCAGGCCCTGGTGTGGTGAAGGAGAAGCTGATGACGTTGTGCGTGGCGCTCACGCTGCAGGGAGCGGCCGAGTTGCAGAAGGCCTTCGCGTTGCCATCGACGCCGATCAGCGGCACGCTGATCCCGAGGGTGGGTATTGAGAAGGTGTGTCCGACGCCATTCCCAGAGTACGAGTCAAAGACACGGAAGGGCTTCGCATTCAAGCTGGCGATGCCGCCCGTCGTACCCTGGACGAGGCCCCACTGCTGGTTTCGCAGCGGGCTCCCAGAGTCGTACTGGTCGATCGTGACGTTGATCCGAGTGTGGGCGGGGACCTTCCAGACCGTCGAGTGCACCCACGCTCCGCTCGGGTCCTTGACCATGTAGGAGACCCAGGTGGGATGATCACCAAAGCCGATGGCGCCGACCGTTTGGACCGTCAGATTGACAGGGGAGCCAGAGGTTTGCGCTCCGGTGAAGTCGACGGTGGCTGGCTGCGGGGTGAGGAAGGTCACGACCGAGAAGACAACGAGGCCGACCACGATGGCGAGGAGAACGAGGAACGTTGCCATCCTGCCCCCAAAAGACATGCACACTCCCCCATACGACGTCAATTGCACTGGATTCTGCATCCCGCCCGATGCACAAATGGTCAATGACCTCTCGAGCCAGCGACGACCCTGGCAGGACCTTAAAGTCAGCACGCGGTGCGGTCAAGTATCTCCGAGCACCGATGTGTTTGGCGACGAGGCCGACTCTGCCTCGGGCGCGCACGCAAGGCGTTGGCGCCGGGCCTCTCGGAACTCCTCGGCGCTCATTGTCGACGTACGGCCACTGAGGCGGTCGATCGTTCCCGAGACTGAGTCGCCCTGGTCCATCGCTCGCCTGAAGACGATGACGAGTGCTGGCACTGCCCAGAAATCGCCACAGATCCAGAGCACGGCCGCACCGATCTGCTGATCAGCGAACGGCGACAGCGCGATGCCGGGCTGATGCGCGTAGATCGAGTACCAGCTGGTCGAGCTGAAGATGCTGAGCGACATCGCCAGGAGGAACATCACGACGTTCGTCGCGATGATTGCACCTGCTTGGAAGACCGGCCCTCGACTTGGCCGCATCGGGAACGAGGGGATGATCTGCAACCAGAACAGCACGCCAGTGATCATGAAGCTGCCGTGCATCAGCCAGACGTGGGCAAGCTGGTTGTTCTCAGAGAGGTCGAAGAGCGCTGGGGCGTGCCAGATCAGCATCACTGCGTTGAAGGAGAGCACCGCCACCCACGGGTTACGGATGAACCTCCCGAGGGCTCGCAACTGCTGCGAGAGGGGGCCCAGCAAGAGGAACCGACCCACGCGTCGGCGCGTGCGCACCGGGAGCGCGAAGGCCAAGGGAACCCACGGGGCGCCGGCGACAAGGAGGACCGGGGCCAAGAAGGCAATAAGGAGGTGCTCGACCATATGGACGAAGAAGTACCGGCTCGACCAGTAGTCAACCGG
>Ga0075017_100001952_pt1 | contig 12782 bp, 12 predicted proteins | sample AleBraG_ABR_2012_FD_71475 | JGI IMG/M metagenome (GOLD analysis project Ga0075017, IMG submission 71475) | Freshwater sediment microbial communities in response to fracking from Pennsylvania, USA - Alex Branch Run_MetaG_ABR_2012 | ecosystem: Environmental > Aquatic > Freshwater > Creek >...
GGTTCGATCCCGTCCCGTCGCGATAGTCCTGCGCCAATGCTGTACAATCCGAGGCGGAAGTGCCCTTGCGGTAGTTCTTGCGCGAGCGGCGTGACTCGATAGGACCTATGCCCCCTATTGGCTTTTCTTCTTTTTCTTTTTTTTCTTTTTTCCCGCCAGCGGATCGCGCCGAATCAGGCGCGCAAACTCGTCCTCGAAGGCTTTGAGCCCCATGAGGACATCTCGGGTGCGCTGTTGCATTTCTAGCGACCGGGCCACGCCCTTAAGGCTTGGAGACGGCTTATATATCACGGAATGCTCAACCTCCCAGAAGAGCGCCGTGAGCATCGGCACGATCTGGAATTCGGCTCGAATCCTGTCGCTCGCCCTGCAGTAACCAAAGTATTTCAAGGCAAGAGGTTCGTCATTTTCGTCGTAGCCAGCAATTGGATCCGCCGTCCAGGCTTGGAACCGTTGGCGTAAGTTCCGGTCGGCTTCTGCCAAACGACTGCGGGGAAATACAAGAACGCGAACGCCGGCCAAATCTTTCAGATTGTCTAGTGAATATAGTTCTGGCCGCCCACTATCGAAGGTCGCGCCCTCCTGGCGTCTGCGGAGGGAATCCAACGCACTCTCGCACTCCTTGACCCGCGACGTGACGACGAGCCTTTCATACTGGTCCAACCGGAGAGAAACCGGAACCAGGCAATGCTTGACCTCAGCTTCAAGTTCGTCTGCAACCCGGCGAATGTCGGGAAGCAGGTCAAAATACTCTTCGCGTAATCGATCCTCGACTGTGCGCTCAGGCCTAGCCAAGGACACATTCCAGGTCGTGCTTGACTGCTTCAGAGGGAGGTGAGTTGAAGTAGAACCGCCACTCTGGTCCGTCGGTGTGTTCCCGAATGTATTTCCGAATTTGGTCTTCGCTGTGGTCTTGAACAAACTCGACGCTAAAGGCCTTTTTGGTCTTTCGGTTTATATATATCTGGCGATCGAAGCTGTAGGCGTAACCTGCCTCGTCCAGAATTTGCGTTTTTGATGCTGTCAGTCGCGGCATTTGGGACGGCCTCTTTCTGCTTAGATTGTAGCGAATCTACTGCGCCTGAATTTGGCCCCGGGGGCGGTACCCATCAAGATCTGGAGCACTGAGGACGGAACGTTTCGACACTTTTCGCAATCCCTCCTGGTGAACGCCGCTTACGGAAAGCTTGTCGGTCTCCATTTGGGGAGTGCGGTGGGGCGGAATGCGCCTGGCCGGCAGGAGGCTTGCCGCTCGCATGGAGCGGGACGCAGATTCGGGCAAGCTGGCGTAGCTACTTCAGTTTCCTGTAGCTCGTTGCCGATGGGTGCGGACGGGCAAAAACCGGGACAGGCACCTCTGTCCACTGCGAAGAGTTGCTTTGGAGCGAAGGAGTTCGGGTGGGGACAGAGGTGCCAGTCCCGGTTTTTGCGATTGCGAAAGACGGTTTTGACTCAAATGCGGTGGAAGCTCTTCAATATGTCTTTGGTGGAATAGCGGAGGGCGATGGGGCGGCCGTGCGGGCAACTCATCGGGCATTCAGTGGCCGCCAATTCGCGTAGCAGCCACTCCATTTTGTGCTGGTCCAGCCGCATGTTGATCTTGATGGCGGCGCGACAGGCGATGGACGCGGCCAGAGTGCGGCGGAGGTCCGCGAGCGAGGATTTGCGCATCTCGGTTTCGGAGATCTCGAGAATTTCGAACATCAGTTTTTCCACGTCGGCCTGACCGACGCCCGCCGGCACGGCTTTGATGGCGATGGTGCGCTGCCCAAAGGGCTCGGAGTCCAGACCCATACGGGCCAGTTCCTGGGCGATGCGTGAATATTCCACCTGCTGGCCAGCGGTCAGTTGCAGCACCAGAGGCATAAGCAGTTGCTGGCACTCCACGCCGCCGGCGGCCTGCTGCTTCAGCACTTTTTCAAACAGGATGCGCTCGTGCGCCACGTGCTGGTCAATGATCCAAAGGCCATCCCGCCCGGCAGCAATGATAAAGCTATCGTGGATTTGTCCTAGCGGCCGCAGGTCGGATAGCATGCTGAGCGACTGCGGGGAATCGGGCAGACCCGACAGCGAGAGCGCGCCGTGCGTGTCCGGAACAGTCCCTGGGCGAGGCGCGTCGGTAAAGTCGAAGCGAGGCTCGGGGGCGGCAGTCTCGCGTAACGTGAAGACGGGCAGATCCTCGGGCCGGTCGCGATTCTCCAGCGGGTTGGCGGCGCCGGACTCGGCATTTTCGATGCGCTGGGTGAATTCAGAGAAAGGCAAGGCGGCGGCCGCCTGCGGCGTTCGGAGCACCGGCGGCACGCTGGAAGCCGGGCGGGCGGCGATGAGACGGTCGCGAATAGCGTCCCGCACAAAATCATGGACAAATGTTCCATGGCGGAAACGCACTTCGGTCTTGGAGGGATGAACGTTGACGTCCACCTCTTCGCAGTCGCAATCTAGAAACAGAAGCGCAAAGGGAAAACAGGCCGGGGGCATCAAGTTGTAATATGCGGAAGAGAGCGCGTGCATCAGCAGCCGGTCGCGAATCAAGCGGCCATTCACGAACAGGTAAATCGAGTTGCGGTTGGTCTTCTGGACTTGCGGGCCGGATACAAACCCACGCAGGGCGAACACACGGTTGAGTCCTTCCTCATCGGCCGGAATCTGGAGTTCGCACTCCACCATTTCCAGGTCGATCAACTCGTCCAGCGTCTGGCTGCCGAATACCTGGTACACGCGCTCTCGTAATGTTTCGACCGGCGTCACCTCCAGCAAAGTGGCCGCGCCGTTGCGCAGCTCGAATGATTTTTGTGGATGGGCCAGGCTGTAATGGGTGACGAGCGAGGCGATATGAGCCAACTCCGTCTGCTCGGACCGCAGGAATTTCTTTCGGGCGGGTACGTTGAAGAACAGATCGCGAACGGTGATGGTTGTGCCCTGGTCGCGCATGAATTCATCCACGCGGAGGAGCTTGCCACCGGCGAACTCGACAGCGGCGCCGGTGCTCTCGAACTCCGACCGGGTCTCGAGAACCAGCCGCGAGACGGATGCGATGGAAGGCAGGGCTTCCCCGCGAAAGCCAAGGGTGGCGATGGCGAGCAGATCGTGGACATCGCTCAATTTGCTGGTGGCGTGACGCTCAAAGGCGAGCAAAGCGTCGTCGCGCAACATGCCGCAGCCGTTATCGGCAATGCGAATGAGGCGCCGTCCGCCGGCTTCGACATCCACTCGAATGTCAGTGGCGCCAGCGTCCAGTGAATTCTCGAGCAGCTCTTTCACGACCGAGGCGGGGCGCTCGACCACCTCACCGGCGGCGATCTTGTTGGCTACGGCGTCGGATAAGACGCGGATTCTTCCCATGATGCGCGTTGCCTATTCGTAGCGGATCGCTTCAATGGGATCGAGCCTGGCTGCTTGCACGGCGGGAAAAACACCAGACAACAGACCGATGGCGACGGAAACGAAAAACGCCAAGAGAATGGAAGCAAAAGTGACTACCGTGGCCCAACCGGCGGTGGCGGCGATGATGCGCGACAGGGAAAACCCGAACAGAATCCCCAGCAGCCCGCCGGCAATGGAGATCAACACGGCCTCGGTCAGAAATTGGCGAATGATGTCTACCTGGCGCGCGCCGATCGCCCGGCGAAGTCCGATTTCGCGCGTACGCTCCAGCACCGTGGTCAGCATGATATTCATTATGCCGATACCGCCGACCAGTAAAGAAATGGCGGCGATGGAGATCATTACGATCTTCAGAGTGGACTGCGTTCTCCGCCTCTGCTCCAGCAGGCTGGCCGGGACGACAACGCTAAAATCGCCGGCGTCTTTGTGAGTGGCCGAGAGAATCGCGCCGATCTGGTTGGCGGTATCCACCGAATTGCCGTTGGGCGCAACCTGAATATAGATGCCGTCAATCTCATCGCGCAAGTAGCTGTTGTTGTCCTCAAAGCGGCGCATCACCGTGTTCAGCGGCGCGATGATCAGGTTGTTGCGGTCCGTCACCTCCAGCCCCTCAAGGTCGGTGTCGGCCGCGGGCTGGCCGGCCAACACGCCGATCACTTGCAGCCAGGTGTCGTTGACCTTTACGTACTTGCCCTCCGCCGGCTCGTATCCCAACAGATTCACCTTGGCGCTTTCGCCAAGCACGCAGACAGGCGCGGAATGGCCGTTATCGTCCGCGTTGAAGAACCGGCCTTCGGCCACTCTGAGGTTGTGGATCTGCAGATAGTTCGGCTCCACACCGATCAGCGGCGGCGTTTCCTGCGCAGGCTTGGGAAGCACCTTGAGCGGCTTAAAGCGCTTGCGAGGGGTGGACGCAGCGATGCCCTGCACATTCTCCGTAATGGCCCGGTAGTCGCGAAACGTCAGGCCCGGAGAGATCATCCGGCGGGCCTGCAGCTCATTGCGGTCGGTGGCTTCCTTCGCCTCAACAATGATGTTGTTCACGCCCAGCAGGTCAATGTAACTCATCATTTCCTTCTGCGCGCCGGCGGTGATGGCGAGCATGGACACAACCGCGCCCACGCCAAACACCATTCCCAGCATCGCCAGCAGACTGCGCAGCTTGTGGACCAGAAGGCTGGAGAGACCCAGGTAGAGTTCGGGGAGATAGGCGGAAAGCTGCATGCTCATTTGCTTTCGCCTGGCTTAACGGTTCTCTTATCCTGGCGGTCCTTCTTCCGGGTTGGATCGGAAAGGGCGATCACTTCGCCGGGTTGCAGGCCCTTGGCGATCACCATGATGGAGTCGCCGCGCTGGAGTGCCGTGACGGGCCGTGCTTCAAAGATGTCGCCCTTGCGTACATAGGCGACAAGGCGACCGTCTTTTTCGAACAGGGCCTGCGCGGGGATGTGTACGGCATTCGGCAGCTTGTCTCCTATGATCTCAATGTCGGCGAGCAGGCCAGGGCGCAGGAGCACTTCGAATTGTTGTTCATCTTGCGGAGCACGAGGGAGCCTGGGGTCTTCCAACAGCTTGGGCGCGGTGGTTGAGGCTCTCTCATTCGCGTCCGCCGCGGCCTGGATGCGCTGGGTCTGCTCAGGCTTGACTCCGAGCGTGGTGAACAGTTGTTTCATGTCCAGGGAAAATATCACGTCGTACTTCTTGGCCGAATCGTCAGAGGACGCTTTCGCTTTGGCCGCGCCGGTAAGGCTCTTGACACGGCCCTTAATTTTCTGGCCTGGAATTGCGTCCAATTGAATCAGCGCGCTCTGGCCTTCTTTCAGGTTGGCACGGTCGAGCTCTCCGACCTGGGCAACTACTTCCAGTTCGGAAAGATCGAGGATTTCGGCTACCGGCGACCCGGGGTTCACTTGATCGCCGACGCGGATATCCGGAATCTGCATTCCCGGAAAATGCAGATTGGGCCGGTTCTGCTGGATAGCGACCAACCCACTGATGGGGGCGAACAATCGAACTTGGGCCAGTCGCGCCTTTTCCCGGTTGGATTCCAGCACGCTTTCATTTTTCTTCTCGCGGAGCACGGCCAGTTCGGCCTTGGCGCGCTCGTCCCGCTCTTTGATGTCGCTCTCCAATTGCGCCAAGCGACGTTTGGCTTCTTCCAAAGAGGCTTGATTCTTCCGGGCGTCGGCGGCAGGCAGGAACTCATTACGCTTAACTTCCAACTCGGCGCGCCGAACGCTGTATCGGGCCGAGAGCAGGTCTACCTGTTCCTGATTGTTGCGGATGGCCAAGTCGGCTTCCGCTTTGCGGATCTGCTCCTCAAGCTGCTCGGTGTTGAGTGCCTGGTCTTCCAGCCGCGATTTTAGCTCGGCGCCGTCAAACTCGACGATGAGATCGTTCCGGTGCGCGAAGGAGCCTACGGGAGCGAGCCGCGTGACTTGAACCGGACCGGAGAGATTGGGCGCAACGAGGGTGGCCGAGCGGGTGGCGCGCAGTTCGCCCCGCGCGTAGGTCCGCAACAGCAAGTCATCGCGCCGGACCTGAGTGGTAGCGATGCCGCTGGGCTGCCGCGGGAGTTGCTTGTAAAACGCGAAGGCTCCCCACAGGGCTCCTGCAATCACCAGCACCAGCACAATTCGAACACTTGCTTTGGTCACTGCAATTTCCTGGCTCGCTTTGCGGCTTCCGCCGGAGTCTCCAACGCGATGGTCTCGCCCGGCTGCAATCCCTTGAGAACCACAATGTCTGTGTCGTTGCGTTTGCCCACTTCAATCGGATGAAGGGCAAATTCGTCTCCTTTTAGCAGGTATACCGCCGGTTTGCCATCTTCCGTGAAGCTGGCGCGAATCGGAATCATCAACTGGGCGGGCTGTCTTTCAATCACGATGTCGGCGGTACCCGCCATTCCCGGCTTCAATCGGCGGTCAATATTGCGGAAAGTAGCGTAAGCGGGAAAGGTCTTCTCTGTCAGGCCCATGCCTTTGAACGCGATGGTGGCGGTGGGGCTGATCCAGTCGAGATTGGCGGCAAATTCCTTATCGGCAATCGCATCCAGGCGAACTTTGACTGACTGCCTGAGCTGCACCTTTCCACGCTCGACCTCTTCCAGCTTAAGTTCCATGCGCATTCTGGACAGGTCGACAATCTCAGCGATTGCGGCGCCGGCCCAAACGTTGTCGCGCTCCTTGAATGGCGCCGGAGGGGAATCGCCAGAGCCGGCGCCGCGGAAATTCGGCAGACTGGTCACGATGCCATCGTGGCGCGCACGCAGGGCTATTTTTTCCACGCGGGTTTTGGCTCGGCGAGCGTTCTTTTCCAGGTACGCCGGTTCCTCTGGCGCGGCGTCGAATTCAACAATCACTTCTCCCTCTTTTATCGGCTTGCCGAATTCGGCCAGTTTCACGATGCGCAGGCCGGGGACTTGCGGGGCCGTGATGATGTCGCTGCGGACACTGCGCACTTCGCCGCGAGTTCGCACGCTGATGGCGAAATCGGAGACGCGCGCTTTGGTTACCCGCACGTCCACCTTGGAGGCGTGCGCGTGATAGCGATAAGCTGCGAGAACTCCGCCGCCGCAGACGAGCGCAGTGACCAGCCACAGGCCGGCCTTCTGTCCCAAGCGCTGCATCAACTTTGAGTCCTTTGACATGGGTTAGGGGCGTGCTTTGGGAAGATCCAGAGCGACGACTTCTCCCGGTTTCACACCACTGCGAATCGACGCTTGCAGGTGGTTGGTTAAGCCGAGTTCCACCTCGCGGAGTTCCCAACCGGAAAAACCTTGCACATAGACGAATGGCTTGGGAACAGCGCTATTGCGAAACACCGCTCCGGCTGGCACCACCGCGGCCGGCTGATCGTCGCTGGCCAGGGAGACGTCCGCGCTGATGGACAGGTCGGGGATCACGCGCGGATCCTTCTGGTCGATCTTCAACCGAACGGGCACCTCCGCGACGAAGCCCGCGCGCGCGCCGGGTGGCTTGGGCACCGCGGCAATGGAGACGACGTGCGCGGGCAATTCCAAACCTGGATAGGCGTCCAAGCGCACAGTGGCGCGCTGTCCGAGCCTTAACTTCTCCACGTCGACTTGATTTACCGATGCATTGACGACCATCGAGCTGGGATCCACAACCTGCATGTATGAAATACCTGGGGCGAGCTGGTCTCCGGCCTGAATCTGCGCCGGTTCTCCCTTGTGAAAGATACTTTCCGTCACGACTGTGCCAGCGAGCGGCGCCCGGGCCACCAGGAGGTCTGCATTCGCTTCCGCCCGGCGCAGTTGCAGTTTGGCCTCTTCCAGTTCCAACTCACTGTTGCGGATGCCGGCGTCTTGGGCAACCTTGAGAAATTTGTCTTGTTTGAGCAGTTGTTCGTGGCGCGCCTCGGCTTCATCGTAAGCTAACTTCGTGCGTTCGGCATCCATGGCCGATAAGACAGGAATCTTCTGGAGCTCCAGCCGGGCCTTGTCAAAAGCGTTCTTAGCCGCGAGCAAGGACTGTTCGTGCGTTTTGCGGACGATCTCCAATTCGGCCTTCTGCTTCTTCAAATCGGCCTCGGTTTGGATCACCACTGCGCGATAGTCGTCCGCCCGGTTCAGCATGGATTGGCGATCGAACTCGGCGATCACTTCGCCCTTTTCCACCTGAGTGCCTGACTGGACGGCGCGCTTCAGCACGAGTTCGTTAGCGGGCCGGGCCTGGGTGACTGTGCTGGTTGCATCGGAGCGGCTGCCGCGCAACTGCGGTGTGACCAAAGAAGCAGAGTTTTCGGCAGCCGTAACGCCCGTGAGGCGGAGTGTGTTGACCACCGGCCCACTACTCACGGTGGCGGTGCGGATGGCGCCAGACTTGACGCCCCTGGCGGGCTGCGGTGAGCGCTTTTGCCAGAGCAGCGGCGCCGAGATCAGCACCAGCGCCAACAAAACGGCAACCCACAGTCCCTTAGACCGCGGGCCATTGGCATGCACAGGAGGACTGTTTGGCCGTGGAATGGGCGACTTTGGCGGAATGCTCGGGGCGTGCAGCGTGCTCATGAGCGTATTCCTAGCGTAAGACGACTATTATGACAGGATCCGTGGGCGAGAGCTGCCTGCTGAAGAAAGTGTCATCATAGACATGAGGGTTAGCAATGTCGGCACAATCGGTTCCTTATCTGACTCCGCAGGAATATCTCGAGATCGAAGAGCAGGCTGAATATAAGAGCGAGTATTTTCAAGGGCAAATGTGGCCGTTGGGCGGCGAGCCTTATGGCATGGCGGGCGGCCGCATCGAGCACAACCTCATCGCGACGAACCTCGCGGGTGAGCTACGTTCGGCACTCAAGGGCAAGTACCTCGTATTGAATAGCGATCAACGAATTCGGGCCAGTGCGGGAGGTCTTTACACCTATGCCGACTGTTCCGTGGTTTGCGGAAAGCCAGTGTGTGCTGAAAAGTACACGCTCACCAATCCGCGGATCATTGTCGAAGTGCTGTCGAAAACCACGGAATCCAACGACCGCGGGCTCAAGTTCACGCAGTATGTGCAGTTGGCGTCATTGGAAGAATACCTGCTTGTTTCCCAAACCGAGCCGCGGGTGGAAAAATTCCGCCGCCAAGGCGATGGCTCGTGGCGTTGGCAGGCATACACCGGTCTCGATGCAAGAGTGCCGTTTGAGAGCGTGGATTGCGAGATCGCGTTGAGCGAGATTTATTCGGGCGTCGAATTTTAGGGCTGGCCTTACTCGCTGCGCATGGCGTGCAGGGGGTCGGTATTCGCAGCTCGGAGCGCCGGAATCGCGGCCGCCGCCAATCCGATTCCGATTAGCATGACGGCAACTGCTATTAGCGCTTCACCGTCGAAGGGGGAGACCTGGAACAGCAGCGCGCCCAGCAACCGGGTGAGGGGAAGCGCCAGCAGGATTCCGAGCGCCACGCCGATTGCACTCAAGACTCCCGCCTGGCGCAGAACGAGACCTAGGATGCCCCGGCGAGTGGCTCCCAGAGCGATGCGGATGCCGATTTCCTGCCTGCGCTGGGTCATCGAGTAGGCCATGATTCCGTACACGCCCACGCTTGCCAAAATCAGCGACATTCCCGCGAAGACGCTCAAGAGAACCATGCTGAGACGTGTCCGCCAAGTGGATTGATGCAGCCATTCCGACATGGGGCGCACACGGAAAACCGGCACGCCGGGATCGATTTCGCGAACGGCGTTTTGGACGGCTTGAATCGCGCTGGCCGTATCCGCGTGCGGGCGCACCGTGATGGTCATAAAGTCGCGGGCTACCTGCTGGTAGCTGAAGTAGAACTGCTCGCGCGACACCCCGTCGAGGCCGAGATCTTTTACGTGGCGAACCACTCCGATGATTTGCCAGGGAGCGCCGTCGGAGAGAACGCGATGACGAAGAGGATCGTCATGGGGAAAATTCTTGCGGGCAAAGTCCTCATCGACAATGACCACGCGCGTGGATTCCGCGGTGTCGGAGGGCGAGAATGTGCGTCCCTGGAGCAGGGCGATTCCCATGGTTCCGAAATAATCGCCGCCGATCTCGAAGTTGTCGGCGAAGCTGGTCTCTCCAGAGGACTTGGGTTTCGGGCGGCCTTCAATGAAGTAGCCGGTCTCGGTGTCATTCTCCGACATGGGTAAAAAGCTCACCATGCCGATGCGGTCGAGAGCCGGCTGCCGCCGGGCGTTTTCCAACAGCTTGCTCCAGAACGCAATTTGTGCGGGCTCGGTTTTGTAGGCCGATCCGCTGATGGATGCGCTCATGGTTACCGTGCGCTGCGCGTCAAACCCCGGATCCACTTGCATCAACCGGCCGAAGCTCTTGAGCACGAGAGCGGCGGCCAAAGTGAGTATGAGCGCGAGACTGATCTCAGCCACCACCAGCGCACTGCGCAGGCGGCTGGTTTGCGAGCCGCCCGTGTTTCCACGGCCCTGCTGCTTGAGCGCGTGGTTGGGATCGGTTTGCATCGAGCGCCAGGCCGGAACGAGCGCGAAGATTAAGGACGCCAATAGAGTGATGGCCGTTGTGAACGCGAGTACGCGGGAATCGATGGAAACGGTGGGGACGGAGGCCGATTCCGGAATCATGGAGAGCAAAGGTCCCAGCGTCCAGGATGCGGCGAGAATACCCAAGATGCCTCCGGCTGCCGCGATCAGTAAGGCCTCGTTTAGGTTCTCCCGCAAGATGGCGCGGGAACCCGCACCGAGCGCCATTCGCACGGCGATCTCCCGCCGCTTGCCCGCCGCACGCACCAGCATGAGTCCGGCAATATTCACGGTGGCCAGGAGCAGCACCAATCCCACGGCGGCCAGGAGAGTCAGCATCACAGCCCGGGAATCCTTGGTGAAGTAAGCTTGCAGCGACGTCGCAAAGAGCTCCCAGTTACTGTTGGTCTTGGGATAAGTGACGCTGAGTGAGTGGCCGATGGCCGCCAGTTCCGCAATCGCTTGCTCCACGGTCACGCCGGGTTTCAATCGCGCCATGGCCTCACCCTGGTGATTGCCACGATTAGCTCCAGCGGTTCGCCCTAAAGGCACAATGGCATCGCACTTAAACAACGGGAAGCGGAAATCTGGCGGCATCACACCGACAATGGTGAACGGTTCGCCCTGCAGCACAATTTGCCGTCCGGCGACGTTGGGGTCATCGGCGAAGCGCCGTTTCCAGAAGCCATTGGTGATCACCACTCGGCCGGGCGCATTCTTGCGGTCGTCCTCCGGACCAAAGGCGCGCCCAATCGATGGATGAACGCCGACGGTATCGAAGAAACCTGCTGTGGCCACCATCACGGGAACGCGCTCGGCTTGGCCGCCCTCGGTCATCGTCTCGTCGGCCAGATTCACTTCAGTGGAAGCGGCGATGCTTTTCGATTCCCGGCTCCAATCCAGGAAGTTCGGATAGGCGGTAGAAACCTCGCCGAAATTTCCCATGCGCTCGCCTACCCGAATCAGCCGGCCGGGCTCCGGAAATGGGAGCGGGCGGAGCACCATGGTGTCCACCACGCTGAAGATCGCGGTGTTCAAACCAATACCGATGCCGAGCACCAGCAGGGCCGAGATGGTGAATCCGGGACTTCGGAATAAGCTTCTGGAGGCCAGGCGCAGACCGTTCATGTCGCGTTGTTAAGCACGTCGGCTGCCATCCCAGCGCACCGTCTAAACCCAACATTTGTGAGGATAGGTTACTGGAGGTGTGTTCGTTTTTGGGAAGATTGTTTCTTGCGGAGGACGTCTTCCAGTGTGGAGGCGGCAAGTACTTTCTTCGCCCACCGATCGACGTCCGGCATCTTGGCATTGCCTAAACGCTCGTCCGCCCACTGGGGCAACTCGCCGAACATTGTTTGCAGTTGCAGGCGGACAACATGCACCTGTCCGTCCCGGATCAAGTCCCGCAGAATTTCGTTCTTGGCGATGTCAATGGTTCGAGCGGCCGTCTTCACTATTTCTTGCCGATCACGCCTTCCAGGGTAGAAGCCTTTACTGCCTTCACCGTCCACCGATCGACGTCAGACATCTTGGCATGGGCTAAACGCTCGTCGGCCCACTTGGGCAACTCACCAAACTTCGTTTGCAGTAGCAGGCGGACAACGTGCACCTGTCCGTCCCGGATCAAGTCCCGCAGAATTTCGTTCTTGGCGATGTCAATGGTTGCGCCCATAGTCTTCAACTCCATTGTGAGCCTTCCCGTTAGCCTGCGCAAGCCGCAAAGCAGCACCAACTGGGCCATCACTCGCTGCCGTTCCGGCCAGCTCAGGTCCTTCGCGCGGCGAATGATCTCTGCTACGCGATCTGGTCCGCCGTTCGCCAGCATAGCCAGCGCCAAGTCGCCAGGCCGCCCACTGGCCATCAGCGCGTCGCACTCCAGAGTCCGAATATCGAGGAGGCGGTACGCAATTTTCGTCTCGCCCAGGTCCACTCCGCCGCCATCCGCATTTTCGGTTGTCCGACATAAAGAACCACTTGCCGGACACGGCAATGGTACCGGTGGCCGAGCAGAACACAGTAGATCCCCGCGCGGTACGGCATGTACTTGTCGTTGGTGCTTTGGAACTCGAGGTGGAGAATCGTCTGGTCTTCGAGCAGCAGCACCAAGTCCGCGCGCCGCTCCAGAACTTTGGCCAAGTCCACATTCAGGAACGCTTTGATCTTCATGCCGCCAGCCAATTGGTCCAGCAGGCTGGGATGATCTTTCTGGAAAAGATCTTTCAGCACTGCGTCGTACTGCATGAAGGCGGCGTTCATGGTGCGTGCCAGATAATATCACGTGACTGGTGAGCCTATCCCGGGAATATGTTTATATTAATCAGTTCATAAGTAAGCAGACATCAGGCAGCCGCATATCGAGTTTCATCCAATTGAAAGAAAGAGCGAATGATTTTCGGTTGGCGCTGCAAACTGTGAAGCCGGCTCTTGGCC
>Ga0075017_100001953_pt1 | contig 12776 bp, 9 predicted proteins | sample AleBraG_ABR_2012_FD_71475 | JGI IMG/M metagenome (GOLD analysis project Ga0075017, IMG submission 71475) | Freshwater sediment microbial communities in response to fracking from Pennsylvania, USA - Alex Branch Run_MetaG_ABR_2012 | ecosystem: Environmental > Aquatic > Freshwater > Creek >...
CACCGTGGGACTCGATCCGCAACGTGTTTACCAAGTTCGGAACGCGGCCATCGACCGGCCGAATCTGCATCTTGATTTCGAAGACGGCACCCTGGCATTTACGGAAGATATCTGCGGGCGCATCACCGGCGCGTTCTTCGAGGGCGAGGGCGAGATTCGGCTGCGGCCCCCGGACCGTGCAGAACGCGGATCGCTCGCGCTCTTTACGGGGATGGCGATTCTCGTGGAGCAGTTCTCCTCGGGATATCTGCGCTTCAATGACGACACCGCGGCGGTTTTGCAGCCGTTTCTAAAACCACAACCCGAGGACGTAGAATTCATAAGTAACTTCGGCGAGACGAGCCGCACGCTGGCCGAATTTGACGCCTTACGCCTGCTGCTGGATTTCAGTCATTTCCTGCCGGCATCCGGCGGCAACGAACCGGAGCGGAAGTCCCCGCCGCTGCTGCACGCCCATTTGCTGGGCAAGAAACTGGGCGCTTTCGAAGTGTTTTGGGATGGGGCGGATGCCGAGCCGTTGTGGGCGGGGCAGCCACGGGTGAAGGACGGCATCTTGTTCTTCGACATCTGGACGTCGTTTGCGCCGCGCAGCGCGGGCAACGCTGCTACGCCTCCGGTCACCAAGGATTTCTCCATCGCCGCCTTCCGCATTCGAGCATCGGTGCAGCCTCCGACGATGTTGCGGGCAGCGACCGAGGTCGATGTTCGAATTCGCGTCGGAGGAGAAAGAACGCTGCTGTTTGAATTGTCGCGTTATCTGAAAGTTGAGACGGCCGAGGCGGATGGGCGGACCGTCGATTTCATCCAGAACCCCGCGATCGAGGGAAGCCAGTTGCGGCGCAAAGGGAACGACTTGGTGGCGGTGGTGTTCCCCGCTCCGCTCGCCGCTGGACAGGAATTGAAACTGCGCTTCACCTACGCCGGCGAGGTTCTGTCCGAGGCTGGCAACGGATTGCTGTACGTGGGCGAGCGCGGCACATGGTATCCGAATTTCGGAATGAGCCCAGCCCAGTTCGAGATGGAATTTCACTATCCTTCCGCCTGGACACTGGTGGCCACTGGGAAACAAATCTCGCGCGCCGGGGGCGAGGAAACGGAAACGAACCGTGATCCGGGGGCTGAGAAGGTTTCGCGGTGGACGTCGGAGCGGCCGATTCCGGTGGCAGGATTCAACCTGGGCAAGTACATTCGCGCCGAGGCGAAGGCCGCTAACATCCTGGTCGAAGCCTACGGCACCAAGGGAGTGGAGAAATCGTTCCCGAAACCGCGGGCGGAGCTGATCGAGCGGTCCCCCTTTCCAGTCGTTCCTTCTGAAAGACCAAGATCGCCGGGGCCGATCGTGATGACTCCGCCACCTCCATCCCCGGCCCGCGATGCGCAGGCCGTGGCCGACAAAGCGGCCATGGCAATTACAAATTTCTCGCAATGGTTTGGACCCTATCCGTATGGCTCCCTGGCGCTGACCCAGATGCCCGGCAATTTGAGCCAGGGCTGGCCCGGGCTGGTGTTCCTGTCGAGCTTCGCGTTTCTGAGCCCGCAAGAGCAGACGGATCTCCGTCTTGATCCGGTTACGCGCGAACTTGACAGCCAGGTCCTGGTGCACGAGACGGCCCATCAATGGTGGGGCGATCTGGTGCTATGGAACAGTTATCGGGACCAGTGGATTGCCGAGGGTCTGGCGAATTATGCCTCGCTGATGTTGCTGGAGCAGCAGAAACCAGCGCAATTCCGCCAGGTCCTGGAAAAGTATCGCCGCGATCTTCTGAGCGAGAACAAAGATGGAGAGAGGCTGCGCGACGCCGGCCCGGTGACGCTCGGGCAGCGCCTGGAGTCGTCCCATTTTCCCCAGGGATACGACGCCATCAGCTACGAACGAGGGACGTGGCTGTTTCACATGCTGCGCATGATGCTGCGCGATGCCGAAATGGCGTCCCGTTCCCGGAAAGGGCACACCAATCCGGACGAGCCCTTCTTCCGCGCCTTGCGCAGAATTCGCGACCGCTATGCCGGAAAACGCCTGAGTACTGAGGAACTGGTCCAGGTTTTCGAGGAGGACCTCCCGCGCCCGCTGTGGCACGAGAATCGTCGCAAGCTGGACTGGTTCCTGGAAGGTTGGATTGAAGGGACGTCGATACCGGAACTGGCGGCGCGGGAGGTCCGCATCACCGAGAAAGCTGGCGTGACCACGGTCACGGGCGTGATCGTTCAAAAGGATGTACCGGACGATCTGGTGACGGCGGTACCGGTGTATGCAACGACGGCGGGGAACACTCTGGTTTTTCTCGGCCAAGTGCTCGCGGATGGCGCCGAGACCTCGTTTCACCTGACCGCGCCGAACGAGACGCGCAAGATTGTGCTCGATCCCAGGCAGACCATTCTGAGTGCGGTGAAATAGATTCCCCAAGCTATCCGAAGTATTATTTCGCACAACCGAGACCATCGTGCGCAGAGTACCGTTCGGGGAGGGCGGCGAGGCTATCCGATTGCTAAAGAGGAGCGTAAGAAAAGCGAATTGGAGGATGTTATGACTCTTCAGACCTCTGCTCCCGCGCACGATCCGCCGCGCCGCACCATTCTTCTGGTCGAGGACGAACCTTTCGTCCGGGACGCGACCCGCCGCATTCTAGAGCACGCCGGCTTTGAGGTCCTCTCCACCGAAGACGCGCGGCAGGCGACGAAGGTTTATGAAGAGTGCGCGCGGGGAATCGATCTGGTGATGACAGACATGGTGCTTCCAGGACGATCAGGCCAGCAACTCGGGCAGGACCTGCGGGAGCGGTCACCGGAGGTCGTGGTGCTGGTGACATCGGGGTACGGCAATCCCGAGTATGAGGCGGAAAAGCCGGAGTCGCGCACCTATTTTCTCGCCAAGCCCTATTCGCGGCGCGCGCTGGTCGAAAAAATTGAAACGATTCTTGGGACAGCGTCGCTGCGCCAGGCAGCCGGAAAAGCAGGCTAGTCACTACGGAATTTGCGCTCGCAGACCTAGTGCGCTTTGCGCTCCCGGACGATCCCCAGAATTCGCCGCGGTATATCGGGCAGGGGCACGACCTCACTCAGCACTCCCATCTCCGCGCACGAGCGCGGCATTCCGTAAACCACGCAAGTCGCTTGGTCCTGACCGAGGGTGAGTCCGCCTGCCGAGAAGATGGCCTTCATGCCGCGAGTGCCATCGTCGCCCATTCCGGTGAGGATAATTCCCATAGCGGACGAGCCAAAGACTTCCGCGACCGACGACATCATCACGTCCGCTGAGGGGATGTGCAAAACGTTGCTCGGCAAAAGGGCCAGGTTCACGACGACCTCGGAGGCGGAGCGGCGGCGCACCGTGAGATGCTTACCGGCTGGCGCAACGTAGACGTGTCCGGCCTGCATCAGGTCACCTTGCTTGGCCTCGCTCACTTGAAGGTGGCAGTTATCGTCGAGATGTTTGGCAAAGGGTGCGGTGAATCCGACTGGCATGTGCTGCACGACGAGGATCGGGACCGGAAGATTCGCTGGAAGAGCGGAGAGCAGTCCGTTCAATGCTTTCGGACCTCCAGTGGAAGCTGCAATGGCGATCACCGCGGGCACGATTGCCTTGCTGGCCGTTGTCAGGGGAGGCAGCGGATCGGGACGCCGAGAGATGCGCGGCGCAGGCATCTGCAACACGGGCACGCGAGTAGCGGGCATGATAGAACGAGACACGCTCGCAGCAGCCGCGCTCGCGTGGGCGCGGACGCTTTCGCCTGCCTCTAAGATGCGTGCACCAGGCGCGCTCGCACCGAAGAAGTAAGGACCTGCGGCAGCCTTGATTTTGCTGACCAGTTCATTCTGCACTTTGAGGACATCCTCGGAAGCGTAGCTGAGCCCTTTGGCGATGCAGTCGAAGGCGCCAAGTTCGAGGGCTTCGATGGTGGCTTCGGCTCCGCGGCGGGCGAGCGAGCTGACAATGATCACGGGACGCGGCTTTTCCGCCATCACGCGCTTCAGGGTTTCGAGGCCGTCCATTCCAGGCATATCGATGTCGAGGGTCACGACGTCAGGCTGCAGCGCATCGATCTTGGCCAGCGCATCGAGTCCGCTTTGCGCGGTGCCAATCACTCTAAGCGAATCATCCGATTCCACCATGCGCGTAAGTGCGGTGCGCATGAAGGGGCTGTCGTCCGCGATCAGCACGGTAACCTTGGGATGGGAACTCGAGACGCTCATGAGGAGGAGGCCAAGTACACTCCTCTACGAACATCGGCAGGTAGCGAGCCAGCTTTAGCGGAGGGCGTTCCGCCGGACGTAAGCTCGTATCCGACGGAGAAACACTCAATTTCACCGCATATCTTCAGGCTGTCAACCTGAGCGAACTGTCATCCTGAGCGAAGCGAAGGACCTACGTATTTCGTTCGCGACGCAAACTGCACCATTACCGACAATCCGGATTTCTTTGCCTCGAAACTCGCGGGCCGTTACACTGGCTCCGATTCCAGATTCGGATTCCTAAGGCTTCCTAAGGAGCAAGCATGAAACTCGAAGGCCGAGTTGCGCTGGTCACGGGAGCGTCGCAAGGCATAGGACATGCCTCCGCGCTCGCCTTGGCGCGAGCAGGAGCGACCGTGGCGGCAGCGGCGCGCAATCGCGAGAAGCTCGACCAACTGGTTGCAGAGATAACAGCCGCAGGAGGCAAAGCTGCGGCTTTCGTCATGGACGTAGCGGACGAAGAGCAGGTGAAGTCCGGAGTCAAGTCGGCGCTAACGCAATTTGGCAAGATCGACATCCTGGTCAATAACGCTGGCATCACGCGCGACCAACTGGTCATGCGCATGAAGCGCGCCGATTGGGACGCGGTGTTGAACACGAATCTGACCTCCGCGTATCTGTGCATCCAGCAGGTCATCGGTTCGATGCTCAAGCAGCGCTGGGGACGAATCATCAACATCACCAGCGTCTTCGGCCAGATCGGACAAGCCGGCCAAGCCAATTACGCCGCGTCGAAAGCCGGACTGATCGGCCTGACCATGGCGATGGCGCGGGAGGTGGCTTCGCGCAATATTACGTGCAATGCGGTCGCTCCGGGATTTATCGAGACCAGCATGACCGCAGCTCTGAGCGAAGAATTCAGACAGGTTGCAGTAAAAAATATACCGCTGGGACGCGTGGGCTCTCCAGAGGACGTGGCCAGCGCGGTGCGCTTTCTGGCTTCGGAAGAGGCTTCCTACATCACGGGACACGTCCTGAACGTAAACGGCGGATTGCTGATGGGGTGATGTGAATGCGAATGTGTGGGGCGGGCGCCCTCGCCCGCCGCCGTCGACCTTGCTGTTGGTTTTGATTTTGGTTTTGGTTTTTCGCGGATTGTTGATGCTATAGCAAGCCATGAAGAAAAATGTCTGGAGAGCGGTGATCGAAGTTGGTTTCATCGTCTTCCTGTTTTATGCCAATCTTCTGATGGGAAAATTTGAGCACGCAGGCATGGGACAGCAGAGAGGCCTGGCCTGGGCCATCGGAGAGATTTTTACCGCTGCCAATTTTGCAATTGCCATGATCGCTGCGCTCATCGGTTATGTTCTGGTGGAGTTTCTTCGAAGGCGGTTCTAATTCTCAGTTCTCGGGTGCCCTTACTGAGAACTGAGAACCGGGAACTGAACTTGGGCGTCTGTGATGGCTCTCACAGGTTGGGTGTGATGAAAAAGATCGCTCGGGCGCCTTTAGTCATTCCGCTTGAGAATTCTGCTGCGTACCTTTTGCTCCAATCGGAAATGTTGCCTTACCAGATCGCCAACCGCGAGGCCGTCCTTCAAAAATAGCCGAAAGCGATTCTCCTCTTTTGCCTTTTCCTGCAGCACTCCTGCGGTAAAGCGCCCGGAAGTTACGAATACTAGCGCTGGATACGCCTTATTCTGATGGAGAGCGAGTTCCACTTGAGGCCGATCCACGATGGAGCGATGTTTGACCTCGACGGCCATTTCGATGGGCTCCTCGCCCGGGATCAATGTACCGCGCGCAATTAGATCACGACCACCTTGTGGGGCGTGGCGCACTTTATAGATTTTCAACCCCGCACTCAAGAGAACTTCACCCACCAAATCCTCAAATTCTGATGGATTGAGGTCGTCAAAGTGAATTCCAGAACTCTTCCACTTCTCGAAGTGTGGACCGAGGCTGAGATCGAGGAGAGCCCTCTGACGCGCCTGTTCCGCCGGCAGCCAAAGCTTCGGCGTCCAAAGCACTGACACCTGTTCTCGTGGCTGCGCTACTCTAGATTCCACGTCCGCGACGAACTGGTCAAACTGCAGATCGAGTGAATGCTCATCCACATCCACAGTCAACCCATCTACAAGCTCTCGAAACTCCTCTTCTCCCCTTTTCCCATTGACTCTCAACATCACGTCCAGGGCTTGTCGCAAGCCGAATGAGAATACGAGGTAGTCGTCATCAGCTGGCGTATCGTAAAAATGGGGCACAGCTATCAGGGTCGACCAGCGGCCAGAGGGAACTCGAAATTCAAGCAGCGGCAGTCCGAATTCAGGCTCCATGGCCGAGCCCTTGTTCGTATTCAGCAGGAAGTCGAGAGCTCTCCAGTCCGGCTCGGACGGCGATTTCTGCATATGTTCATCGAATTTATCCATCATCAGTAAGTGCGGGGTTTCGCTGAGAAATGCGAAAAGCACGGACGCCTCGATATTTTCCGGTATCATTCCAGCCCGTATGTCGTGGATGATCGCTTTGAGTCGGTTGACGTCTTGGCGAGTGATTAGCATAAGTCGGGTTTCCTCTGCAACGCGAACCCCACCGCGGCCCCTCAAATCAAGAAACGAAACATAGGCCCCAGGCCGGAATGCCTTAGTGCAAAGGACTTCCCCACACAGCCGCCAGCCTTTCAAGCTCCCGCTCTGGGAAGTGGCGGTCCCAGGTGACTGCCAGAGTGAACTGGTCCCGTTCCAGTAAATCGAATATCATCAGGGCTTCTGGCTGAAACAAGAAAAGGCCACGCGTAGGTGTATCGATGTAAAGAAGGTGGATTCTATTGATTTTCTCTCGCTCCCGGGTGTAGAAGTCTTCGAAGTGTGACTCGAACCAACTCAAGTCCTTGGAGTACAACGGCAGGAGGCTTCGAATAACCTGGGTTGAGAGTTCGCGATCATAGTGTCTAGCAGTTATTTTGTAGAATTGCTTTTCGAGTATCGCGAGAACCTTCAGCGGTTGAGCATCGGGCAGTGCCATGATCTCCTTGTTCACGAGGGAAAATTCCCGATCGCACGTTTCAATCAAAGCGCTGAGGCAGTTCACTCTTCGGTCAAGGGTCGGCGGCACTTCGAATTCTGCTTTGTAGTTGAGCTCGTGAGCCATCTCGGACCACAGATCCTGCGACAGCGTCCTGACCTGAATCTCTGCGAGACAACCAGTAAAGTGGTGGGCCTCGGGATCGTTCGGACGCAGAACAACGTCCAGATGAACCCCTTGATACCCAAGCCCCGTGGTGCCTAGCCCTGCTGTGAAGTCTTCCTTCTTCCTGACCTCAAGATTATCCTCAATGACACCGCAAACCAGTGGCAGATTTTCTAGAAACCTCGTTACTACCCTAATGCCAGCCTTATCGGTGATTAGGTCATACGGAAGATCTTGTTTTCGCAGGCATTTTTTTAGAAGGCTGTCTAGGTCTTTTGGCCGACCGGTGACGCGGCCCCAGACTCCCGCCTGCCTGAGGAGGACTTCGACCGCCTGCGTCAGGTATGTGACGAGACTTTCATATTGCGGCCGGTCCCGAAGCCACGCCGCTCGTATGGGCTCGAGGTCTCTCATCATTTGCCGCTGACGTTGTCTAGGAAGTCCTTAATCTCAGCCCGGACCTCCCCGGACTCAAGTTTTTCAAGCTTAATATGTTCGTCGAATCCATCTGTCGGTGTGACGACTTTGATCCCGGACCTGAATTCCAGCAGACTATGGCGCAACCGTGGCTCTATAAGGCTCGTCTCGAGTGGAAAACTCTTTGTACTGACCCCGTGTTCTTCCAGGTGGTCCATGAACCTCTGCCGCTGTTTCATAGGCAAATATTTTTCCGCAAATTTCTTTGGGTCTATTCGGCCTTGCTCGGAACTTAATTCTGAAACCAAATGGTGGTAGCATTTCGCGTGCTTAAGTGGGTCGTCTTTGAAGTTCGTATTGAGGAAATCCACCGCGAACTCGCAGAATTTCTTAGTCGCGACGTGCGCTTCCTCAAGTAGCTTGCATCCAAGAAACCTTCTTAGAAAGAAATCCGCAACTTCCGTATGCGGCGTGTACCCCCGCTGATGGTCCGAGGACGCGCAGTCGTATCCCTCGCCTGTTCTGATGAACGACGCTATTTTGAAGAGCCGCGTGTTTTCGGTCAGAATCAGATCACGAAAGTGCAGCACGTTGAAGGTTTTCTTGCCCCCAAGGAGATCCTGCTGTCGCCGAGCCCCTTCTTCCTTCTCGATCTTCAGGAGTGCGAGGGCCGGGCTGGAGCCTACCTCGCAGTCTACCAACGCCAAGAGCCCAGCAGGATTGCTTCCGGTCTGAATTGTGTAGAGGTGAACAGCCATCTCCTGCGAAATCTTGATGAAGTCCACGGGGTTTGGCTGGCCTGTATAGGACTTAACTAGCGCGGGAACGGGCGACGAACTCTGCGGATCAAACTCAATGTCAAAACTCCGTGATGAGCCCACGGAGTTATTAATTCTCTCGCGGAGATAGGCTTTGATCTCTGGATTTATCGGGCTTTCAATTTCGCTCAGTATCGCTCCCGTACCCGCATCCTTTCGTGTGCGATGCGGAATCTCGTGGAATATGGGAGTTGGCGCGGCCTGAAGACAGGCGTTGAGGTGACCTGCCCGACGGCAGAGAAACGCAACTGGAGATAAATCGCGAGTACACTCATGGCCGAGTGAGTGTAATCGCTGATAGCGTCAGTTGTCGGGCCGCATCAAGCCTACTCTTCTAGCTCGCTCTCTTCCGGCGCATCGGTGGGGCTCGCAAACTCCATGCGATAGTCGTCGGGATCGGTAACCGGCACAACCCACAAACGGTTTCCCACAAAGGGGCGTTTCTTCATCTGAACTCCGCGCGATTTGAACTCGCGATAAAGGGCGAGCGCGTCTTCGCACGTGAAGGAGACCGAGGCGCCTGTCCCGAGCGTTTCCTTTGGCCGATTTTGCGGCCGGAACTCCTGAAGCATGATCGCGGCGTCGCCAAGCTGAAGCCAGCACCAGCGAATTCTCCCGTCAGGATGGTCTTCGGCGCGGTCGGGAATCCAGTAGTTCTTCATTTTGAACCCAAGCCCATCAACATAGAACCGTAGAGAATTCTCCATGTTGGTGACTCCGAAAAACGGCACAGCCTGCTTGACGTTCACGCTCGTGACGGTCGCAACGGCCATAATTCACCTCACAAACTACCCTCTAATAGTAGCAATTCGTAGCAATGGAACCCAATTGGTGAAAAATCGCGATTACACCAATGACGGCTGAAAATGCCGATTGGTTTGCGCATGAAGGCGGATAGCCACGCGCTTCTCATGTTTCGTCCCGGGATCCGTAATTGGTTAACCGAACTACTTCTCCCGCGAACGATAGCTTCCAACAAAAAAAAGCAGTGAAACGCGGATTGCGCGTCTCACTGCTGGGTAGAGGGTTGCTGCCTTGCTACGCCGGGAAAAGACCCGGCGTAATGTCAATGTCAACGTCCATGTCTGCCGCCGCCACCGCCACCATGCGACCCGCCGCCGCCACCGTGGGAGGATCCACCACCACCGTGACTGCTGGGCGCCGCATGGCCGCCACCGTAGCTGGGAGCAGAATGTCCGCCGCCATAACTCGGGGCTGAGCGTGCGCCACCGTAACTCGGCGCAGAACGCCCGCCGCCATAAGAGCGCGGAGTGACAATGGGCTGCCTCATGTTGAGCGGCGGCCGGGAAGATCCGCTGTATCCGCGGCTTTCCGGACCGTAGCTGCGGCTGGGGCCAGCGCTACGCGGTGCACTGTAGGCGCCACGCTCTTCTGGACGACCCGTCGACGGACGGCCCATCGATGGACGGCCCATGGAGGGGCTACCCATCGCGCCGCGACTGGCCGATTCGCTCGACCTGCCGGAGTCAACCGATCGGCCCGATTCCGCGGAGGAGCGCTGAGGCATCGGCGAAAACCTCTGCCAGCCGCCGCTGTTGCCGCTGGAGGTTGAGCCACTCGGCCTGGCCGCCGGTCCCTGGTTGGAATTGCCGCGCATTGCCAGACTTCTTTCCGCACCTCGATCTGAACTGGGGTTGGAACGCTGGAACGCGCTGTTCGAACCGGTACTCGAATTGCCGCCCGAGTTGCTGTTTCCGGGCCGTGGAACTTCGCGGCCGTTGCCCGTCGACCTTCCATACGTCCCATTCGCCGGTGCACGCACGTTGCCTCGGTCCGTTCCCGGGGCGGAGAAGAAGTGCTGGTTCTGCGACACATTCCGAGTGGTTGAAGCGGCCGCTGGACGCCCGCTCGCCGAGAAACTGGCGCGGTTCGGCGTCACCGGCACTCTGCCCGTGGTGAAATGCGCGTTCTGCAATTCCGCATGACCCATCGCGTGCACATTCATATGGCCGGCGCCAAACTCCTTGCCCGAAACGCTGGTCGCACCGCGGAAGTTCCGGTCATGGATGGCGAGGTTCACGTTCGAGAACCGCGAGCCGCCGTGCAGCGCAGCAAAACCGCCGCGGTTGTAGTCGCGGAATCCGACCTCACCAAAGCGTCCGCCTCCCCAGCGCCCCCACCAGGGATGGAAATGGTCGCACGGTCCCAGGGGAAACCAGCCAACCCCGCCCCAGCCGCCGAAACCGTAGCCAAATCCAAAGCCGAAGCCGCCGCCGAATCCAAAGAAGGAAACATAAGCCGGTGCCCAGATCGGACGGTAGAACGGATAGCCGTAAGCCGGACCAGGCCACCATCCCCAGCCTCCGTCAACATACATCCAGCGGCCGTAGTGATAAGGAGCCCAGCCCCAGTCGTCGTACGAAACCCAGGTCCATCCCCAATAAGGCTCATACACCCAGCGGCCATCGCGATACGGAGCCCAGTCAGCCGGCTCATTTGGCCGCCACACCTGACCATAATCCGGAACCTCCGACCAGGTACCGTGGCCGTCGAGATTTTCTGTTCCAACGTAATAGTCGTTGGTGTGCCGGCGCGCATCGGAGTTGCGGATCATGGTGTCGCGATCGGTGTTCCACTGATCGAAATCATCACGGGCCGGCGCTTCGCCAATCTTGTATTGCGCGTCCGCGCCCGCGCCCTGAATGGTGATGAACTGGTTCTGTCCCACGCGCGTGCCGCCCTGCGGAGTGGTCACTTCGATTTCGCCCTTGCGCACCAGAATCTCGGTGTGATCGTCGGCGGTAACCAGAATTCGAAAGCTGGATTCGCGCCGCTCGGTGCGAATGGCCACGTTAGGCGTATCGATTTCCGCGTCCGCATCGCTGCCCTTGTACACGGTGTAGTTCGCCATCCCGTGTCCCAGTTGAACCTGGATCTGCGAGCGCGTCAGCTGCGTAATGTTGGCCTGGGTATGCTCCGCCAGCCGGAGCGTGTTGGCGTAGTCCAGTTCGAGTTCGGTGCGCGCCTTGTCGCCGGTAGAAACCCGGTCGCCGGCAACCACGGGAGCATTCAGCGCCGCCGCCGACCAATCCTTCGAATCGCCACGCTGGGTGGAGACATCGCCATGAATCAGGCTGATGCGCGCGACGCCGTTCTTTTCCTCGGGAGCCGGCGTGCTGTAGCTCGGATTGCTGGAGCCGGGGTCGTTCGGACCTGCGGCTGGGGCTTGACCCATCGGGCCTTGATTGGTCGAACCTTGATTCGTCGAACCTTGGTCGCTCGGACTCTGGCCCATGGAATCCTGGTCCATGGAATCTTGACCCTGGTCGCTGGGACTCTGTATTTGGATGTTAGGCGACGGCTTCGAGTCCTGGTAGGGCGCCTGATCGTCCTGACTCTGAGCGTCGTTTTGAGCAACGACGGCGCCTGGAATCGCCATCATCAATCCTAGAAGTACCACTATGAATTTGAATTTCATGACCAACCTCCACCTCGTTCGGGACACAATCATCTGCCCGAAGTAGTGCAGGCAGAGAGCCAATGTTTGTGCGCGGGAGGGGACTCACGTAACTGGTTTATTTATCGGCAGTTAGCCGAGACATAACAGGGTGCCCCAGCCCCGATTCTCTGGTCTCCGGTGGCCCGGTTCCACCAAGGTGGTGGTTTTCGGCCAGTGGGAAATCGCGGTGGAAGTCCTGCCACCATGCTCACTCCTCGAGCACGGCGCCTCCGAATACGGGTCGGCCGCCCAGGGAGGTGTAGAAGGCGTAGGCCGCTATCGCGGCCATGAAAAGGATTGCCGCAAGGCTGATGCCCGCATACCACGCCGAACCCTGAGTCGTTAGAGGATAGTTCCCGAGCACATAATAGAAGACGAAATTAGTAACTAGAGTCAGCAGGCCGAAGCGGATCAGACAAACCACTGCCAGACCAAAAAAAATCAGAGTACCTGCTACAGCAGAGGGAGCGAACTGGGACGGCGCTGCGGAGGAGACAGTGAACAAAATAACCCATACGACCGCTGCCGCCGACTGCTTGCGCAGCAAGGCCCGGAGAAGAACCAGGACAAACAGAGCCGCAAGCCAGAAAATAGGCGCACCCATCATGATTTGCGAAATGTCGGCAATCATCGTACGCGCACCCAGAAACTGCCAATCGGGACCCCTGCCTGGCTGGGCCGGAGGATAGCCGAGCCAGACGGGAACAAACCACAGCAGGCTT
>Ga0075017_100001954_pt1 | contig 12773 bp, 12 predicted proteins | sample AleBraG_ABR_2012_FD_71475 | JGI IMG/M metagenome (GOLD analysis project Ga0075017, IMG submission 71475) | Freshwater sediment microbial communities in response to fracking from Pennsylvania, USA - Alex Branch Run_MetaG_ABR_2012 | ecosystem: Environmental > Aquatic > Freshwater > Creek >...
TGGACTGAACCCCTATTTTGAGACAAGCGGAAATGGCACACTCTGCAGGGAAAGGAACTGCGAGTGGCAAAGAGACGAGTGGGAAAACACCCGAAAGAATTCCGTCGGATGGCTGTCGAGCGATTGAAGACCTGCGACAACATTGTGGAGTTGTCACAGGAACTTGGGGTGCATCGACGGCTTCTCTACAAGTGGCGAGATCAATTCGATCCTTTCGACTCCGGCGAGAAGTCGCCAGGGAACTCTCGTGAGTCTACCCTCCACAAGGAAATCAACCAGCTGAAGCGCGTGCTGGTTGACAAGACGCTGGAGCTAGATTTTTTCAAAGGTGCCTTGCAAAAAGTCGAGGCTCGACGCCAGAAGAACGGTATCAGTGGCGAGAAGCCATCTACGACGAAATCCAAGAAGTGATGCCTTTGCAAGGCAGCTTAAGCATCGAGCGAATGTGTCAGCTGGCCGGGGTCAGCCGAGCCGGTTTTTATCGTTCTCTGCAGGGCCGAGCACCGGTCGAGGAAGACATGGAGGTGCGGAGCGTGATTCAGCAGATCGCTGTCGAGCATCGACGCCGATACGGGTATCGGCGGATCAGCGCCGAGTTACGGCGGCGTGGGATGCTGGTCAATCACAAGCGAGTGTTGCGGATCATACGCGAAGATAACCTGCTGGCCGTGCAGCCGCGGGCGTTCGTGGTGACCACGGATTCTGATCACGAGTTTGAGGTCTATCTGAACCTCGCCAGTCGCATGAAACTGACGGGGATAAATCAGCTCTGGGTAGCGGACATCACCTATATCCGTTTGAAGAAGGAGTTTGTCTACCTGGCCGTAATTCTCGACGCGTTTTCGCGGAAAGTGGTGGGATGGGCCCTAGATCGCACGCTGGCAGCCCGGTTGCCGATCGTGGCTCTGGAGCAGGCCATCGCGCAACGACAGCCGCCGCCGGGTCTGGTGCATCATTCCGACCGTGGTGTGCAGTACGCGTGCGGAGACTACGCCCAGATCTTGCAGCAGCACCAGATGATTCCTAGCATGAGCCGACCGGCAAACCCCTATGACAACGCCAGTTGTGAGAGTTTTATGAAGACGCTCAAACGGGAGGAGATTTATGCGAACGACTACCAAGATTTAGAACACTTGCTGAGTAACATCGAAGTCTTCGTCGAACAGTACTACAATCGCTGCCGCTTACATTCGGCACTGGGCTATCGACCGCCGGAGGAGTTCGAGCGAGAGACAAATACCGGAGTGAATTCTGCTGGAGCAACAATGAGTTTTTTCAGGCATGGGGAGATCTATCAGTCCGATGTAGGAGGCAGCAGTAGCGGGGAGCGACCCGAGAGCCGCCCCCCGACTCATCGTTCCGATGAGTCTCCAGCTGGTTATTCCTCGGCGAGTTGCTCTCCAGCAGAGCTCGCCTCCGCTTCACCAGCCGAGCGTCATCCTGAAAGAGAAGAGGAAGTTTGAGAAGGAAAAACCATTGAACGGCAGGTGTGCCAATACCAAACTGTCTCAACGGAGGGGTTCACCCCAAATGCATGTGCCGATGGACGTGCCATGTCTCCTGAAAAATTAAACTCGCCTCAACAAAATTGGCCATGGCCAGACTCGCTCGACGCCCTCGTCGCCGCCTCGGCCTTTCACTCGCTCATTTTTGAAAACGACTGCGTTCGCGCGCTGCAAACCCGCATCTTGCCAGGACAAACCGTTCCCCTGCACACTCATCGCTGGCCCTGCGTTCTTTTCATCTTCTCCTGGAGCGACTTTGTCCGCCGCGACCACCTCGGCAACGTGACCCTGGACACCCGCCTCGGCTTCCAACCGCCTGCGCTCAATTCTCCCACTTGGATGGAACGCCTCCCGCCCCACACCGTCGAAAACGTCGGCCCCTCCGAGCTCTTCACCATCCAGGTGGAAATCAAGACCACTCCGTAGCGTATGAGAGCGAATTGTATCGGCTAGCCCTGAACCTTCTCAGAGTTGGATTACCAAGATAGGTCTAAAGTCTGCCTCAAGCGGATTTAGGAATGACCACCATTTTGTCGCAGATAGCAGGGTAAATCGGCTGCCTTCTTTCTTCTCTCGCCACTCGTCACTGGCTACTGCAGTTTCCGTGCTTTGCAACCCCTCTCTTTTCAATTAAATCCAAACGCTTTTCTTATAACTCCTTTCCTTTTATGCAATTGCAAATGCCTCGGGTCTACCCTTCGCGCATTTTTTCTGTCCCCCCGCCCTCCGGCTCCACGCATTGTCTGGGTTCACTGGAGCGTTCTCTGCGTCTCTGCGTTATCCTTTTCCGGCGCTTTTCCTTCGACTTTCTGCTCCCGTCCATCTTCAACCTTCAACTTTGAACTCTCAACTTCCTTATCCCTATCTTTCCGGAAACATTCTTACCCGCCCACTCGTACCTATCCACATAGGCCGGAACTCGACCGGCCAGGAGGCATCACCTCATGTCACTTTCCAATAGCTCCACCACTCAGAATTGCAAGGGGCTCATTCGCAAAGCAACTCTCTTCGCCGCCGCAGCTTTTCTTCTCTCAACATTCGCCATTGCCGGCCGGACCGCATTCGCAAACGCCGCGCAGACTGCCACCGCAAGTTCCGGTCAGGGCCAGAAAGATTCCACTCCTGCCGCCTCCACCGCAAGAGGCGATCGCTGGCTCCACGTCCGGGTGATCAATTCCGAAGCCAAGGGCGAAACCGTTCGCGTGAATATTCCGCTCGAACTCGCCGAAAAAGTTCTCCCCACCATCAACAAGCACCAACTCCACGGCGGCAAAGTCCGCATCGACGACGCCCACATGGACGAGATTGACATCCGCGCCCTGGCTGAAGCCCTGCGCACCTCCAAGGACGGCGAATTCGTCACTGTGCAAGCGCACGACGCCGACGTTCGTGTAGCCAAGCAGAACGGTTTCATGCTGATCAACGTGGTGGACAAGAATTCCGCGAAGCACAACAAAGTGGACGTCAAAGTGCCGATGAAAGTCGTGGATGCGCTGCTCAGCGGCGACAAAGACGAACTGGACCTCGTCGCTGCCCTTCGCGCGCTTTCCGCTCAGGGCGATATCGAACTCGTCACCCTAAAGAACGACGAAAACACGGTGCGCGTCTGGGTCGATTCCAAGAATATTTCTGATTAAGTTCAGGGGGACCCTGGAATCTGTTCGCTGCGAGGATTTCGGGGGGTCGGACCTTTAGGTCCGACATTCAAGGTTGCTCTCAAACGGCTTTACCGGCTGAGGAACTGAGTTCCGGCTGTATTGGCGGAAACTATCCCGCCGCAGGAGATGACCCATGATCTTACTCGCCAAGGCCGCACTCGTCGCAGGTGGCGCCGCTGTTCTGGCAGGAGCTTACACCTTCCATGAAGGCGTCATGAGAATTGACGTCGACGAATCACGCGCAGGCGGTAGCCACGTGCACATTTGGATGCCCGCCGCCGTCGTTCCCATGGCCATGCACTTCGTTCCGCGGGATCATTTGCGTCACGCTTCGCACCAGGCGCGGGAAGCCATGCCGATCGTCCGCGAATTCGTGAAGGGATTAAGAAAATATCCTGACGCCGAATTAGTGGAAGTCCAGGATGAAAATCAGCACGTCTTGATTCGCAGCCACGATGGGAAACTTCAGATCGATGTCACTGGCGATGGCGAGGACGTTCACCTCCTCTGCCCCCTGGCAATGATTGAGGACGTTACTTCACAATTGGAAAATTCCGGACCTGGCTCGTAACTATTCGTAAGCCAGAGCGTCTACGGGATCGTAACTGGCGGCGCGCAGAGCGGGATAGATAGCGCCGGCGGATGCTCCCGCAAGCGCCAGAAGGCTTGAGGAAAAAATCCAAACGGACGGAATGAGAATCGTGAGTCCTGGATTGACTTCCTTCAGGACGGCTTGCGAGATGAACGTCAGCAGAATCCCGAGTCCAATGCCCGCGAGGGCCATGAACAAGGTTTCGCCAAGAAGCAAGCGCACGATGTCGAAGCGCGAGAACCCGAGAGCCTTCAAGATGCCGATTTCGTGGGTGCGCTCCATGACCAGAGTGTGCATGTTGAGCAGAACGACCAGGAAGCTGATGACAATTCCCAGCGCCACCATGGTCCGCGTGAAAGGGCGAAGCTGCGGAAGATTCGAGGAGTTCATGAGAGTGACGTACTCCGACAGCGAGCGCACGCTGTAGGTCGGCAAGAATTTCAGGATTTGTTCCCGCGTCGCCTCCGGATCTCCCTTGCTGCGAATGTAAAACATGGAGACGCGTTTTTCGGCGCCGCTCAAATCCTGCGCCGTCTTGATGGGGATAAAATAACGCGCGCCCTTGCCATGCGCGACGATTCCAACCACGATGAAATCGTGATTGAGAAGAGAGATTTTGCTGCCTACCTTCAAATGTCGTGCTTGCGCCACGATGTCGTCCGCGATCACTTCATCCGGGCCCTCGAATGGCCGGCCCGCGCGAAACAGAAAACCCTTGCTCAGCGCGTTAAACCGCTTGTAGTCAATGCCATACACCATTGTCAGATTCTTCGGCTCGGTAAGAAATACGGTGGGCGCAACGACGTCTACTCCACTGAGCGATTCAATTTGTTGCGCGAGCGATTCCGGCATGACGGCACTCGTGAAAGCGAAGAAGATAGAGGAGTTAGGCGGCTGCAGGATGATGTCCGCGCCCACGCCCTCCACGCGCTTGCCCCACTCGGAGAGCATGCCAGTGGTCATTCCAACGATCATGAGGACCAGAATCACCTGAATGGCGATAGCAAGAATGCTAAGCGAGCACCGGAGCGGACGGGCAATCAGGTTGCCCCAAGTCATTTGAAGAAGTGAAAACGGACCTTCGTAGCTGTCTGTTGTGTCCCGCAAGTTGTTGAATACTCTAACATTGTAAATTCATGTGGGTCAAAAAAAAGCGAAATTGGCGCCGGCTTGGCAAGGCGAGTGCCGAATTCCTGGAAATATATTTCTGGATTATGAAGTTTTCAACACAAGTGTTGATAAGCTTGTGGAAATCGCCCGCGAGCGGCGGCTAAACCTTGCCGCTGCAACACTCTTCTTCTGTTTGCACCATTTCCGTGCAATCAAAACCGTTCACTGCGCCGGGTTTTCAATCATTTTGATTCCTCAATCCAGAAAACCCTATTCGCAGAGTCTGGGAAGAAGTTTGAGTTCTAAAAAGATTTTACGTCTCCTCCAAATGCAGAAAAAAGTCGCGCAAAATGTTTGGTGCCACCTAGGCGGGCATGCGAGGCGGATCATGATGGTCTGTTGTGGGTCGTGCGACGCATCTCCTGCTGGCTTGCAACCGCTGTTTCGGGCTGCGCCGCAGGAATGAAAACGGGCCTTGAGTATCGGCAAAGTGACTGGTATCTTTCTGAAATACCAAGAAACGGGCCAATCCCCCAGGCCCACGGAATCAACGAATAGAATCTAGCTGTTCGAGAAATTCACGAGACAAATCTTAAGCATAATCGTGCATCGCATGACGCAGATTGGCAGTCAAGTTCAGGCAGTCGAATCGGGAGCTCAATCTCTGTTCTCCAAAACGAAGATGAGATTTGTATTCCCCGCCACTGCGGCGTGCATTCTTCTGGGCTGCCTGCTTACTCGACCGGCGGCTGGCCAAGAACCAACACCGGCTCCAGCTCCGAGTCCAACGCCGGCTCAACCGACAACTCCGGCTACGGCGCCAGAGCCAGAGAAACATGTTGGCGGACTGCCTATTCTTCGGAACGCTGACGAAAATTCGTGGCTGCTGAATCTTGAATATTATGCACCCCTTCCGGGGTTCAACAGAAATAACCGCGACATTGACGTGCGCAATATCCGGTTCGCGCGGGCCTGGCACTTTTCTCAAGGATGGGAGATTCAACTGGGCGCTGTTGGCTTCCGAGCGACGGGAACGCGCACCGCGCCCTCGGTTTCTCCCAATCCGCCTCTACAGCGCAGCGGTGCGTTCGGCATGGGAATCGGTCCCACGATTCGGTGGAATTTTCTGCAGTTTCCGTGCTGGCGACTTTTTGCGGAAGCCACGGAGGATCTCATTTATTCAACCACGTCTTTTCCAGCCGAGGGAACCAGTTACAACGGATATTTTCGCGGCGGTGGCGGCGCCAGTTTCAAGGTCAGTGAATTATATTGGCTGGAGACGAGCTTCCACTGGGCTCACGTATCAAACGGCCGCGCTCTCTCCGAAAATCCAATCTGGAACGGACGCGGGTTTTCCATCGGAGTGCGCCGCACTCTGCAAGGTAATTCGCCGGCGCATCAAGCTCCATCCAACAGAAAATCCCTGCTGCCTTTCCTAAGGGGCGCCGATGAAAAAGCCTGGATCACAAGTTTTGATTATTTCGCTCCGCAGCCCGGATACCATCGACTGTACCGAGACATCGACGTGGAAGACTTCCGCGTCAATTATGCTTGGCACTATCCCCGCGGATGGGAGTTCCAGTTTGGCGGTTTCACCTTTCGCGCTTCCGGAACCCGCGACAATCCCGCCGCGCCTCCTCCGTTTGAGCGCAGCGACGCCCTGGGCGCAGGATTCGGCCCGCTGCTTCGCTGGAATGCCCTCGATTTCAAGCGCTGGCGCATTTTTGGAGATTTAGGGGTGGACCTGATTGTAACCAACAATGTTTTCCCGGCCGGCGGCACACACTATGACTTCTTCCTGCATGGCGGCGCCGGAACTAGCTTCAAGCTGAACGAGTCGAATTGGCTGGAGACCAGCTTCCACTGGACGCACATCTCCAATGGCCAGGGATACCAGGTCGCCATCAACCCCACGTGGCAAGGGTATGGGTTGACGGTGGGCTTGCGGCACACGCTCGGCCCTTCCAATGTCGAGTCACAATCGACCACCGACCATTCCTGGCTGCCGATCACTCGAATGGCAGATGAAAACGCTTGGGTGACAAATTTTGAATACTTTGGCCCGCTGGAAAACCTCAATCACTTTAGGCCAGACATGAATGTGAGAGATTTCCGCGTCGCGCGCGTTTGGCACTTTTCCAGTGGTTTCGAGTTCCAGCTTGGCGGGTTGGCATTTCCGCGCCCGATCGCCTCGGGTTTCGGTCCTCTTTTCCGTTGGAACTTCCTGCAAACCAGGCGGTGGCGCGTCTTTGTGGATGGAGAGCCGGACCTCGTCAAGAGCAGCTTTTTCTTTATACCCAGACCGCGCGACGAATATGAGTTCTACTTGCGCGGAGGGGTCGGAACCAGCTTGCGGATCCATCGATCCTATTGGCTGGAAGCCAGTGGCCGGTGGGCGCACATTTCCAACTCGTGGGGCGGCAGCAACGCAGACTATCCTTCGTGGAGCGGCCTGGGCGCTTCGGTCGGACTCCGGCATACATTTCGGTAACCACACTCCGGGACTGCGGAAGTGAGCGATCTGTGAATCGCGCGGATATCCCTAAGAAAAGTTATACAGTCTAGTGCGAAGTTCAAACCTGCGTTTCTGTACAGGAAAGATTTGGAACCAATTCTAGTACCACTTGGGCGGACGTTCGAGGTGGATCTTGATGATCTGTCTTGCTTCGGTGATATCGTACCAGCGGCCGTAGGGCTTCCAGCCCTCCGCAACGATTTGCACTAAAGCTCGGCCCTGCGGGGCATCTGGAATATGGGCGACGCCTTCATGGTTGGTCTTCACGTTTAGTTCTGTTTTTTTATTGCGCTTGATGGCGTGCTCTTCCACGTACTTCAGATAGACGCTGGCGTTCTCGACGGGGGCATCCTTGTCGCCGCCAGTCACTTCGAGAGTGATCCGGCTGACGGCTTCCTCTTTACTCGGACGCGAGGTAGGTTTGGCACCGGGAGCGGAAGTCGTCTGGGAACTCGCTCCTCGCGAAAGAAGTGCGGCAACGGCAAGCAGTAGACCAGCAACAAACTTCCCACGAGAGATCATGAATATCCCAACTCCATCCTGTTTGGAACGACCTGAGAGATCAAGTGCTTCGACCTATGCACTATGATGCCACGAAGTGGGGTTAGGCTGCACAGAGGCCGGCTTGACTTGGAAACTGGCCGCTCAGTTCATTTGACTCGCTAGAACGGCTACTGTAAGTTTTTAGAAACTATTTGTAAGGTAATGATCGGCCACCTGGCTAGAGGTTGGACCTTACCCGGGAGAGGCCAACCGCAGGGCGGTCAGAGGGCAAATTCACGGGAAGCATGGACAAAAAAGCTTGAAGCACCAAGGCGATAGCTTTTGAAACCGAGGGCCAATCACAAGTTAGCCGGGATCCTGCGGGGAGGAAGTCATGGGTTTCGCCACAAACGCAATTCATATCGGTCAGGAACCTGACCTAGCTACCGGCGCGATTGTGGCGCCCATCTACCAGACGTCCACCTACATCAACGAAGAACTGGGTAAGAACAAAGGATTCGACTACTCGCGTACAAATCATCCGAACCGCAAAGCGCTCGAACGCACGATGGCGAAGCTCGAAGGCGGGCATAGCGCTTACGTTTTCTCCAGCGGGATGGCCGGCATAGATGCGGTTTTCCGTCTTCTGCGTCCGGGAGATCATGTTGTCCTCTCGGAAGCGGTGTACGGCGGTGTGTTCCGGCTTTCCACTCAACTCCTGGTCCATTTCGGGATCGAGTTCAGCTTCGTGGATACTTCCAACCCCGAAGGTGTCCGTGCGGCGCTTCGTCCGCACACGAAGATGCTGTATATCGAAACGCCGGCAAATCCGACGATGGCCGTCACAGACATTGCCGCCATCGCAAAAATTGCCAGCGATCGGAATACCACACTCGTCGTGGACAACACTTTTCTGAGCCCTTACCTGCAACGGCCAATCGAACTGGGCGCGCACATCGTCGTTCATTCGATGACCAAGTATTTGAACGGGCACAGCGATTCGACCGGGGGCGCGGTGGTCCTCACTCGTCCTGAGGACGCCGAGAAGATCTATTTCATCCAGCGCTCCGCCGGTACGGGACTTGCTCCCATGGATTGCTTTCTCGTCTCGCGCGGCATCAAGACGCTGGCCGTTCGCATGTTGCAGCACAACGCCAACGGCATCACCCTCGCGCGCCACATGGATGCGCATCCAAAGGTAAAAAGAGTTTTCTATCCCGGACTTCCATCGCATCCCCAGCATGAGATTGCACGCAAGCAGCAAAAGGGTCCGGGCGGAATGCTCTCTTTTGACTTGGGAACACAGGAGGCTGCGCGGCGCTTCCTGAATCAGGTAAAACTCTGCGCGCTTGCGGAAAGCCTGGGCGGAGTCGAGACGCTTATTTCCCTGCCTGCCTTGATGACTCACGCTTCCATGCCGCAGGAAGTGCGCGACCGCGTCGGCATCACCGAAGGCCTGGTCCGCCTGTCCGTGGGAATTGAAGACGTGGAAGATATCATCGCAGACATCGACCAGGCTCTCCTCTATGTCTGACGCCCGGCAAACATAAAAATTTAACGTTGGGCTGCTCAATCGTCTGTAAATTTCTCGTTCACTCGCCAACTTTGACGCTCTCGCCCAACCACTTCAGGTAATCCGCTGATCCAGCGCTAACAGACAGTACTAGAAATTCTGGCACCTCGTAACTGTGCAGCTTCTTAATTTCCTTCTCCAGTGCGCCAAGGCGAGAAGCAGCGGTCTTAATCACGAGTAAGAATTCACGCGCCGTCTCCAGCTTCCCTTTCCAGCGATAGATTGATTCCACCGGCGCGGAAACAATATTCACGCATGCTGCCAGGCGCGCTTCGACCAGTTTGCGCGCGATTCGCCGAGCCTCTATTCGCGATCCGCAAGTTACCAGAACGATTCTGATTCGCCCGCCTGATCTGACCATGCAGCCTCCGCAGTTGCATTCATCGCGCACCGCAGCCAGAAACTTTCCGGAACTGCAAGTCTTCCGCCGCGTCTGTTAGCTTTCAACCTTTAACTTTCGACTTTCAACCTTTCGCGTTCTAGAATACCTGCCCATGACAACCTCTCCCATCAAATTCGGCACTTCCGGCTGGCGCGGCCTGATTGCGGACGATTTCACCTTCGCAAACGTGCGGCTCGCAGTCACTGCGATCGCCGAGCACTGCAAGACCAAGACCGCGAAGCCCACGATTCTCGTCGGTTACGACCCGCGATTTTACTCCGAGGAGTTTTCCCAGCTCGCTGTGGCTATCCTCGAGCAGCACGGAATCATCGCCCTTCTTTGCACTACGTTCACTCCGACGCCTGCAATCGCGTACGAAATTCAGCGCCGCAAACTTGATGGTGCAATCAATTTCACCGCCAGCCACAATCCAGCTCAGTATCACGGACTGAAGTTCTCTTCCTCGGACGCAGGTCCCGCTTTACCCGCGGTCACCAAGGACATCGAAGCCCGCGTCATCAAGCTCATCGAAAAGTCTGGAGCGTATCCGACAACGCCCACGATTGGCGGCCACGGCCCGGCATTGAAAGCCGAAAAAGTAGACCTGCGCGAAGACTATCTGAAGCGCCTGGAACAGCTCGTCCGCTTCGAGGTCCTTCGCAAAGGGAAATCCAAATTCGTGGTGGATGCCCTTCACGGATGCGGCGCGGGATACCTGGACCACGTGCTTTCAGGTCATGGGATCCCCGTGCAAGGACTGCGACTGGACCGTGACTGCTTGTTTGACGGCACAGGCCCCGATGTCTCCGAAGAAAACCTCAAGCCACTCCGCAAAGCTGTGAGAGATTCTGGCGCAACAGCCGGCCTCGCAACCGATGGCGACGCCGATCGCTTTGGCATCGTTGACGGCGACGGAACTTGGATTCAGCCGAACCTGATTCTCGCGCTCGTCTATAACTACCTCGTCGAAACCCGCGGTTGGAAGATGCCCGCAGCACGCAGCGTCGCCTCAACGCAAATGGTGGACGCGGTCGCTAAATCGCACGGACAAACCACTTATCAGACTCCTGTCGGCTTCAAGTACATTGGCCAATTGATTCGCGAAGACAAAATTGCTTTCGGCGGGGAAGAGAGCGCGGGCATGACGATTCGCGGCCACGTGCCGGAGAAAGACGGAATTCTCGCCTGCCTGCTGGTTGCGGAGATGCTCGCGGCAAGAGGAGCGGCCATCAGCGAGCAGTGCCGCGCGATGTTCAAGAAACTCGGCCGCGAATTCTGGCCGGTGCGCGAAAACCTCCACCTTAGCGACGAACAAAAAGCAAACGCCGTGAAAAAAGTGGCGGTGGACGCTTCGACACTCGTCGGACGAAAAGTCGTATCAATTGACCGCACCGATGGCGCAAAATTTGTCTTTGAGGACGGTTCCTGGATGCTTTTGCGGCTTTCCGGGACCGAACCGCTCCTTCGCCTTTATGTGGAAGCCGAAAGCGCGGCGGCGTCTGCAAATTTGACGCGCGAAGCAAAGGAATGGGTGCTGAAGTTCTGAACGCGATGAACGAAGACAGTCAATTGAAAGCGGCATTCAAGAACCTTGGCAGCGTTCTGCTCGCGCTGCTGGTGATTGTCCTCATCGCCCATGATGTCCTCGGAACGCATGGCTATCTGGCGATGCGCCGCACGCAAAACCAAATCAACAAAGTGAATGCCGATCTTGACCGCTTGAACAAGGAAAACGCGCATCTCCACGAAGAAGTGAAGGATTTAAGGACGGACAAGCAAGCCATCGAGAAAATCGCGCGGGATGAGCTTGGGCTTGTGAAAGACCGCGACGTGGTGATTAAGACCTCTGACCCGCAGCCGTTGCTTCAGGAAACTACCGAGAAGCGCTGAGCGCCCCTTTCTTCCACGAACTCTTTAACAGTGACAGCCCCAACATTCCGATGAATATCGTGGCAAGCCCTGCAGTGGCTTTCACGGCGCTGCACTGCCCTTTGGGCAGGATCGAGAATCTTCCATACACGAATTCGATGTGCACCCAGTAGACCAGCAGCGAAGCGCTTCCCAGTTGCACGATTGGACTGAATCCGAGATGCGCAAGCCCCCAGCGGCACCACAGGTAGGATAAAAACAGGATCACCAGCAAAATTCCGCAGCGCATCAGGAAGAAATTGGGACTTGTGTGCCAATAGTCGTAGACCGAGTAGAGATGAATCGAAGACGAGTCCATTGCCACGGAAACTAGCCCGCAAATGATGCCTGAGCCCCCAAGCACGGCAATAGCTGCAGCCTCTTTTCTGCGCGCAAAGCTTGAGCAAAGGAAAAGTCCCACGGCCAATCCAGCAAACGCAAAAGCCGACCAAGGGAACAGCGGAAATAACCATGGCTGGGGCTGATTGAGGATGTGAACTCCGTTGATGTAGGACTCGATGGGCCACGGAAGAAATTTTGGCCGCAACGTTGTCCAGAGGGGCGGCGTCAACGTGCTTACTGCAACAGCCCCGAACAGGGCCGCGATGATGGTGCGAATGCGCATGGCAACGATTTCGCCGCGCGACGTCGCGCGGCACAAAACACCCATTAGCATCATCGAAAGCCCAAGAATGTTAAGCACGTCCACGCGCAGCAAATCTGTCCATGGCGACCACGGATATCCGAGCGCGAATTCCTGCACTCGAAAGAGTAAGCCGAATCCGAAAATCTCCGCGCCGCGCAGAATTGTTTGCCTCGCGATGGCGTTCCGTTCAATCCCCCTCGCGCGCAGCCGGTCTGTCACCAGCGCAAACGAGACTCCCGCCAAAAAAATAAACAGCGGCGCTGGCAGCGTTCCGCCTAGTCGCGACCACGCAATCAAGGACGACGATTTTCGTGCCGCCGGACTCAGCCACGCATCGTAGCAATGCGTCTGGAACATCAGCACGCAAGCGAGGCCACGCATCCAGTCAATGTAGGTGAGCC
>Ga0075017_100001955_pt1 | contig 12772 bp, 10 predicted proteins | sample AleBraG_ABR_2012_FD_71475 | JGI IMG/M metagenome (GOLD analysis project Ga0075017, IMG submission 71475) | Freshwater sediment microbial communities in response to fracking from Pennsylvania, USA - Alex Branch Run_MetaG_ABR_2012 | ecosystem: Environmental > Aquatic > Freshwater > Creek >...
TACGAGCGTCTGCGCATCGGCGATGTCCATGGCTTTGGGCATGTGCACGGGCTAATCGAAGCCGCCAAGCGGGCGTTCATGGTCCGTGATTCCTTGGACGCGGACTACGATTCTTCGCCGGACGACTTTGCTGATTTCCTGCCAGCGGCGGCGCTCGATAAAGAGGCTGCGGCAATTGACATGGCGCGCGCTGCCATGTGGCCGCCTGCGCCGGAAAAAGGCGATACGATCTGGATGGGCGCGATCGACTCCGAGGGACGCGCCGTTTCGTTCATCCAATCGATATACTGGGACTATGGCTCGGGCTGCGTCTTGCCGCGCACCGGCGTGCTGATGCAAAATCGCGGGCTGGCATTTTCGCTTGACCCCGGGTCGCGCAATCCGCTGTACCCCGGACGACGCCCGCCGCATACGTTGAACCCGCCGCTGGCGGTGTTCGACGATGGCCGCATATTATCTTACGGCTCGATGGGCGGCGACGGCCAGCCGCAATTCCAGGCGCAGATTTTGACCCGCTATCTCCACGGCGACAGTCTCACTAAGGCGCTCGCCGCGCCGCGCTTCATGGTCGGGCGTTCCTGGGGCGCGCCGAGCGCGAGCGTCAAGCTGGAGGCCGGTTTCGACGATGCTGTGGCAAGAGCGCTCGAAAAAGCGGGCCACATCGTCGAGCGTCGCCATGGTGGGGATCAGGACAGCTTTGGCCATGCAGGCATGCTCCTACGCGTAAAAGACGCCGTGCACGCCGCCCACGACCCACGCGCGGATGGCGGCGCGGCGGGCGTGTAATCCGCGAGCGTTGCCAACTATGACGGAAAAGCGACAACAGGCGCGCGGTCCCTTGCCGCCGCGCAGTTTTCACCGCTATTGACGGGGCGCTCCCGGCTTGCTTTTAAGCGCATGCAACCGCATCTGCTCGCGGCTGTCCAATCCCCGATGGAGAGAGAAGATGACTCAATGGCCTCTGCACGGGCGGATCGACGGTGCGATCGTGATGATCGGCTTTGGCTCGATCGGTCGCGGCACGCTACCGCTGATCGAGCGCCACTTCGATTACGACAAGAGCAAATTCGTCGTCATCGCGCCCGATGGATCGGACCGGCGCCTGCTCGACGAGCGCGGCATCAAGTTTGCGCACATGGCCATCACGCGCGAGAATTATCGCGAAGTGCTGACGGAATACCTCACCTCAGGCAAGGGCCAGGGATTCTGTGTCAACCTCTCGGTCGACACTTCCTCTCTAGCGATCATGGAGCATTGCCGCGACATCGGCGCGCTCTATATCGATACTGTCGTCGAGCCCTGGCCGGGCTTTTATTTCGACAAGAATATCGGGCCGGAGGCGCGCAGTAATTACGCCTTGCGCGAAACCGTTCTTGCCGCGCGGCGCGCGCGTCCGGGCGGCACGACTGCGGTCTCGTGCTGCGGCGCCAATCCTGGCATGGTGTCGTGGCTGGTCAAGCAGGCGCTGATCAACCTGGCGCGCGACCTTGGCGAAAAACAGCCGCAACCGGCAACGCGCGACGACTGGGCCGAGCTTGCGCAGCGGCTCGGCGTCAAGGGCATCCATATCGCCGAACGCGACACGCAGCGCGCCCGCCAGCCCAAACCGCGCAATGTCTTCGTGAACACCTGGTCGGTCGAGGGTTTTCTGTCCGAGGGCATGCAGCCGGCGGAACTCGGCTGGGGAACCCACGAGAAATGGGCTCCGGCGAATGCCGGCTTTCACAAGTCTGGCTGCGGCGCCGCGATCTATCTCAACCAGCCCGGCGCCAACACCCGCGTGCGTTCCTGGACCCCAACCGCGCAGGCGCAGTATGGCTTTCTGGTGACGCATAACGAGGCGATCTCGATTGCCGACTATTATACGCGGCGCAACGCGGCGGGCGAGGCGATCTACCGGCCGACCTGCCACTATGCGTACCATCCTTGCGACGACGCCGTTCTGTCGCTGCATGAAATGTTTGGCCGCGCCGGAGTGATGCAGAAGGAGCATCACATTCTCGGCGAAGCGGAGATTGCCGACGGCATCGATGAACTCGGCGTGCTGCTCTACGGCCACAAGCGCAACGCTTACTGGTATGGTTCGCAGCTCTCGGTCGAGGATGCGCGCGCCATCGCGCCTTACCAGAATGCGACGGGCATGCAGGTCACCTCCGCTGTTCTGGCCGGCATGGTCTGGGCGCTGGAGAACTCCAACGCGGGAATCATCGAAGCCGACGAAATGGATTTTCACCGCTGCCTGGAAATCCAGACGCCCTACCTGGGGCCGGTTGTCGGCGCCTATACCGACTGGACGCCGCTGACCGATCGGCCCGGGTTCTTCCCCGAAGATATCGACACGTCCGACCCCTGGCAGTTCAGGAACGTGCTGGTGCGGTGAAGGCCCGGCGGTCCACTTCGCGAGCTGTTGCCCGATCGGCGTGAAAGTGCATTCTATGTTAGCGGCTCGGCCGCTTCGCCGGACACAGAGCTGGGCCAGGGATGATCGAGGAACCGCCGCTTCTGACCATCGCTACGACGATTGAGCGGCCGGACGCGTCGCTGGTCGAGCGTTTCCGTGGCGCGCCGACAAGCTTTGTTGTCGATGCAATGGGCGGCTCGGGAGCGCTCGACTGGCGCATCAAGCCGGTCGTCGGATCCTCGCTGCTTGGCGTCGCGCTGACCTGCGATTGCGGTCCTTGCGATAATCTGGCGCTAAATGCGGCGATCGCGCAATGCCTTCCGGGCGATGTGCTGGTCGCCGCGACCGGCGGGTTTACAGGCGCCGCGGTCGTCGGTGACCTGCTACTCGGAATTGCCCGGAATCGGAGCGCCGTCGGCTTCGTCACCGACGGCGTCGTCCGCGATATTGCCGATCTTGAAACGCTCGCATTGCCGGTCTTCGCGCTGGCGCTGTCTCCAAACTCCCCCGGTCGCAGCGGGCCGGGAACCGTAGGCCTGCCGATCGTTTGCGGCGGCGTTTCAGTTGCGTCTGGCGACTTGATCGTTGGCGATCGCGACGGCGTTGTTGTCGTGCCGCGCGCGCGGATCGCCGAGACGCTCGCCAATCTCGACCGGGTAAGGGTCGCGGAAGCGGCGATGCTGGAGCGCGTTCGCGGCGGGCTCCGCGAAGTTGTTTTCATCACCGAGTTATTGAAAGGCGGGCGTGTCCGACGCGTCCCCTAGAAACAAACGCAAAAGAAAACAAAGGGCCTCGGCGTGATCGACTTTCCCATCATCGATTCCCACATTCACCTGCTCGACCAGAAGCGCTTCGGCTATGCCTGGGCGGAAGGCGCGCCGGCGCTCAAGCGGGACTGGACGCCCGACGATCTCACCGCCTGCGCTCGCCCCGTTGTAGTTGAAGGATTCGTATTCGCCGAAGTCGATGTCGACATGCCCGGATATCTCGACGAGGCAGACTGGATCGACAATCTGGCGCAGCGCGACAAACGCGTACTCGGCGCCGTCTGCTGTCTGCCGCTTGAGCGCGGCAAGAGCATCGAGCCGGAGATCGCGAGGATTGCCAAACTCCAGACCGTGCGCGGCGTGCGCCGCCTGATCCAGAATCAGCCGGATCCGGAATTCATGCTGCGCCCGGATTTTCTTGATGCGTTGACGCTGTTGCCTAAATACAGACTGTCGTTCGACATCTGCATCTTCCATCATCAATTGCCCAACACGCTTGAAATGGTGCGCCGATGTCCCGAGGTCGCGTTCGTTCTCGACCATATCGCCAAGCCCGGCATAAAAGCTGGCCTGATGGACCCTTGGCGCCGGCAGGTGCAAGAGATGGCCCGACTGCAGAATGTCGTGTGCAAACTTTCCGGCGTGACCACTGAAGCGGACCACAAATCATGGACGCGCGACCAATTGCGGCCCTACATCGATCACGTCGTCGAATGCTTCGGCCCGGATCGGATTCTGTACGGCGGTGACTGGCCGGTGTCCGAACTTGCGGGACGCTACGGTCAATGGGTCGAAACACTGGACTGGGCCACCGCCGGTTTCTCGGGGGCTGACAGGCGCAAGCTGTTTCGCGACAACGCCATCAAAACCTATCGCCTGAACGCCTGATGGACTCCGTCTCCCTGCGGCGCAGAGGCTACAGCATCGCCGCGCTGCAGGCGCTGGCGCAGCGCCGCCTGCCGCGCATGGTGTTCGATATGGTCGACGGCGCCGCCGGCGACGAGATCACGATGCGCCGCAACGAGGGCGCGCTGGCGGAGCTTATGCTGACGCCAAAGGTGCTGGCTGGCGCTCCGGTTCGCGACCAGTCCATCGAACTCCTCGGCGTCAAGCTGAAGTCGCCCGTCATCATCGGGCCAACGGGCCTCGCCGGCCTGCTGTGGCCGCGCGCCGAGATCGCTGCCGCGCGCGCCGCTGCCCGGTTCGGCACGATCTATACGACGAGCCATGCTTCGACTTCGACGATCGAGGAGATCGGCGCCGCCTCAGCGGGGCCGAAGTGGATGCAGGTGTTTCTCTACAAGGATCGCGCGATCACCACGGAGTTCGCCGCACGCGCTGCGGCGGCGGGCTATGGCGGACTGGTGCTGACCGTCGACAACCAGGTCAGCGCCGGGCGCGATCGCGACGCGCGCAATGGCATGAGCTTTCCCCTGCGCTTGAGTTCTCGCAATGTGTTCGATCTGGCCAGGCGCCTGGGCTGGCTGTTGCGCATGGCTAGGGTTCCGCGACCCACCTTCGTCAATTACGGTGCGCGCACGTCGATCGGCGCCTTTGGCCCGCTGATGGCCGAGCAGCTCGATCCCGACATTGGCTGGCGCGACGTCGACTGGTTGCGCCAGCAATGGCGCGGTCCGCTGCTGCTCAAGGGATTGCTGCATCCCGACGAGGCGCGCGAGGCGCACAAGCGCGGCGCCGACGCGGTCATCGTCTCCAACCACGGCGGGCGGCAGCTCGATGGCGCCGTCGCCTCGATCAGCGCGCTGCCTGCCATCGTTGACGCGATCGCGGGCGCGATCCCGGTGCTGGTCGATGGCGGCTTTCGACGCGGCGTCGATGTCGTCAAGGCGCTGGCGCTCGGCGCGTGCGCGGTGATGATCGGCAGGCCGCACTTATGGGGCGTCGCCTGCGCGGGCGAGGACGGCGTGATTTGGGTGCTCGAATTGTTCTTTCGCGAGATCGATCGCGCGCTCGCGCTTGGCGGGTGGGACGGCGTGGCAAAACTCGACCGCAGCATCTTCTTCGAGCCGGACGCGCGAAAACCCTAACCGCGCCCCGCGAGTACGAATTCGGCGCAGCGGCTGCCGAGCATCATCGCGGGAGCGTTGGTGTTGCCCGCATTGATATTGGGCATCGCCGAGAGATCGCAGACGCGCAGACGCTCCACGCCGCGAACGCGCAGGCGCGCGTCAAGCACCGCGAGCGGATCGCTGCTCGCGCCCATGCGGCACGTGCCGCTCGGGTGATAATTGGTTTTGACGAGGCGCCGGCAATGGTTGGCTAGCGCCTCCTCGCTCAGGTCGGAGGGATCGGGATTGACGATGCGCAGCGTACGCTCCTTCAGCGGGCTCTGCGCGAAGGCGCGCAGGAAAAACCGCTGGCCGTCGATCATTGTTTTCATGTCGGCGGGCTCTTTAAGAAGATTGGGCGAGACCGCCGGCATGTCATCGGGGTTCGCCGAGCGCAGCCGGACAAAGCCGCGCGACTTCGGCTTGACCAGCACAGTGGTGATCGTCATGCCGTAAGTATCCTCGACCATATTCAGCGCGTCGCGGTCGAGATAGACGATCGGCACGCAGAAGGCCTGGATCGTCGGGTCGGCGGATGGATCCATCGGATTGACGAAAGCGCCCGCCTCGACGCCGGCTGTTGTGATCGGCCCCGAGCCGAACAGCTTGAATTGCAGGCCGTTGCGCACCATTCGCCAGCCGACGCCCTGCTTGTAATAACCATGCGGACCGTTCGCGACAGAGATGATCGGCACTTCCGGATGATCGATCAGATTTTCGCCAACCCCGGGCAGATCGGCCACGCAATCGATGTTCAGCGCGCGCAACCGATCCGCATGGCCGATCCCCGACAGCATCAACAGTTGCGGCGTGACCAAAGCACCGGACGCGACAATCACTTCCGCGTCGGCGAAGGCGCGATGCTGCGCACCACCAGCATCGCGCCAGGTCACGCCGACCGCGCGGCCATTTTCGACGTCGATCCGCCGCACGCGCGCGTTCAGGCGCACGGTGAGACGTTTGTCGCGTTCAAGCGGCGCGAGGAACGCATAGGCGGCGCTGCTGCGTTTTCCCCGCCGGTTCGTGAACTGATAGAAGCCGACGCCACGCTGCGCCGGGCCGTTGAAATCGTGATTGTACGGCTCGCCCAAAGCCTGCACGCTCTGCACGAACCAGCGCGAGTAATCGTCGACATGTCCGGGGTCGGAGACCAGCAGCGGCCCCGACGCGCCATGCCGCTCGTCGCTAAGGCGGTTATTGCCTTCCATGCCGCGAAAATGCGGCAGCACGTCGCGCCAGCCCCAGCCCGGATTTTCGTTCTCGCCGCGCAGGATCGCATCCCATTCCTCATAGTCGGAGGGACGCCCGCGCATATAGACCTGCGCATTCACCGAGGAGCCGCCGCCCAGCACGTTGCCCTGCGGAATATCGTGCGCGCGGCCGTTAAGATGCTCCTGGGGTTCGGTGCGATGATAACGCATGAACTTGCTGCCGTTGATCATCTTGAAAATGCCAGGGGGCATATCGATCAGCGGATGGCGATGCGAATATCCACCTTCGAGAACGAGCACGCGGGCGGCGCCGTTGGTCACCAGCCTGGCGGCCGCAACGCACCCCGAAGAGCCGCCGCCAACCACGATATAGTCGAAACGTTCGGTCATCGTCCCGGCGGGCCTCACGCCTTGATCCGCGCGAGCGCGCTCCAGTCGAACGCGATCCCGTGCCCGGGCCGGTCGGGGGCCAGCGCGAACCCGTCCTCGATTCTGAGCGGCTCGGCGATGTACCGCTCGAGCCCGAAACCATGCGCTTCGAGATAACTGCGATTGGGGCACGCCGCGAGCAGATGCACGGTGACGTCGTGTGCGCCATGGCTCGTCACCGGCAGGTTGAAGGCTTCGGCGAGATGCGCGATCTTCATGAACTGGGTGACGCCGCCGCAATTGGTGACATCGGGCTCCGGATAGGTCACCCCACCGCAGGCAATGTACTGCTTGAACTCCCACACACTGCGCAAATTCTCGCCCGCCGCGACCGGCAAGCCGCCCTCGCGCACGATGCGCGCATGGCCGGCGGGATCGTCCGGGATTGTCGGCTCCTCGATCCAGGTCAGGTCGAAAGGCGCCAGAGCTCTGGCGGCGCGGATCGCCTCATCGACGCTCCACTTCATGTTCGCGTCGACCATCAGCGGAAATTCGGGACCGAGATGCTCGCGCATCGCCTCGACGCGCTCCACGTCTTCGGAGAGGCGTTTGCGACCGACCTTCATCTTGATCGCGCGAAATCCCTTGGCCACATTGTCGTCGGTCTGGCGCAACAGGCGATCAAGCGGCAGTTCGAGATCGATGCCGCCGGCATAGCAAGGCACTTTTGGATCGAACCCGCCGAGCAGGGTCCACAGCGGCAGGCCGGCGCGCTTCGCCTTGAGATCCCAAAGGGCCATGTCGAACGCCGAGATCGCCAGAACCGTGGGCCCGCCACGGCCGCCATAATGCAGCGCCCACCATGCCTTGTGCCAGAGCTGTTCGATCAGCGCGGCCTCCGCGCCGAGGACGATCTCAGGAATCTCGCGCGTCAAAACCGCGTCGATCGCTGCCCCGTTGCGGCCCGCGGTGAAGGTGTAGCCGACGCCCTCGCCGCCATCGGCGTCGCGCAGACGGATCGTATTGATCTCGAACGCATGCATCGCGCCATGCATGCTGTCGGTCAACGCTTCGGTCAGCGCGATGCGGTAAAAGCCGGTTTCGATCGAAGCGATTTTGGCCATACGGGACTTTTCGCGAATCTGCTTTTCGGGACCGCAGGCATAGCCTGTTTCGCGTCCGCCGGCACTCTTGGCGGCAGCTCAGCTTTCGCCCAGCTTCGGCCACGTATCGGCCAGCCGATATCCGCCCGGCCAGGGATCGGCGGGATCAAGCATGTGCTGGTGAATTCCGGTGATCCAGGCGCGGCCCGAAATTGTCGGGATGATCGCCGGCTTGCCGCCAATCGTCGTCTCCCCCAGAATCGCGCAGGCAAACTCCGACGCGATGATCGAACGGCCGATAAATTTCTCCCCGGCCTTCATAGCACCCTTCGCGTGAAGCGCCGCCATGCGCGCGCAGCAGCCGGTGCCCGTGGGGGATCGATCAATCTTGCCCGGCCGCACCACGACAGCGTTGGCGCCGCTCAAAACGCCATCGCGCCGCTCGACCGGCGCGGCGATCTGGCAAAACGAAATATGCCGCCAGTCAGAATTTTCCGGATGGACGAAGCCGATCTGCTCGTTGGCGGCGCAGGTGATCTTCATCCCCGCCTCGGCCAGATCGCGCGCCTCGTCCGGCGCGATTTTGAACCCCAGCGCCGCCGCATCGGCGATGACAAAGCTGTCGCCGCCGTAGGCTGTATCAACATCGAGCGTCCCGATGCCGGCGACCTCCAGCTTGGCGTTCAGTCTGTCGGCAAACGAAGGCACGTTGCGGATCGTGATGCGCTCCGCCTTGCCGTCGCGGCAGTCGGCGACGACCTCGATCATCCCGCCGGGCGCCTCAAGCGCGAAGCGCGTTTGCGGCTCCCGCATGGCGACGACGCCGGTATCGAGCAGCACGGTTGCGACGCAAATCGCATTGGAGCCCGACATCGGCGGCGTGTCCTCGGGCTCCATGATGATCCAGCCCATCCGCGCGACCGGGTTTTTTGGCGGCACGAGAAGATTGACATGCCTGAACACGCCGCCGCGCGGCTCGTTCAGCAGAAAATCGCGCAGGGTTTTGTCGCTAGCGATGAAGCGCGACTGCGCCCACAGCGTCTCGCCCGGCGGCGGCGCAACCCCACCCACGATCACATCGCCGACTTCGCCCTCGGCGTGACAGGAGACGACGTGGATGAGTTTTGAGGTGCGCATGAGGACATCCGGGCGTCGGCGAGCCCATACCTGTCGACGGCCGCCTCCCGCTGGTCAAGGGCGCTGTAGCCGCGGGCGCCGACCACGGCGCTTGCGCCCCTTCAAGCCTCAAGCGGTCTGAGGACCACAAGCCCTTCTCCGCGCGCCGCGGCCGCCAATTTTCGGTCGAGCGTTGCGAGCGGGGGTCGGCCCGCCAATGCAAGCTCCAGATAGACCAGATCGGATGGGTTGAGGATCAGATGCACGTGATTAGGCATCAGAACCCAAGCCCGAATCTCCACGCCGGCCTTCGCGCAATGCTCGCGCAGGAAGATCGCGGTAAAGGGCGTAGTCCGCGTCCCCAAAAAACGTCTTCGATCGAACATCGCAGCTTCACGGCGCTGACGGGCTGTCGCGGACTGTTGCTATTAGCGGTGAAAAGGAGTAGTCTTCCGGTGCGATATTGGCCGGCTCGTCAAGGGCACAGGAGGACACTATGCCTCCCCAGACGGCAGCACGCACTCCGATTCGAAGCGCCGATGATCTCGACAATCTCTCGGCTATTTGGATTCTTTCGTGCATCGACGAAAATCCGATTATGACCTACCGAGGTATAAGTGATCGCCTTGACTTGCCCGATTCATACGACGTGAAAGCGTTGGTGCGCAGCCGCCGTGAGTTGTTCCGTCCTAAGGTTTTGGCATCCCGCTTTCGCGAATGGAAAGCGAGAATGGAGAAAGGCTTGAGCCTCCCTGCGTGGGTGGCCGAGATTGAGGATGAGGCCGCGCGCGCTGCCGCCATAAAGAGCATTTCACGAGATGACGTGTTTCGGAATCAGTTTCGAGCGGGAAGCGGCGCGCCGAAATGCGACATAGAAACTGCGGGAAGCGGCGCGCCGAAATGCGACATAGAAACTATTGATTGGGGCCTAAGCCACTTAGAGAGGCTTAAAAAAAGTAGTGCGGAGGAGCGAGAAGAATGGACTACAAAGTTGGCAACGGTTATAATACCGTTTTTTTCCATAGTTGCTGTGTTGGCTTCTCTGGGATGGAATTTATACCTTCAGAAACTTTCGCTTAGTCAACAGGACCTGACCAAGCATTACGAAGTAAGCTTCAAGCCAAAACAAGATGCGTATTCTAAATTCATGATGGCATTTACCAGTGCCGCCCTCGATGCCTCAACGGGTAACAAAACTAGCCTCGAAAAGCGATTGACGAATCTTACTACCAAATCGAGCCATTTCTGAACGGCGATACAAGGCAGACCCTAGCTCAGCGCATAGCTGGCTATAAGACTCTGTGCGAACAGAGAGTGGGCAAGAGTGTAGATTCCAATAGCAACGAAAGCGACCGCTTTACGGTGGCGGCAAAGGAAGCAAAGGATTCTTTTAGTTCGCTGACGTCCAAAGCACTTTTTGAAACCAACCCTATCCCCTAATCTACATTGTAATTACGAGAATTACAATTACCGTGACAGTCCACTTAATTCCCTGTGGCCATTTCCATTTCCTTTGGCTTTGGTCCCCGCCGCAGAGGGCGCAGGCGTCGGGCGGTGGCCGCTTCGATCCGTGCGAGGAAGGGCGCGTCGCCGAGCGGACGACCGATGCTTTCCGCCCGGCGCAGCAGCGTCAGCAACGCGTCGGGCGCGGGATCGTCGAGAAGATCGGTGAAATGCGGGTAGCGCTCCAGCGTTGGCTTCAACAGCGTCACGCCGTCTTCGCGCCCGCTCAGATGCGCGTGAACGCTCGACCATCGCCAATCCTGCGCCCGGCCGACGAGCCGCGCACGCACCGCGTTCATGGCGACATAGCGCAGCGCCGCCGCAAGGTGCGCCTCGTCCATCGCCACCGCCCCAAAGCGGCCCTGCCAGAAATGGCCCTTGCGCTTCTGCCGGGCATGAATATGCCCGATATAAAGCCGATGCACTTTCGAAAGCGCGTGCGCAGCCCGTCCGGATCGGATGGGTTGAAGATCCATGCATATCATTGGGCATCAGAGCCCAGGCCCAAATCTCCACGCCGGCGTTCGCGCAATGCTCGCGGAGCAGATCGCGGTAAAGCACGTAGTCCGCGTCCCCAAAAAACGTCTTCGATCGACCATTGCCCCGCTGCGTGACATGGTGCGGAAGTCCGGGAATGGCGACACGCGCGAGTGAGCAATCCGCTGTGAATGATCCGAGAGTCCGGAATGTCAATAGAGTCGCGCTGTCACTGTAATTCGGTAATTCGCACAGGAGGTGCATTATCTGTAGTTAATCGCTATGGCGACTGGGAAGCGATAAGAAGAGAAAAATTGATGTTGGAATCCCTTGCAGGTTTTATTACTGCCATCAGGAACGCAGGTCCTCCAACCTACGCTGCTACTCTAATTGCGACTGCCCTGATATTCTTTCTGCCAGATGCGATATTGGCGCAGTTCGGCCTCATCGAGTTTCGGCAACTGTACCGGACCTATTTGGGATTCGCGTTTCTCTTATCCGGCAGCTTGACCCTCGTACACGTTGTTCGAATAATTTGGCCGATTTCATCAATCCATTCTCGGACTGGAGAATCGAGCAATCTGTTCGCGGCACACTCTCGGAATTGACCGAGGATGAAAAAAGCTTCTTGCGCCACTACATTGTCGATGGCCAGAACACCAAATACGCCCAAATTTCTGATGGGGTCGCCAAAGGATTGCAGGCGAAGAATGTCGTATTTCGAGCTTCAAACGTGAGCGTTCCGGGCGGAAGCTTCCCGTTCAATCTTCAACCGGTTGCGCGAAGGATTCTGACCAAGCGCCGCCAACTCCTTGATTGATGCGAAATCGGGAATGACGGTGACAGTGCACATAATTCAACAGCTAAGCACTGTCATCGTAATCTGCAATCTATAATTTGTAATTTGATGTTTCATCGCGGGCGGGACACGAATTTGAACGCGACCCAAGGGGCCAGCGCCGCAGGCGGTGCATGCAACCTTGAAGGCAAACGCGGAACGCCTGCCGCGGCGCTCCGAAACAAATCCTTCCCACCTCGCTATGTTCATGATATGTTCCTCAGACGGTCGGCATACGATCTTTGCGCGGCGGGCCGAAGCGAGTCAGGAACAGCACATGCTTTGCGGGCGCGAACGGAAAATGTGGCTTGAGGGATTTTGCCAACGCTCACATCGCGCAATTCAGGGCCCGTTTTGGCGCCCAAGCCTTTGGAAATGCTTATCCGCTCACCAAAGTGAGCAATCATGGGCGAGAAGCTGGCGGGGCGCTCCTATTCCCGCCAAAAGTCCGCGTCGCCCTGCGATTCCATACTTTCCCCGCGCTCCCAATCGGCTTATGTAGCGGCCGGATCAACACGAGTGGGCGCCTCGCGCCGGAGCCGTCATGAACAAGCCGCGCACGCTGTACGACAAGATTTGGGACGATCATGTGATCGAGACGAGTTCGGAAGGCTCGTCGCTGCTTTATATCGACCGCCACCTCGTCCATGAAGTCACCAGCCCGCAGGCGTTCGAGGGGCTGCGCCTGACCGGGCGAAAAGTGCGGGCGCCGGAGAAGACGCTGGCCGTCGTCGACCACAATATCCAGACCACCGACCGCTCCGGCGGCATCAAGGATCCGGAGAGCCGTCTGCAGGTCGAGCAGCTCGCCGAGAATGCGCGCGAGTTCGGCATCGAATATTACAACGAGTTCGACAAGCGTCAGGGCGTCGTCCACATCATCGGGCCCGAGCAGGGCTTCACTCTGCCCGGCACGAC
>Ga0075017_100001956_pt1 | contig 12772 bp, 11 predicted proteins | sample AleBraG_ABR_2012_FD_71475 | JGI IMG/M metagenome (GOLD analysis project Ga0075017, IMG submission 71475) | Freshwater sediment microbial communities in response to fracking from Pennsylvania, USA - Alex Branch Run_MetaG_ABR_2012 | ecosystem: Environmental > Aquatic > Freshwater > Creek >...
CTCGCGCAGGATCTTGACCATCTGTTCTTCCGAAAACCTTGTCTTCTTCATGGTCCCCTCGCTTCCCGAAGGGCCATTGTCCCAAAGTATCAACTGGACCGAAAATCGACCAGCAGGTCAAATGCACTACGCGACTTCACCAGCCGTTCCTTTCCTGTAGCGGCCATCGGAGACGGCAGAGCAGTCATTGAGAAAGGTGTACGGCCATTGCTCGGGAGACGCCACTCCGCCACATTTTGGCCTACGCACAGTCTACCGGTAGAATTCCGGTAGACGTCGACGTCGCATTCGGCTGGCGTCTTCCGGCAGCAGCACGCGGGTCGTTGATGTGGCCAGCCGGTAACCCGCTGGTTCCACTACATAACCCTCGGTTAACCGACTGTTACGCCTTCTCCCCCAATGCCGCAGTACGCCTCCGGATTCTTCGCCAGGTACTGCTGGTGATAGTCGGCGCTGAAGCGATTTCTTGAACAGAAACCATGCAATTATATCGTCGTGGTCGCGTCGTCGGAAGACTTTCGGTAGACATTGCCGTCGATCCGCCGGTAGACCAGCTCTGTGCCCCAGGCCAAGCGTCCCCGTCAGAAGCGAATTGCCCCGCCAGTCTGAAGTTCAATCCGGATGCTTTCCTTCTCGTTTATCCTCCAACACCTTGCCAGTTACGGCATCGACGCCGACCTCGTACATCTTGGATCCAACTTTGATGTCAAAGGAATAGCGCAGGCCACTGCCACCCGTTTCTTTCTCAAGTTCTTCATCGGCAATCTTGCCCGGACGCGCTTTTAGCGCAATATCGCGTGCGGCCTGAATATCAAGCTTTGCGTCCTTGGCAAGCTTTTCGCCCGTGTAGGCCATTGCGACCGTGCAAAATGCTAAAACACTTCCTGCCAATAACGTTGCAATGACATTTCGGCTTCTGTTAAGACTCAGCGATTCATTCATGATCTGTACCCTTGAATCGCGTCGCGGGTTGGACGCCTGTGAAAGCGTTGGTCCTGGACAGAGGGCACGTAGTTCCTCCGCCAACGACGACAACACGGTCGATAGCTATTTGTTGCTCTCGCGAGCTGGCGCGTTACTCGTCGGCCACCTTCAGGATGTAACGCTGACCTGGCTTTGACGTTCACCAAGCACCTCGGACCGAAACTTTAACAATCGAGACGCAATCAGCAGCAGACCGAATCCGGCAACGCCGAGTCCGGCATCCGCCAACAACATCGCCTTGGTCCCGACCTTGTCGTGAACCATGCCTTCCACGAAAGTGGGTATGACCAGCGCAAACGTAGCGAGCGACCAGAGCCCGGCCGCCTTTGTCGAGGCAGCACCCTTGCCTACTGCGGTCATTATCATGCCGAGTAGGGCCACCGTGCCGCCGGACGCCAGGGTCCGGTAGATGAGTTCGATTCCCAGGAAATAGTTGGCCGTGCGTGGCGCCACGGCGAAGCCCAGCATCACCGCAATCATCGATCATCCCACGATCACATAGGTGTTCCATGTGCCGATGCGAGTGGAAAGCCAGCCGAAGAAAATGGCGCCTGCAATTCCCGCTGCGGCTCCGAGCACGCTGAAGCTTGCGAGTTGGTCGGGACTGACAGCCCACTCGTGCGCAATTGCACCTATCAGCCCCGCCTCAGTTCCCGAGCCGAAGGGAATCACGCACAGGACTGCGATCATCACGCCTTCGCGCGTGCACAAGAGGGCCCAGAGGTCCTTTAGCGCACCGCCAACCCGCGCGGGGAATTCCCGCAACGACGGGGACCGTCCTGGCGCCACATGCAGAATGGCCGCGCCCGCCAAAACTGCGATCGCTATGCTGGCGCTGGCGGCAGGTGCCCGACCGCTCAAGTGAGTCAGCAACCAGAGCGTGCCTGCGCCCGCCGCTGCTTTGGCGACCGTCCCGCCGGCTGCATAGAAGCCGCTCGCGGAGCCGAGCCTCGCCCGGGGCACATCGTAGGCCATGATTCCTTTGACAGCTACCGCCGCTATGGCCGCGCCGGACGACGACGCAAAGGCGAGCGCGGTCATCAGGGGCACCGATGCGGCATTCCACGGAGCGATGATCAGCCATGCGAGGCCGATGCACACGCTCCCAGCACCAGCGACGTACCAGAGCCGGCGCGTCAGGGAGGAATCCACAATCGGTGCCCAGGTGACTTCCAATGTGAACGCCAAATTTGAAGCGGCGATGATTGCCGCCGTTTGGTGGACCGCGACCCCGGCCTTGACCAGGCTGCTACCCAACGCGAGGCCGATTACCCCCACCGGCCACGCTGTGCAGACATGCAGGAAGAAGAACGCTCCCGGGGGACACTTCCGCTCGAGGTGCTCGGAATTCACAACTGCGCTTCACAGGTGGGCATTGTTCCGCCGGCGCTCGCTCCCTTACTTATCTGTCATCCGTTTTGAAGCCCTGACGTGCCACAAAACGGCGCAACCTATACCGAATCTCTACAGTTCACGATTCTAGCGCCCGCAACCGGCTGCTTCTAAGAGATTTTCCGCCTTACCCTGGCATTATTCAGAAGATTAGTCGCCGAGCTTGGGTACCCCTTGAAATCCGCACCGTCATTGAAATTCTACGCGGCTTGTCGTCGTCGATAGCGTGCGTCCTTCGCAGCGGACTATTCCAGGTCCAAGACACCGGTAGACTTCCGGTAGACCTCAGCGCCGGAAATTCATCGCGTTTATCTGCAGACAAACGCATCTCGAATTGGTAACCCCTTGGCTTCCTGATGGAAACCAAATCGAACCATCGACTACGCCTACTCACCCACCTGTAACTCCACCATTTTTGGAGGGAACTCCGCAGCCCCCAATCCCGCAGTACCCCTTCGGATTCTTCGCGAAGTACTGCCGGTGATAGTCGGCGGTGACGACGGATATCGCACGGAAACCAGGGAGTGGCATTGTTTCTGGTGCGTATTCGGTCGACTTCTGGTAGACGTTCAGCTCGATCCGCCGGTAGACCGCTGCGGCGCGAAGAGAGAATTGCGTCAAAGATTAGCCGGTGATGCAGAGCCGTTGATCGAAAAGCCATCATATAGGCCGTCCCACAATTCCGAGCCGTACGTATACGTCTCTAGACACTTTGGTTGCCCTCCTCGACAGGACAAGATCGCGCCCATGCCATTCTGGACGTTCGGCATCACTATCAAACCGTCTAGATCAAGCTGCTCCTCGGCAGCGTCACCTACCGCTTCTGCGCATTTGAAATTGGTGTAACTGCCTACTCCCGTGAGTTCACGGCTTAGAACATGAAGATGCCCGAGATGCGCACGAAGCAGTGGATGGCTGGCCGCAATTCGTCCAAGGATTGCGCGTTCAAAGTCGCTAGGTTCGAGCTGACCGGGACGCATCACGAATTGGCCTCATTCTTCCGTAATGCAGTGCGACCATCGGCGCCGATTCATCGGATGGCAGCCTCGCATCGACGGGCATATCGGGCAACACAACGCTTTACGCCACGCGCGTTAACTGCCAATTTCGACGATCTGGTTCAGGCTGTCACACGCGCGGGTGTACGAATCCTCCGGAACTTTCTTGAGTGGATGCGGCTTGGCATTTCTCGCTCGCCAATCGAATGACTTAGGCTGATGGGTGAGTATGAAGCTCACCACACCCCTTGGGCCTGTGAACTTCACTGCAAAAGGATTGGTTTCGTTATAGGAAGCAGTCGTCATCGGCATACCAATAACTATTCCGGTTCTCTCATTAAATTCTCGCGACGACAGTACGACCAAAGGGTGCACGTCTTTCATCTCGCGGCCTGCCTGCGGATTGCAATCAATCCATATCATGTCGCGCCGGTCAGGGCACCATGACTTCCGGGGGGCCACTAGAGCGCCTCATTTCCGATCGGGCGAGTAACCATGGCCTCACCACCATGCACCGTCGGATCAAATGCAGCCAGCTTCTGCGCAAGCGTCAGTTTGGGCTCACCAAGCGCCTTGACCAGAACATTTGAGTCCTGGGCTGAGACCTCAACGGGCTGTCCGACCCTAAAGCGGGCCGACCGTGCCACTGCTGCGGGAATTCGCACAGCGAGACTGTTGCCCCACTGCTGCAAGGTTAGCGTTGCACTCTTGGACATGTTGCTTCTCCAATGTATAAACAAGTTTATACATTGGAATCCAAAAGTCAACTTGGCCGCCAAGGGCTGCTGCAACAGCGGCGCTCAAGGGAACCGCTGGCGCCGGATAATCAGAATTAACTGACCGACTCTTCCGGCGGCGGCAGCAGAGGCTGACGTACGCGCTGGCATCCGCTGTTAGTTCGCCGACGGAGGTTGGAGCCGAATCATGTGCTGAAGTGCCACCTGCAATCCGTGGCACCAGGATTACGCCCTCATATGCTGGATTCCACCCGGGATTTCTGTCGCGGTTATTCAGATTCGCGCTCGAAGGACCGCGTTCAATGGCGCCGAGCACGACTGGCCTTTCGCCGCGGACTTTCATAAGACCGGATCAACGGTAGACTTCCGTTAGACATCGGTACCGAAATCAGCTAGCGTCTTCCTGCGGAAATATCAGGATCTTGGGCGACGTCAGCTGGTAACCCTCTGGTTCCACGCGAGAACCCTCGGTAATTAACTCTCACGACCCCCCCACCTGCAACTCCGCGAGTTTGAAGGGAACTCCGCAGCCCTCGATCCCGCAGTACCCGTTCGGATTCTTCGCCAGGTACTGCTGGTGATAGTCGGCACGGAAGCTGGAAATCCCATAGACGCCCCGGAGTTACATCTGTGCGCACCACCGCTCGGTCGACTTCCGGTAGACCAGCGCCGACCTCGGACGCGCTGCAAGCTGCCGTCGGCGCCGTGAGGATGAGGGTTGATCCGGGCGGCCTGTTTGCCGACCTTGCCTTTCGCCAATTCCAGGTGGAGCCGACGATCTCGACGTCAAAAGTGACATTCACGCCACGTGATACAGATCGGCCACGGCTTGTTGATCCGGATGCTGTACTCGCCCTTGCGATCGCCTTTCAAAGCCTCGAGCTGATTCGAGCTTGGAATCGAAAGGCCCTTCAAGTCTCCAGCCGCATTCAGCTGCTGCAGTTTCATCAGCGCCCGCTCTTGAATGTCGCGCGGAATCCGCTTGGAGTACTCAAGACTCTAAACCCGCTCCACTAGGGCGTATCACCCGGCTCGGCGAAAGCGTCAGGGCCGACAGTGTTCTCCGTGGCAATCAATGGCGCCGTCAGCTTCTCGCAGATTTGCGTACCTGCCGATGCCGGACCTTCGATCTGGCCAGGATTGGCAGGCGCAAGCTGCAGGCGGGCTGCCCACTGATGCGCCCGGTGAATGCTCAAGAGCACAATCCAGTTCTGATAACGCGCCTGGCCAAGCAATATCGCGAGATCGTGGGCTTCGGGCGGCGAGAGATGCTGCAGCCCCTGGATGAATCGCATCTTCGACCAGATGACTTCTTCCTGACTCTGTGCGGCGCGAAACTGTTCCGTTGTGAAATACAAATTGGCGAGCATGCGCTGCTCTTCGCCCGTGAATAGACTCGCCCGGCCCGCCTGGGCATTGACCTCCCAGCGCAGGCTGGTGATCTTGCCGTGCGGCAGGACACCTAGATAATGAACAACCGGTGTGACCGCGCCGGCCCGCGCAAGCTGAAGCAGTTCGTCCAGCTCGGTGAGCCGGCGCCTGATGCAGTCCTCGCGCTTCTCGCGCTGCTCGATCCAAACGAGATTTTCGCGCGCCTCCGCCTTGACGGACTCCCGTGCCTCGGCCGCGATCCGTTTCTCGTGAAACGATTCGATCAGCTGCTCGAGCGCAAGCGCAATCAAGATGCCGAGCACGATAACGCCGACCTCGTTGAACAAGGCGCGCCAGCCGTGCAGTGGTCTAGGCAGATGAATATGCATAAGACATCCCTTGAACAGGAGTTTTTGCCACGCAACTTTTCACCATCGGTATGCGGGCGATCCGAGCAGTCGTTTTTCCCCTCAGACTATTCTAGGTCCAGAGCACCCGGTAGACTTCCGGTAGACGTCGACGCCGAAATCAGGTGGCGCTTCCCTGCAGAAATACGTTGATCTTCGACTTGGCCAACTGGTAACCCTCTGGTTCCGCGACAGAACCCTCGGCCAACCAACTCTCACGCTTTCCCCCCCACCTGTAACTCCGCGAGTTTAAAGGGAACTCCACACCCTCCAATACCGCAATACCCGTTCGGATTCTTCGCCAGATACTGCTGGTGATAATCCTCGGCGTAATAGAACTCCGGCGCGTCGCGGATCTCGGTGGTGATGGCGCCATGGCCGGCTTTCGCCAGCGCCGCGCCATAGCGCTGCAGACTTTCCTGGGCCGCGGCGCGCTGCGCGGCGTCGAAGCAATAGATCACCGAGCGATACTGGGGACCCAGATCATTGCCCTGGCGCATTCCCTGTGTCGGATCATGAGATTCCCAGAACCCGCGCAGCAGTTGGGCATAAGACACCAGCGCGGGATCGAAGACCACCAGGACGACCTCCGCATGACCGGTGCGGCCGGTGCACACCTGCTTGTAGGTCGGATTGGCGAGCGTGCCTCCGGCGTAGCCTACGGCCGTTACATACACGCCAGGCTGCTCCCAAAGGAGGCGTTCCGCGCCCCAGAAACAACCCATGCCGAAGATCGCCCGTTGCAGGCCACCTGGAAACGGCGGGCGCAGGGCATGGCCGTTGACGAAATGCACCAATGCGGCGTTGATCGCATCCATACTCATCTCCTGCGGGCATTCAGCACGGGCGGTTCGATGCCGTTAGAATAGCCCTCTCGACGTTACTGTCCAGTCAGGAGCCGGGCAAATCATGGGTATTTCCAACGTTCACAACCTGCTGCGGCCCCAGAGCGTCGAGCCGCGGCCCTACGGCGTGCGTGTTGGTCTGCGCACCGGGGATCCGTTCGGCAAACTGTGCGGCCCGGACTGGCAGCGCACGCACTGGTATCGCACCGCCGCGGAGCGCGATGCGGCCCTGACGGAGATGAGCCGCAAACACGAGTACTCCCGACCCGGTGACCGGCCGGCGCTGATCTACACCAAAGTCGAGAACCTCGCCGCCAGCCGCGGGCTATAGTTGGCCACAGGCGCAATAGTCGTCGTGGCACCCCCAACACGGAGCTGTCCCCTAATGATTGAACGCACCCGGCCACTGGCTCTCCTGACTAATACTGGCTGCACTTGCGTGTTGCTGCTGCTGGCCAGCACCGCGGCCCATTCGGCCGATGCAGGGGGTTCTGCGGCCGGTCCGCGCGCGACCACCGCGGCAGACGTCACGGCCAACGCCCCGGAGGCGGCCGAGAGCGGCGGCATCGAGGAGATCGTGGTCACGGCCACCAAGCAGGCCCGCGAGCTCAGCAAGGTCCCGATCAGTATCAGTGCCTACACGCAAGAGATGATGGACGAGCGCGCCATTCGCAGTATCGGCGACATCGTGTCGCAGACTCCCGGCCTGGATCTTGGCGACAAGGGATCCAATGGCGTTGGCACGCGCGTCTCAGTGCGGGGCATCGATTCGAACAGCGGTTCTTCGACCACGGGCGTGTACATCGACGACACACCCCTCCAGGCACGCAGCAACCCCGTGAACCTGGCAGGCTCCTCCTTTCCGGAGGTATTTGACCTGGAGCGTGTTGAAGTCCTGCGTGGACCCCAAGGCACGCTGTTTGGCGCCGGTGCCGAAGGCGGCGTGGTGCGATTCATCACGCCCGCGCCCGGTCTGCACCGCGATAGCATCTACGCGCGCATCGAAAATTCGTTCACGGCCCACGGCGACCCCAGTATTGAAGCCGGCGCTGCCTTTGGCGGGCCCATCCTGGAAGGGAGGCTGGGTGTGAGGGTCAGCGGGTGGCTGCGCCACGATGGCGGTTGGGTGGACCGGAAAAGCTGGCAAACCGGCGAGACCTTCCCCAAGGCGAACTGGAGCGAGGCCGGTGGGGCACGGCTCGCGCTGCTATGGAAACCGACCGATTCGCTGAGCGTCACACCGTCCTTGCTCTACCAGGGCTCCCACGACAACGATACGCCCGACTATTGGGCGTCATTGTCCAATCCGCAGTCCGGGAGGTTTGTCAATGGCTTCGCGGCGCGCCAGGGCAGCACGGAACATTTTGTCCTGCCCAGTTTGAAGATTGAAGACGATCTGGGCAGTGTGCTGCTGACATCCATCACCTCGTTCTTCAGTCGTTCGGAATCGAACGTCACGGACGTGACCAACTTCGACGTCGCCGGCGCCCTGGGTGCCGCCGGCGCGAATGGTGAAGACAACATCTTCCCGACCGTCGCCAGCGGTGCGCCCGTGGTAGATCTGTTCGTCGGCGCAACCTGGCAGAACATTATTACTCAGGAGCTGCGCCTGCAGAACTCCGACGCCAATGCTCCAGTGCGCTGGGTCGGTGGCCTGTATTTCCAGAACAGCCGGCTGCACGACACTCAGCAGGCGCCAAATCCCCAGCTGCAGAATCTCTGGGACCAGCAACAGGGCGTAGGGGCATTCGCAACCAACTACTATGATCCAAACACTTGTATCGCGCATTGCGCGGGCCTGCTCAATGGGACCGACGAGTACCACGGCAGTGAGTTCTCTCGGGACCTGCAGCTCGCGTTGTTCGGGAATATTGATTGGTCGCTCACTAAACGCCTGACTTTGAATGCGGGTCTGCGCGTGGAGAGCACGAAATCGAGTTTCGTGGCTTACGAAGACGGACCGGTCAACAATGGCACTTCGGCCGGCGGGGGTAGTAACAGTGCCACACCGGTCACCCCAAAGATCGGCCTGTCGTTTCAGCAGGATGCCGATACGTTGTATTACGGATCCATAGCCAAGGGCTATCGCGAGGGCGGAGGCAACAGCCATGTCCCGCAATCGTGCGCCACGGATCTGAATGCGATCAACTTGACAATGATACCGAAGGAATACAATTCGGATTCCACCCTGAGCTACGAGCTGGGCACCAAGCAGCGTGGCGCGGGCGGACGGTTGACGATAGACGCCAGTGTTTTCTACATCGACTGGCGCAATATCCAGTGGTACTACTTCCTTCCCAATTGCGGCTATGGGTTTGCCCTGAATCTTGGCCACGCCAGCAGCACTGGATTCGATCTGGAACTGAACGCGAAACTGACGCCGCAATTGCTGGTAGGTCTGAACGTTGGGTACACGGACGCGAAATTTCTCAACACCGCCGACCTGAATCACAACCCGACTGACCCGGCGAGCGGTCTGCCGACCCTGCCGGTGCCGGTGGTCTTCAATGGCCAGACCCTTGGCCAGGCACCGTGGACGGTCTTCACAAGTGTGGAATATAAGTTCAGCGTGGCGCAGGGATCTGGCTACTATGCGCGAGTGACCGACGACTTCAAGAGTGCCAATAGCGGCCCTTACCTCTATCAATTTGCCGGCAACGCCAACTACGCCGCCTCGGGTGCCTATGATCCGGGTTTACACCCGGGCCCGTCATCAAACCAGCTCGACCTGCGCCTGGGGCGCAACTGGGCGGGAATTGATCTGTCGGTGTTCGTGAATAACGTCCTGGATGCCGCTCCGCGCATCGTCAATCCACAGGCCGGAAACTCGCACTACGTGGGGTTTGATTGGAACAGTGGCAATGCCGTACCCTCGCCGATCTTCTCCTACTCCAGCATCCGGCCGCGCACCATCGGCATCACGGGGACCTACAACTTCTAGAAGGTGCGACCGAGGAACAGGTAGAACGCGGTGTGGCCACCCTCGTCGTAGCCGGCGGCGAGGTAGGCCGGACCGATGTAAGTATCGGCGCCGAAGAACAGTGCCAGATCGCGCCGCGCCGAAGCCAGGCTGATATCGCGTCGCAGCGCCCACACATTACCCAGTTCCAGCGATACGCCGGCGTAGGCCGGCACGTTGAGCACACCCTCGCCGCCGCTACCCACGCTGCGCAGATACAGGGCCCGCGCGATCGCATAGTGCGGCTCCGCGAGGGACTGCGCACCCAGGCCCGAGAGATTCAGGAAACCACCGAGCGGGAACCAGGTGTTCTTGTTGGCATCGCTCCCGCCGATGGTGCTGCCAGCCGACACCCAGGCCACCTCCGTGTTCTTGCCCTGCGACCACGCCGCGTGCCAGTCGAAGGTCAGCAGATCCGACCCCAGGGAGCCGCGGCCGGCCTGATCGGCGCGCAGATTCACCGTCAGTGCCTGGCCGCTGCGCGGGAAATTGGCGCTATCCAGTTTGTCGTAGCTGAAGCGCACGAAGCCGGCTCCGGTGTGATAGTTGGTCTCGGGAGTGGAGAAATCCCCGAGCCGCACCTTGGTGTTGCCCCGCGAGTCCAGCACGCCCGCGCGCAGCTCGCCCCAGTTGCTGAGTTCGCGTCCCACATCCAGTCCATACTCGAAGCTGCTGGCGCGGAACACACCGATCTGCGTAATGGTGCCCTGCTGCAATTGCGGCACGTCATGCGCTTCGGCCTGGAAGTGTGGGGCGATGAAATAGCGGTGCACGTTGGAAAGTGGCTGATAGAACTCAGAGGCGATGAGGGGTGAAGCCCCCACCTGCAGGTCCCAGACCCATTCGGCGGCCAGCGCATCGATCTCGGTCATCGCCAGGCGCGCGGCAGCGTTGAACTCACTGTTGCCGTTGAAATCATCCTCAAGTGACATCCCGAGGCGCAGGTAGTTGGGTCCCCAGGAATTGCGGCGCGCCGTGAACACCAGGCCCACCTCGCCACGCTCGTTGCGCGCCAGGCGATAGTCCAGATTCTCCAGATTGCCGCGCCCGTACAGGGTCTCCATGCGCTCGGCCACCGCGGCGGGCTCCAGGGGCTTGCCCACCTGGTCCGCAAAGAAGTCCTGGATCACGTGCGCATAGCGCGAGGATCCAGGTTCGGTGGCCACGAACTGCATTACCGGCAGCGGCGGCACTGTGGCCGCCGCCGGCGCTGCCGGCAGCGCCTGTGCCAGCCACGTGCCGGTCTGCGCCAAGCGAGCGAGCTGCGCCTGTGCGCCACGCGCCGCCGCCTCCCCGGCGTCGATAGTCCGGGCCACCGCGCTGAAATCGTACGAGGCCAGATTGCCCAGCGCGGGCGTGAGCAGCACGTCGCCCGCGCCCAGGCTGGCGCGCTGGTGCTCCGCGTCGCGGCGCACCAGAATGGCCAGCGCCTGATTCGACACGCTGGTGAGCGAGGTGAGTTTGTCACGCGTCTGCAGGGGAAATCCCGCGTCCACGGCAATGACCACGTCCACGCCCATGGCACGCGCCACATCGACGGGCAGGTTCTCGGTCAGGCCCCCATCGACGAGCAGCCGCCCGTCACGCTCCACAGGCGTGAGCACCCCGGGCGCGGCCATGCTGGCCCGCATGGCCGTGGTCAGATCGCCCGAGTCCATAATCACGGCAGCGCCAGTCTCCAGATCAGTGGCCACGGCGCGAAAGCGCGTCGGCAGCGCATCGAAACGCTCGATGCCGGCCACGGGGAGCGTCGCGCGGCGCAGGATCTGCGTGAGCTTCTGTCCCTGAATCAAGCCAGTCGGGATCAGCAGGCTCCGTCCCTGCACGCCCAGCGGCAGATTGATCAGGAAGTTGCGATCATCCTGTTTACGACGGAATCCCAGATCCTCGCGTGCCGGGCGATCGCGGAACGCGCGCTGCCAGTCCACTGAGGTGAGCAGTTTCTCGATCTGTACACCGCTCATACCGCTGGCGTACAACCCGCCGACCACAGCGCCCATGCTGGTGCCGGCGATGGCATCCACGTGCAGGTGCAGTTCATCGAGCACTTTGAGTACGCCCACGTGCGCCGTGCCCCGCGCACCGCCGCCGGAGAGCACCAGGCCGATGCGCTGCGGCGCGGGCGCAGCGGGCGTGGCCACGGTCACGGTCGCACCGCCGGCAACCGGCTCGCCGGCGGCCGCACCGGCCACGCTCGCCAGCAGCAGGCCGCAAAGGGTTATCAGGATTGATCGCATGGCACCCGCGCTGCGCTCCCAGCGCTGCATTGCGCACCAATGTTAACGCACCGGCGGCGCTTCCGTTACCCCGGCCGCTGATCGTATGCTTGCCGCTCATGAGCCCCGTCCTGCTGATTTCCTACGCCATCCAGGTACTGCTGGTCATCCATTGCCTCAAGACCGGGCGCAACAGCCTGTGGATCTGGGTGCTGCTGCTGGCCCCTGGGGTCGGAGCCATCGCCTACCTGGCGGTCGAGATCGTGCCCGAGCTCCTGGGTACGCGCAGTGCCGTGCGGGCCGCGCGTGGGGTGCGCCGGGCGCTGGCCCCGGGCCAGGACCTGCGCCGCTTGGAGGACGAGGCCCGCCGCAGCGGCGATGTGGCCAGCAACCAGCGCTACGCGGACGAACTGGTGCGCGAGGGTCGCAGCGCGGAGGCGCTGGCCGTCTACGATCAGTCGCTGCGCGGACTGTACGAGCACGATCCGAAGCTGCTGCTGGGTAAGGCGCGCGCCCAGTTCAGCGCCGGCGATGGCGTCGGGGCTCGCGCCACACTCGAGCTGCTGCACGCGAGCAATCCGGACTTCCGCTCCCCGGACGCACAGCTCCTTTACGCCCGCGCGCTCGAGGCAGCCGGCGCTCAGGACCAGGCGCTCGCGCAATACCGAGCCTTGAGCGAATCCTACCCTGGCGCCGAGGCGGCGCTGCGCTATGCGCAGTTGCTGGTGCGCACCGGCCAGCGGCCGCAGGCCCGCCAGGTGTTGCAGAACCTGCTGGAGCATGCGCGACTCGCGCCTCGCCACTACCAGAAAGCCCAACAGGAATGGCTTGGCACGGCGCGACGCGAACTGGCGGACATGCCG
>Ga0075017_100001957_pt1 | contig 12772 bp, 12 predicted proteins | sample AleBraG_ABR_2012_FD_71475 | JGI IMG/M metagenome (GOLD analysis project Ga0075017, IMG submission 71475) | Freshwater sediment microbial communities in response to fracking from Pennsylvania, USA - Alex Branch Run_MetaG_ABR_2012 | ecosystem: Environmental > Aquatic > Freshwater > Creek >...
GCTGCGTGCGGGGGACAGCGCGATCGTGCACGGCGGCAGTCACGCCTGGCGCAACGCGCTCGCCCGCGAGCTCCAGCCACACCTCGCCGTCGAGCACGATGTTCCAGTCCACGGTGGCGCTCGCGTGCATGCCGGGATGGTCCGGATCCATCAACTCGGCCAACCCGGGCAGCTTCGTCGCGAGCTCGGCCGCGGCGGCCGCGCGCGCGCCCGCGCCCGGGCCCGGGCCGGGATCCTCGGGTGGCGTGGTCGAGACCGGGGGCAGGGTCACGAAGTAGCAGCGGTAGCCACCGGGCGGCGGGAAGTACTCGGGCGTCGGGCGCGGGTCCCCGGGATCGGGGAGCACGGGTGGCCCGTCCGCACCCCACAACCGGACGAACTCCGCGCCGGGCATCGCGGCCACGGTGAGGGCGTCGACCTGCTCGTCAGCGGCCACGAAGGCCCGCCCGTCGGGCGCCGTGCCGGTGACGACTCGTCGCGCGCTGCCTGTCATCGCCGTACCCTACCCACGTGCCTGCAGCCGGTCCCCGGCGCCAATAGCGTTGCGCCCCATGACCGACGAACGCCGCGACCTCGAGCTCCTCGACGACGACCAGCGCCTGATCGCCGAGGGCATCCGCGACCTGTGCGCCGCGTACGACGACGACTACTGGGCCCGGTGCGACCGCGAGCACGAGTTCCCGTGGGAGTTCTACGGCAAGCTCGCCGAGGGCGGCTGGGTCGGCCTGTGCATCCCCGAGGAGTTCGGCGGCGGCGGGCGCGGCATCACCGACGGCGCGGTCATGCTCCACGAGATCGCGCGCAGCGGCGCGGCCATGAACGGGTGCTCCGCCGTGCACCTCACGCTGTTCGGCCTCAACCCGGTGGTGAAGTTCGGCAACGACAAGCTCCGCGAGACCTTCCTCCCGCGTGCCGCCGCGGGCGACCTGCACGTCGCGTTCGGCGTCACCGAGCCCGACGCCGGCACCGACACCGGCCGCATCTCCACCCGCGCGGAGCCCGACGGCAAGGGCGGCTGGCACATCACGGGTCGCAAGGTGTGGACCACCAAGGCGCTCGAGTCGGAGGTGGTGCTGCTCATCGCCCGCACCGGCCCGAAGGAGAGTGGACTCAAGGGTTTGAGCCTGTTCCTCGCCGATCTCGACCGCGACTACGTCGACATCCGCGCGATCCCGAAGGTCGGCCGCAACGCGGTCGCCTCCTGCGAGGTCGCCTACGACGGCCTGCCGGTCGAGTCGTGGCGGCTGATCGGCGAGGAGAACGAGGGATTCCGGCTGTTGCTCCACGGGCTGAACCCCGAACGCGTCCTGCTCGCGTCGGAGGCGTGCGGCATCGGCGAGGTCGCGCTCGACCGCGCCGTCCGGTACGCGCGCGAGCGCATCGTGTTCGAACGCCCGATCGGCGCCAACCAGGCGATCAGCCACCCGCTCGCCCAGGCCCACACCCAGCTGCGCGCCGCGTGGATGATGGCGCTGCACGCCGGCCGCCGGTATGACGCGGGCCTCGACTGCGGCGAGGAGGCGAACACCGCCAAGTACCTTGCCGCCGAAGCCGCGTTCCTCGCCGCCGACCGGGCGGTGCAGACGCTCGGCGGCATGGGCTACGCGAGCGAGTACCACGTGGAGCGATACTGGCGGGAGGCCCGGCTGCAGAAGATCGCACCGGTGAGCCAGGAGATGTCGCTCAACTACATCGCGCAGAACGTCATGGGACTGCCGCGCAGCTACTGAGCAACGACCAGGGGGGAACATGAGCGAGGACGAGCGGGACCAGGGAAGCTACGAGGGCATGGACACGCCCTGGCGCACCGACCCGGCCGTGATGATCGAGCACCTCCGCAAGTGGGTGGAGCACACCGTGGGCGCGGGCGCGACCGTCTCGGAGGTCACCGCGCCCGACGGCAACGGCATGTCGAGCGAGACCCTGCTCTTCAGCGTCGCGCCCGACGGCGTTGCCGCCGGCGGCGAGGAGCACTACGTCGCGCGCCTCGCCCCGAAGCTCGACGCCAAGTACCCCGTCTTCCCCGAGTACGACCTCGCCCTGCAACGTGACGTGATGCAGCTCGTCGGCGAGGCCACCGACGTGCCGGTACCCACCATCGCCTGGTACGAGCCCGACACGTCGTGGCTCGGCTCCGCGTTCCTCGTGATGCACCGCGTCGACGGCGTGGTGCCCGCCGACATCCCCCCGTACCCGTTCGGCGGCTGGCTCGGCGACGCCACCACGGAGGAGCAGGAGCGACTCGAGCGTGGCGCGCTGCGCTGCCTGGCGCGGTTGCACGCACTCACGCCGGAGACCCACGATCTCGGGTTCCTCGCCCGGCCGCAGCACGGCGGGTCGTGGCTCGACCAGCACCTCGGCTACCAGCGGTACTACTACGACTGGGGTCGCGAAGGGCAGACCGTCCCGATCCTCGAGCGCACCTTCGCCGCGCTGGAGGCGACGCGCCCGCCGGAGGGGCCTGGCGTCCTCAACTGGGGTGACAGTCGCATCGGCAACATGATCTTCGCCGACTTCGCACCCGCCGCGGTGCTCGACTGGGAGATGGCCGCGATCGGACCGGCCGAGGTCGACGTGGCGTGGATGACCTTCATGCACGCGTTCTTCCAGGAGATCGCGGAGCGGTTCGGGATGGTCGGCATGCCGAACTTCCTCACCCGCGACCGCGCCACGCGCATCTACGAGGAGGAGGGCGGACGGGCGCTCGAGCACCTCGACTGGTACGAGATGTTCGCCGCACTCCGGTTCGGTGTGGTGTCGGTGCGCACCAGCCTGCGGACGATCGCCTACGGCCAGGCGGAGGAGGTCAGCGACCTCGACGACCTCATCATGTTCAAACCCACGCTCGAGGAGTTGCTGGCCAAGGCCGGCTTCTGATGTGGGGCCAGTGATGTGGGGCCAGTGATGTGGGAGGCTCCCGCCCGCCCGGAGTGGGTGCAGGCGGTCAACGCGGGCGGGATCCTGCCGATCAGCGAGGTGGCGGAGCTGCCGTTCACCCGTGACGGCCTGCTCGCCGAGGCGCGGGCGAACCTCGGCCTCGATGCCCCGGTCGGTGGCGGCGTCGCCGACTTCGGGCTCGGCCGGCCCGACGGCGACGACTTCCTCGAACCGCTCGCGGTGCTGCTCCCCGCGCTCGAGGAGGAGGCCGAGCTCACGGTGATCGGCCGCTGGATCACGCGTCGGTTCCTGCTGCGCTTCCTCGAGGTGCGCCTGCAGCTCACGCGCCTCCTGCGCGACGACCCGGGCGTGCGCGACGAGGAGATCGTCGCGCCCCTGTTCGTCACCGGCGCGCCGCGCACCGGCACCACGATCCTCCACGCGATGCTCGCCCAGGACCCGGCGAGCCGCGTGCCCGAGGGCTGGGAGCTCCTGCGGCCGGTGCCCCCGCCGAGCCCCGATCCCGCGCGGTACGCCGCCGACGCCCGCATCCCGCTCGCCGACCGCGAGCTGCGCCTGCCGGGCCAGGTGGCGGGCGAGCTCGACGCCATCCACGTGTACCGCGGCCGCATGCACAAGGAGTGCGTGTCGTCGATGTCGTTCTCCTTCCGTTCGGAGGAGTTCACCGCTCGTTACCGCGTGCCGTCCTACGTCGACTACCTGCAGCACTGCGATGTCACCCCTGCGTACGAGACGCACAAGCTCGTGCTGCAGGTGCTGCAACGCGGCTGGCCGGCCACCTCCGAGCGCGGGCCGGTGCGCTGGGTGCTGAAGTCGCCGATCCACCTGCACTGGTTGCCCGAGCTGCTCGGCGTGTACCCCGACGCGTCGCTCGCGATCACGCACCGCGATCCGCTCACGGTGCTCGCGTCGGTCACCAGCCTCGTGGCCACGCTGCGTTGGGCGCACAGCGACCACGTCGACTTCGCCGACATCGGTGCCTACCACGAGGCGCTGTACCTCTCCGACCTCGACGGCCTCGTCGACCGCGTCGACGACACGTTGCCCGAGGACCGCACGCACCACGTGCACTACGCCGAGTTCGTGCACGACCAGGTGGGCCAGATCGCCGGCCTCTACGGCGCGCTGGGATGGGAACTGCCCGACGCGACCGAGCGCGCGATGCACGAGTACCTCGCGTCGCGCCCCAAGGACAAGCACGGAGTGCACGAGTACTCCTTCGCCGACCTCCGCCTCGATCCGGGCGCGGAGCGCGCGAAGTTCGCCCGCTACCGATCGCGGTTCGCCGTCCCCGAGGAGACGATCAGGTGAACGATCTCGAACGCTGGCAGGAGTTCACGCAGTCGCTCGCCGACGCGGGCGCCCGGATCACCGAGGCCGACTTCCCGCAGGATCCGATCGACCGGGCGGAGGGCTTCCGACACCTCGCCCTGCAGGCGGCGTGCTGGCTGTGGTGGTCGGTCGGCCACGACGACCCCCGTAACCCGATGTTCCAGCGCCAGAACGACCTGCTGCTCCAGTGGGGCGGCCCGAACGGCGACAACGTGTACCGCCACACGCGCGTCGACCCGTCGCTCACGTACCGCATCCGTGGCCGCATGCACTCCTGCGACGACTTCATCCTCGCCATTCGCCGCAACTTCATGCACATGGAGGTGCACGGCACGATCGCCCAGCTCACCGCGCACGACATCGGGATCAAGCCGGGTGACGACTTCGAGATCCTCCTCGGCGGCGAGGGCGACGAGCCCCACCGCGTGCCATTGCCCGAGGGGGCGCTGAGCTGCTCGATCCGTGAGTACTACTTCGACTGGCTGCCCGCCGAGCCCGCGACGTTCACCATCGAGTGTCTCGACACCGACGCGGCACCGGCGCCGGTGTCGACCGCCCGCACCGCGCGCGATCTCGACGAGGTCACCGCGCACGTGTGGCGCTCGCTCACCTACTGGAACCGGTACATGCTCGACGCGCGGGCGAAGCAGACCGACAACCAGTTCGGCGGCCGCCACGACGTCGCCCAGGGCCTGGCCAACGCGCGCTACTCGTTCTGTTTCTGGTCGCTCGCGCCCGACGAGGCGCTGGTGATCGAGGTCGACGTGCCCGACAGCCGCTACTGGAGCTTCCACCAGTACTCGAACGCGTGGTGGCGCGCCTTCGAGTACGGGTCCCGCGTCACGACGCTCAACCACTCGCAGACCCACGTGTCCCCCGACCACAAGATCCGCGTCGTCGTGGCCCACGAGGACCCGGGCATCCAGAACTGGCTCGACACGGAGGGCCGCCCCGAGGCGCTCACCACCCTGCGATGGTTCTGGCCCCGCTCCGAGCGGGTGCCCGCGCCCGTCACGCGGGTCGTGAAGGTCGACGACCTGCCCTCGGTGCTGCCCGCCGACACCCCCGTGTTCGACGAGCAGGCGCGCGCCGCGCAGCTCCGGGCGCGGAAGCAACACCTCGCCTGGCGCTTCCGTTCCTAGCGCCGCCTTCTCTCTGACTATCTGAACCCGGCGGTGCCGCCGTCGACCATGATCGTCTGGCCGGTGACGTAGCTTCCGGCGTCGCTCGCGAGGAACACCACCACCCCGCCGACGTCGGCCTCCGGGTCACCCATGCGCCGCAGCGGCACGCCGCGCAGGCGACCGGCCCGCTCGTCCTCCGAGAGCGAGTCCCAGTGCTCCGACGCCGCGTACGGGCAGAGCACGTTCACCCGGATGCCGTGGCGTCCCCACTCGCGCGCGGCGACCTTGGTGAGCCCGCGCGTCGCCTCCTTCGCCGCGGCGTACGGTGCGAAGCCCGGCATGCCCTCGGTACCCGCGCCCGATCCGAGGTTGACGACGGTGCCGCCACCCCGGTCCCGCAGGTACGGCAGCGCGAGTTGCATGAGCCGGAACGTCGCAAGCGGTCCCGACTCCCAACAGGCGGCCATGTCGGCGTCGGTGGCGTCCTCGAAGCGCACGAACGGCCGCACCTGCTGCGCGTTGTTCACCAGCACGTCGAGGCCGCCGAACGCGTCCACGGTCGCGGCCAGGCCCGCCACACAGTCGTCGGCGGACTTCACGTCGCACCGCTGGGCGAAGGCGCGCCCACCGAGCGCGGCGATCTCCTCGGCCGTCCGGGCCCCGGTGGCGGGATCGAGCTCGAGCACCGCGACCGCGGCGCCGGCCTTCGCCAGCGCGAGCGCGATTCCCCGCCCCACGCCGCGCCCCGCGCCGGTGACGATCGCGACCTTGCCTTCCAGAGCATCGACCATGGGCGGGATCGTAACCTCGACCCGCACACTGCTCCCCGGGGGAAGGAACCGAGATGCCCGACGCACTCGTCGAGAGGGACGGCTCGACCGTCGTCATCACCATGAACCGCCCGCATCGCTTCAACGCGCTGTCGGGCCCGATGCTCGTGCGCATGTACGACGCGATGGTCGAGGCGTGCAACGACGACGACGTGTGCTCCATCATCCTCACCGGCGCCGGCGGCAACTTCTGCGCGGGCGCCGACCTGCGCGCGAGCGCGGGCGACACCGACGACTCCGACACCGAGATCGACGTGGCGGGTCGCATCGCCGCCGACCCGGACCTGCCGTTCAAGGGGCTGCTGCGCCTCTACCGGCCGACGAAGCCGTTGATCGCCGCGGTGGAGGGCGCGGCGATCGCGGGCGGCACCGAGATCCTGCAGGGCACCGACATCCGCGTCGCGGGCGAGTCGGCCCGCTTCGGGGTGAGCGAGGCGCGCTGGTCGCTCTACCCGATGGCCGGCTCGGCGGTGCGGCTGCGCCGCCAGATCCCGTACACGGTTGCGGCGGAGATCCTGCTCACCGGCAAGCACGTCACCGCCGCCGACGCGCTGCAGATGGGCCTGATCGGCCACGTCGTGCCCGACGGCTCCGCGCTCGAGAAGGCGAAGGAGATCGCCGCGGTGATCGCGGACAACGGCCCGCTCGCGGTCGAGGCGATCCTGCGCACGCTGCACGAGACCGACGGGATGACCGAGGCGGAGGCGCTCGACCACGAGTGGGAGTACGGCCAGGCGATCTTCCGGACCGAGGACGCCAAGGAGGGCCCCCGCGCCTTCACCGAGAAGCGCAAGCCCCAATTCCGTCGCCGCTGATCACAGGTTGCGTCGCAGGGAGTCGCCGACGACCTGCGAGCGACGCAACCTCGGTCAGGAGGAGGCAGCCGCCGCGTAGGTGGCGGCGATGAGGCCGTTGGAACGGGGGTCGTCGTTGAGGCCCGCGTTCATCTTGTTCATCACGTAGCCGATCGCGATGCCGGTCTCGGGATCCGCGAAGCCGACCGACCCGCCCGCGCCGTAGTGCCCGAACGTGCGACCCCCACCCAGGGGCGAGAACGACCCCGGCGTCATGAAGCCGAGCCCGAACGTGGACGCGGACTCCATGCCGGCGAACGACAGCACCCGGTCGGTGCCCGACGTGCGACAGCGCCGGGCCTCGTCGACCTGCTCGGCCGACAGCAACGGCTGCGCGGGACCACCGTCGACGGTGCCGATCAATGCGGCGTAGAAGCGCGCCAGCGAGCGGGCGTTGGCCACCCCGTTCGCCGCGGGGATCTCCGCGGCGCGGTACTCGCGCGTGTTCGCCTGGGTCGCGAGGTCGGAGAACGCGCCGTTCACGGTGAGCGCGCGCACGACGAGCTCGTCGGGGCCGAGCAGGTCGGCGAGGGTCGGACCGCCGGGGTTCATCGCGATCATCGGCGCGACGCGCGCCTCCTGCTCCTCGGGCAGGCCGATCCACCAGTCGAGGCCGAGCGGTACCGCGAACTCGTCGTGGAAGCACTCGCCGACGGTGCGGCCGTCGATGCGGCGCACCAGCTCGCTGACGAGGTGGCCGTACGTGATCGCGTGGTAGCCGTGCGCGGTGCCCGGCTCCCACAGCGGCGCCTGCACCGCCAACGCCTCGATCAACGGCTCGCGCTCGTAGACCTGGGCCGCCGTGAGGTGGGCGTCGACGGTCGGCACCCCCACCTGGTGGGTGAGCAGCCACTCGGAGGGCACGCCCTCCTTGCCCGCCTGGCCGAACTCGGGCCAGTACTCCACCACCGGCGCCTGCACGTCGAGCACGCCGCGCTGCGCGAGCAGGTTGGCACACGCCGCCGCCGCGCCCTTGGTGGACGAGAACACCACCTGCAGGGTGTCGCCCGTGTACGGAGTGTCGCCGCCGGGCTCGGTCGTGCCGCCCCACAGGTCGACGACCTGCCTGCCGTCGACGTAGGCGGCGAAGGTCGCGCCCACCTCTCCGTGCTCGGCGAAGTTCCGGGAGAACGCGTCGCGTACGCCTTCGTAACCCGGTACGACGGATCCTCCGACCTCGGTCACGACGGCTCCTTCGGCAGGCCGAGCACGCGCTCCCCGAGCACGTTGCGCTGGATCTCGTTGGACCCGCCGTAGATGGTGTCGGAGCGGGTGAAGAGGAAGAGCTTCTGCTCGAGCGTGAGCTCGTAGGGCAGTGCCTCGGCGATCAGGCCCTCGGGCCCGAGCACGTCGATGAACAGCTCGCCGAGGTCGCGGTGCCACGTGCCCCAGAACAGCTTCGAGATCGACGCCTCCGGACCGGGTACGCCGCGCGCGGCCATCGAGCGCACCGCGTTCCACTTCATGAGGTGCAGGCCGATGTACGCCTCGACCAGCCGTTGGCGCAGCACCGGATCGTTCGTGCGCTTGCGCGCCTTCGCCAGCTCGATGAGGTGCTCGAGCTCGCGCTCGAAGCCCACCTGCTGGGCGAGGGTGGACACGCCGCGCTCGAAGCCCAGCAGGCCCATGGCCACGCCCCAGCCGCTGTCCACCTCGCCGACGACGAGCCCGGCCTCGGTGCGCGCGTCGTCGAAGAACACCTCGTTGAACTCGCCGCCGCCGGTGATCTGCACGATCGGTCGGACCTCGACGCCGGCCTGGTCCATCGGCACGAGCAGGAACGAGAGACCCTTGTGACGCGCCGACGCAGGGTCGGTGCGGGCCACCACGAAGCACCAGTGCGACACGTGGGCGAGCGACGTCCACACCTTCTGGCCGTTGATCACCCACTCGTCACCGTCGAGATGCGCGCGCGTCGCGACGTTGGCGAGGTCGGAGCCCGCGTTGGGCTCGCTGTAGCCCTGGCACCAGCGCTCGTCACCGCGCAGGATTCCCGGCAGGAAGCGCTCCTGCTGCTCGGGCGTCCCGTACGCGATCAGCGTGGGCGCGAGCAGGTTCTCGCCCATGTGGTTCACCCGCGCCGGCGCCTGCGCCCGCGCGTACTCCTCGGCGAAGACGATCTGCTGGTCGAGCGACGCGCCGCGTCCGCCGAACTCCTCGGGCCACCCGAGGCCGATCCAGCCGGCCTTGCCGAGCTCCTGCTCCCACGCGACGCGCAGGTCGAAGCCGACGTCCTCGTCGCCGGGGCCGCCGCGCCCCTTGAGCTCCGCGTACTCGCCCACCACGTGCTCGGCGAGCCACGCCGCGACGTCGGTCCGGAACTGTTCGGGGTCGTCACTCAGCTCGACGTCGGCCATCAGCTCGGCACCGCCATGAGCTCCACGCGCACGCCGTCGGGGTCGGACAGGAACAGGATCTCCACGCCAACGCTGGAGCGTGTGTCGGGCAGGACGGTGGCGCCGTGCGCGACGAGGTGCCCGGCGGCGGCGTCGACGTCGTCGACGTAGAACGACATGTGGGTGAGTCCGCGCCGGTTGCGCACGGCGGAGGGTTCGCCGATCACGCCGGGCTCCGCGAAGTGCAGCAGCTCGATGGTCATGGTGTCGTTCTTCACGAACTGCGACGTGATCTGCACCCGGCCCGGCACTTCGAGGCTGCGGTCGAGTCCGGGCGCGGCGTCGCTGTCGAGGTCGAAGCCGTCACCGCGCTCGAAGCCGAGGCCGTCGACGTAGAAGCGGAGGGAACGTTCGAGGTCACTGACGCAGAGCCCGAAGTGGCTGGGTCGGAAGTCGGCCATGCTCTCGTGGTCTCCCGGGTCGGCGCGGTCGTCTGACGAGTCGTCAGAAAACAAGCTAGCGTCGGCGCCCGACCAGCGCCCGAAGACCAGCGCCCGAAGACCAGCGCCCGAAGAAGGAGCACCCATGGCCATCCCCGGTGTCGACGACTACCCCATCAAGCTGGGCACCCTGCTCTTCACGATGGTGGAGCCCGAGCGCGGCCACGAGGTGGAGTACAACCGCTGGTACGAGCACGACCACTTCTACGCCGGCTGCATGATCGCGCCGTGGCAGTTCGCCGGTGACCGCTTCGTCGCCACCCGGCGGATGAAGGACCTCCGGTACCCCGCCAACACCGACATGACCATGGGCGAGGACAACCTCACCGGGTCGTACCTGGCGATCTACTGGGTGCTCGAGGGCCACCACGACGACTGGAACGACTGGTCGGTGATCCAGGTGAACAACCTGCACCGCGACGGCCGGATGTTCGCCCACCGCCAGCACATCCACACGCTGCTCTACGAGCTCGAGTGGTCGGCCCGCTCCGCCGAGGTCAGCACCACCATCGAGCTCGCGCTCGACCGCAACTATCCCGGCCTCGTCGTCGTCGCCGGCGACGTGAAGGAGGGCCACACCCACGCCGAGGTGGAGGCCTGGATGAAGGACCAGTACCTCCCCGGCGCGTTCGCGGCCTCGTCGGGCCCCGACCTCGTGTCGAGCAACATCGTCCTCCCGATGAAGGAGGACCGCCCGGCCGACGTCGTGCTCCCCGACGCGGGCCCGAGCCGGTTCCTGCAGCTGCACTTCCTCGACCACGATCCCGAGGAGGGCTGGGCCGAGGGCTACGCGAAGATCGGCGAGGCCATCGACGCCAGCGGCCTCGCCACCCACGTGTGGACGTCGCCGTTCCTCAACACCGTCTTCGGCACCGACACCTACACCGGCGAGCTCTGGTAGCTAGAGGCGGATCACGACCCGGCCCACCGTCTCCCGGCGTTCCATCGCCGCCAGGGCCGCCGGCAGCTCCGACCACGGCACGTCGAGACCGACCACCGCCCGCAGGCGGCCCGCGGCGACGTGGTCGAGCAGCTCGCGGTGCAGCGCCTCGCCCTGTGCGCGGGACGGGAAGTTCACCCCGGCGGCGCGACGCACGGCAGCCGGGTCGTCGACGTAGCTGTGGCACACGCCGACGAGCGAGAAATTCCCGAAGAGAACGGGCCGGGGCACGATGCTGCCCTCGTCCTCCGCCTCGATGCCCGACGCGAAGCCGGCCAGCAGGTGACGACCCCCGTACGCCATGCAACGGAACGTCTGCCTGGTGGTCTCGCCGCCGATCGTGTCGAAGGCGACGTCCACGCCGCGTCCGTCGGTGGCCTCGAGCACCGCGTCGACGAAGTCGGTGGCGCGGTAGTCGATCGCGACGTCGGCGCCGAGCGAAGCGGCGAGGTGCGTCTTGTCGGGCGAACCTGCGGTCGCGAGCACGCGTGCGCCGGCGAGCACGCCGAGCTGCACCGCGGCCGAGCCCGCGCCGCCGGCGGCCGCGTGCACGAGGAGCGTCTCGCCCGGCTGCAGGTGGCCGCGCGAGTGGAGCGCCTGCCACGCCAGGTGGAACGGCATGTACAGCGCGGCCGCGTCGGGCAGCGCGAACGACGCCGGCAGCTCGAACGTCATGGCGAGCGGCGCGCAGGCGAGCTCGGCGTACCCGCCGAACGCGCCGGTGGGGACCGCACACACGCGGCGGCCCAGCCACTCGGCAGCGACGCCCGCACCCACCGCGTCGACCTCGCCCACCACCTCCATCCCCGGGATCGCGGGGAGCGGCGGGTTCACCGTGAGGTAGCGGCCGCGCACCAGGTCGATGTCGTTGAGGTTGGCCGTCGCCGCCTCGACCCGCACCCGGACCTCGCCCGGTGCCGGCTCGGGCTCGGGCACGTCGTCGAGCGCCAGCACCTCGTCCGGCGCGCCGTGTTCGGAAAGCCTCCATGCCTGCATCGGGGAAGCATCGCACGAAGGACTGCCCGAAGGGCACTGTTCATCCGCCCGTTACCGATCCGCCCTCAGGAAGTCGGTCGCAGCGCCGATACTTGACTTGGTACAACAGAGGTCCGCCCTCCCACCCCCAGGAGGACAACCCCCATGACTCAGATGACTCACGAACACTGCAACGAGACCCGGCCCACCCGCCTCCACTACCAGCTGCGGTGCCTGCGCCCGGCCGGCCACGACGGCGACCACGCGTGGACGCCCGAGCTGCTCCCGATGGACGAGGTGCGCGCGAGCGCGTAGCGTCCGCGTCCATGACGCTCGCGCTGCACGACCCGGCCACCTACGCCCACGGCTTCCCCCACGAGGAGTTCGCGCGGCTCCGGGCCGAGGGCGCGATCTTCCACTACGACCACCCGGCCTGGGACAACGGCTACTGGGTCGTCCCGCGCTTCGCCGACGTGCAACGGGTGTCCCGCGACTGGACCGCGTTCAGGAACGCCCCGGATCCCTTCGTCCCCGACGGACCCGTCGACCCGGGCGGCACCGACGGCACGTCGCTGCTGCTCATCTCGATCGACCCGCCCGACCACACGAAGCTGCGCAAGCTCATCAGCGCGGGCTTCACACCGCGGCGCATCAACGACCTGAGCGACCACATCACCCGCCGCGTGCACTCGGTGATCGACGCCGTCGCCGATCGCAACGAGTGCGACCTCGTGCACGACATCGCGCTGTGGTTGCCGCTGCACATCATCGCCGACCTCGTGGGCGTCCCCGAGGAGGACCGCAAGCAGGTCTTCGACTGGACCGAGCTCACCTTCGGGTTCGACGCCGAGGTCACCATGGAGCAGCGCGCCGAGGCGATGACGTCGATGTTCGCCTACGCGGACGCGATGTGTGCGGAGCGGCGCAAGGAGCCGCGCGACGATCTCATCAGCGCGCTCATCGCCGCGGAGGTCGACGGCGAG
>Ga0075017_100001958_pt1 | contig 12772 bp, 11 predicted proteins | sample AleBraG_ABR_2012_FD_71475 | JGI IMG/M metagenome (GOLD analysis project Ga0075017, IMG submission 71475) | Freshwater sediment microbial communities in response to fracking from Pennsylvania, USA - Alex Branch Run_MetaG_ABR_2012 | ecosystem: Environmental > Aquatic > Freshwater > Creek >...
GCCGGCTCGTGATAGAGCTGGCCGGTGCGGCAGGGATCGCCCACATAGCCGTCGGGGAAGTAGGCCGTCCAGCCGCCCAGGGTGCCGTCGGCGTAAAGCTTGATGCCGGCGAAGCTTAGGTGGGCGTTGCCAAACTGGCCGTGCAGGCCCATGTCCAGGGCGTCGTCGAGCAGGTGGGAGAGCAGGTACATGCTGACCCGGACCTTGAGCTGGTTCTCCGCGGCCAGGCGCAGGTACATGTCAAACTCGCGGCGGGACACCTGGGCGTCGCCAATGCTTGTCACGCCTCCCGCCAGGAAGCTCTCCTGGGCCACGCCGAGCTGGCGCAGGTGCTCGCCAGGCTCGTCGGAGAGGTGGAAGTTGGGTCCGTGGTGGCCAATCTTGACCCCGTCAACGCCCGTGAGGATGTTGCAGGCGGCGTCCGAGAGTTCACCGGTTAGCTCACCGTTGCCATCGCGGAAAAACTCGCCGCCGTCCGGGTTGGGGGTCTGTGCTGTGATGCCGTTGAGCTCAAACGTGAAGGAGTTGACCACGCCGCCGTGCCCGGAGGCATTCATCAGGTAAACCTCACGGTCACGGGCCACGGCGTCGAGCTCAAAGCGTGTGGGGTGGCGTTCCTCGAGGAGGTTCCTGTGCTCATAGCCATAGCCGCGCACAGGCAGGCCATTGGGGATGGTCGCGGCAGCCTCCTGGAGCAGGGCCACAATTTCGCCGATCGTGGAGGCTTTGTCGGGCCCGCAGTCCACCCAGCTCATCATCTGCCCGTACATCAGGGGATGGGCGTGGGCGTCGATAAACCCGGGCACAATGGTGGCCCCTGCAAAGTCGCGGACATCCGGATCCGGGCTGCCGTGGCGGGCCGCTTCGTCGCGGCAATGCGCCAAACTTCCGACGGCGGCGATCTCCGGACCGATCATCAAGAACGCCTCGGCGTTGGGTGCCGAAGGGTCCATGGTGTGGATGCGCCTGGCCGTGACGATGGTGGGACGGTGCCCAAACGGGCGGCTTTCAAAGGCTGTGAGTTTACGCAAGAACTTCTCTCCTGGGAATCGGAGGGTGGGTGAGTGGTTTAGGGGAGCTCGACGACGGGCGAGTCCGGACGTCCGGTGGAATGCCACGAGGCCACGTTCTGGGCTTGCTGGCGGACGTACTCGGACTCCGTGAAGTCTGAAAGGTAGGCCATGTGGGGTGTGATGAGAATGCGGGGGTTGCCCAGCAAGGGGTGTTCTTGCTGGACCGGTGGCTCAACATCGAGAACATCCAGGCCGGCCCCGGCCAGGTGGCCGGCGTCGATCGATTCGCGCAGTGCCTGCGAATCAACCAGTGCGCCGCGGCTGACATTAATCAGGAAGGAACCGGCCGGCATGGCCGCCAGGAACCCGGCGTCGATCATGTCCGCGGTGTCCTCCGTCAGCGGCATGTGCAGCGAAAGCACGGAGGAGGTGCCGCGAACTTCCTCCAGGGTGGTGCGCCGGATGCCGGAATCGGCCAGCCTTTGGCGGATCTCGGGAGTGTCAGGCAGGACGGGGTCGTAGCCCACCACATCGCCAAACACCCCTGCCGCCATTTCGGCGAAGCGGGTGCCGATCCGGCCCAGGCCCAGAATGCCCAGCCGGGTCTGGCTCAGCCGTGGGGGAGCGATGGTGTCCCGCGCATTCCACTGCCCGGATTGCACAGTGGCACTGTAGAACGGCAGGCCGCGGGTCACAGCAAGGGTGAGGGCAAGGGCGTGCGTGGCCACTTCTTCCGTGGCTGCGCCGGGAATGTTGGTGACCCAGATGCCGCGCTCGCGGGCCGCCTCAACGTCAATGTTGTTGAAGCCCATGGACAGCAACGCGATGACTTTCAAGGACGGCATGGCATCCATGGTCTCCGCCGTGATGGAGGCGTACCCCACCAGCAGGGCTGTGGCGTCGTGGGCCTCGGCGGCAATGCGTGCCGGATCCTGGGTGTCCAGGTAGTCAACGCTGAACCCGCAGTCCTCCAGCAACCGCATCCCGGCGAGGAATTCGACGTCGTCCATGTCCGTGTAGACGGCCCGCAGGGTCTTCGCCGGCGCAGTCTGGGTGCCGGCGGGCTGGGGCGAGAGGGTTTTAGTGGACATGGCTGAGGAACTTCCTGGTGCGTTCGTGCTGGGGATTGGTGAAGAATTCCTCCGGCTCGGCCTGCTCCACAATGACGCCGCCGTCGAAGAGGGTGACCTGGTTGGCCACGCGGCGCGCAAAGCGGACCTCGTGGGTGACCACGATCATGGTCATGCCTGACTCGGCCAGGTTTTCCATGACCTCCAGGACTTCGCCCACAAGTTCCGGGTCCAGCGCCGAGGTGGGCTCGTCAAAGAGCATCACGGAGGGGTTCATGACAAGGGCGCGGGCAATCGCCACACGCTGCTGCTGCCCGCCGGAAAGCTCCGAGGGGAAGTGGTCCGCCCGGTTGTCCAGGCCCACCTTTTGCAGCATTTCCCGGGCCTGGGCGCGGGCCTCGTGGTGCGAGATGCCCTTGACGCTTGTCAGGCCCAGCATCACATTGCGCACGGCGCTCAGGTGCGGGAAAAGGTTGAAGCGCTGGAAGACCATGCCCACCTCCTGCCGCTGGACGGCCAGAGCCCGCTCGGGGAGGTGCAGCACCTTGCCTTTGTGCTCGCGGCTGCCGATCCGGCTGCCCTTGAGCAGGATCTCCCCGGAATCGGCCGGTTCCAACAGGGCCATGAGGCGCAGCATGGTGGACTTTCCCGAGCCCGACGGGCCCAGGACTGCCTTGACCTGGCCCTTCGTGATGTCGAACTCAACACCCTTGAGGACCTGGTTGCCGTTGTAGGTTTTGTGGAGGTCCTTCACTTGGAGGACTGCTTGCTGTGTCATGGTGGGCTCCTGGGCAGGGCGGGTGACGGTGTTCATGAAATACCTACCTGGGTGGCGACTGCGGGATCAGCGGACTTCTTGGCCTTGGCCGTTTTGGAGGTCCAGGCGAACTTCCTTTCCAAACGGTTTTGCAGGAAGGAAAGAATGGAGACGATGACGAGGTAGTAGACGATCGCCGCCGCGTAGTACTCGGCATAGCGGAAGGTGATGTTCACACCCACCTGGGCTGTTGTGAGCAGCTCGCGCAGCGAAATGACGGATGCCAGGGATGAGTACTTGATCAGGCCGATGAACTCGTTGCCCGTGGGCGGGAGCGCAATCCTGATGGCCTGCGGCAGGATGACCTTGATCATGACCTTGGCGGGGGACATGCCCAACGCCCTGCCGGCCAGTGCCTGGCCCTCATCGACACTAAGCAGTGCCGAACGAATGATCTCTGACATGAAGGCCGCCTCCACCAGCCCCAACCCCACGGAGGCTGCGATGAAGGGGGAGAACCAATCGGCGCGCAGTGCCGGAATCATCTGCGGAAGCGCGTTCCACATGATCAACAAAACCAGCAGGGCCGGGATGGCCCGGAAGAACCACACATAGAAGTGGGCAGGTGCCCGCAAGTACGGCTGTTTGGCCGTACGCCCAATAGCCATGAAGAAGCCGATGACAGTTGCCAGGATGAGCGAGACGATTGCCACGGCAACTGACAGGGCCGCGCCCTTGATGTAGTCGACGCTGACTAGCTGCTCGAAGAAGATGTTTGGGTCAAAAAACATTGTCTGTGTACTCTCGTGCGAATGGTGGGCGGAGCCCACTTCTAGGTGTGGACGCAGCAGCACCGGGGTGTGGTGCGGGGAAGGCGCCGGGCGGGATGGCCCTGGCTGCTTGAGCTGCTTGAGCTACGTGACTTACTTGACGTCGAGGATTGTGGGGTCAAGGTTGTACTTGGCGGCGACCTTGGCCAGTGAGCCGTCAGCCTTGAGGGCCTTGAAGGCCGAGGCGATGGCGGGGCTCAACGTGCTGCCCTTCTTGCTAAAGACGCCGAAGCTGGTGTCGGGTTCGAAGACCTGCTTGGCCATTTCCAGCTTGCCCTGGTTTTGGGTGACCATGTAGGCGGCGGCAACGTTGGTTTCCACCAGGACATCGGCCTTGCCGTTGATCACTGCCAGCACGGTGTCCGAGGTCTTGGGGTACTCGGAGAGGATGGGGGCACCCTTGCCCGCCTTGGTGCACTCATCGCCCAGGGCCTTGATGGATGCCGCGTTGCTGGATGCGGCCTGTGCAACAACCTTCTTGCCGCAGAGGTCCATCTTGCTCTTGAGCTCGGCAGCCAGGCCCGGTGCTGCCAGCGCCGCCGGTCCTGCGTTCATGATCGGGGCAGCATCGGCCACCTGCAAGCGTGCGGCGCTGGTGTAGAGGCCGCCAAGGATCATGTCGCAGCGCCCGCTTTGCAGGCCCGGCATGAGACCGTCAAAGGCTGTCACTTCGAATTTGACCTTCACGCCCCAGTAGTCGGCCAAGGCGCGGCCGGCGTCGGCGTCGAAGCCAATGAGGTCACCGCCGGAACCGTCGGCGTAGTACTCAAGCGGCGGGTACTCCGGGTCGATGCACAAGGTTACCTGGCCGGAATTGACCAGGTCCTTGGGTGTATTGCTGTTTCCGATTGCGGCTTCTCCCCCGGTGGAAGCCGAGCAGCCGGAAAGTGCCAGCAGGCTGATGGAAGCCACTGCAGCAAGTTTGAAGAAATTCGCCATTGTAGATCTCCTGGAAATATGTCATTGCTGCACGTTTGGTGGTGTCAGCGGGGGATGTCCCTTCAAGTCTGTGACACGAAACACGGCTTGTCAACAGATTTTTGGAATAAGCGGTAATTTACCGTAAATATGCACGGTGTTTCTGGATAGATTCAGGCAATATTTCTTAAGATGGACCGTGTGTTCGATTATTTGCGCGAGTTACGCCAATTGCTGGTATAAAGATGGATATGGACAATTTGGACAGAGCGCTAGTGCAGCAGTTGCAGGCTGATGGGCGGGCCTCTTACAGCGACCTGGCCAAATCGGTGGGCAGCAACCGGACTGTGGTTGCCTCCCACGTCAACGAGCTGCTGAATTCAGGCAAGGTGCGCGTCATTGCTGCCGTGCACCCGCGGGTGCTTGGGCTCGAGGTCCTGGCTCACCTGGCCGTGCAAATTTCCGGCTCCAGCGAGGAAGCGCTGCGCGGGATCGACGCCCTTGACTCGGCCGTGTACATCTCTGAAACCACTGGTTCGTACCAGATAGTGGTCGAGGTGCGGATGGGCACCATGGGTGAACTGTATGAGACGGTCGCTTTCATTAGCGCCCTGCCCGCTGTCACGGCCGTGAATGTGCTGTTGTATGAGCGGGTCATTCGCAGCCTGTTTCTCGGGGAGGAGCCGGCACTTGACCGGCTGACATTGGACCAGGCGGACATTGACATCCTGAAGATCCTGCAGCGCGACGGCCGGACGGGGTTCGCCGAGATCGGTGAGGCTGTTGGCGTTTCCATGAGCACCTGCAGGACGAGGGTGCTGCGGCTCATTGACGCCAACGTCATGCAAATTGGGGCGATCTGGCGTAGGAACGGCACCTCCGGTGCCATTGTGTTTGGCTGCGGCATTTCGCTGGTTGGCAACGCCTCAGCGGAGGTGGTCCAGCTGCTGGCAGCCATTGAGGGGGTCGAATTCATTGCCCGGACCATCGGACGCTATTCCCTCGTGGCCACCATCGCGGCGGATTCGCAGCGTGACTACAACCAAATAGTTGGTGACCTCCGGGCGCTGACCGGGGTTCGGCACATCGAGACGTGGATTCACGCCAAGATCGTCCAGGAGCGCTACGAGAACACCCTTGATCAGTTGAGTTCGCTGATAGGCCGTTGAGCGGATGCCAAGCATGCGGCCGCCGTCGAACCTGTAGCGCCGGCTGCGGGGGCTACCGCAGCAGGGCCTTCAGCCTCTTGGTGACCGCGCCCGCGTCGAACGCTGCCGGGTCGATGTCCTGGCCCTTGTGCAGCCCCAGCCAGGCGCGGATGTCCTTGTGGTCCGGATGGCTTGGATCGGCGGAAATGGCAAGCTTGTCCATCCAGCCATGCGCCCCGAACGAATCTTCTTGCGGTGCGTGGCCGCCGCCGTCGGTGCACCGGGGCAGCGTTCCTGGCCCGGCTGCCGGGAGGATGGCCTCCAGGGTGATGGTGTGCTCCCAGTCGTCACCAAAGTCGTACTGGTAGTGCATGGCCGAACCGGGTGCGGGCAACAGGGAGTTCAGGGGCACGCCCCATTCATTCAGGGGAGGGGTGCCCCAGTGGTCGGCCTCGGGGTCATCGGGGGCGTAACGGACGCCGGTGGCGTGGTCGCCGATCCGGAATTCGTGCAGGTGGCGGTCCTCCCAGGCAAACAGGCGTTGGATGACGTCGTGGAGCTCGTCGAGGGCAATCTCGGCGGGGACCTCAACGCGGCGCCACACGGGCGGGGTGATGTCACCGATCTGGACCTTCAACTGGTAGCTGGCTTCCGACGGCGCACGGCTCGCCGCCCTGGATGCGGCCGCGTTCTCTGCATCGATTTCCTCGATCTTGTCATCGAGAAGCTTGAGTGCCGAGGCCAGCGGGCTGCGCAGCACCGGCGGGACCGTGATGTGCGTGCCGATGTCCACCAGGCCCTCCTCGGCGAACTTCCGTATCTGCGAGCCAACCATAATGGCCTCAAGTGCCTTGGGGCCGGCGAGTGCGCCCGGCCCAAAGAGGAGCTCCGATTCCACCGGTTTGTTGGACGCCGCGTCTGCCAGGGATAGGGCAATCATGACGTTCACTGATTTCTCGGGATCAAAGGGGCCGTACGGAATGATGGAGTCGTAGAACAGGAAGTAGGCCAGCACTGCGGTGTCATGCTCGGCACCGGCCGGATTCTCACGCAGTTCCTTGCCAATCCGGGTTGCCGTGACGCGGTTCGCGCGGACGGTGATCAGCCTGGTGTCGACCAATGCCTGCCAGTACTCCATCAGGCGCGGCAGCTGGAGCATGGAGGTCACGGGCCGCGGCTCGTCGGGCCCGGCTGTGGGATCGATGCGGGTGGTGGCGGATCCCACGGCGTTCATGTCGACACAGGCCGCCGCCCCCGCGATGTCCTTGCGGGGCAGCAGCCGCGCGTCCGTCAGCCTGCGGCCATCGCCAATCCAGGCCAGCAGGGCCACGGCCCGGCGGGCAAAGACCAGCTGCGCCCGGGCTTCGCCGGCCTCCTGCGGGGTGAGCGAAGGCATGGCCACGTACTGCGAGAGCCTACGGCCGACCGCTGCGGCGCGCTCCGGCCCCGTCATTCTCAGCAGCTGCGTCAGGTCATTTTGCGTGCCAGTCCACGCCTGGCTTGTTGAGAGGAACAGCAGGTACGTGTTCAGGGCCAGGCTGATCCCCACGCGCATTTCGGGGTGGAAGTCCGCCGCCGATTCCAAGACCTTGCTCGTCAACGGCACGTCCACGTTCGTCGCGTCCAGGGCCGGGACACTTCGGGCGTAGTTCTTGAAGAAGTCCAGCAGTAGGTTGCACAGCCAGTCGAGCTGTTCGGGGTCCGTGCCGGCCGCGGTGGCCCACGCGCGGAACCTGGGCGTGAGGGGCTCCAGCGCCCGCTCCGCCACAACGTCGGTGAAGGAAAGCACCGACTCTGACGCCGCGGCCGTGGCCGGATTGCCGAAGCGGGACTTCTTGGACTTCTTGGCCACGGGATTCCTTCGCAGACGGGGACTGTATCTTCCAACCGTAGCCGGGTTGCGGCGTTGGACCACGATCGCCTGCAAGGAGAGTTGCCCGGGTCCGCCACGTCATTGCTTGCATGTGGCGGTGCACACATTTATGCTGGGTGTGCGTTATTGGAACAATGAGTTCAGATAGCGAACGACCGGCGGTTGTGCCGCCCACAATGTAGTGAGGAGCCCCCCTGTGCAGTTCCACCATCACGGCTACGTATCCGGTGACCCGCGCATCCAACCGGCAGCGGGGACCGGGATTGACCGGCCCGAGGAACTTCCGGAGGAGGTGGACGTGCTCATTGTGGGTTCCGGCCCGGCGGGCATGCTGGCGGCCGCCCAGCTCTCCCAGTTCCCCGGCATCACCACCCGCATGGTGGAGCGCAGGGGCGGGCGCCTGGCGATCGGCCAGGCCGACGGCATCCAGGCTCGCAGTGTGGAGACGTTCCAGGCGTTCGGCTTTGCCGAGCGCATCATTGCCGAGGCGTACCGGATCACCGAGATGGCGTTCTGGCGCCCGGATGTGCAGGATCCCACGCGCATCATCCGCGGGGGCCGCGCCGTCGACGACACCACCGGAATCAGCGAATTCCCGCACCTGATCGTGAACCAGGCGCGCGTGCTGGACTACTTTGCCGAGGTTGCCGCCTACTCGCCCACCCGCACAACCCCCGACTACGGCTGGGACTTCCAAGATCTGGAGGTCACGGACGGCCACGAGTACCCCGTCGCCGTGAGGCTCGTGCGCAGTGCCGGGCCGGATGAAGGCACCGAGCGCATTGTGCGGGCCAAGTACGTCATCGGATGCGACGGCGCCCGCAGCAAGGTCCGGGCCTCGATCGGCTGCACCATGGCCGGGGATAGGGCAAACCACGCATGGGGCGTCATGGACGTCCTGGCCCGCACCGACTTCCCGGACATCCGCACCAAGTGCGCCATCCAGTCCCACGACGGCGGGTCCATCCTGCTAATCCCGCGCGAAGGAGGGCACCTCTTCCGCATGTACGTTGACCTGGGCGTGGTGCCCGAAAATGACAACGGCGCCGTGCGCAACACCTCCTTGGAGACGGTCATCGCCAAAGCCAACCAGATCCTGAGCCCCTACACCCTCGACGTCCGCAATGTCCCCTGGAACAGCGTGTACGAGGTGGGCCACCGCCTCACCGACAGGTTCGACGACGTTCTCCCGGAGGACAGGGGGACCCGCACGCCGCGCGTATTCATCACCGGCGACGCCTGCCACACCCACAGCGCCAAGGCAGGCCAAGGCATGAATGTCTCCATGCAGGACGGCTTCAACATCGCGTGGAAACTGGCCCATGTCCTGGAGGGACGCAGCCCGGAGAGCCTGTTGTCCACCTATTCGGCCGAGCGTCAGGTGGTGGCGAAAAACCTCATCGACTTCGACAAGACCTGGTCCACCATGATGGCCAAGAAGCCCGAGGAATTCGAGAACCCCTCGGAGCTGGAGGACTTCTACGTGCGGACCGCCGAATTCCCCGCGGGCTTCATGACCGAGTACGCGCCGTCGCTGATCACCGGCGGCACCACCCACCGGGACCTGGCCACAGGATTCCCGGTCGGCAAGCGCTTCAAGTCCGCCATGGCATCCCGGGTCTGCGACACCAACCCGATCCACCTGGGCCACCATGCCACGGCGGACGGGCGCTGGCGCATCTACGTCTTTGCCGACTCCGCCGTGGCCGGTGAAGCGTCGCCCGTCGCAGAGTTGGCCCAGTGGCTCGCTACCGCGCCCGAATCGCCCCTTGCGGCCACGCCCCAGGGACTCGACGCCGACGCCTGGTTTGATGTAAAGGTCATCTACCAGCAGCGGCACGAGGAGATCAACATCAATGCCGTGCCTGCGGTGTTCAAGCCGTTCGTGGGGCCGTTTGAGCTCACCGACTACGAAAAGGTGTACGGGACGGTTCCGGGCGAGGATATCTTCGATGTGCGCGGACTCAGCCGCGACGGCGTGGTGGTTGTGGTCCGCCCCGACCAGTACGTGGCCGCCGTGCTGCCGCTCACCGCGACCGCGGAGCTGGGCGGGTTCTTCGCGCCAGTCCTGGCAGGCCGGTAGGGGAGGGCAGGCCGTTCTGATTCTCGACCGCGCGTTGCCCCAGGAGCATTCAGCTGAGCTGGGGAGCGCCGGGCTTGACTTCTAAATCTATATAGATAGGTTTAGGACCATGGAGAATTTAGGGCGTGTCACTCCGGCCACGGCGTTGGTCCTTGAATCGTTGCTGGCTGCCGATCGGGTGTGGGGGCTGGCGATCGTGAAGGAGGCCGGCAAGAAGCCCGGGACCATCTACCCAATCCTGGACCGCTTGGAGTCGGTGGGGTGGATCGGGGGTGAATGGGATGCCGAGGCGGCCCGCAAAGGGCCGCGACGCCGGTATTACCGGCTGGTTGCTGAGGCGCGCCCCCTGGCCCTGGACTACGTAAAGGTGCAGCGGGCCAAGGATGCGCGGAGCACCGCCCGGCCATCCCCGGCGATGCGGGGGAGTGCGGGGTGCCGGGCGTGACGCGGGACGGGCTTGTCCTTGCCATCTGTGTGGCACTGACACCGGCGCGGACGCGGGATATTCGAGAAGAACAGTGGAGGGCGGACCTGCGGGACGGTCCGGAACTGGGGATCTCGCGGTCCTCCCTGTTGTTCGGGGCCATGAGTTCATCGGCCACGGCCAGGTTCCATGAAGTGGTGTACCGCGGCGGCAGGCTGCTTTCACATTCAACAAGGGGGCAGAATATGAAAATTGCACTAGGTCTCATCGGAGCCACGGCGGCAATCGTGGGCGGCACCGTGGTGGGTTTCCAGGCCCAAACAACCCAGCCGACGGCCAGCTATCGACCCCAAGACAGCATGACGATCGGCGGCTATGAGGGATGGTGGAATGCCACTCCCGTAGCGGGCAGTTCCGAAGGCCTGCCCCGGGAAACGGTGGCCGTCAACACCCGGACCGAACAAATTGTCGATGCGTTCAACCGCGCAAAGAACGACGCCGGGCAGACTACGGCGGTGGCCGACGTGAAATTTGAGGTGGTCCCGGACCCGTCGTGGCCCCAGGACTCGGTGGTCATCATCGACACCGCATCAAGGAAGGTCATCGAGAGCTTCCCGGTGGACGCGAAGGGCTGGCCGATTCGCACCAATGGGTCAAACAGCCAGAACGCCGGCCGGTAACCGTCGAAACGGCCGACGGCAAGCCTGTGTCAGGCGACTGCGGCCTTCACCACTTCGGTGACCTTCTCTTCAATTGCCGGGCTCCAGGATTGGAGCGCGAATGACACAGGCCAGATCTCGCCGTCGTCGAGCTTGGCGGCATCCTGGAACTCAATGGTCGAGTAGCGGGTGTTGAACTTGCCCGAATTCTTGAAGCAGAAGACCACCTTGCCGTCCTCATTCGCGTAGGCCGGCATCCCGTACCAGGTCTTCGGCAACAGCCCCGGGGCATTCGTGGACACCACCACGTGTACGCGCTCGGCGATCAAGCGGTCTTGTGGATCCATCTTCGCGATGGCTTCAAGGACCGCCTGCAGCCCGTCCGCCTTCTTGGCGCCCTGCTTGCCCTCCGCGCGCAGCTCCGCAGCACGCGTTTTCATGGCGTCATGCTCGGCTGCTGAGAACCCGGTGGATGTGGACGTGGCATTGTTGGTGGGCATTGTGCGCTCTCCCTTTTGTGGTTCCGCGGAGCAGTCTGCCACCGCCTTCTGTGAACAGGCTATGCCCGCCTGCGCGTTATGGCTTCTTCATTCCTGCTCGGGACGCCCGTTAGTAGCTGGCCGTTGTTCCGGGGCCGGCTTCTGGAATGTACTTTGCGGCCAGGGTTTCGCTGCCCCGGGCCAACAGGGCCACGTCGGCCCCGACCAGGATGAAGTCCACGCCGGCGTCGAGGTAGCGGCGCGCGGTGGCCTCGGCGAACGCGTTGACGCCCACGGGCTTGCCCGCGGTCTTGGCAATCTTGATGCAGTGTTCGACGGCGGCGATGACGTCGGGGTGCTCCTGCTGGCCCAGCAGACCCATGGAGGCGGCCAGGTCCGAGGGGCCGATAAACACGGCGTCCACGCCGTCCGTGCCTGCAATGGCCGCAGCATTCTCCACGGCCTCAACGGATTCAATCTGGACCATGACGGTGATGGTTTCCGAGGCCCGTTCCAGGTAGCCCGGGATCCGGTTCCAGCGGGCGGAGCGGGCCAGCGCCGAGCCCACACCGCGGATCCCGAGGGGCGGGTAGTGGGCGGCGGCGACGGCGGCAGCTGCGTCGTCGGCCGTGTCAACCATGGGGATGAGCAAGGACTGCACGCCCAGGTCGAGGTATTGCTTGATCAGCACGGCATCGTTGACCGGAGGGCGCACCACGGCGCTGACGGGGTAGCCGCGCACGGCTTGGAGCTGCGCCAGGATGCCCTCCAGCCCGTTGGGGCTGTGTTCGGCGTCGATCAGCAGCCAGTCCAGGCCTGCCCCGGCACAGATCTCGGCCACAAGCGGGCTGGATGAACACACCCACATGCCGGCCAGTGGGCGGTCCGCGGCCGCCAAGGCATCCTTGAAGGACGAGTCCGGGGCTACTCGAATTGGCATGTGATGGTGCCCAGCTTTCCGTAGTCGGCAAACACTGTGTCACCAGGGTGGACCCACATGGGCCGGGTGAACGAGCCGGCAAGGATGATCTCCCCGGCCTTGAGCACGTCCCCGTGCGGGGCGATCTTGTTGGCCAGCCAGGCCACCCCCGACGCCGGGTGGTTCAGCACGCCGGCCGCCACCCCGGTCTCCTCAACCACCTGGTTCTTGTACAGGATGGCGGCCACCCAGCGCAGGTCCACGTCGTGCGGCCGAACTGGCGTCCCGCCGATGACCATGGCCCCCATGGCTGCATTGTCCGAGATGGTGTCCACAATGGTGCGGCCCTCCATCTCGATCCGCGAATCCAGGATCTCCAACGCCGGCACCACATACTCCGTGGCGCGCAGGACATCGAAAATCGTGGCGCCGGGGCCACCGACGTCCTCCTTGAGTAGGAACGCCAGCTCCACCTCGATGCGCGGGTGCGAGTACTGCTCCCACGCCACCGTGGCGCCGTTCTCCAGGATCATGTCCTTGAAGATGATCCCGTAGTCGGGCTCGGTGATGCCCGTGGCGTACTGCATGGCCTTGGACGT
>Ga0075017_100001960_pt1 | contig 12770 bp, 16 predicted proteins | sample AleBraG_ABR_2012_FD_71475 | JGI IMG/M metagenome (GOLD analysis project Ga0075017, IMG submission 71475) | Freshwater sediment microbial communities in response to fracking from Pennsylvania, USA - Alex Branch Run_MetaG_ABR_2012 | ecosystem: Environmental > Aquatic > Freshwater > Creek >...
GCGGCACTCGACGTCGGCCGCCCCCGCCAGATCCGGGTCACCGACCTGGCCGAGCAGGTCGACGAGGAGCGCTGGGTCCGCGAAGCCGTTCCCGACGGGATCCCCGGGGGGCCCGTCGGGCAGGCCGTGGCCACCGCCGTTGTCGCCGTCGGCTCGGGCGCCGGCCTCGGCCGGCTGTTCCGCTCGGTCGGCGTGCAGGCCGTGGTGGCCGGCGGCCAGTCGATGAACCCGTCGACCGCCCAGATCCTCGAGGCGGTCGAGGCATGCCCGGCGCCGGCGGTCATCATCCTGCCCAACAACAAGAACATCGTCGCCGTGGCCGAGCAGGTCGCCGGTCTGGCTACCAAGGACGTGCGGGTGGTCCGCAGCCGGACCCTCACGGAGGGATTGGCGGCGGCCTTCCAGTACGACCCGGAAGGCAGCGCCGACGCCAACCAGCGGGCCATGGAGCGGGCCATCGACGGGGTGGTCACCGGCGAGCTGACCGTGGCCGTCCGTGATGCCGAGACGGCCGCCGGCCCGGTGCGCGAGGGCGAGTACCTGGGGTTGTCCCGCGAGGGCATCGTGGCGGTGGCGCCGACCCTGGCCGAAGCCGGCGTCGCCCTGCTCGCCCGGTTGGTGGACGGCGAGCACGAGATCGTGACCATCCTCGAAGGCGACGGAGCGACCGCCGCCACCACACGTCGGCTCACCGAGTGGCTGGCCGAGGGACGGCCCGACGCCCTGGTCGAGGTGCACCACGGCGGTCAACCGCTCTATCCGTACCTGTTCAGCATCGAATAGGGCGGAGCCGAAGGCCTGCGTGTCGAGGACCCTTCCCAGCCTCCGGGCCATCGATGTGGGACGTCTCGCCGGCGTGGGGCCGCGCAAGCGGGCAGCGCTGGCCGAGATGGAGATCGACACCGTGCTCGATCTGCTGACCCTCTACCCGCGCCGCTATCTCGACCGCACCAACCAGGCCACCATCGCGGACGTGCCGGCCGGTGGGGAGGCGGTCCTGCTGGTGACCGTCCGGCGGGCCTCAGCCCGCCGGGCCCGGACCGGTCGGACCATCGTCGAGGTCGAGGTGGCCGACGCCAGCGGGCGGCTCAAGCTCACCTTCTTCAACCAGCCGTGGCGGGTCAAGCAGCTGGCCGAGGGCGCCCAGGCCGCCGTGTTCGGCAAGGTCGAGTTGTTCCGCGGTCGGCCGCAGATGACCAACCCGGTGGTCGACCTGGTGGGGGACCGCACCGGGCGGATCGTCCCGGTGTACCCCCAGTCGGAGAAGGCCGGCATCATGACCTGGGAATTCGCCGGCTGGGTCGAGGAGGCCCTCGAGCGGGCCGGCCAGCTCGCCGACCCGCTGCCCGGCGAGTGGCGGGAGCGCCTGGAGCTCGTCGACCGCACCTGGGCCATGGTGCAGATCCACCGCCCGGACTCGATGGGGGCGACCCGGGCGGCTCGACGGCGGTTGGCCTTCGACGAGCTGCTGCGCCTCCAGGTGCTGCTGGTGCAGCGGAAGCGACGGGTCGAGCGGGAGTCGATCGGGATCCGCCACCAGCTCGACGGGAGTCTCGTCGAGCAGTTCCTGGGTCGCCTGCCGTTCGCCCTGACCGACGCCCAGCGGCGGGCCGTGGCGGTGATCGGCGAGGACCTGGCCTCGCCCCACCCCATGCACCGGCTGCTGCAGGGCGATGTGGGGTCGGGCAAGACGCTGGTGGCGGCGGCGGCGTTGCTGGTCGGCGTCCAGGGAGGCCACCAGGGGGCGCTGATGGCGCCCACCGAGGTGCTCGCCGAGCAGCATCACGCCGGGTTGAGCCGTCTGATGACGGGCCTGGTGGTGCCGTCGGGCAACCTGTTCGGGGAGCGGCCGGTGCGGGTCGAGCTGCTGACCAACCGGACGACGGCGGCCGAGCGGGGTCGCCTGGCCCCGGACCTGGCCGCCGGGGAGGTCGACATTCTGGTCGGGACCCACGCCCTGTTGACCGAGACGGTGGCTTTCGCCGATCTCGGGGTGGTCGTCGTCGACGAGCAGCACCGCTTCGGCGTGGAACAGCGGTCGGTGCTGCGCGACAAAGGGACTGACGGGGCGGTGCCCGACGTGCTGGTGATGACGGCCACCCCGATTCCGCGGAGCGCGGCCATGACGGTCTACGGGGACCTCGACGTGACCGTGCTCGACGAGCTCCCGCCCGGGCGGACGCCGATCACGACGGTGTGGGCCCGGGGCGGCCCCGAGGCCGAGGAGCAGGCCTGGTCCCGGGTCCGCCAGGAGGTGGCGGCCGGCCACCAGGCCTACGTCGTGTGTCCGCTGGTCGAGGAGAGCGCCTCCGACAAGGTGCAGGCCCGGGCGGCCACGGCGGAGCGCGAGCGGCTGGCCGCCGGCCCGTTGAACGGCCTGACCCTCGGTCTGCTCCACGGCCAGCTGGTCCCCCGGGACAAGGAGGCGGCCATGGATGCCTTCCGGGCCGGTGACACCGCAGTGCTCGTGGCCACCACCGTGGTCGAGGTCGGCGTGGACGTGCCCAACGCCACCGTGATGGTGATCGAGGACGCCGACCGGTTCGGCATCGCCCAGCTCCATCAGCTGCGGGGGCGGGTCGGCCGGGGGGCCGACCGGTCGTGGTGCTACCTGCTCGGCGAGACGACCACCGACGACGGTGAGGAACGCCTGCTGGCCGTGGAGCGCAGCACCGACGGGTTCGCCCTGGCCGAGGTCGATCTCGATCTGCGGGGTGAGGGGACCATCCTCGGGTCCCGCCAGAAGGGTCGCAACGACCTGAAGCTGGCCAGCCTGCGGCGCGACCGCGACCTGGTCGAGCGGGCCCGCGAGGTGGCCTTCGACCTGGTCGGTGACGGGACCGGCCTGTCGCAGCACCCCGTGCTGGCGGCCGAGGTCCGCGACCTCGTCGACCCGGACGAGGCCGAGTACCTCTTCAAGGGCTGACGGGCCCCGGCTCAGCGCAGCTGATCGACGTAGGTGTCCGTGCCGGGGATGGTGGGGATGAACGGGGCACTGAGCTCCAGTCGGCCGTGGCCGGCGTCGGCCACCACGGCGGCGGCGTCGGCGAAGCCCTCCGACCAGACCTCGCGGGGGTCGCTCGGCAGGAACCACAGCAGCGTCAGGCGGGTGTCGACCCCCTCGACGTCCTTGACGTAGGGCATCTTGTCGGCCGGCAGGGGCGTGGGCTGGAACAGCAGGCACATCGCCGCACCGCTGGCGGCCAGCACGGCAGGGATCCGCTCGTCGCGCAACCAGTCCAGCTGCCGCTCCCGGGTCGATGCGTCGGGTGCGTCGATGGCCTCGAGGACCAGCCCCTGGTAGGGGTGGTCGAGGGCGTGGATGTCACGGGGACCGGTGGCATTGGCGTACACGGCCCCGCGGTAGCGCTGAAAGGAGGTGAACACGTGGGTGCGCTCCTGGAAGACCCGCCCGTCGGCGAACAGACGCCGGTTGGTGGCCGCCGTCCAGCGCATGTGGTCCTCGTAGCGGCCCTCGGTGATCCAGTACAGGGCGAGGTACTTCCCGGCCTCCAGCGGCTCGGCGATGGCGGAGGGGCGGGGCTGGCGCAGCGCCTGCAGGTCCCGGGTGGCCACCCACCGCCGACCGGCGAACATCCACGGCATGGCCATGGCGCCGGCGAAGAAATGGTCGTCCTCGTACCAGCGGTTGTAGGCCTCGTCGTGCCCGGGGTGGGGCTCCACCAGGGTGATCAGGGCGGACCCGATCTCGACGTTGTAGGGACCGACGGAAGGCAGCTCGGCGTAGGGGCTCGTCATCGTCGCCGAGTTGAGCACAGCCGGGCCTTCCCGGTCCTCTCCGACGAACGACGGCGCCCGGTGGGCCTCGCGCCGCCGGTCGGGGGGTCAGAACCAGTGGGCGAACAGTCCGACGATCACGAGGACGACGGCGGCGACGACCAGGAAGGGCAGCAGGAAGTGGAGCAGCACCCCCCCGGCGGCCACCCACGGCCACGTCTTGGAGATCGGGATCTCGGGGGCCCGCGGCGTGGGCGGGGGGGCCAGCGCGTCACCGGGGTAGGGGCCCCACGTCCCGCCGGTCGACGCGTCGTTGGCGTCCGGCTGATTGTCGCCCATCTCTGCCGTCCTTTGCGGCCCCGGGCGGGCCGACGTTCCAGACCTCCACGCTACGCCCCGGCCCGCACGAGCGTCACGGCGGAGGTGAGCTCGGCCAGGGCGTCGCCGTCGACCTCGACGCCCAGGCCGGGTCCCTGCGGCACGGTCAGCTGACCGTCGCTAAGTACGAAAGGGGCCGTGAGATCACGGCGGAAGTAGCGGTCCGAGGCCGACAGATCCCCGGGCAGGGTGAAACCGGGCAGGGAGGCCAGGGCCACGTTGGCGGCCCGCCCGAGTCCCGTCTCCAGCATGCCGCCGCACCACGCGGGCGCGCCGGCGGCCACGCAGACGTCGTGGACCCGGCGGGCCTCCAGGTACCCGCCCACCCGGCCGGCCTTGATGTTGATCACCCGGCAGGCACCCAGGGCGAGGGCGGTGCGGGCGGCGGCGGCCGAGGTGATCGACTCGTCCAGGCAGATCGGCGTGCGGAGACGCCGGCCGAGCTCGGCGTGACCGGTGAGATCGTCGTCGGCCAGGGGCTGCTCGATGAGGAGCAGGTCGAAGGCGTCGAGCTCGGCCAGGTGGTCGGCGTCGGCCAGCCGGTAGGCGCCGTTAGCGTCCACCTGCAGGGCGACGTCGTCGCCGAAGCGGGCCCGGACGGCGGCCACCGGCCCGACGTCGCGGCCGGGGACGATCTTGAGTTTGACCCGCCGGTAGCCCTGCTCGAGGTAGGCGGCCACGGCGTCGAGCAGCTCCGCCTCGGAGTCCATGAGGCCGACTGACACGCCGGCGTCGACGACTGTCCGGGTGCCGCCGAGATGCGCGGCCAGGGTCTGGCCCGCGGCCCGCAACCCGGCGTCGAGGACAGCGAGCTCGAGGGCCGCCTTGGCCATCGGGTGGCCGCAGATCCCGGCCAGACGGCCGGCCACCTCGGCCGGCGCGACCGTCCCGCCGACGACGAGGGGCACGAGCCGGGTGCGCAGGAGGCCCTCGGCCGCGTCGACGGACTCGGCCGAGTAGCCCGGGTCCCGCATGGCCACGCACTCGCCCCAGCCGTCGGGCCCCGGGCCGAGGACTCGCACCAACAGGGCGCTGCGGACCGTTTCGACCCCCCAGGCGGCCCGGAACGGCGCCACCAGGGGCAGCTCCACCCGCCGTAGCTCGACGGCGTCGACACGGACCTCCACCGGTCCATTGTGGCCGTGGGTGCCGGAGCCGGCCGATCGGCGCGAACCTGGAGGGCGGACACGGCTGCACGCGAGAGAGGCTGGCCACGATGACCGACGGGGACGCACCCGCACTCACGGCACCCGAGGAGACCGATCCGCAGGGGGCCGATCCGGACCGGCCGGATCAGGATCGGGCCGATCCGAAGGTGGCCCACGCCATCGCCCCGCCGCCGGCCCTGATCGAGTTCATGTCGACCGGTTGGGCGCCCCAGGCTGACCAGGTGGGCGGACCGTCGCCGGCCGCACCGTTCCACGCCCGGCGCCGGGCCGCCTTGTCGGCCCGCTTTCCCGGTCAGTGGCTGATCGTGCCGGCCGGCGGGTTGAAGGTGCGGGCCAATGACACCGACCACCGCTTCCGTCCCGGCACGGACTTCGCCTGGCTGACGGGCTGCCACGAGCCCGACTCGGTGCTGGTGTTGGCTCCGGCCGGGCCGGACCACCGGGCCGTGCTCTACACGGCCCCCCGGTCCGACCGTTCCAGCGCCGCGTTCTTCACGGACCGCCGGCGCGGCGAGCTGTGGGTTGGACCGCGCCCTGGGCTGGCCGACGTGACCCGGCTCCTCGGCCTGGAGGCATGCCCGGCCGACGAGCTGGCGGCCGTGCTCAAGGAGGCCGGGCAGGCCTCCTACCGGGTGGCCCGCGGTCTCGACCCGACGGTGGATGCCGCCCTCGCCCGGTCCAACCGGCCCGTCGGCGCCGCCGCCGGCGCAGGGCCGCCGGCGGCCGTGGGCGCGGGCGCCGAGGAGGCCGACCCCGACGCCGAGCTGCTGGAGGCGCTCTCGGAACTGCGCCTGGTCAAGGATGACCATGAGGTGGCTTCCCTGGAACGGGCGGTGGCCGCCACCATCCGGGGCTTCGAGGACGTGGTTCGGTCGCTGCCCGAGGCGGTGACCGCCTCGGAGCGGTGGGTCGAGGGGACCTTCGACCGCCGGGCCCGCACCGAGGGCAACGACGTCGGTTACGGCACGATCGCCGCCTGTGGAGCCCACGCCTGCACGTTGCACTGGGTGCGCAACGACGGACCGGTGCGGGCCGGTGACCTGCTGCTGCTCGACGCCGGGGTGGAGGCCGAGGACCTCTACACCGCCGACGTCACCCGGACGTTGCCGGTGTCCGGCCATTTCGATCAGGTCCAGCGGGAGGTCTACGACGTGGTCTGGCGGGCCCAGCAGGCCGGTATCGAGGCCTGCCGCCCCGGAGCGCCGTTCATGGCCCCCCACCAGGCTGCCATGCGGGTCATCGCCGAATGGCTGGTCGAGGTGGGCGTACTCGGCTGCACGCTCGAGGAGGCGCTCGATCCGGCCCAGCGGTTCCACACCCGCTACACGCTCCATGGCACCAGCCACATGCTGGGGATGGACGTCCACGATTGCGCCCAGGCCCGCAACGGCTACCGCGATCACGAGCTGGCGGCCGGCATGGTGCTGACCGTTGAGCCCGGCTGCTACTTCCAGCCCGATGATCTCACCGTGCCGGAACGGTACCGGGGCATCGGGGTGCGCATCGAAGACGACGTGGTGATCACCGCCGAGGGCCACCGGGTCCTGACCGCCGCCCTGCCCTCCCGCAGCGACGAGGTGGAAGCGTGGATGGCCGCAGTGGTGGCCACCCGTCCCCGGCCGCCCGCCTGAAATGGCCACCGGGCTCCGTTTCCGGGGCGACGACTCCGCCGCCTTCGCCGCCAACTGGCGGACCCTGCTGGCCGTCGATCTGTCCATGGCTGTCGCCGTGCTGGCGGCCGGGCTGATCGTGGTCGTCGGGTTCGGGCAACGGTGGGGTTGGCTGCTGATGGCCGCCGGTGCGGTCTACGTGTTCTTCGTGGGCGGGCGGGTGGCCCGCTGGCGGCGGCTCCGCCGGGACGCCGCCGGTGCAGCGGATCCCCCCTCGTAGCTCACCGCCGCTCCGTGGCCCCCGTCGGGTGTGGCGGCTGGCGGGCGCCTCAGGGCAGCTCCAGATCCCAGCGATCGAGGCAGTCGGCGCAGCGGTAGGCGACGATGTCACCCGAGCGGGGCGGATCGTCGGCCGGCCAGGTGGTGAGCAGGTGGCAGCGGCCTCCGCAGTCGATGCAGGTGATCTCCGACTCGGGCCAGTAGACGCCATCATCGCCGGGGCCGCCGTCCCCGCTGTCGCCGCGCCAGTCGCTCATCGGGCGGCCGGCTCGCCCGGCCCGGCCAGTTCAGCCAGTTCAGCCGGTTCAGCCGGTTCTGTAGGCTCGGCCGGTTCTACAGATTCAGCCAGTTCGGCCGGTTCGGCTGGTTCGGCAGGCAGGGTCACGAACAGGCCGGTGGCCTCGACGGCCGGGCGACCGTCGACCAGCAGGCGCCCGTGGACCCGCGTCGCCCGTCGGCCGGGCGCCCCGTCCCGCCACGCCTCGACCCGTAGGACGCGACCGTCGAGCGGGACGGGCAGCCGGTAGCGCAGTTCCAGGGTGGCCGTGACCGAGTGGCGTCGGTCGAGGACCCACGACAGGGCGGCCATGGTCTCGTCGAGAACGGTGGCGGCCAGGCCACCGTGGAGGTAGCCGGGGCGGCCGCGGTGCTCGGCCAGGGGGGTGAACCGGCTGACCACCCCCGGCGGCTCGGCCGACCAGACGAGCCCGAGACCCTGGGCCCAGCTGTGGTCGGCCATCGCCCTGGCACGCTAGTGGCGTGCGTGTCGTGTCCGGATCGCTCGGGGGCCGGCGCCTCGTCGTGCCCGACGGCCGCTCAACCCGGCCAACCTCGGAGATGGTGCGGGCCGCGGTGTTCAACAGCCTCGAGGCCAGGGGTCTGGTGGAGGGGGCCCGGATGGTCGACCTGTTCGCCGGGAGCGGGGCGCTCGGCATCGAAGCGGTGTCGCGGGGGGCTGCCCATGTCGTGCTGGTCGAACGGGACCGGCGGGCGGTGGCGGCCATCCGCGAGAACCTGACCGCGCTCGGCGTGGCCGGCGCGGCGACGCTGGCGGCCGTCGACGCCGCCGCCTGGGTGGCCCAGGGTCCCGAGGTGCACGGCCGGCTGGACGTGGCCCTCGTCGATCCGCCCTACCGTTTCGACGGGTGGCCCGGTCTGCTCGACGGTCTGGCCGCCTGGGGCGCCGTGACCGTGGTGGCCGAGTCGGACGGGCCGCTCGAGGCGCCCGGATGGGATGTCCTCGGCGTGAAGCGCTATGGCGGTACCGTGGTGAGCCAGCTTCGGCCCCGAGGAGCGCAGCATCTGTGAGGACCGCCCTCATCCCCGGCTCGTTCGACCCCTTCCACAACGGCCACCTGGAGGTGGTCGAGATCGCGTCGCGGCTGTTCGACAACGTGATCGTGGCGGCCATCCGCAATCCCCAGAAGACGGCCCAGGTCTTCGATCTCGACGAGCGTCGGGAAATGATCGCCGAGAGCGTCGCCCACCTCGACAACGTGACGATCGAGTTCTTCGCCAGCCTCGTCGTCGACGTGGCCCGTGATCTCGGGGCCGACGTGTTGGTCAAGGGGCTGCGGGTGTCGACCGACTTCGAGTACGAACTCCAGCAGGCCCAGATGAACAAGGCCATCTCCGGGGTCGAGACGGTGTTCGTCCCGTGCGCCTCGGACAGCTCGTTCATCGCCGCTTCGCTGATCCGCGAGATCGCCCGCTTCGGCGGCGCCGACCGCATCTCGTCGATGGTTCCCGCTCCGGTCTACCGGCGCCTGGTCGAGAAGTTCCCCAAACCAGAGTGAGCCGCAGCATGGCCGACACCCATCACGACACCGAGGCGGTGCTGCGCCGCCTCATCGAGATCGTCAACAACGCCCGGACGATGCCGATGTCCAACACCATCCGCCTGACCCGCGATGAAGTGCTGGAACTGCTCGAGGAGGCCCTCGAGCGCCTCCCTGAGGAGCTCAAGCAGGCCCGTTGGATGCTCAAGGAACGCCAGGAGTTCCTGGCCAAGACCAGCCGCGACGGTGAGGACATCCTGGAGGCGGCCCGGGTCCGGGCCGAGCGCATGGTTCAGCGCACGGAGATCGTGCGGGAGGCGGCCCACACCGCCCAGCGCCTGGTCGACGAGGCCCGGGAGGAGTCGAGCCGCCTGCGTCTCGAGGCCGAGGACTACTGCGACCAGAAGCTGGCCGCGTTCGAGATCGTGCTGGAGCGGACCCAGAAGACGGTGGCGGCCGGTCGGGAACGGCTGCGGGTGATCCCCATGCCCGCCGACCCCGGCGGTGCCGGCCTGGGGCTGGGTGAGGTGGCCGGGGCGGAACCGGGCATGAACGAGGCCGAGGCAGCGTTCTTCGATCAGGACCGCGGGTAGCACCGGTTCGCCCGGCCGACGACGGCCCTCGCGTCATGACCACCCATCCCTTCCTTGCCGACATCGTCGGTCTCCGCCACCACCCCGGCCGCCGGGAGCGGCTGGCGGCGCGGGCGGTCCTCGAGGGCTTGGCCGTGACCGACAGCCGGGTCCCGAGCGGCGGGGCCGTCGAGCTCGACGTCACCCTCGAGGCGGTCGACGGGGCCATCGTGGTCAGCGGCACCGTGACCGCCCCGTGGGAGGGCGAGTGCCGCCGGTGCCTCGGTCCGGTGGTGGGCGGGCTTGAGGTCACCCTGGAGGAGCTGTTCGTCGAGGAGCCCGAGGAGGGCGAGGCGTACCCGGTCGAGGGCGAGCGCATCGATCTCGAGCCGCTGGCCCGGGAAGCGGTGGTGCTGGCGCTCCCGCTGGCGCCGCTGTGCCGTCCGGACTGCGCCGGCCTCTGCGAGGTGTGCGGCGCCGACCGCAACGCCGGGCCGTGCGGTTGCGACCCGCCGCCCGGTGATCCCCGGTGGGCGGCGTTGGATGTGCTGCGGGAGAGCCCCTAGACTCGTCGGCTGGCCCCGCGCGCCCCGTCCGGCGCGTCAGCCCGCTGGTCCGTCCCTGACGGGCCGGTCCGCCCCCGACGAGAGAGCACGACCCGCCCATGGCCGTTCCCAAGAAGAAGACCTCCAAGGCCAAGGCCCGTAGCCGGCGGGCCTCGAACTGGACGCTCGTGGCGCCGGCCCGCAGCATCTGCCCGCAGTGCCGCCAGGCCAAACTCCCCCACGTGGTGTGCCCCAACTGCGGGTGGTATAGCGGCCGCCAGGCCGTCGACGTCGACTGACGCGGCCTCCGACGATCCCGCCGCCCGCCCCGCCGCGTCGCTCCGGTCCACCGTTGAGATCCGCAGCTGTGTGATGCCGTCCTCCGCTCCGGCCGCCCGGCCGACCAGCGCCTGATGCTCCCGGTCGCCGTCGACGCCATGGGCGGCGATCACGCCCCCGCCGAGATCGTGGCCGGGGCCGTGCAGGCTGCCGCCACCCTCGGGGTGGGGGTGATCCTGGTCGGCGATCCCGAGCAGTTGGGCGACACCGGCCCCGTCCCCGTCCACGCCTGTCGTGAGGTCATCGACATGCACGAGGACGGGGCCCGGGCGGTGCGGGTCAAGAAGGACTCGTCGCTCGTGCGGGCGGCCGAGCTGGTCCGTGACGGCCGGGCCTCGGCGATGGTCAGCGCCGGGAACACCGGCGCCGCCATGGCCGCCGCCCTGCTGCGCATGCACCGCCTCCCCGGGGTGGCCCGCCCGGCCATCGCCACGCCGCTGCCCGTCCCCGGGACCACCCCGACCGTGCTGCTCGACGCCGGCGCCAACCCTGACTGCACCGCGGCCTGGCTGGTCCAGTTCGCCCAGATGGGCGCCGTGCTGGCCGCCGAGCGCTTCGGCATCGACAAGCCCCGGGTGGCGCTGCTGTCCATCGGGGAGGAGGACAGCAAGGGCAACGCCCTGGTCAAGGAGACCCACGCGCTGCTCGCCGCGGGCGCCCTGGGCGCCGCCGGCACCTTCATCGGCAACGCCGAGGGCCGGGATCTGCTCTCCGACCGGGTGGACGTCGTCGTCACCGACGGCTTCACCGGCAACGTCGCCCTCAAGACCCTCGAGGGGGGCATGCGATTCCTGCTCGGCAAGATCCTGGAGGTGATGGTGGCCACCGAGGAGGCCAAGGAGGCGGCCAAGGTGCTGCTGCCGGCCCTCGGGCCGCTGGCCGAGACCCTCGACCCGGACAACACCGGCGGCGCCGTGCTCCTCGGGGTGGACGGGGTGTGCATCATCAGCCACGGGTCGTCCTCGGCCCGGGCCATCGTGAACGCCGTGCGGGTCGGGCGCGACGCCGTCGAGGCCGGGCTGGTGGCCAAGCTGCGGGCCGCCACCGCGGCCGCCCCGGCACCTACAGCCTGACCCCGGGGTGGGGACCACCGCGGCCGGCGGCCCTAGACTCCGGCGGTCGCCGAAGCGCTGGAGGTGCAGGGGTGCCCGCCGAGACCCACGTCGAACAGGGACCGATGGATCGTCAGGCGGTTTTCGAGCTCATCCGGGATCGGCTCGCCGACATCTTGGAGATCGAACCCGCCCAGATCACCGAGTCGGCGGCCTTCGCCGACGACCTTGACGCTGACTCGCTGGCCCTCATCGAGCTGGTCGAGGCGCTGGAGGAGGAGCTGGGGGAGCGCTCCGTCGGGTTCCGCATCGACGACGAGGACCTCGAGGACCTGAAGACGGTCCGTGACGCGGTCGACTACGTCCTGGCCAAGCTCGGCGGCGCTTGACCGATCGCACCGCCCTGCTCGGTCGGCTCGCCGATCGCATCGGCCACCGATTCGTGGAGCCGGCGCTGCTCGACCAGGCCATGGCCCACCGTTCGTGGTGCGCGGAGGTCGCGGGAACCGACTCCAACGAGCGCCTCGAGTTCCTCGGCGACGCCGTGCTGGGGCTGGTCGTCACCGACCACCTCTTCCGGACCTACCCCGACCTGCCCGAGGGTGAGCTGGCCAAGGTCCGCGCCTCGGTCGTCAACTCCGAGGTGCTGGCCGAGGTGGCGCTGTCACTCGGCCTCGGGGCCGCCCTGCGGCTCGGCAAGGGCGAGGACGCCTCGGGCGGGCGGGACAAGCCGTCGATCCTGGCCGACGCCATGGAGGCGGTGCTCGGCGCCGTCTACCTGGACGGGCGCTGGGAGGCCGCCGCCCCCCTGGTGATGGCGCTGCTCGGGGAGCGGATGGCCGAGGCCGCCATCGGCCCCGGCGGCCACGACTACAAGACCCGCCTGCAGGAGCTGGCCGCCCGACGTTTCGACCAGCTGCCCCGCTACGACGTCCGCGACGAGGGTCCCGACCACGCCAAACGCTTCTTCGCCACCGTCACCCTGGGCGGCGCGGCCCGCGGTCGGGGCGAGGGACGCTCGAAGAAGCAGGCCGAGCAGGGCGCCGCCCGGGAGGCCTGGTATGCCCTGGCCGTGCTGGTCGAGGACGCCGCCCCGTCGTCGTAGGCCGTGCCCGAGCTTCCCGAGGTCGAGACCGTCCGACGCGGTCTGCAGCGGTGGGTCGCCGGGGCGGTGGTGGAGCGGGTCGAGATCACCGGTCGGCGCTCCGTCCGGCGCCACGCCTCGACCGACGAGCTGCGGGTGGCCCTGACCGGGCGTTCGCTGGCCGGGTTCGGGCGGCGGGGCAAGTACCTGGTGGCCACCCTCGGCG
>Ga0075017_100001961_pt1 | contig 12768 bp, 11 predicted proteins | sample AleBraG_ABR_2012_FD_71475 | JGI IMG/M metagenome (GOLD analysis project Ga0075017, IMG submission 71475) | Freshwater sediment microbial communities in response to fracking from Pennsylvania, USA - Alex Branch Run_MetaG_ABR_2012 | ecosystem: Environmental > Aquatic > Freshwater > Creek >...
CTATGCGGGTGTCGCGCTCTATACCCGCGTACAGCCCGATCGGCTGATCCGCGGCTTCGGCGCCCCGGAGTTCGACCACGAGGGACGTTACCTCGAGGCACGGTTCGGGCGCCTGTCGGTCGTGTCGCTGTACCTGCCCTCGGGGTCCTCCGGCCCGGAGCGCCAGGCGTCGAAGGACCGGTTTCTGCAGGTCTTTCTGCCGCACCTGCGCGCCCTCAGGCGCCGCCGCCGCCCCTGCATCCTCTGCGGGGACTGGAACATCGCGCACCGCGCGATCGATCTGAAGAACTGGAAGGCGAACCAGAAGAACTCCGGCTTCCTGCCGCACGAACGCGCCTGGCTCGATGAGCTGTTCGAGGACGTCGGCTTCGTCGACGCGTTCCGGCGCGTCAACGCGGAACCCGGGCAGTACACCTGGTGGTCCAACCGCGGCCAGGCCTGGGCCAAGAACGTGGGTTGGCGCATCGACTACCAGATCACCAGCCCGGCGCTCGCGGGCGCGGCGCGCGCGGCACAGATCTACCGCGCGCAGCGCTTTTCCGACCATGCCCCGCTGATCATGGATTACGCGTTGTGAACGGGCCGGAGGCCGCCGCGCCGCGCGCCTGGCGCGGGTCGCTGCGCGTGTACCTGCAGCCGCGGATTCTGTCGATGCTGCTGCTGGGTTTTTCGGCGGGCCTGCCCTTCTACCTGGTGTTCCAATCGCTCTCGGCATGGCTCCGGCAGGCGCACATCCAGCGCTCGACCATCGGCATGTTCGCCTGGGTGGGGCTCGCCTATTCGCTGAAATTCCTGTGGGCCCCGATCGTCGATCGCGTGCCGATCCCGCTGCTGTCCCGCCTGCTGGGCCGGCGCCGCAGCTGGATGCTGTGCGCGCAGACCGGCATCGGCCTCGGGCTCGCCAACCTGGCGCTCTGCGATCCGGCCGCGGGCGTGACGCGCATGGCCTTGTGGGCGCTGTTCGTGGCCTTCTGTGCCGCCACCCAGGACATCGCCATCGACGCCTGGCGCATCGAATCGGCCGTGGTGGAGCAGCAGGGCGCGATGGCCGCGGCCTACCAGATCGGTTACCGCGCGGCGCTGATCTGCGCCAGCGCCGGTGCCTTCGTGATCGCCGGGCATTTTGGCTGGCGCGCGAGCTACACCGTCATGGCTGCGCTGGTATCGATCGGCGTCGTCACGACGCTGCTGGCCGCGGAGCCGGCGGTGGCCGCGCGCGACGCGGCGCTGCTGCGTGAACAGCGCGTCCTGGACTGGCTGGCGCGCCGCGCGCACTGGCCGCCCGCGCTGCAGCAGGCCGGCGCGTGGTTCGTAGGTGCGGTGGTGTGCCCGCTGCTGGATTTCTTCGGCCGCTTCGGGCTGACGCTGGCGGCCGCGCTGCTGCTGTTCATGGGCAGCTACCGCCTGACTGAATTCACGATGGGGTCGATGGCCAACACGTTCTACATCGACCGCGGGTATACGCTGACGCAGATCGCCGCGGTCGTGAAGCTCTACGGACTGGCGATGTCGCTGCTCGGCGTGGTCGTGGCCGGGTACGTGATCGCGCGGCTCGGGCTGCTGCGCTCGCTGCTCATCGGCAGCGTGATGATCATGCTGTCGAACGTCGGTTTCTCGCTGCTGGCGAGCGCTGCGGCGCCCAGCCTGCTGGACCTCGGGCTGGTCAATGCATTCGACAATCTTGCCCAGGCTATGCACGGCACGGCGCTGATCGCCTTCCTGTCGAGTCTGACCAGCGCCCGCTATACGGCCACGCAATACGCGCTGTTCTCGTCGCTGTATGCGCTGCCCGGCAAGATCCTCGAGGGCCGCAGCGGCTTCGTCGTCGACGCGACCGGCTATCCGCTGTTCTTCCTGTATACGGCCGCCCTGAGCATACCGGCGCTGCTGCTGCTCTGGTACCTGGTGCGGCGCGGACAGTTCGCGCCGCGGCCGGCCGCGCCCTGAGCGCCGTGGAGCTCGATCTGGCGCGCGTGCTGTGCCGGTTCGACGAACTCGAGCCGGAAGGCTGCCGCGAGTTCCGCCTCGGCGGCGGCGAGTGGCCGCTCAAGGGTTTCCTGGTGCGCCTGCGCGGCGAAGTGCGCGCCTACCTCAACCGCTGCGCGCACCAGAGCCTGCCCCTGAACCTCTTGCCCGGCCGGTTCCTGACCGCGGACGGCAGCCTGATCCTGTGCACCGCGCACGGCGCACTGTTCGAGAAGTCGACCGGCTACTGCGTGGCGGGACCGTGCGCGGGCCGCTCGTTGACGGCCGTGGCGGTGCAGGTCGTCGACGGTTACGTGGTACTCGATGACAGCGTCGACGCCGAGGCGCTGGCCGCGCGCTACGCGTAGCGGCCGGCTATTCGAACAGGTCCAGGTCGTCGAGGCGGTCGGCGCGCAGCCGCAGATCGTCGCCGATCGGGTCCGCTGCGGCGCGGCCGTCCTCCGGTTCGACATCGACCGAGCCGCTCCAGTCTTCCGGGGCTTCCGCCTCTTCGATACCGCCGCTGGCCCGCTGCGCACGCCAGTCCTCGATGTCGAATTCCTCGACCGTGCCATCGAAGTACTGGGCTTCGAGCGTTCCATCCATTTCGTCGAGCGCAACCACTTCGAGCAGTTCGCCACTGCTGAGCCGGTACCACTCGCCAATGCCAGGAAGCCGAGCGCTCATGAGGTTGCCTCCGGCACGATGTTGCGCCCGTCATGGCCCGCGGTTCAAGCGCCATCGCCGGATTCTGCTCCCTGATGCGGCGCGTCAGGCCGCGCCATCGCGGCCGGCCGGCGCATCGCACCCGGCGGGCGCGTCGCACCCAGTCAACGGCGCCGGTAGGCGAGATCGGTGACGGCGTGCCCGAGCCTGAGGCCACGGCGCTCAAAACGCGTCGGCTCACGACCGGCGGGCTCGGCCGACCCGGCGGCGGGCGCGATGAGCGCGAGCAGCGGGCAGGCGTCGAGCACCTCGCGCATGTGCTCGGCGTAGGGTTTCCAGTCGGTGGCCAGCAGCAGCCGGCCGCCGGGCCGAAGCCGGCTGGCGGCCAGCGCCGCGAAGGCCGGCTGGATCAGGCGCCGCTTGTGATGGCGCGCCTTGGGCCAGGGGTCGGGAAACAGGATCTGCACTTCATCGAGCGCGCCTGGCGCGATGCGGTGCTCCAGGACTTCGACGGCATCGTGGTCGAAGACGCGCAGGTTCCGGAGGTTCGCGGCGGCGGCGGCCCGCAGCAGGTGTCCGATTCCCGGGCGATGCACCTCGACGCCGAGGAAATTGCGTTCCGGCTCCGCGGCGGCGCGCGCGGCCAGGTGCTCGCCATTGCCAAAGCCGATTTCCATCGTACAGGGGCCGTCCCGCCCGAACAGTCCGGCGAGGTCCAGGGGCGTTGTGCCCTGCACGATGCCGAAGCGCGGCCCATGCTCGGCCAGGGCCCGCTGCTGCGCCGTCGTGACCCGACCGGCGCGTAGGACAAAGGAGCGTATCGAGCGGCGGGTGTCGGCCGGCGGCGCCGGCGGGCGTTCAGCCATGCAGCAGGCTGCGGATCGCTCCGATCAGGGCGCCCACGAGCAGCACCGCGGTCGGCAGGAAGCTCAATCCGAAGCCGCGCCCGCGCTTCTTCGGGTCGCTGACGTACCCGGACAGGTAGACGACGCGTCCGACCAGATACACGGCGCCGATGAGCGCGGCCCACAGGGGTGACCAGTACTTCGCCGCCAGCCACAATCCGACCAGGAACGGGAACAGCATCTCGACCGTGTTCATCTGGACGCGGTAGTAGCGCTCGAAGATCGGGTTGCCGCTGACGGCCGGAGCGGCAACGCCGTACCGGGCGCGCGCGCGGCCCACCAGCATCGCGAATACGATCAGCTGCAGGACGGCCAGCAATGCGACGATATCGACCCAGGTCATCATGATGGTGCTCATCCCCCCGTTAATGATCCGTGCATCTTAGATCAAAGCGACCCCGGAGGGTACGCGGCAAGGGGGTCAGCGGCCGGATCGCAGCCAGTCGGGTTCGGGCAGTTCCGCGAAGGCGTGGCGCAGCGCCTCGCCCCAGGTCCTGCGGATGCTGGAAAAGTAGGCGTGATCGTCACCGATGGTGACGTGGCGGGCCACCTGGTACTGATCGCGCCGGACCAGCACGAGGTCGAGCGGCAGGCCGACGGACAGGTTGGAGCGGATCGTCGAATCCATCGAAATCAGCGCGCACTTGGCCGCCTGATTGAGGCTGCTGCTGCGGCGGATCACGCGGTCGATGATGGGCTTGCCGTACTTGGATTCGCCGATCTGGAAGTAGGTGTTGTCCGGCGTGGCCTCGATGAAGTTGCCGGCCGCATAGATCGAAAACAGCCGCGGTGATTCGCCGCGGATCTGGCCCCCGAGGAGGAAGCCGGCGTTGAAGTCGACGGCGAAGGCACGCAGCGCCTCGGCATCATGGCGATGAACCTCGCGCAGCGCGTCGCCCACGCAGCGGGCCGCTTCGAACAGCGTGTGGGCATTCATGATCGTGGGCGCGTCGCCGCCGCCGGCAATGCGCTCGCGCAGGATGCTGATGACCGACTGGGAGACGGCCAGATTGCCGGACGCCTGCAGGACCAGCACCCGGTCGCCCGGACGTTCGAACACGATGGTCTTGCGGAAGGTGCCGATCTGGTCGACGCCGGCATTGGTGCGCGAGTCCGAAAGAAACACCAGCCCCGTGTCGAGCAGCATGCCAACGCAGTAAGTCATGGTTCCCGCTTCTTGAGCCGGTGTGATCAGCGCGCCGGCTCACTGCTGGCCGGCATCCCCCGCAACGAGCACGTTCACCTGCAGTGTCTCATTTCCGCCGCCGCGGCGCACGCCGCGCACCGGTGCGGCGTCCTGGTAATCGCGGCCCACGGCCAGGCGGCAATGCTGGCCGCCGGCAAGGCGGCCGTGGGTCACGTCGATGCCCAGCCAGCAGGCCTCGTGTTCCTGCCAGACATCGACCCAGGCGTGACTGGCGACCGCGGGCGCGCCGTCATCGAGCAGGTAGCCGCTGACGTAGCGGGCCGGCAGGCCGGCCGCACGGCAACAGGCCAGGAACACGTGGGTCTGGTCCTGGCAGACGCCCTTGCCGCGCTTCAGCGCCGTCACGGCCGTGTCCGCCACGGTGGTGGCCCCGGGGACGTAGGCCACCGCGGCGCACACGGCGCGCGCCAGATCGGACAGCTGTACTCGATCGAGCCGCGATGCGGGCAGGTGGCGCCCGGCCAGCGCGACGATGCCCGCGTCCGGCATGGTGAGCGGCGTGGTGGCCAGGTAGGCCAGCGGCGAGATCGTGCCCCGTTCCGCGGTCACCGGTCCGTCGTGCAGCACGTCGACCGTGCCGCTGACGACGATGCGGATCTCGCGGTGCGGTTCCTCGACGGTGAGCAGGTGGCTGATGTTGCCGTGCGCATCCGTCTGCTCGGTGCGGCGGCCCGGTGCGCTCATGCGCCAGGACAGCGTGCGCTGGCCGCGCTCGCGCCGCGGCGTGAGCCGCAGGCTCTGCACACTCTGCTTCACCGTCTCCTCGTAGCGGTAGACCGTCTCATGGCGGATATGCAGGATCATGGCCAGGCCCCTTTCACAAGCCGCCTAACTGGCCACCAGGAAGTCGGCGCCGATGCGGCTGGCCAGCCCGTTGAGCCGCTCCTGCACCTGGTCGAGGAACTGCGGCACGCCTGCGGCGCACAGCTCCTCGAGCCGGCCGTACTGGAAGCGGGCATGCAGTTCACCGGCATAGCGCTCGGTCTCGGCGGACCGGCTGTTGTGCACCTTGCCCAGGTTGCGCAGCAGGTCGAACAATGAGCGGTGCACGGAGCGGGGAATGTCCGGATTCAGCAGCAGCAGTTCCGTCACGCGCCACGGCGTCACCGATTCGCGGTACACCTTGCGGTACACCTCGAAGGCCGACAGCGCGCGCAGCAGTACCGCCCATTCCGAGGCCTCGGACACGAGCCGCTCGCCGGCGCCGCCCGGGTCGCGCCAGCGCGCCTCCAGCAGCCGCGTGGTGGCATCGGCGCGCTCGATGTAGGTGCCGATCGAGGCGAAGTGAAAAGCCTCGTCGCGCAGCATCGTGCCGACGGTCACGCCGCGCGTCAGGTGCGAGCGGTACTTGACCCATTCGATGAAGTTGGCGACGTCGATGTACGCGGTGTTGCCGCCGAATCCCCGGGAATCGAGGTAGGTGGCGTTGAGCGTTTCCCACAGCTCGGAGGTGACGGTGCCGCGCACCGCGCGGGCATTCTCGCGGGCCGCGCTCAGGCAGGAGAGGATGCTGCCGGGATGATTGCGGTCGAAGGCGAGAAAATGCAGCGCCTCGCGTGCCCCGCCCTCGGGGTGCAGCTTGTGGAATTCCTCCATCATGCCGAGCGAAGTCAGCGTGGCATTCCAGCCCTGCATCAGCGCTTCGGGCGCCCGCGGCAGCAGCGACAGCCGGTAGTGCGCGTCGAGCATGCGGGCCAGGTTCTCGGCGCGCTCGACGTAGCGGCTCATCCAGTACAGATGATCTGCGGTTCGGCTCAGCATCGCGCCCGACCGCGCTTCACGATCCGAGTACCCATGTGTCCTTGGTGCCCCCGCCCTGCGAAGAGTTCACGACCAGCGAACCCTCGCGCAGCGCGACGCGCGTCAGTCCGCCCGGCACGATGGTGATCTCGCGGCCCGACAGCACGAAGGGGCGCAGGTCGATATGCCGCGGCGCCAGGCCGCGTTCCGTGAAGGTCGGCGACGTCGACAGCGCCAGCGTCGGCTGGGCAATGTAGCGCTCGGGGTGTGCCACGATCTTCAGCCGGAAGTCCTCGATCTGCGCCTGCGTGGCGGCCGGCCCGATCAGCATGCCGTAGCCGCCGGCGCCGTGGACTTCCTTGACCACGAGGTCGGGCAGGTGCGCCAGCACGTGCGCGAGATCCTCGGGGCGGCGCAGGATCCAGGTCGGCACGTTGGCGATCACCGGTTCCTCGCCGAGGTAGAAGCGGATCATCTCCGGAACGTAGGGGTAAACCGACTTGTCGTCGGCGATGCCCGTACCGATGGCGTTGGCGATGGTGACGTGGCCGGCGCGATACACGGTCAGCAGGCCCGGCACGCCCAGCACGGAGTCGGACCGGAACGCGAGCGGATCGAGGAAGTCATCGTCGATGCGGCGGTAGATCACGTCGACGCGCTGCGGGCCGCGGGTGGTGCGCGCAAACAGGAAATCGTCGCGCACGAACAGGTCCTGGCCCTCGACCAGCTCGATGCCCATCTGCTGGGCCAGGAAGGCGTGCTCGAAATAGGCGCTATTGTACGCCCCCGGTGTCAGCAGCATCACCTTGGGATCCGTGACGCCCTGCGGCGCGACGCTCTTGAGGTTCTCGAGCAGCACGTCCGGGTAATGCTCCACGCTGGCGATCGAATTCTGCGTGAACAGGTCGGGAAACAGCCGCATCATCATCTTGCGGTCTTCCAGCATGTACGACACGCCGGAGGGCACGCGCAGGTTGTCCTCCAGCACGTAGAACGCCCCGTCGTCCGCCCGCACCACATCGATGCCCGCGATGTGGGCGTAGATGCCGCCGGGGACGTCGATGCCCTGCATCTCCGGCCGGTACTGCGCGTTGCAGAGCAGGTAGTCGGCCGGCACCCGTCCGGCGCGCAGGATGTCCTGGTCGTGGTAGATGTCGGCGATGAAGGCGTTGAGGGCACGGACGCGCTGCTTCAGGCCCGTTTCCAGCCGCCGCCACTCGTCCTGGGGCAGCACGCGCGGCACGATGTCGAAGGGAATCAGCCGCTCCGTGCCGGCCTCTTCGCCATAGACGGCGAAGGTGATGCCGACGCGGTGGAACAGCGCGTCGGCCTCCGCCCGCTTGGCCGCCAGGAGCTCCGCGGGCTGCTGCTGCAGCCAGTCCATGTAGCGCCGGCAGTGCGGCCGCGGTGCCCCCTGGGCGTCGAGCATCTCGTCGTAAGGCTTGCCGCTCATGACCAACACAGTACCTTTTTTTCCCCCCGGGCGAGTACGTTGCCCGTTGTTGGGGCGCACCGCGCCGAATTGGTGCGCTTCGGCGGCCTCACACGATCCTATTGCATCAATCCGGACTGAACCTGCCCCGGCGTCAGCAGCCGGATAGGGACCGGCGCCGCGCGCCAGATGTCACGGCGGTATTCCGCGATGGTCCGGTCCGAGGAGAAATGGCCGCTGTACGCGCTGTTGAGGATCGACCGGCGGGCCCAGGCCGCCCGGTCCGCGTAGGCCAGGGCGACCTCCTGCTGGCAGGAGGCGTAGGCGCGGAAGTCGGCCAGCACCATGAACGGGTCGCTGCTCGTCAGGTTGTCCACCAGCGGACGGAACAGCTCGGTGTCGCCGCCGGAGAAATGGCCGCTGGCGATGAGTTCGAGCACCGCGCGCAGTTCCGCGTCGCCTTCCACGCAGTCGCGCGGGCGGTAGCCGCCGGCGTGCAGCGCCCTGACCTGCGCGGCGGTCAGCCCGAACAGGAAGAAATTGTCCGGGCCCACCGCGTCGCGGATTTCGATGTTGGCGCCATCGAGCGTGCCGATCGTCAGGGCGCCGTTCATCTGGAATTTCATGTTGCCGGTGCCGGAGGCTTCCTTGCCGGCGGTGGAGATCTGCTCGGAAAGATCGGCGGCCGGATAGATCCGCTGTCCGTTGGTGACGTTGAAGTTCGGGATGTACACCACGCGCATGGACTGCGAGGCGCGCGGATCGGCGTTCACGACCGCTGCGACGCCGTTGATCAGGCGGATGATCAGCTTCGCCATGAAATAACCCGGCGCGGCCTTGCCCCCGAAGATCCAGGTGCGCGGCTGCAAGGTGGCGCGCGGGTGCTCGCGCAGCCGCAGGTAGCAGGCGACGACCTCGAGGATATTCAGGTGCTGGCGCTTGTATTCGTGAATGCGCTTGACCTGGATGTCGAACAGGCTGGCCGGGTCGATGGCCGCCTTGAGCCCGGCGCCGCGTCCGGCACCGATCCACTGCGCCAGCGCCGTCTTGTTGGCCGCCTTGACGCGCTGCCAGTCCTCCCGGAAGCCGGCGTCGTCGGCGAGCGGCGCGAGACGCTGGAACTGGCTGAGGTCGCGCATCCACTCCTCGCCGATGGCCCTGCTGACCAGGCGCGTGAGCGGCGGATTGGCCAGCACCAGCCAGCGGCGCGGCGTCACGCCGTTGGTCTTGTTGCTGAGCTTGTCGGGCCAGAGCTCGCAGAAATCGGCCAGCAGTTCGGTGCGCAGCAGTTCGGTGTGCAGGCCGGCGACGCCGTTGACCGCGTGACTGCCGACGATGGCCAGGTGGGCCATGCGCACCCGGCGCTCGCCGCTCTCGTCGATCAGCGACATGCGCGCCGCGCGCGCCTCGTCGTTGGGAAACACGGCGCGCAGCCGCTCGAGGAAGCGGGCGTTGATCTCGTAGATGATCTCCAGGTGCCGCGGCAGGATGCGCGCGAACACGGGCAGCGGCCAGCATTCGAGCGCCTCGGGCAGCAGCGTGTGGTTGGTGTAGCTGAAGGTGCGCGTGGTGATCTGCCAGGCCTCGTCCCATTCCATCTGCTGCTCGTCGACCAGCAGCCGCATGAGTTCGGCCACGCCGATCGAGGGGTGCGTGTCATTGAGCTGCACCGCGAACTTCTCGTGCAGGCGCGTCGGCGGGATCTTCTGGACCCGCAGGATCCGCAGCATGTCCTGGAGCGAGCAGGATACGAAGAAGTACTGCTGCTCGAGCCGCAGTTCCTTGCCCGCGAGCTGCTCGTCGTTCGGATACAGCACCTTGCTGAGGTTCTCCGAGCTCACCTTCTGGTTGACCGCGCCGTAGTAGTCACCGCGGTTGAACACGGCGAAGTCGAAGGACTCGGGCGCCTCGGCCCGCCACAGGCGCAGCGTATTGGCCGTGGTGCAGCGGAAGCCGAGAATGGGCGTGTCATAGGGGACGCCCATGACGGTCCGGCCCGGGATCCAGCGCACGCGCGGGGTGCCCAGGGCGTCCAGCCGGCGCTCGGTATATCCGCCCAGGCGGACTTCGACGGCCCATTCCGGCCGCGCCAGTTCCCAGGGGTTGCCGAAGCTCAGCCACTTGTCGGTGGACTCCTGCTGCGCGCCGTCGACGATGTGCTGGTGGAAGATGCCGAACTCGTAGCGGATCCCGTAGCCCATCGTCGGGATCTGCAGCGTCGCCAGGGAGTCCAGGAAGCACGCCGCCAGGCGGCCCAGACCGCCGTTGCCCAGCCCGGGCTCTGCCTCTTCGGCGAGCAGCGCATCCAGATCGAGGCCCAGTTCGCCCACGGCGGCCGCGATGTCCTCGTAGATCCCTAAGTTGATCAGATTGTTACCGAGGTGCGGGCCCATCAGGAATTCCGCCGACAGGTAACAGACCGTGCGTGAACCCTGCCGGGTGTACGCGGCGGCGGTGCTGATCCAGCGCTGCATGATGCGGTCACGCACCGTGTAGGCGAGCGCCATGTAGTAGTCGTGCGGCGTGGCCAGGGCCGGGAACTTGCCCTGCAGGTAGAGCAGGTTGTCCAGGAAGGCCTGCTTCAGTGCCTGGCGCGACAGGTCGGTGCGGTAGTCCTGGGCCTCGATGGCCGGATTCCCCGGCGAAACGGCAGCGTCCATATGGTCCCCTGAGTTGTCCTCGGGAGAAATGCAAGATCCGTGCACAATTCCGCCGGTCCGTGACTCTGCCCGCAGATTTGGCGCTGCAATATGACCGTGGGCGGAAAAGGCGAAGCAGGTCCTGCCCGCCATTCGCCGATTGGCGACAGAATCCGCCCCAGCGTGACGATAAGCCCTGGAAAATCAATGTTGAACATAAGTCTGAGCCCGCAGCTGGCCCTGGTCCTGATCGCCCTGAGCGTGGCGGCGGCGGGCGCGGCGGCGCTGCTGGCATGGCTCGAGCGGCGGCGCAACCACCAGTTGCGCACGCGGGTCCTCGAGGTGGCGCGGCATCTGGCCCGGCGCAACTTCGGGCATACCATGGAGAGCCGGTCCCTGGGCGCGCTCGGTGAGATCGCCCAGGCCTTCGACCGCGCCGGCGCCAGCCTGCGACGCCATGAACAGCAGACGGCAGCCTTGCTGGAGCTGGATCGCACGCTGCTCAGAGGCGGCAGCCTGGACGCCGCCGTGCCCGAGCTGCTGCCCGCCATCGCGCAGGCGCTGCACAGCCGCTGCGTCTCGCTGGTGCTGCTCGATGCGCAGTGCGCGGACCGTGCGCGCAGCTACGATTACCTGGCGGAGCAGGGCGGGGCGAATCGCGGCGCTGCGCCGACTTCCCGCAGCGTGGTGATTGATGCCGACCAGTTGCGCGGCGCCCCGGGCGGGGGCCGGGAAGTGGACGTCAGCGCCGTGGGCGTCGATTCCGAGGAATTCCTGGCGCCGCTGACCCATTCGGGTGCACGTGCCTTCCGGCTGTGCGTGCTGGAAAACGGCGCGCGCATCGCCGGGTTCCTGTGCATCGGCTTCCGCGTCGATGCCCACGACAATGATCAGGCGGAGGTCGGTGCCGTGGAAATCGCCGAGCGCCTGTCCATGGCCCTGACCGCGCGGGACCTGAACAGGGCCCCGGCGGCGCCGTTACCACTGGGCGCAGCGCCGCGGGCACCGACGGAAACAAGCCTGCACCGTGCCCTCAAGCGCGGGGAATTCACGCTGGTCTACCAGCCGATCGTCGACGCGCATTCGCACCACGTCGGCGGCGTCGAAGCGCTGCTACGCTGGCCGCGGGGTATGGAAGGCCCGAGCCGCGCCGCTGCGGAATTCATTCCAGTCGCGGAACAGAGCGGCCTGATCGTGGACCTGGGTGACTGGGTGCTGCGCACCGCCTGCCTGCAGTTTGACCTGTGGCGCCGCGAAGGCGTGGATCTCGACTACGTGTCCGTGAACGTTTCGGCCCGCCAGCTGCGCTATGCGAGCCTGCTGCCCACCGTGCTGGCCTGCCTGCAACGCAGCGCCATGCGCCCGGGCCAGCTGCAGATCGAAGTCAACGAGCAGCTGCTGCGGGATGGCGCCGAATCGCTGGCCGTGCTGCGTGAACTGGCGCGGCGCGGCGTACGCCTGGCACTGGATGATTTTGGCGCCGGCCAGTCATCGCTGGGCGCGCTGCAGGAACTGCCCATCCATGCGCTCAAGATCGATCGCAGCTGCGTGGCCGGCATGGCAGAGAGCGCGACGCAACGCGCGATCGTGGCCGCGGCCATCGGCATGGGCGCCGCCTCGCGCCGCCGGGTCATCGCCGAGGGCGTGGAAACCGAAGCGCAGCGCGAATTCCTCGAGGCGGCCGGCTGCGACGCGATGCAGGGCTTTCTGTTCGGGCGGCCCATGACGGCGGCGGATCTGCCCGCGTTCCTCGAAGCCGGCCGGCCCGCGGCGGCGCTGGTGGCCTAGCCCGGACTGCTCATTCCCCGCGCTGATGGTACGGTCTGCGCCGCAGCGAAGAAGTCGCCCATGAGCGCCGTGGCATCCGGCCCGGCCGGATCATTGAAGGGGTACCCCGGGTCGCCTCCGCTCCAGGCATGGGCCAGTCCGGCGATCGTGATCTTTCGAACCACGAGCGCGTCCGCCAGCGTGTAGTCGACCTGCACGCATTGGCGTTCCCCCTCGAGCCAGCTGCGTTCGCTCACCGCCATGCGCGGCGCCGGGGCGGCCCCGGACGCTGCCGCGGCTGCGGCCAGATCGCAGCACTGCCGGCTGATCTGGTCCGCGTTCGCCGGATTCACGACGCGATCGCTGAGCCCCTGGATGACGAGGGTGGGGACCGGGTGGAGCGGCCGTCCCGCACGCAGCGGCTCGGCGCTCAGCGCGGGCGACCCG
>Ga0075017_100001962_pt1 | contig 12765 bp, 11 predicted proteins | sample AleBraG_ABR_2012_FD_71475 | JGI IMG/M metagenome (GOLD analysis project Ga0075017, IMG submission 71475) | Freshwater sediment microbial communities in response to fracking from Pennsylvania, USA - Alex Branch Run_MetaG_ABR_2012 | ecosystem: Environmental > Aquatic > Freshwater > Creek >...
GCGGTCCGGCCGATATCGGCCGGACCGCCACGGTGAGCCGGTGGTGACCCCGCCGGGCGCCTACGCCGGTCGGTTCGGTCCGCCCCTCACGGCCCCACCGTCGGCTCGGAGCCGCTGAAGAGGCGCAGGAGCCATGGTCCGGCGTCCACCCGCTCGAGCACGCCACTGACGCGGTAGGGAAGATCGGTCTCCACGGCTCCGGAACGCTCGACGAGGGTGGCCGGCGAGATGAACCAGATGAGGTCACCGACGGACCCCGTGACGAGCGGATCCCAGTCCTTCCACGTGTAGGTCTGCGATCGGGCGAGCAACAGGGCGAGGTGCCGGCGGACGGCGTCGACTCCCTCGGCCCACTCCCAGGCCTCCGACCCGACGAGGACACCGTCCTCGTGGAAGAGCGCCACCGCGCCATCCAGGTCCCGCCGCTCCACGCACCGGGCGATCCGATGCAGCACGTCATCAACGACTTCGCCGGGTGTCATCGCTTCGAAGGTAGCCCGCTCCGTCACGTCGGTGCGCGCATCCGGGTGCCCTGGGCTCCCTGGTGGGCGGCACTGCGGGCCGGCGACCGGGCTCAGGACGCGGGGGTGCCGGATCGACGCCCGGTGGGCTCCTGGACGGGTGCCTACCGGGCTCAGGACGCGGGGGTGCCGGCAGCCGCCGGCTGTCCCGACTCGGCTCCGGCTGGCTCAGCCCGCATCCCGGGCAGCAGCAGGAAGCCGAACGTCACCACCGCACCCGCGGTGCCGGCGACCACCAGCGTCGTCCCGGCCCCGAGGGCCCGCGACACCGGAACGGTGATGGCGTAACTCAAGGGGAGCAACGCGGTGGAGACGAACCAGTCGATGCTCGACACCCGACCCAGCATCGAGTTGACCACGCGACGCTGCTTGAGGGTCACCCAGACGACCGCGCCCATCACCTCCGCACCGTTCAGCACCAGCGAGACGAGGACCAGTTCCCACACCCGCGTGGCCAGTCCGTACCCGGCGACCACCAGCGTGGCGATCGTCCAGCACACGTAGATCCAGGTCATTCCCCGCGTCCCCGCCCGCAGCGTGCCCATCGCCATCGCCCCGATGAGCGCACCCACCCCGCCGGCGGCCAGCACGATGCCGTACGCCGACGCGCCCTCGTGCATCTCGTTGCGGACGATGTAGGGAAGAAGCACCTGGGTCGGCCCGATGAAGAGGAGGTAGGTGAAGGTGGCCGACAGGAACGTGCCCCACAGCCAGACCCGCCGGCGCACGTACCGCAACCCTTCCACCACCTCCTGGCGGAGGCGGCCCCGGGCCCCGGGTGCACCCGGTTTCGGGATCGGGGCCATCCTGGCGATGCAGTACGCCGAGTACACGAACGAGGCCGCGTCGATCCCGAGCGCACCGGCCGTGTGCACGGTGGCCACCACCACACCGCCCAGGGCTGGCCCGGCCAATTGCAGCGTGGCCGGTCGGACGAACTGCTCCAGCGCATTGGCCCGATCGAGGTCGTCGCCCGGGACGAGCTCCGGAATGAGTGCGTCGAACGCCGGTGAGGCGAACGCGGCAGCCGAGCCCAGGACGGCGCCGGCGAGGTACAGCTGCCACATCTGGACGGTGCCGGTCGCCGTCACCACGGCCAGCACCCCGACCGTGGTCGCTCGCACCACGTCGGACCAGAACAGCACCAGCTGGCGCCGCAGCCGATCGCACAGGGCACCGGCCACCGGCAGCAGTGCCACCTGGGGCGCCGACAGGGCCACCCCCACATAGGCCAACGACGACGGTCGATCGTCCAGGGCGTAGACCTGCCAGGCGATGGCGACCAGGAAGATCCCGTCCCCGAGTAGCGAGACCGACATCCCCGACCACAGCAGGCGGAAATCGCGTTGGCGCAGCGGAGCCGCGAGTGACACAGGGGGCCTCCGGCTCAGCCCGGGACCGGCCGCCGTTGCAATGCGAAGCGCTCGTCGAGCTCACCCAGCACCTGGTTCAGGAGCTCGATGTCCTCGTCGGAGTTGGCCGCGGTCAGCTGGACCCGGAACCCCACCTGGGACTTCGGCACCAGCGGGTAGGCCGCAAGCGTCACGTAGACACCCCGGTCGAAGAGGAACCGACCGACGGCATCGATGTCCTCGGCCCGGCTCAGCGGCACCTCGATGATCGGGAGCCCCGAGGTGTTGAGGGTCAGGATGCCGAGTTCGGCGATCCGGTCGAGCACGCAGGCGGTCATCGTGGTCAGACGGTCCCGGAGGGTGTCCCCCTCGGCATCGTTCACGTCGAAGCCGGCGAGGACCGTGGCGAGCGACGCCACCGGGGACGGGCCCGAGTAGAGGTAGGGCGCGGCCGCCACCTTCAAGTGGTTCTTCAGCGCGGTGGGGAGGGCCAGGAAGGCCAGGAGGGAGGAGTACGACTTGGAGAAGCCACCCACCATCACCACGTTGTCGTAGGACTCGTCGTAGTAGCGGACGATGCTGTTGCCGCGGAGGCCGTAAGGGCGCTCGGGAGTGGGCGACTCGCCGATCAGCCCGAATCCGTGGGCGTCGTCGACATACAGGAGCGCGTCGTACTCGCGGCAGAGGCGCGCGTACGCCGGCAGATCGGGGGCGTTTCCGGTCATCGAGTTGACCCCGTCCATGCACACCAGCCGGGACACGACCGGGGGGAGCGAGCGGAGGATCGCCTCGAGGTGCCCGAGATCGTTCGTCCGCACGCGATGGACCGAGGCACCCCCGGCCCGCGCCATCATGCACCCTTCGTAGATCGTCTTGTGGGCCTGGGAGTCGACGATCACGGCCCCCTGGCCGGCCAGGGCCGGGATCACGGAGAGGTGGATCAGCGTGATGGTCGGCAGCAGCAGGGTGTCGGGCGCACCGAGCAGATCGGTGAGCCGGTCCTCGATGTCGACGTAGGGCCGGGGACTCCCGAGGAGGCGGGACCAACTCGGATGGGTGCCCCAACGCCGGAGGTCCGCCACCACCGACTCGATGATCTGCGGATGCAGGTCGAAGCCCAGGTAGTTGCAGGAGGCGAAGTCGCTGAGCCAGTGGTCGCCGACCCGGATACGGCGGCCCCGGACCTCCTCGATGACGGCATCCATCATCGGGTGGGAGGCGCGCAGCCGCTCGAGATCACCCCACCGCTGGTCGCGGCGGCCGGCGTCCGATTCCGGCCGCGGGGTGTCGGTCACCATCGAGGCGTGCCCGTAGGACGACAGTGCCGGGCTCGTCATCCGACCACCGTGCGGGTGCGTGCGTCGTCGGCCGGGGACCCCGGGGTCAGGCCGATGCCGGACAGGTAGTCGTCAACCTTGTCGGTGGGCAACGGTCGGGACAGGTAGAAGCCCTGTCCGAACTGGCACCCGAACGAGCGGAGAGACTCGATCTGGCGGGCCTGTTCGATCCCCTCGGCCACGGTCTGGAGGTTGAGCGTGCGTCCCAGCTGGACGATGACCTCTGCCAGCGCCCGATCCTCGACCACGCCGTCGACGAACGACTTGTCGATCTTCAGGATGTCGATGGGGAACCGCTTGATGTAGCTGAGGGACGAGTACCCGGTCCCGAAGTCGTCGATCGCGAACCGCACGCCCAGGGACTTGAGCTCGAGCATCCGTTCGATGACCGACTCCGCGTCCTTGATCAGGACGTTCTCCGTGATCTCCAGCACCAGGCACGTGGGGTCGAATCCGGTGGTGGCCAACGCGTTGGACACGTCCTTGATGAAGTTGTCGTCCTGGAAGTGCCGACCCGAGATGTTCACGCTCATCCGGAGGCGGTCCACGTTGTAGAGGTGCTGCCACCGGCGGGCCTGGAAGCACGCCTCGTGGAGGATCCACCGGCTCAGGGGCACGATCAGGCCGGTCTCCTCGGCCAGGTCGATGAACTCCTGGGGAAGGAGCAGGCCCCGTTCCGGGTGGTTCCACCGCACCAGGGCTTCGAGGCCCACACCGTCGTCTCCGTCGATGCTCACGATCGGCTGGTAGTGCAGGACGAACTCCTGGTTGCTGACGGCCTGTTGGAGGTCGGCGGTCTGCTCCAGCCGTTCCAGCATCGCCATCCGCAGGGAGGGCTTGTACACCTCGTAGGAGCCCTTGCCCCGTGCCTTCGCCGCGTACATGGCCACGTCGGCCGCCTGGATGAGTTCGGCGGGGCTCTCCTTGCCCATGGGGCTGAAGGCGACACCGATGCTCGCCCGGGTGTGGATCTCGCGGTCGTCGATGACCATCGCCCGGTTGAGCTCCGCGATGATCCGATCGGCCACTTCACAGGCCTCTTCCAGGCCGTCGGTCTGCTCGACGAGAACGGCGAATTCGTCGCCACCGAAGCGGGCCGCGGTATCGCCGGCCCGCAGCGATCCGTTGATCCGCTCGGCCACATCGGCCAGGAGTCGGTCACCGGCGTCATGGCCCAGGCTGTCGTTGACCAGTTTGAAGTCGTCCAGGTCGAGGAAGAGGACGGCCACCGACGTGGACGACCGGACGGCCCGGGCCAGGGCCTGCTCGAGCCGGTCGAGGAAGAGCGCCCGGTTGGCGAGCCCGCTGAGGGCGTCATGGAAGGCCTGGTGCTTGAGCTCCTCCTCGAGGCCCTTGCGCTCACTCACGTCCCGCATGGTCAGGACACAGCCCTCCACCGTCGGATCGTCGAACAGGTTGGTGGCCACGACCTCGACGTGGTGCCAGTTCCCGTCCTTGTGCTGCACCCGCCACTCCGCGGTCACCGACGTCCCGGCACGGAATGCCACCCCGGTGTAGACGGCGAGTGCCTGCTCGACGTCGTCGGGGTGGAGCAGGCTGGTGAACTGGCGGCCTTCGAGCTCGGCCGGCTCGTAGTTCAGGATCCGTCGCGCCGAGGGCGTCTGGTACGAGATCGTGGTGTCCGGCCGGACGATCAGGATCACATCGGAGGCATTCTGGACGAGGGTCTGGAACCGTGCCTCACTTCGGCGGGCGTGCACGGCTTCGGTCATCAGCTCGCGATCGAGTGCCAGACCGACCTGGGCGGCGAGCGTCTCGATGCCGCCCTGCAGCTCCGCCGGCAGCTTGACCAGGCTGTGGACGATGATCAGTCCGGTCAGGTGATCCTGGAGGATGAGCGGACGGACCACCATGGCCGGTGGCGCGTCGCCGTTCGAGGTCAGGCCGTCGACTCCGTTCGCGGCCACCTCGCCCCCGGCACTCATGTCCCGCTCGGAGGCGAGCCAGATGGCCGTCAGGTCGAGGGGGTGCTCGAGGGGCACCCCGGCCTCCTCGACCGCCACCACGTTCGCGTCCGGATCGAGTGCCGCCACGGCCAGGTGGACGTCCTCGTGTCCCGAGACCAACGCGCTGAGCCCGGAGACGGTGGCCCGGTAGATGTCCTCGCGGCTCGACGCCGCAGCCAGCTCGGCCGCCGATCGACGCAGGATCTGCTCCCGGAGCTCCGCCTGCTCCCGATCCACCACCAGGCCGGCCATCCGGATGAGGACCAGGAGGAACATCACCCCCGCCACCAACGCCACCATCGGAGCGTCGATCGGGTTGCCGAAGAACGACTCGCCCAGCAGCAGGGCCGGTCCGATCAGCGACACGGCGGCCAGCAGCATCAGACGCGACCGGGTGGTGCGCGGTCGCGCCGCGGCACGGGGTTGGCCAAGCTCACGCATGGACGGATGGAGGGCCGCGGCACCCCAACAGGCGTAGAAGACGATCCAGCCGATGTCGACCGGATTGCCATCGCTCCAGTTCCAGGACGTGTGGAGATTGGCCAGGCTGTAGATCGAGTCGGAGACCAGGGCCCCGACGGTGCCGATCGCCAGCAGGCGGCCCGCCGCATTGTGGAAGCCGCCGGCGCTCCACAGGTGGGCCAGCATGGCCAACAGGAGGACGTCACCGAGTGGGTAGGCCGCCGCGGTCAGCTTGGGGAGCAGGTCGCCGGAGCCCCGGAAGGTGGGTCCGATCAGGAACGTCCACGACACCAGCCCGACACCGAGGGTCACGGTCACGGCGTCGATCAGGCTGGCCCGGTCGCCCCCGGGAACCCGGGACCGGGCCATCAGGAGCAGCCCGACGGCCAGGACCGGGTACATGGCGATGTAGATGGCGTCCACGAACGACGGGAACGGGATGTTCTGCTGCCCGATGATCTGGTGCCAGACCTTGTAGGCGGTGTCCCCGGTGATGAAGAGCAGCACGCCGGCTCCCACGAACAGCCAGGCAACCGGAGCGGTGGGCCGGTTCCGCCGGACGCCGTAGACGATGGCGGCGACGGCCGACAGGCCGAGCAGCGACCATGCGGGGACCTGGCCGGGCCATTCCATCCACGGCACGAATCCCAGGATCAGAGGTCGCTGGGAGGGGATCCCGAAAGGGAAGTAGATGACGGCGAGCACGAGTTCGAGGGCCAGGAACCACTTCCACGCATTCGGCGGAGTCGGACGCGCAACGGCGCGTGTGTCCGCCGCCGACTGCTCCTCGACATCCATCGCAATACTCGACACGTAGCGCTCCCGCCTTTGACTGATTCGTGAGTGCATCGTCATGGAGATCGGATTTCTTGAGAGCCTGTCCTCCGAGTCCCATTCACGGCTCATGCGAACGGAATAGAACCGCTGACCTGGGAGTATCGGTCAGCTGGCCTCTATCGCAGGTGCTGGGCACTGCGATGGGAAGGATGCCGGACGTGTGATCGGACCGCAGAACGGACGGGCGGGGAGTCGATTCGGTAGACGGAAGCGACCCGATCCGGAGTCTGAATGGACCCGGCCGGATCAGGCGCACGTCGCCGCCGGCGATGCACGGCCGCCACACCCGGGCGGGACGGCCCGTTACCCTTCCGGCATGGATGGTGAACCCTCCGGGATGCGCATCCCGGGCCTGGAGCCCACGTTCCGCCATCTCGACGACGCGGACGTGCCGTGGCAGCAGGTGCGGGCGATCCGGCGAGCCGATGGCACCGTGGCGTCGGTCTGGGAGAAGTGGCTCGCCTTCTCCCCCGACCCGTTGTACCTCTCCCTCTATGCGAGGTGGGATCCCGGCGTCATCCAACGCCGGCACGGCCATCTCAGCCCCCACGTCCTGATGGTCCTCGAGGGGGAGATCCTCTGTGGTGACCGTCCGTGCCCGGTCGGCACCCACATCGAACTCCCCCGCGGCGCGGCCTTCGGACCGTTCGTGGCCGGGGACGAGGGTGCCGTCCTCTTCGAGGTCATGATGGGCGACCCCCGGGGGTGGGGTGACGACCCCGACTCGTTCGAACGGGTGCTGGCACAGCACGGGGCCGAGGCACTTCCCGATCCACCCATCGACCTGCCCGAGTGGCTCGACGACCTGCGCACCCGGTGGGTCGCCGACTGAGCGGCGTCGGGGACGGGTCGGGCGCCACCCCCGAGGTTCAGATCCCGGCCCCCGGACGGTCCTGCGGTCCCCGCCTCCGCGGCGCGATGACCACCTCGGGCCGCTCGTCGTAGAGCGACGGGCCTCCGTCCGGCCTCCGTTGGGGGGGCCGATTGGGCTCGACCGGGCCGGACCGGAGGTGGCGGCGGGGGCCGGACCACGGAGAAGGGGGTGCCGTCAGTCGATCGGCCAGCCGGTAGATCAGTCGCTCGTAGTTGACCCGCCAACCGCGGAAATCGGGCCACGCCTCCTCGGCGGAGCGTTCCATGGGGAAGCCCACCGATTCGAGCATGCGCACCGCCCGCTCGAATTCCTCGAACGTCAACTCGATCGGGCCGTCCGGATCCGGGTCCGGGTCGACCGGCCAACCGAGCGTGGTGGCCACCCGGTTGACCAGGGTGAATCCCATGCGGAGGCAGAGGCGGGCCTGCGACGACGCTGTGCTCGGGGCGAGGGCCAGGTGCATGGCCGCGCCGTCGAGCACCGAGAGCAACCCGATCAACCAGGAGTACCACGGCTCCGGCGAGCGGAAGAGCAGGAGAATGGGATACGTGGTGTGACTCTCGGCCACGTCGGCCGCCCACTCCTCCCATGCCGCGTACAGCTCGGGGAGGGTGTCGGAGATGCCCACCAGTTGATGGCGGGCGAGGAGCTCCGGGCCCCAGGCCGGGAGGCCGGCGCGACTCTCCAGGAGGGAGACCAGACCCTCACGCCGGCTGAATGCGCCGTAGAGGGCCGGCAGGTAGGCGATCTGCAGCGCGACGATGACCACCCAGATGGCACCGACGGCGATGTCGATCCCGATGTCCGGTCGGCCCCCGACGTGCACCGTGCCCACCGTGAACAGGGCGGTGATCGACTGGGTGAAGCCGTCAGGCAACGAATGGACGGTGGGCTGCAGCATCAGCGCGAACCCGACGGCCAGGCTCACGGCCCAGAACAGCAGCTGGGCCACGAGTGCCACCGGTGCCGTCGGCGCCAGGATCGCGTCCTTGCCCTCGTACGTCTTCGCCAGGCGCGACAGGGCGACGAACACCAGCCGGACGACGCGATTGACGACGAGGGTCAGTCGCTCGATCCCGGCCGGTCGACGGGGGAGGACCATCACGAGCAGCACCTCGGCCAGGGTCACCACGACGATGCACACCCCGACCACGAACAGGAACTCATCCATCGGTGACGCCACCACTCCGTTCCACACCGTTCATCGACCGCTCCTCACCCAACACGGTGGTTCCTCGTCGACCACAGCATGGCCGCGGTCCGGGTCCGACGGCCCGGACGCCACCCGTCCGATGCCCCGTCCGAGCACTCGGTCGGAATCCGAGCGACGACGGAACCGCAGCCGAGTGTAGGGCGCGCCGTGCATCGGCTCACGTGGGGTCGATCGACCCCACCCGTTCGCACCCGCCGATCGGGAGCACCACCCGAGGGTTTAGGTTGGACCGCGGGTCGCCCACTCCGACACAGAGTCTGACGCCTCTCGGATGGCAATTGGCCGTCCGGCCGATGAAGGAGGCGCACCATGAGAGCACTCGTCTACAAGGGTCCGGGCAGCAGCGGGTGGGACGAGGTCGCGGATCCGACGATCCACCAGCCGACCGACGTCATCGTCAAGATGGCGGCCACCACCATCTGTGGCACCGATCTCCACATCCTCAAGGGTGATGTCCCCGAAGTGGCGCCCGGGCGGATCCTCGGCCACGAAGGCATCGGCGTCATCACCGAGATCGGTGCGGGAATCACGCAACTCGCCGTCGGCGATCGCGTCATCCTGTCGTGCGTGAGCTCCTGCGGGCACTGCTCGTACTGCCGCAAGGGCCTCTTCAGCCACTGCCTCGATCCGGAGGGCCTGGCCGGGATCGGATGGATCTTCGGGTACATGATCGACGGGACACAGGCCGAGTACGTCCGCGTGCCGTTCGCGGAGAACTCCGTCTACAAGGTCCCCGACGGCATGACCGATGCCGAGGGGATCCTGCTGTCCGACATCCTGCCCACCGGCTTCGAGATCGGCGTGCAGTACGGGAACGTCCAGCCGGGCGATGTCGTCGCCGTCGTCGGTTCGGGCCCGGTCGGCCTTTCGGCGGTCATGACCGCCCGACTGTACGGACCGTCCAAGATCATCGCCATCGATCTCGACAGCGCCCGCCTCAAGCGGGCCGCGGAGTTCGGCGCCACCGACACCGTCAACTCCGGAGAGGCGGATTGGAAGGATCAGGTCCTGGCCTGCACCGACGGCCTCGGGGTCGACGTCGCCATCGAGGCGGTCGGCCTTCCGTCGACGTTCACCATGGCCACCGAGATCGTGCGCCCAGGTGGCAGCGTCGCCAACATCGGCGTGCACGGGAAGCCGGTCGAGCTGAAGCTGAATGAGCTCTGGATCAAGAACATCGACATCTCGATGGGGCTCGTGAGCACCAATACGCTGGGCATGCTGTTGAGGCTGGTGGCCGAGCACAAGCTGCCGGCCGACAAGTTCGTGACCCACGAGTTCACCTTCGACCAGATGCTCGAGGCCTACGACGTCTTCGCCAACGCCGCCCGCTACGACGCACTCAAGGTGCTCATCCACTGAGCGGGCCGGCCGCCCACCCGGAACCGAGCTGAACCGGACCGGACCTACCGGGACCCCGGACCCACCGGGACCCCGCACCGATCGGGCCGACCTCGCTCACGGTGCGAGGTCGGCGTCCGCTCCGAGTGAGGGGGTCGCCGAGCGGTCCGCCCGCCCCCACTCCGGGTCGAGTTCGAAGAACTGCTCGGTCAGCGCGTGGAGGGCCAGGCCGAACAGCGTCCATTCCTGGGTCTCCCGGTCGCGACCGCTGGGACGCGGGATCCCTCTCATCTGCGCGGCATCGACCCGGTCACGGAGGACGCAACCCTCGGTGAGCGCCGCCGCCGCGATGGCGAACTGTCGAACCGTGAGACCGTCGCGCACCCGGTAGCCGAGCACTCCGAGGAGGGAGGTGTAGATCCGCTCCATCTGATCGGTCACATCGAGATAGGACTGCCGTAGCGCCTCATCGACCCGTCGGCGCCGCTCCGGTGCGGACCCGACCGCGGTGATCGCCCAGATGCCGATCCACAACGACCAGTCCGTGGATCGCCGCAGGGTGTCGATGTGCACCTCGCTGACGACCCGGCACAGCTCCTGGAGCGACCACGTGCGGGACTCCAGGGAGGACGTCTCCATCGATGCGATGAACGGTGCCATGCGGTCGAGCGACTCCTCGACCTCGGAGTTGCTGTCGTCGGCGGCGATGACGGCCAGCACGTCCGTCTGGTACTCGGACTGACTGTCCCAGATGCGCCCGATGATGGAGGCGTTGGTGAACCGGATGCCGGAGTCGGCCTCCACCCGGGCGGACACCCGTTTGAGCGTCAGCGTCTCTCCACCCGTGCCCAACCCCTCTTCGCGCAGGATGGCCCGGCCTGCCTCGATGAACATCTTCCGGGTGTCTTCCCTCCGGACCCGTGGGCGGTCGGTCATCCAGGCGTCACTCCCCCAGCTGTGGACCACCCAATTCTACCCCTCGACCCGTCCGGCGCGGTCCGGCACCGCGGCGGAGCGGTCCGTTCAGGAGTCGGCGGCAGGGGCGGCGGGCGGCGCTTCGTCGGAGTCGGCGACCGACTGGACGTCGCGAGGGTCCTCGCCGGCCCAGCCCGAGGGAGGATCGCTGGCCGGAAAGCTCTCGTCGACCATCTCGTCGACCGGGTCCACGAACCCGTCGTCGCTCCCCTCGCCGGACGTCGCCTTCTCGGGGTGGGGCTGCACCTGGAACCTCCTTGCCGGCGTGGCGCCGTCGCAGACCTGGTGCTCCAATCGTAGGCCCCGGACGCCCGGCCCCATCCGTAGGATGAGCGCCGACGCCATCGGATCCCGGGGCGGGACGATCAAGGAGCGGTCCATGGATGCGGACGCACGCACACGCCAGGTGATGGAGTTCGTCGACGAGGTCTGGAACAGGCGGAACTACGACGCGGTCGGCGACCTCTACAGCGCGGACTATGAAGCGCCGTTCGGGAAGGGGCCGGCGGCCAAGGCCGCGGTCATCGCCAAGTACCACGAGACCTTCGCCGACCTGCACGTCGAGGTCCAGGAAGTGGTGGTCGGGACCGACGGCACGGTGGTGGTGCGCCAGACACTGCGCGGCACGGACGTCGGTGGGTACGCCGGTCACCCACCGACCGGTCGGACGGTCAGCGAGTGGGTGGTGAACATCCTGCGCTTCGAGGGCGATCGGGTGGTGAGCGAGTTCATCGGGGCCGACAAGCTCGGGATGTTCATCGAGCTCGGCGTGGTCGACGATCCCTGGCCGAAATGACACCGGCCCCGGGTTGACCGGCACCGGGGTCGCCGCCGCCGACCCCGGAAGTGGCCCCGGCCGCCGGGGGCCGATGTCCCCGTGTCACACTGTCGGCCATGGCAAGGATCGTGATGGTGCACGGCGCCGGGAACTCCCTCTGGGGGCCGGCGTCGATCCGGGCCAAGTGGTTCCCCGCCTTGGCCGACGGGCTGGCCTGGCACGGGGTGGCGGTGACCGAGTCCGACGTGGCGGTCGCCTTCTACGGGGATCTCTTCCGCAAGGATCCCGAGCGCGGCTACGACCCGCAGTTCGACATCAAGGAGCTGATGGCCAACGCGCGTGGCGTGCTGGCGGCCCACGACGAGGACGTCGACCTCGACGAGCTGGTCAAGATGCTCTCCGAGCACCACCTCGATCGCCTGCTGGCCCAGGCCGGTGCCTATCTGGAGCGGGATGACATCCGACGGCAGGCACAGGCCCGCCTGGAGGCGGTCATCGGACCCGAGACCGAGGTCGTCATCGCCCATTCCCTCGGGACCGTGGTCGCCTACGAGACCCTGTGCCGCCACCCGGAATGGCGGGTGAACGGCCTGGTCACCATGGGCTCACCGCTGGGAGGCGCCATGATCCAGGACCTGATCGAGCCGGCGCCCGAAGAGGGGAGGGGCGTCTTCCCGGTCGGCGTCGGGCAGTGGGTCAATATCCGCAACACCGACGACCCGGCCTGCATCCGCCCCCTGTCCGAGGTGTTCGACGGGCCCGTGACCGAACGTCTGGTCGACAACGGCCACCGGGTGCACGATCCCGAGCCCTACCTCAACAACGCCACCACCGGCGAAGCCGTCTCGCGGCTGCTGGCCGGCTGAGGGGCCCACGGCGGGGCGCCGGCGCCGCCTACATTGCGGACAGGTCCGACTGGGTGACCGCCCGACTGCTGCTGTCCGCCCCGGACCGTCCGGGCCTGGCCGCCGCCGTGTCCGGATTCGTGGCCGAACACGGTGGGAGCATCGTCGAGGCCGACCAGTACACCGACGCCGAGCAGGGCGTGCTCTTCCAGCGGGTCGAGTTCGACCTGCGGGGATTCGATCTCGACCGGGACCAGCTGGGG
>Ga0075017_100001963_pt1 | contig 12762 bp, 12 predicted proteins | sample AleBraG_ABR_2012_FD_71475 | JGI IMG/M metagenome (GOLD analysis project Ga0075017, IMG submission 71475) | Freshwater sediment microbial communities in response to fracking from Pennsylvania, USA - Alex Branch Run_MetaG_ABR_2012 | ecosystem: Environmental > Aquatic > Freshwater > Creek >...
CGACGTGCCCCTCGATCGGCTGTCTGGTGCCGTTTCGAACCAGCATGAACGTTTCTTTGTCGACGATCTCGACGTCCTCTGGGCGCAGGCTATGGAGCCCCGGGTCCGGTAGCTCGCGGGTGACGGCGTACCCGTTGCCGCAGACCTGGGCGTCGCGGATCGTCTGGCTGATCCACAGACGGAGGTTCATCGCTGACACCAGCCGTTGGATTTTGTCCTCGTCGGTCTGTGTCAGCCCGACGGCGCTGAGCCTCGGGTCTTTGCCGCCGACCAGCGAGACGGTCTTGTCAACCGCCTCCCGGGCGATGTCGATCGTGTTGTACGCATCGCGCAGACGGGGGATGCGGCGCACGATGTCGTCCCGCGTCGGGAGCACGTCCGTCTCGTAGCGGACCTTCAGCGGCAGGTTAGCCGCGAGCGCCGTCCGGGCGATCGTCCGGGTCGCGTTCGCCCAGCCTGCGCGGATAGCGTCGCGGAACTCCTGCTTGGCCCGCGCGTCGGCGGCCGCCGCGACCTGGTCGATGTCGCCGAGATCGGCGGCGTCGTCAGAGCGAAACGAGCGCAGCGCCACTTGTCGGGTGACGAGGTCATACAGGAACAGGACGGCGGCCTCGCGTTGCACCTCGAGCGCGTGATTGGCAACGAACGCGTAGGTGATCTCATCGCCCGTCTCGACCGCGTCCCGGAACTCCCCGTCGGCTCCGATGCTGAGGATGTGGAAGCTGTACAGGACGAATGGGAGGGTCGGCATATACCGCACGCTCGCGAAGCGAACGTTGAGCGCCGGCACGCGGGCGCCGGTGACCACAGCGACTGCCGCGGCTACTTCCCGGAGCGCGCCTCCCGCGGCGGTGAGATGTGGACCGTCGGGGTTCTCGACGAACCCAACAGGGCGTGGGTCGTCCGCTTGAAAGCGGACAGATGGAAGAAGTTCGGGCATCTGCCCACCTTACGGGCGGAGTGCGATGCGTCGCTTGGCCGAGGTCACGTCGTGGCGGCCTGGCCTATGGTGCGTGGGGTCTGCGCGCAAACGGCGCTCAACGACCCTCGGGAACGTTCAGAATCAATCGACGATTCGGCCGGGCAGGCCGCCATATCCGCGACCCGTAGCCGTCAGGCGACGTAGCTGGGCTCCAACACCTGGAGCACGAGTGCGGGCAGCACCTCGATCGCGTCATCCATCAGACGCACAAGGTGGGCAGCGTGAGGATCGCTGTCGAGATCGAGCATGGCGTTCCAACCTGCGGGCTCATAACGGGCGAGCATCGACAACCCGAAGAGCAGCGCCCACCACATCGTCAAGTCACTCATCTGGACGCCGGCAACCAGCGGGCGCCACCAGCGAGCCCCGCCTGGCGTGGTTGGCACGATCCGGTCTAGCGTGCTCACGCGGCCCGCGAGGTCCTTCGTCTCGGCTGGCCAGTGCACGGTAAGTGCGTCGCCAGCGGGGGTCCAGGTCGCCACCACGCCCGCCCCCGGGACTTCTTGTATCTGCGTCTCACAAGCGTACGGATACTTATCGAGGACGTTCACCAGGGAGGCGCCGTCCGGATGCCGCCGACTGACCACTCCGGCCGTCACGCGATCGAACCGCTCGAGACGACTCGCCGTCGTCTCCGGGACAACTACAAGAAGGGCTTCAGGCCACTGCTCAATCTGGTCCGCCTCCTCGAGAAGCGAGCATGCATCGGGGAGCGCCATCCACAAGGCGCCCAGCTTCACTGGCGTGGACGGTGTCTCACCGTGCGTGGCCCACGCCACCCCGTGGAACGAGTCTGGACTCTCCCGCTTGGGCTTCGTCCTGAACTCGATCTCGAGGTCGAGAACATTGGGCAGGGAAAGGTCAGGGCACGAGAGGCCGTGACCACGGAGCTTCCACGCATCGGGCAGGCCGGCGGCTGCGATTGCGCGCCCCGCCTGACTAAGGGCATAAAACAAGGGAAGCGGTCGCACTCCAGGGCTCGCTGCCTCCGCTGCTCCAAGCAACTCCTCAAATTGCTCCAGCGCTGTCGTGTAGGTTGCGCGCCGGGGGGCCTGGCTCGCTAGTCTCGGCGGGTGCGCCCTTGTACGGCGGATATAGAAGAAGGTCTCGTTATCCACCGCGCGATAATCCTCTACTCACCAGACGAGCGCTCGACGCACGAGAGCCCGCCTGCGGTTGGTTGAGTCCGAAGGACGAAAGCACTACTTGCAAGTACTCGCAATCAAGGCTTGCAAGTAGTCGTCTGAGGCATTAGGTCAGCTGCCAATAGGCTCGCGGATCTCGTGCGGACTTCCCGACCCACTCGATAGCCCCAGACGCCTGGAGAGTTCGCAGCTCCCGCTGGACGGTCGGCCGGGAGCCTCCCAACGCCTCGGCGATCTCGCCGGTGCTGAGCCGGCCGCCCTGGCGAAGCATGGTCATGATGGCTCGACCCCGCTCGGATAGGCGAGCGTCGAGCGCACGATCAACCGGCTCTCCTAGCAGGCTCAGTTGAACCCCGCTCGATGCCTGTCGATATACCGGGTCGCCCAATCCGGCTGTCCGCATCTCCTCGAACATGCGGCGGATGCCCTCGCCGAGCTCTTGGCCGAACCGGAGGTCAGCACATACGCGAGCGATCCTTGGATTCCGGGCGAATCGCGTGACGTTCGAAGGGTCGCTCAGGTCCACCAGCCCGAGGAAGCGGCCCGGGCTCCAGATCTCAATACGGTCGTCGAAGATCTCAACACGGATGTGGTCACCCGCAACGCTGTAAGACCGGTGGACCACGGCATTTACGAGGCCCTCCAGCCAAGCATCCTCCGGGACCAGCGGAACCGGGCCGAAGCGACCGGTGTCTACTTGCAAGGCATGCCGAACGGGCTGGAGATCGCGAATCCGCGCCTGAGCCTCCAGCAACTGAACAGGGATCGGCCCCTCAACGCGTATGTCATCCAAGAGCTGCTGCCGAGCCCCTGCCCCTCGCTCTCGACCCCGATATCGCAAGACCCTCACGTACGCCTCCGGAAGGCTCACCTGGGGATACTGACCGAACAACAACACACCGGCGATCGTCAGATTCTGCCCGACAGCGAGACCTCGCACATGCAGCAAGCGAGCCAGTTCGGGAGCGCTGACAGCCTGCTGGTAGCTGGTGGCGAGCGCTTGATCCAGAGCCTCGATCGTCACGTCCTCAAGGACACGGGCCTCGTAGCTCGCCTGGCCCTTGTCGTAAAGCAGCTCCTGACGCTGACGAAAGGTGAGCCGGCGGTTCTCGTCGCCGACCCTCAAAAAGACCTCGTCCCGCTTGTTCGCGTGAACTACGTCGGTCGGTTCGACTTCGATTACGAGGAGATGATCCGCCGCGCCCCGGTCGTTCACGCAGTCAATCAGCCGCTGACGAGCGCGGACCGGCGGCTCGCAGAAGTCGATGTTGGCCTGCATCTGCTCGTTGCGGTTGTCGGGCGCATTGTCGGTCCCCTCAACCTTGCCGGCACGGAGACCAACGACAAGGATCCCTCCGTCTGCGTTCCCCAGCCCGATCAGGTAGTCCGCGAGATCGCGAGCATGAATTTTCGCCGACTTCCGCTCGAACCACTGGTCCTCGGTCAGCCCGGCCAGCAGCAGGCCACACTCCTCGGGGGAGGCGTTGAGCGCGGACTCCACATGAACGGCGGTCATACGCGCAGTTTACTTGAAAAAAGTTCAAGTAGGCGCCGCGTGGAACCTCGAACCCAATACTCGGCTAAAGCCCGAGTCGACGCGGGCGGACGCATGACCCGACGAAAAATTGGTACGAAATTGGTACGGAATTCCGTCCGTCGACGGCACCCGGCCAACAAAAAAGCCCCACATATGCAGGGCTTCTTCGAATAGCGGGGGCGGGATTCGAACCCGCGACCTTCGGGTTATGAGCCCGACGAGCTACCAGACTGCTCCACCCCGCGTCGCTTTCTTATGTTCTAGCAGAGAGCGGGTCAGATGTGGCCCCCGTCCCCGGCCGCCGGTGGCCTTCGGCGCCGGGGTTCGAGCCGGCCGACCTGGAGCAACCGGCCCCAGGCCGGATCAGAAGGCGATCGGCCGGCCGTCGCGGAAGAAGCCGCCGCTCGGCCCCTCGTCGGGCAGCGTGGCGAGCCAGACGATCCCCGAGGCACCGTCCTCGAGGCTCTTCGTGGCGCCCATCGGGGCGCCCATGTCGCTGGCGACGAAGCCGGGGCAGGCCGAGTTGACGAGGAAGCCCTCTCCGGCCAGCTCGGACGCCAGAATCCGGGTCATGGCGTTCATCGAGGCCTTCGAGACGCGGTAGCCGGGAGACCAGCCACCCATCTCCGCGACGCCCCCCATGCCGCTCGAGACGTTCACGATTCGCGGGTGGGCGGAGGCGCGGAGCAGATCGAGCATCGCCAGGGTCGTACGGTAGGCACCGTAGAAGTTGGTCTGGAGCGTTCGCTCGATCACCTCGAAGTCCGGCTCCAGACCGGAGACACCGAAGTCCAGGCCGATGCCGGCGTTGTTGACGAGGACGTCCAGCCGGCCGGGGCGGGCGGCGACCTGCTCGCGGGCCGCCGCGACGCTGGCCGGGTCCGCCACATCAAGCGTGAGCGGGCTGACCGTCCCGGATGTCTGCTGCGAGAGCTCCGCCGCGGCCGCCCTGGCACGCCCCTCATCGCGCACGCCGAGCAGCACCTCATAGCCCTGCGCGGCCAGCTGCCTTGCCACCTCCCTGCCGATCCCTCGCCCGGCGCCCGTCACCAGTGCCACACCCATCTCGCCCGGCCCGCTCATCGATCCCCCGCTCGTCGTGTTTGACCTATGACTAGCATCACCGGCGTGCGCGTCGCGGTCCTCGACATCGGCACCAACTCGACGCGGCTCCTGATCGCCGATGTCGACCCCACCGTCGGCGCCGTCGATGAGATCGTCCGCCGCTCGGTGGTCACGAGGCTGGGCGCCGGGGTGGACGCCGGCGGTTCGCTCTCCGAGGCCGCTATCGGACGTGTCCTGGACACGCTCGGGGACTACCGGCGGGAGATGGACGCCAACGGCTGCGAGGCCAATCTGGCCGTGATGACCTCGGCCGCCCGCGACGCGGCCAACGGGGAGCAGTTCGCGGCCAGCATCCGCGAGCGCTACGGGCTCGACGCCCAGATCCTGCGCGGCGAGCAGGAGGCCCAGCTGACGTTCCTGGGCGCCATGGCAGGGCGCCCGCCGGCCGTCGAGCCGACGGTCGTCATCGACATCGGCGGCGGCTCGACGGAGTTCGTCGTCGGCGTCGGCCGCTCGGCGGGCTTCCATGTCTCGGTCCCGGCCGGGGTCGTGCGGATGAGCGAGCGCCACATCCACCACGATCCCCCCACACCGGGCGAGCTGCAGGCACTGGCCCGCCAGACCCGGGAGGAGTTCCTCGCCGGGATCCCCGCCGCGGAGCGCGAACCCGTGCGCAGCGGAATCGCCGTCGCCGGCACGGCCACCTCGGCCGCTTCGATGGAACAGGAGCTCGAGCCCTACGACGCCGACCGCGTCCACGGCCACCCGCTGCTGCTGGCGACTGTCGAACTGCTGCTGGCCCGGCTGGCCGAGATGACCGAAACCGAGCGCCGCCGGGTCCCCGGCCTGGATCCCGACCGGGCTCCGACGATCATCGCCGGGATGATCCTGCTGTCTGTCGCGATGCGGGTGATGGGCCTCGAGAAGGTCGAGGTCTCCGAGCACGACATCCTCTACGGCGGAGCCCTCAGGCTTGCCGGGCTCGGCTGATCGCCCTCAGGCGAGGTTGGACTTGCGCGGGTAGACGACCGTCGGGTCGGTCAGCACGTTGACCAGCGCCGGCCTGTCCGAGGAGAAGGCCCGCTCGATCGCCGGACCCACCTCCCCCGGGCGGGAGACCATCTCGCCGTGACCGCCCAGCGCCTCGACGACCAGGTCATAGCGCGTTTCGGGCCGCAGATCGGCGACCACCGAGTAGCCGTAGAGGAACTCCATCGGGTGCTTCTCGAGGGCCCAGATACCGTTGTTTCCCATCACGGCGACGATGTTGACGCCGTGGCGGACCAGCGTGTCGTACTCCATCCCCGTGAAGCCGAAGGCACCGTCGCCGACCATCAGGACGACCTGGCGCTCGGGCCGGGCAAGCTTGGCCGCCAGCGCATAGCCCGGACCGGTGCCCAGGCAGCCGAAGGGCCCAGGGTCAAGCCAGCAGCCCGGCTGGTAGCTGTTCACGACGCGACCCGCATAGGAGACGAAGTCACCGCCGTCGCCGATCACGATCGCGTCCCGGTCCAGCATCCTCGCCACCTCGGCGTAGAGGCGCATCGGGTGAAGCGGCGAGCGGTCGTCCTCGAACTCGGCCCGCTCGGCCTCGCGGCGCTCCGTCTCGGTGGCCCGCAGCTCGGCGATCCAGTCCCCGCTCGCCAGCGCCTGGCCGCTGGCGGCCGAGGCCAGCTCCTCGAGGGTCGCCGCGATCGAGCCATAGCACTCGGCGGCAACCGCGCGGGGGTGACCGCGCTCGGACTCGGCGCTGTCGATCACGACGATCTCGGTGTCCTCGCCGAAGGCTGCCCCGAAGGCGAGGCGGAAGTCCATCGGCACGCCGATCACCAGCGCCACGTCGGCCCCCTTGAGCGCCTGCGAGCGGGCACGCGAGAAGAACAGCTCGTGGTCGGCCGCCATGCAGCCTCGTGCCAGCCCGTTGAGGAAGACCGGAATCCGCAGCCGCTCGGCCAGCGCGCACATCGCGACCTCGCCACGGTCCCAGTAGAGATCGGTGCCGGCCATGATCACCGGCCGTTCTGCGCCCGCCAGCAGGTCGCAGGCCCGCTGCAGCGCCGCCCCGTCGGCCGCCCGCGTCCCGGCGAAGGCCAGCCCCGACCGAGCCGGAGCGGGGTCCTGCTCGGCCGCCTCCATGAAGACGTAGTCCAGCGGGAAGTCGACGAACGTGGGCCCGCCGTGGGGTGCCACGGCCGCCGCGAAGGCATCGTCGACGAGTCCCGGGATCTCCTCCGTCGACTCGGGCGTCGCGGCCAGCTTGGTCAGCGGCCTGACGAACGGGACGTGGTCGATCTCCTGCAGTGAGCCCTGGCCCCAGCGAAGCGCCGGCGCGCGGCCACCGAGGACGACCATCGGGGAGTGGTTGGCCTGGGCCGAGGCCATCGCGCTGATGCCGTTCGTCACGCCGGGTCCGGCCGTGAGCGCGCAGACCCCGGGTTCGCGGGTCACCTTGGCCCAGCCCTCGGCGGCGAAGGCGGCCGTGGACTCGTGGCGGACGTCGATCAGCTCGATGCCCTCCTCGCGGCAGCCATCGTAGATCGAGAACAGATGGCCGCCCGAGAGCGTGAACAGGCGGCTGACGCCGTGGGCCTTCAGGCGCCGGGCGATCAGGCGCCCGCCATGGTAGGTCTGGGTCTCCTGGACGCTCTCCGTCGACACGACCCGAACCCTATTCGATGGACGCGCCTCATGCCCGGGGTGGGATTCGAACCCACACGCCCTCGCGGGCCATCGATTTTAAGTCGATTGCGTATGCCGATTCCGCCACCCGGGCCTGCCGCCGGCCCAGTCTAGGGCCTGCCGGTGAGCGAAAAAGGCCGTCCGGGGACGCAACTATGTGGTTGCTACCGTGTCTATCAGGGCAAGTGGCCGGGTGATGGCAGGAGCCGGAGCATCCATGGAGGTCTCAGCACTACCGAATCTGAGCGGTGTCGCGGGTCTGAGAGGCCCGTCCGCTCTGCTGCGCCTGCAGTCCGATGAGCGCCTGATCGCGATGACCCGCCGCGGCAACCACGCCGCCTTCGAGGTTCTCTGCGCTCGCTACCAGTCGCGCCTGCTGTCCTTCTGCCGCCACATGCTCGGCTCCAGGGAGGACGCCGAGGACGTCCTGCAGGAGGTGTTCGCGGCCGCCTTCAACGCGGTCCTCGCCGACGGGCGCACGATCAATGTCCGGCCCTGGCTCTACCGCATCGCCCGCAACCGCTCGCTGAACCACCTGCGCCGCAACACCGCGATCGGCGTTGACTCGATGGACGTCCACCTCGCCGAGAACGGCCTCTCGACAGGCGACAAGGTGATGCGCCGCGAGAGTTTCCGCGAGCTGATCGGCGATGTCCACGGGCTCCCCGAGACCCAGCGGACGGCCCTGCTGCTGCGTGAGATCGACGCGCTGTCCTACGAACAGATCGCCGACGCCATGGAGACGACGGTGCCGTCCGTGAAGTCGCTGCTGGTCCGGGCCCGGATCTCGCTCGCCGAGGCCGCCGAGGCCCGCAAGCTGAGCTGCGAGGAGGTCCGCCTCGAACTCGGCGAAGTAGCCGAGGGCCTGGTCAAGCTGAGCCAGCCGGCCCGACGCCACGTCCGTGGCTGTGAGCGCTGCCTCTCGTTCAAGAAGCATCTGAAGGAGAACAACCACGCCCTTGCCGCGGTCCTGCCCGTGGCGCCACTGCTGATGCTCAAGAAGCTGCTCCTCGCCAAGCTGGGCTCGACCGCCTCGGCCGGCGGCGCCCACGTGGCCGGCGGCGCCGGTGCGGGCGCGGCGGCCGGCGCGGCCGGTGTCGGCGCGGCGGCCGGCGGCGGCGGCCTCGCCGGCGGCCTGATGACGGCCGGCGCGGGAGCGCTTGCAACCAAAACCGTCGCCGGCCTCGCCGCCGCCGCGATCGTCGCCGCCGGCGCCGTCGCGGCCGACCATGCCGTAACCCCCGCCCACCGTCGCACCGGCGGGCCGACGGCGGCCGTGGTCGGCGCCGCCGCACTGGCCTCCGCTCGACCGGTCGTCGCCGAGGAGCAGGCCCAGCCGCTCAGCGCCGGTGGCCCCGCCATTCCGGCCCACAGGCTCCGCGCCCGCCGCAGGCCGGCCGCAAAGCCGGCCGTGACCAAGACCGTCACGACGACGGCGGCGAGCGCCCCCGCGGGAGCGCCGCCGGCGGTCACCCCGGCGGCGCCCGCCAAGACCGAAGCGCCGCAGCAACCCGTCCAGGTGACAGAGGTGACCAGCGAAACGACGGCCCTGCCCAGCACCGCGACGACGGGCGAAACACCCCCTCCGACGCCGACCGCGCCGACGGTCCCCGTGGTGACGCCGACCGCCACCACGACCACCACCGAAGCGACCCCGCCGGTCACGACGACGCCCGCACCCGTGACGCCTGCGCCGGGCGCCAAGGCGCCAAAGGCGCCCACGGGGCTCGACGGCGGCACGCTTGGCCCCCGGGCGGCCAGGGGCCCGCGCGAGGGCCGGGCCCTCGAGCGGGCCGCACGCCGCGGCGCCGGCGGCTCCTAGCCGAACGTAAAGGTCTTCAGGGGCCGCAGCAGGACCCCCGTGGCGGCCACTTCGCTCGGTGCCGTCAGCTTTGCCGAGGCGCCGCCGGCGGTCAGCATCACGATCGCCACGCCGCGGCGAGCGCCCGGCCTTTCAGGCAGCAGGAGGACGTTTCGCCCGAAGAAGGCGCGGCCCTCGTAGCGCTCGGTGTAGAGAACCTGGTAGGCCGGGACCGTGTTTACCCGGGTCTTGCCCTCGCCGCGCAGGACGAAGCCCTCGTCCCGTGCGGCCAGGGCGCGGATGTAGCCGGTCGCATAGGCAGGCAGCTCGCCCGAGAGCCCGCCCTGGTAGGGCGGCAGTTCCAGCGGCTCGACGGCGTAGGAGTACTGCAGCGGCCCATCCCCTGCCGGCGAGCGGATCTTGACGTAGCCGCCGGGGTCCGGCGCGGTCCTGTAGAGCCCTCTGTAGGCAAAGCTGAAGGGAAGCTTCCCACCCTGCGAGTAGCTGGCGTTCAGAAGCGTCAGGACGAGCCCGACGAGGCCGGCCAGGAGGACCACGCCGGCCACGCGGAGGACGGTCCTCGCGGGGCGCCCGACGGCCTGCCAGCGCGGCTCGAGCAGACGCCCGAGCGTCGGCCCGTACTCGGGCTTCATCGGTACGGCGGCCATCGCGCTCAGGCGATCATTCGCCGATCGAGAAGAGCGACTCGAGGTCGTGGCGCGAGTAGGCGGCGAAGGCCACCATCGTCTGGGTCCGCACCACCCCCGAGAGCCCGCCGATCTGGGCCGTGACGACCTCCGCCAGTTGCTCGTGGTCGGGGACCCTGACGAGTGCGACGAAGTCCCACTCGCCGGTCACCGAGTAGGCCTCGGCGACCCCGTCGATGTCCGCCAGCTCCCCGCCGAGGCTGGAGAGAGCGTTGCGCTCAGCCTCGATCAGCACGACGGCGTTCGTCATCGACATATGCCGTCAATCATAGGGCCGCTCACTCCCGGGCATCGCCGATGCCGCTGAGGCCGAGCCCGACGAGCAGGCCGATCGCCGCCCCCGTCACCCCGCCCAGCCAACTGGCCTCCGGACGGGCGAAGGGGACCGCGAGCAGCAGGGCCGCGATCACCATGGCGCCGGCGAGGTCCCCCTCGTAGTCGCGGCGGGCCCGGGCAGCGCGGATGTCCGGGGCGGCCCAGGCCATCAGCAGGGCCAGCGCGGCCGCGTTGCCGCCGGTGACGATCGGGAAGGTGTAGCTCGCGCTGGCCACGAGGGCGCCCGCCACGCCGGCCCCGAGGTAGAGGGCCAGCACGGCCGCGGGGCCGTGGCGGCGCTCGAGCAGCCAGCCGAACAGGCCCGCCGCGCCGATTGCGAGGAACGCGTAGACGCCGGCCCCGCCGCCACGGAAGTAGACGAACTGGGTCGTGACCAGCCGCCACCATTCGCCGTGGACGCCGTCAACGAGCTGGACGCCCTCGATCCGCGGCCCGAGGATCATGTGTTCGTACATGAACGGCACCGCCTGGACGGCGATGAAGCCGGCACAGGCGGCCACCACGATCGCGATCGTGCCATGGGGGCGGCTCGCGGCCCAGCGGTCGGAGCTCGCTCGCCCCCGGCCGGCTCGCATGCGGGGCGCCGGGCGACCGGGGCGCCGGCCCGTGGGGAGCAGCGACCCGAGCCCCGAGCGACGGGTACGCGAGCTCTGTGGGGCGTTGACCCGGGGCAGCTTGGGGGCCCGTCGGCGCAGCCGATTGCCACAGTAGGGGCACTCGGTGATGTAGGGGCTCACCTCGGCCCCGCACTGCTTGCACACCACGAAGAGGTCGGCGCCGGAGCTCACCGCACCCATTCTATGGACCTCCCGACCCCACCTTGCACCCTCTGGAATACTGCGGCTCATGAACCTCGGCTACGACCAGAAGCTCTACATCCTCGCCTTCGACCACCGCGGCTCGTTCCAGAAGAAGTTCTTCGGGATCGAGGGCGAGCCGGACTCGGAGCAGACGGCGATCATCGCCGACGCCAAGCACCTGATCTTCGAGGGCCTGCTGCAGGCCGTCAGCGCCGGCGCCGAGCCGTCCGTGACGGGCGTCCTGGTCGACGAGCAGTTCGGCTCGACGGTCCCCGCCGAGACGCGGGAGCGGGGCCTGAAGCTGGCGATGCCGGCCGAGCGCTCGGGCCAGAACATGTTCGACTTCCAGTACGGGGAGGAGTTCGGCGATCACATCTCGAGCTTCAACCCGGACTTCACGAAGGTCCTGGTCCGCTACAACCCCGACGGTGACGGCCCCGAGAACGCTGTCCAGCTCGGCAAGCTGAAGCGGCTCAGCGACTGGCTCAAGGACAACGAGCGCAAGTTCCTGTTCGAGCTGCTCGTCCCCGCCGAGGAGCAGCAGCTGGCCTCCGTCGGCGGCGACACCGAGCGCTACGACACCGAGCTGCGCCCCGCGCTGATGCGCCGGGCGATCGCCGAGATCCAGGACGCCGGCATCGAGGTCGACATCTGGAAGATCGAGGGCGTCGACGAGCGCTCGGACTGCGAGATGCTGGTCGCCCAGGCCCGCAGCGGCGGTCGGGACGGGGTCGTCTGCGTCGTCCTCGGCCGCGGCGCCGACGACGCCAAGGTCGACCGGTGGCTCTCGGCAGCCGCCCCCGTCGAGGGCTTCGTCGGCTTCGCGATCGGACGCTCGATCTGGTGGGACCCGCTCAAGGCCTACGTCGACGGCAAGATCGAGCGCGCCGCCGGGGCCCGCAAGATCGCCGAGAACTACCTCCGCTTCATCGCCGTCTACGAGCGCGCCAAGGCGCCCGTCGGCTCCTAGCGCGCCCGGTCTCCCGCCGTGAAGATGCGCCAGAGCCTCTCCGACTGGGAGCGGGCCTTCATGAAAGAGATCACGCTCGACCGCCGGCGGCGCGACTCGCTGCGCCGCACCGCCGAGCAGCGGGCCTACAGGCGCGAGGTCGAGAAGCGCCACAAGCGCGGCTCGGTGCGCTTCGCCCTGCTCGTCGCCACGCTGATCGGGACCGCGGTGATCGTCACCGTGGTGATGTTCCGCACGCTCTACCTGCTGCTCGGCTAGAGCCGGGCCTCACACCTGCGGGGGCGAGGCGCCCTCGCCCAGTTCGCGCAGCGACTCGTCAACCTCGACGGCTTGCTCGGTCGCCTCGGCCGCGGCCGGAGTCACGCCGGTCGCTTCGCGGTGGATCTCGAGGTAGATCTCCTTGCGGAAGACCGGCACCCGCTGCGGAGCCTGGATGCCGATCCGAACCTTCTCGCCCATCACGGACAGCACCGACACCTCGATCTCGTCCCCGATCATGATGCTCTGGTTGGACTTGCGCGTCAGAACCAGCATTTCGGTGCATCCTCCTGTTTGCCGACTGGCGAACCCGGTGAGCCTGCCCCGACCCCGGTGCGAGCAAGCATAACCCGGGGACCGGGGGAACGCCCTCACGGTCTCGATCGTGGGCCGGCGAGGAGCTCCGACGACGCCACCCGGGACCTGCCCGGGACCGTCCGGCGCCCCTCCGGGGTTCTTTGCGCTAGTCTCCCGGACCGTCC
>Ga0075017_100001964_pt1 | contig 12754 bp, 13 predicted proteins | sample AleBraG_ABR_2012_FD_71475 | JGI IMG/M metagenome (GOLD analysis project Ga0075017, IMG submission 71475) | Freshwater sediment microbial communities in response to fracking from Pennsylvania, USA - Alex Branch Run_MetaG_ABR_2012 | ecosystem: Environmental > Aquatic > Freshwater > Creek >...
GGACCTGGACGGGCTGATGAAGCTCAACCCGGCCCTGCAGGCCATGCACCCGTTCGGGGCCACCCTGGCCGAGGAGTGCGTGGCGTTGTTCATGTACGACATCCGCACCATGGCGCTGGAGACCCAGGCCCACGTGCCCACCTACGCCCGCTGGTTGGAGCAGGCCGACATGGCCCCGGCCTACGCCCAGCACCGGGCCGCCCTGCAGACCCTGCAATCGCGCCAACCCACCCAGCGTTGGATCCTGAAGACCCCCAACCACCTCTGGCACCTCGACGCCCTGGTCGAGTGCTACCCCGACGCCCGAATCGTGTGGACCCACCGCGAACCGGGACCGGTGGTGACGTCGCTGGCCAGCCTGGCCAACGCCGGGCAGCGACCGCTGACGTCGCGCACCGATCCCCGGCCCACGGCGCAGGAGTGGAAGCGCAAGTGCCACTTCGCCCTCGGCTCGGCCATGGCGCATGACGACGCCGCCCCGGCGGGCTGGTGCCAGCACCTGCGCTACCAGGACCTGATGGCCGACCCGGTGGCCGCGGTGGCAGGCCTGTACGCGGCCCACGACGAGCAGGTCAGCGACCTGCACGCCCGCCGGATGCGGGCCTGGTTGCGGGACCGTCCCCAGGACGCCTTCGGTCGTCACCGCTACGACCCGGCCGACTTCGGCTGGACCTACGAGGGGCTGACCGACGAGTTCGCCGACTACGCCGCCCGCTACCTGGCTCCGGTCGCGTCCAGCTGACATCCGGGTCCGGCCGGGGTCGAACGCGCCGGCCCGCCGCCAATGGTTAAGACTGGGCAAGATGGCTCAGCTGCGACGACCCCTCAGGGCACGCTGATGGGGATGCGCGTGCTGGTGGTCGAGGACGACGACGCGATCGCCGAGCCACTGCTCAAGGGGCTGGCACGCGAGGGCTACACGGCCGACCGCGTGGCCACCGGCGCGGCCGCCCTGGCCGCAGAGCCGGCCGACGTGATCCTGCTGGACCTCGGCCTGCCCGACCTCGACGGCTACGAGGTGTGCCGGATCTTGCGCAGCCGATCCGAGGTCCCGATCATCGTGATCACGGCGCGCGGTGAGGAGACCGATCGGGTCACCGGTCTCGAGCTCGGCGCCGACGACTACCTGGTCAAGCCGTTCGGGTTCCGCGAGCTGGTGGCCCGGATGCGGGCCGTGACCCGACGCAGCGACGTCGGCAAGGTCTCCGCCACGCCCGACATCACGGTCAACGGGACCCTCGAGGTCGACCGGCGTACGCGGCGCGCCCGGGTGGGCGACCACGAGCTGACCCTGACCCGCAAGGAGTTCGACCTGCTGGCCCTGCTGGCCACCGATCCGGGAGCGCTGCGCACCCGGGAGGAGATCCTCGAGCAGGTGTGGGACCCGCACTGGTACGGCCCGACCAAGACCCTCGACGTGCACATGGCCTCGCTGCGGCGCAAGCTCGGTGATCCGACCATGGTCGAGACGGTGCGGGGCGTCGGGTTCCGCCTGCGCGACGACCGCTGAGGCCGGCCGGTGCGCCGCCGACTGCTGACCTCGTACCTGGCCCTCACGCTGGTGGTGCTCGTGCTCCTCGAGGTGCCTCTGGCCCTCTCCTACGGCGCCCGCGAACGCCAGCAGGTGAGCACCACCCTGGAGCGCGACGCCTACGAGATCGCCAACTACTCCGAGGAGACACTCGAGGGCGACGGCCACGCCGACATCCAGGGCTACGTCGAGTCCTACGCCGACCGCACCGGCGGCCACGCCGTGGTGGTCGATGCCAAGGGTCAGGTGGTGGCCGACTCGCAGGCGCCGGTGGCGGGGAGATCGGTGGCGCGTCGACCCGAGCTGCAGGCGGCACTGGCCGGGCACACCTCCACCGGCTCACGCTCGGGGTCGAGCCTGGACGACGCCGTGATGTACGCAGCCACGCCGGTGGCCAGTGCCGGGCGGATCCTCGGGGCCGTGCGCGTCACCTACGGAGCGGACAAGGTCAACGACCGCATCCACCGCTACTGGCTCCTGCTGGTGGCCACCGGGGTCGCCTGTCTGGCCGCGGCCGCGCTCATCGGCATCTTCCTGTCGCGCTGGGTCACCCAGCCGTTGGCCCCGATGCGCGCCGCCGCCATCCGCCTGGGCCAGGGTGATCTGAGCGCCCGGGTGGGCCCGGCCCCGGGGCCGCCCGAGGTGCAGGACGTGGCCCGGGCCTTCGACGAGATGGCCGCTCGCCTCGAGGACCTGGTCGACGCCCAGGAGGCGTTCGTGGCCGACGCCTCCCACCAGCTGCGCACCCCGCTCACGGCCCTGCGCCTCCGCCTGGAGAACCTCGAGTCCGAGATCGACGACCCCGAGGCGATCGAGGACGTGGCCGGCGCCCGCCGCGAAGGCCAGCGCCTGTCCCGGTTGATCGACGGGCTGTTGACGCTGGCCCGCGCCGACCGCGGGCGCGACTGGTCCGACCGCCAGCTGATCGACGCCGGAGCGGCGACCACCGAACGCCTGGAGACCTGGAGGCCCATCGCCGAGGAGTACGACGTCGAGCTGGTGGGCGAACCGTCCGACCTGCTGCTGCGCGCCTCGGCCGATCGCCTGGCCCAGGTGTTGGACAACCTGTTGGCCAACGCCACCGACGCCTCACCGCCCGGCAGCCAGCTGCACCTGTCGGCCCGCCGCTCGCCCGACGGGGCCTGGGTGGAGCTGCACGTCATCGACCAGGGCCCGGGCCTGGACGCCGACCAACGCCGGCGTGCCTTCGACCGGTTCTGGCGAGGCGACGGCGGCGGGGGGCCCGACGGCCACGCCGGCGACGGGGACCGTCCCAACCTGGGGGGCAGTGGACTGGGCCTGGCCATCGTCCGACGGCTGGTGGCCGCCGACGGCGGCCTGGTGGAGCTTCGCCAGGGGCCGGGCGGGGGTCTGGACGCCGTGGTCAGCTACCCGGCGGCCGAGCCCGACCGCTGAGCGGACCGCCCCGGATCCCCCGAAGCCGGTCGCGCCACCGGCCCGCCCAGGGCCGCCCGCCCGACAGGTTGGGGAAAGGGGCTTCTTAACCGACTCTTGGCCGGACCTGCAGGCGGTTCGCAGCAAGTCGAGCCGACAATGGACCCATGGACGCACGAGGACATCGCAGCCGAGGCCTGGCCCGGGTCAACCGCCTCACCGGATGGCTCGCCGGTGGTGCGCTGGTGGCCAGTGGCGCCTTCGTGGCCATGCTGGCCCATCCGCACGCCAGCTCGAGCGCCTCGCAGCGGTCGGGCTCGGCCGGGGCCACCTCGCCCGGCGCCACCGCGCCGGTCGGCCCCACCACCAGCCTGGACCCCTACGGCGACGGTTCAGGAGGTGCCTCGGTGGCCCCGGCTCCGCTGAACCCACCGGTGCAGATCCCGCAGCAGTCATACAGTCAGAGCCAGGTGTCGTCGGGCGCGTCGTGACCGGACACATCGCCCGGTTCCGGGCTCTGGGGACCAACGCCACCGTGCTGACCACGCGCTCGGGTGCGCTCGACGCCGCCCTCGAAGCGGCGCGGGCGCAGATCGACGGGATCGACGCGGCCTGCTCCCGCTTCCGCGACGACTCCGAGCTGGTGGCCCTGAACGCGGCCGCCGGTTCGGCGGTGACGGTGTCCCCCCTGTTGTTCGACGCCATTACCACCGCGCTGCGGGCGGCGGCGGTGACCCAGGGTTGTGTCGACCCGACCGTGGGGACGTCGGTGCGGGCGCTGGGGTACGACCGCGACTTCCGTTCCGTTCCCCCCGACGGACCGGCGTTGGAGGTCCACCTGCGCGCCGCCCCGGGCTGGCAGTCGGTGGTCATGGACCGCACCGCCCACACGGTGCAGGTCCCAGTCGGGGTCGAGCTCGATCTGGGGGCCACGGCCAAGGCCCTGGCCGTCGACCTGGCCGCCGAGTCGGCGGGCCGGGCCAGCGGCGCGCCGGTGCTGGTCAGCATCGGCGGTGACCTGGCCGTCGGCGGTCCGGCCCGGCCCGACGGCTGGCCGGTGCTGGTCACCCATGACCATGCGGTGGACGAGGACCCCGAGGGCCAGACGGTGACCATCGAGGCCGGCGGCCTGGCCACCTCCGGCACCGCCGTGCGCCACTGGCGGCGGGGGCAGGTCGAGGTCCACCATCTCGTCGACCCGCGCACCGGGCGCTCGGCCACGTCCTGCTGGCGCACGGCGACGGTGGCCGCGGCCTGCTGTGTCGACGCCAACATCGCCACCACCGCGGCCATCGTGTTGGGACCCGACGCCCCGGCGTGGCTCGAGGGCCTCGGCCTGCCTGCCCGGCTGGTCGGCACCGACGGCCGCGTCCTGCGGGTCGGCGGCTGGCCGGCCGAGGTGGCGCCCGCCCCGCTCCGGGGTTTCGGAGCGCCCGCGTCGCGTCCGGAGGTCGTGGTCCGATGATCGCGGCCGTCACCACCAGCGGCACCACCCAGGCGCTGTGGTACCTGACCCGCGCCACCGGCCTGGTCTCGTTGGTCATGCTGACCCTGGTCATGGTGCTGGGCGTGAGCCAGGTGCAGCGCTGGTCCCCGGCTCGTTGGCCCCGCTTCGTCACCGCGACCCTGCACCGCAACGCCTCGCTGCTGGCCGTCGTGTTCCTGGTCATCCACATCCTGACCGCCGTGCTCGACCCGTTCGCTCCCATCGGCATCGTGGCGGCGGTCGTGCCCTTCTCGTCGCCGTATCGCACGTTGTGGCTGGGGCTGGGGGCGGTGGCCTTCGACCTCATCCTGGCCCTGGTGATCACCAGCCTCCTGCGCGAGCGGGTGGGTTACCGGGTCTGGCGCGTCCTGCACTGGACCGCCTACCTGTGCTGGCCGATCGCCTTCGTCCACGGCCTGGGCACCGGCAGCGACGGGCGCGTCGGTTGGGTGCTCGGTGTCGACGCGGTGTGCCTGGCCGCCATCGTGGCCTCGGTCATCTGGCGTCTGGCGGCCAACTGGCAGCTCGATCCGGCTCGCCGGGCGGTGGGCGCCCTGAGCAGCGCCCTGATCGTGGTCCTGGTCCTCGGGTGGGCCGCCACCGGGCCCACCCAACCCGGCTGGGCCCGCAAGGCCGGCACGCCACGGTCGCTGCTGGGGTCGGCCCGTTCCATCGCGGCCGGCACGGCCACCGGCCCGACCACGAGCGGAGCCGGCGCCACCCCCACCACCGCGACCGGTTCGGGCTCGTTGGCGCCACCGGCGCACGCCATCGTGTCGGGCACCATCGCCCAGAGCGGCGAGGGACGCCGAACCACCGTCACCATCACCGGCACCCTGTCGAGTGGGGCCTCCGGCCAGCTCCAGATCGTGTTGAAGGGCTCCGCCCTCGACGACGGCGGCCTGGCCCTGCGCGAGGGCACGATGTCCTACGGGCCGGCCAGCAAGCCGGGGGCCTGGTCCGGGCCGGTCACCGGACTGTCGGGCGCGACGGTCACCGCCCAGGTCAGCCAGGGCGGCGGCGCAGCCGCCACGGCCCAGGTGCAACTCCAGATCGACGCCGCGGCCCAGACCGTCACGGGGACCCTCGATGTCCGCCAGTAGGAGCCGATCAGCGCCCGAGCGGGCGCTCGCCCCGGCGGCGCTGTCGCCCACCGACCCGATCCGCATGCTGCCGCGTCCGGTCGTCGACGGCCACCTCGGCCACGTCGATCGCTACGGTCCGCGCCCCGCGGCTGAGGCCAGGCTCATCGACGAGATCGACGCCGCCGGCCTGCGCGGTCGGGGCGGCGCGGGGTTCCCCACGGCCACCAAGCTGCGGGCCGTGGCCAGCCGGGGTCGGCGGCCCGTGGTGGTGGCCAACGGGACCGAGGGCGAACCGGCCAGCGCCAAGGACAAGGTCCTGTTGGGCGCGGCGCCGCACCTGGTGCTCGACGGGGTCGAGCTGGTGGCCGATCTGCTGGGTGCGAGCGAGGTGTTTCTCTGCGTCGATCGCAACTGGCCCGACGTGAGCCTGGCCGTGGAGCGGGCCCGCGACCAGCGCCCGAGGACCGCCCGGCGCCGCCTGCAGGTCCTGGACGCGCCGGATCGCTACGTGGCCGGCGAGGAGACCGCGTTGGTCCACTGGATCAACGGGGGCGAGGCCAAGCCGACCTTCGTCCCTCCGCGCCCCTTCGAGCGAGGGGTCCGAGGCCGTCCGACCTTCACCAGCAACGTCGAGACCTACGCCCAGATCGGGCTGATCGCCCGCTTCGGCGCCGACTGGTACCGGGCCCTGGGCACGACGGCCGCGCCCGGGACCACCCTGCTCACGGTCACCGGCGGCGTGGCCCAACCCGGGGTGTGCGAAGCACCCGGTGGATCGTCGATGTCGTCGGTCATCGCGGCCGCGGGCGGTGCCGTCGACGGAGTCCAGGCCGTGCTCGTCGGGGGCTACTTCGGGACCTGGATCCCGGGTTCCGCCGTCGATTCGGTCAGCCTCGATCCGGCCTCGCTGTCGGGCTACGGTGCCAGCCTGGGTTGCGGGGTGCTGGCCGTGCTCGGCGATCACGTCTGTCCGTTGGTCGAGGTGGCCCGGGTGGCGCGGTGGTTGGCCGGCCAGAACGCCGGGCAGTGCGGCCCGTGCGTGCACGGCCTGCCGGCGGTGGCCGACTCGCTGGAGTGGGCGGTCAGCGGCAACCCGGTCACGGCCAGCCAGATCGGTGGCTTGGTCGAGCTGGTCAAGGGCCGCGGCGCCTGCAAGCACCCCGACGGGATGGCGCGCTTCGTGGAGAGCTCGGTCCGGGTCTTCGGTGACCACCTGGCCCAGCACCGCCGCCACGGGCCCTGCCCCACCCACCACCCCGTGCTGCCCGTGCCCGAGACGGGAACGTGGCGATGAGCCGCAAGCTGGTGGTGAACCCGATCACCTGCGTGGGACACGGCCTGTGCGCCGAGCTGCTGCCCGAGCGGATCACCCTCGATCCGTGGGGCTACCCGATCATCGACCCCACGCCGATCCCCCCTCGCCTGGAGGCGCACGCCAAGCGGGCGGTGGCCTCCTGCCCCACCCTGGCCCTGTTGTGGCGCGAGGCGGTCGAGGCCAAACGCTGAAGGGGTGCCCCGAGGCTCAGCTGGTGGGGCCCAGATCGCCGTTGTCGGCGTCGCGCAGGCGGGATCGGAGCTCGAGGATCGACATCACGAGCTGCGCCGAGGTGGCGTCGCCGGCGGTGGCCGACTCCCACCAGGCGGCCAGCAGCCGTTCCAGCCGGGCGCCGTCGATGCGCCGCTGGGCCCGGGCGTCGAGCTGGGGCAGTGCCGTCTCCAGCGCCCGGTCGATCAGGCGCACGGTGGGGCCGGGGCTGACGAAACCCTGTTGCTGGCCGATGGTCAGCAGCGACACGCCCTCGATGCACTGCTCCACCACCTGCAGATCGCGGCGCAGGCCCCGGGCCGGCTCGGCGCCCTCGGTCCGGCTCATGACGAGCCGGCGCCGACCCGGTCCGAGTCGGGTCGGCGGGTGAACCGGTAGCCCAGTCCACGGTTGGTGAGCAGGTAGCGCGGGCAGCCCGGGTCGGGCTCCAGCTTGTGGCGCAGCGAGCCGACGAACACCCGCACGTAGTCGCGCTGGTCGCTGTAGCCCACCCCCCACACCCGGGTCAGCAGATCGTGCTGGTCGACCACGGACCCCTCCTGCTCGAGCAAGGCATCGAGCAGCCGCCACTCGGTGGCCGTCAGGTGGACGGGCCGACCCTGCGCGGTGGCGTGGCGGGCAGCCAGGTCCAGGGTGAAGTCGTCGGTGACCACCGGGGCCCGCTCGGGTCGGCTGGCCGTGCGCCGCAGCAGGGCCCGCATGCGGGCCGCCAACTCGTCGACCGCGAACGGCTTGCCCAGGAAGTCATCGGCGCCGGCATCGAGGACCTGGGCCGCATCCGATCCGCCGTTGCGGGCGGTGAGCACCAGGATCGGCACCTGGCTCCAGCTGCGGATGGCGGCCAGCACCGCCAGGCCGTCCATGCCGGGCAGGCCGAGATCGAGCAGGACCAGGTCGGGGTGGCAGTCCGAGGCCCGGGCCACCCCCTCCTCGCCCGTGTGAGCCAGGACGGTGTCGTAGCCCCAGGCCTTGAGGGTGATGCCCAGGGCTCGCTGGAACGGCTTCTCGTCGTCGATCATGAGGAGGCGGGGCATGTCTCCGTTGTACGCCGGGCGCCGCCCGTTCCCCAGGGCCTTGGCGCGATCTCGACGCGGGTGGCGGCGATCTTGACGGGTCCTTGCGACGCGGCGTTCGACGGCCGGACCACCCCGGGAGGGGCACCGGCGCGCGCCCAGCGGGGAGGTCGTCGCGGTGGTCGTACCCGGCCGGCCCGGCTGTTTCGTTTGGGCTCGCGCAAGAACGGCGAGGGGCGCGTTCAGATCGCGCCAAGCCCTATGGAACTCGTCGATGCCCCGCGGTAGAGGTGGATCCAACCCCCGGCGCCGGACCCCCCGCCGAGCCAGCCGGACCCCGTAACCGAGGCCCAGGAGGCCTACATGGAAGATGTCATCTACGTCGCCATCGTGATCGTGTTCTTCGCGCTGATGCTGGCGCTGGTGTACGCCTGCGATCGGATCATCGGCTCCGACGAGGAGGCGCTGGGCTCGTCCCACGTGCCCGACGTTGCCGACGAGGACGTCGAGGTGGCCGCCTGATGATCGCGTTCCTCGACGCCAAGGACTTCGTCGGGCTGGCGCTCGGCGCGGCCCTGATCGTCTACCTCCTCTTCGCTCTGCTCTTCCCGGAGAAGCTGTGAGCGCCGCCGGATGGATCCAGTTCGCCGTGTTCGGCGTGCTGGTGGCCATCAGCACCCCGCTGCTCGGCATCTACATGTACAAGGTGTACACGGGTCGCAAGCACGTGGGCTCCCGCGTCTTCGACGTGGTCGACAACGGCATCTACAAGATCTGCCGCATCAACCCCGAGGGCGAGCAGCGCTGGAACGTCTACGCCGTCTCGTTGCTGCTGTTCAGCGCGGCCGGGATCCTGTTCATGTACGGCCTGTTGCGCCTGCAGGGTCACCTGCCCCTGAATCCCGACCACATCGCCTCGGTCAACCAGGGCATCTCGTTCAACACCGCGGTCAGCTTCGTGACCAACACCGACTGGCAGGTGTACGCCGGCGAATCCACCATGAGCCAGCTGTCGCAGATGCTGGCCCTGGTGGTGCAGATGTTCCTGTCGGCCGCGGTGGGCATGGCCGTGGCCGTGGCGCTGGTCCGGGGGCTCACCCGCAGTCGGCGCACCACCCTGGGCAGCTTCTGGGTGGACACCGTGCGCTCGACCACCCGCATCCTGCTGCCCATCTCCTTCGTGTTCGCCATCGTGTTCATGTCTCAGGGCGTGATCCAGAACTTCTCGGCCGCCAAGCAGGTCACCACGGTGGCCGCGGTGGCCACCCACCAGCAGAAGAACACCGCCTTGCAGCAGACGGCCACCCAGGGCCCGGTGGGTTCGCAGATGCCCATCGAGGAGCTGGGTGACAACGGCGGCGGCTTCTACAACGCCAACACCGCCCACCCGTACCAGAACCCCAACCCGTTCACCAGCATCCTGCTGTCGTGGCTGGTGGTGATGGTCCCCTTCGCCTTCGCCGTCACCTTCGGCAAGATGGTGGGATCCATGCGCCAGGGCCTGGTGATCCTGGCCTCGATGGTCATCCTGTTCGTGCTCGGCCTGGTGGCCATCGGGGCGTTCGAGGGCCCGGGCAACCCGAAGTTAACCAAGGCAGGGGTGACCCAGGTGGCCACCTCCTCCAACATCGGCGGCAACCTGGAGGGCAAGGAGACGCGTCTGGGGGTGAGCTCGTCGGCCATAGAGGGCAACTCGGTCACGGCCACCTCGGCCGGCTCGCCCAACTCGGCTCACGAGAGCTTCACTCCCTTGGGTGGCTCGGTCCCGCTGATCAACATGCTGCTGGGTGAGGTGAGCCCGGGCGGAGCCGGCGGCGGCCTGTACGGCAAGCTGATCCTGGTCATCCTCAGCGTCTTCATCGCCGGGCTCATGGTCGGGCGAACGCCCGAGTACCTGGGCAAGAAGATCCAGGCCCGGGAGATGAAGCTGGCCGTCATCTACATCCTGGCCGTGCCCGCCACCGTGCTGGGCTTCGGGGCCTGGGCCATCGTCAACCCGACGGCCCTGGCCGGGCTGTCGGCCTCGGGGGCCCACGGGCTGACCGAGATGGCCTACACGTTCGCCTCGACCACCAACAACAACGGCTCGGCCTTCGCCGGCATCACCACCGGCACCACCTGGTACGAGGTGGTGCTGGGCCTGGCCATGCTGATCGGCCGCTATGTGCTGATCGTCCCCGTCCTGGCCATCGCCGGATCGCTGGTGCGCAAGCAGCCGGTTCCGGCCACCGCCGGCACGTTCCGAACCGACACCCCCCTGTTCCTCGGCCTGCTGTTGGCAGTGACGGTGATCCTGGTCGGGCTGACCTACTTCGCAGTGGTCGCGCTCGGTCCCATCGTCGAGCAGCTGACCGGCCACTTCTAGGAGACCGCCAATGGCAGCCACCCTGACCCCTCCCGCGTCGTCGCCCGAGCCCGAGCTCGAGCCCGGCATCGCCCCCGAGCGCAAGCCGGCCCGCCTGTTCGAGGCGAGCATCGTGCGACGCGCCCTGGTCGATTCGTTCATCAAGCTCAACCCCCGCACCGAGGCCCGCAACCCGGTGATGTTCGTGGTGCTGATCGGCGCGGTGCTGACCTCCGTGCTGTTCTTCGTGGACCTGTCCAGCGCCACCACCGCCAACTCGGTGTTCGCCGGGTCGGTGGCCGTCTGGCTGTGGTTCACGGTGCTGTTCGCCAACTTCGCCGAGGCCGTGGCCGAGGGTCGGGGCAAGGCACAGGCCGACACCCTGCGCAAGACCCGCAGCGAGACGGTGGCCCACCGCCGCGGCCCCGACGGAACCGTCACCGAGGTGGCGTCGTCGGACTTGCACGTGGGCGACCTGTGCGTGGTCACGCCCGGCCAGCTCATCCCCGGTGACGGAGAGATCGTGGAAGGCATCGCCTCGGTGGACGAGTCGGCCATCACCGGCGAGTCGGCCCCGGTCATCCGCGAGTCGGGCGGTGATCGCTCGAGCGTCACCGGCGGCACCCGCGTGCTGTCCGACGGCATCGTGGTGCGCATCACCGCGGAGCCCGGCGCCAGCTTCATCGACCGCATGATCGCCCTGGTCGAGGGGGCCGAGCGGCAGAAGACGCCCAACGAGATCGCCCTCAACATCCTGCTGGCCGGGTTGACCATCGTCTTCCTGATGGTGGTGATGAGCCTGCAGCCCTTCGCCATCTACTCCCAGGCGCCCCAGACGGTGGTGGTGCTCACCGCCCTGCTGGTGTGCCTGGCCCCCACCACCATCGGGGCCCTGCTGTCGGCCATCGGCATCGCGGGGATGGACCGCCTGGTGCAGCGCAACGTGCTGGCCATGAGCGGTCGGGCCGTCGAAGCGGCCGGGGACGTGTCCACCCTGTTGCTGGACAAGACCGGCACCATCACCTACGGCAACCGCATGGCCGCCGAGTTCCTGCCGGTGGCGGGGGTCGACGAACCCACGCTGGCCGCGGTGGCCCTGCTGTCGTCGCTGGCCGACGAGACGCCCGAAGGTCGCTCCATCGTGACCCTGGCCGAGGACGGGTACGGCCTGGTGCCCGTCGACATGCCCGGGGCCGAGCTGATCCCGTTCACGGCCCAGACCCGCATGTCGGGCATCGAATGGGACGGCCGCTCCATCCGCAAGGGCGCGGCCGACTCGGTGCAGCGCTGGGTGGTGGAGCAGGGCGGCACCGAACCGTCCGACCTCGACGGCATCGTGGCCGGCATCGCCGAGACCGGCGGCACGCCGCTGGTGGTGGCCGAGGGCACCCGCGTGCTCGGGGTCATCCACCTCAAGGACACGGTCAAGACCGGCATCTCGGCCAAGTTCGACGAGATGCGGGCCATGGGCATCCGCACGGTGATGATCACCGGCGACAACCCCATCACGGCCGAAGCCATCGCCCGCGAGGCCGGTGTCGACGACTTCCTGGCCGAGGCCACCCCCGAGGACAAGATGGCCCGCATCAAGGCCGAGCAGGCCGGCGGGAAGCTGGTGGCCATGACCGGTGACGGCACCAACGACGCTCCCGCCCTGGCCCAGGCCGACGTGGGCGTGGCCATGAACACGGGCACCCAGGCCGCCAAGGAGGCCGGGAACATGGTCGACCTGGACTCGAACCCGACCAAGCTGCTCGAGATCGTCGAGATCGGCAAGCAGCTGCTCATCACCCGTGGGTCGCTGACGACCTTCTCGATCGCCAACGACGTCGGCAAGTACTTCGCCATCATCCCGGCCATGTTCGCCGGGGTGTACCCGGAGCTCTCGACGCTCAACATCATGAAGTTGAGCAACCCGCACACCGCCATCCTGTCGGCGGTCATCTTCAACGCCATCATCATCGTCCTGCTGATCCCGCTCGCCCTGCGCGGCGTCAAGTTCCGGGCCGCCAACGCCCAGGCCATCCTGCGCCGCAACATGCTGATCTACGGCGTCGGCGGCGTGATCGCTCCATTCGTCGGCATCAAGCTCATCGATGTCGTCCTGACCGCCCTAGGGGTGCACTGATGCGTCGCCAAGCCCTCACCGCCGTCCTGATGCTGGCCTGCCTGGCTGTGCTCACCGGACTCGTCTACCCACTGGTCGTCTTCGGGATCGGCCAGGCCGCCTTCGGCCACCAGGCCAACGGCTCGTTCGTCACCCGCAACGGCGTGGTGGTGGGCAGCTCCCTGCTGGGCCAGAACTTCCTCGACGCCAAGGGGAACCCGCTGCCCCAGTACTTCCAGCCCCGACC
>Ga0075017_100001965_pt1 | contig 12752 bp, 11 predicted proteins | sample AleBraG_ABR_2012_FD_71475 | JGI IMG/M metagenome (GOLD analysis project Ga0075017, IMG submission 71475) | Freshwater sediment microbial communities in response to fracking from Pennsylvania, USA - Alex Branch Run_MetaG_ABR_2012 | ecosystem: Environmental > Aquatic > Freshwater > Creek >...
CATCGAGCACGAGCGGCCACGTGTCTTCCGCCTCGCCTGCGACGACTGCATCCGCATGACATGAGGCTTCCTCGGGAAGGGCTGTCGCGTGCGGCCCGCCGATCACCACGGGCACCCCTCGACGACGGAATTCGTGCGCGAGACCGTAGGCGTGAAGAGCGGACGGCGTTGGCGCCGTAATCCCCACAAGGTCTGCCGGTTCGTCGAAGCGCACCGGTTCCACGATCTCGTCGGTGTGAGTGACGCTGTGCTCTCGCGGTGTTAGAGCTGCTATCAGCGGCATCGTCAGCTGAGGGAATTGAATCAGGCGCCCGCGGCGCAGGCGTCGTGACTCCGGCGACTCGGCAGTGATCAGGTGAATGCGCACTCGCTCTTACTGAAGTGTTCCGAAGTCTGTACCATGGCGGCCCATTTCAACGCGGTTAAGAAATTCTCCTCTCCGATGACGCTACGCCCCGGCCTCATGGGCGAAGCCAAGGTCCAATCACAGCTTCTGTTTTCCGCGCCATTGCGCTGCCTCGTCAGGCTTGCCCCAGCCGGAGTACAGATCGACCATCTGCTCCGCGGAGAAATGTACCCATTTTTTTTGATCGGCAGGCATGCGAGACAGGCGCTGCTCCAGACCCTGCTGGCCGCTGAGCAGGAGCTTCTCGGCCTCCGGGTATCGTTTCAACCCGCTCAATGCAGCTCCCAGGAAGGCTTGCGCACGGTAAAGCTGCCAGTCGTCCTTGTCCCCTTTCACGCGGTAAGTGACGGCTTGGCGAAGAACCGGCTCGGCCTGCGAATATTTTCGCTGCTCCACAAGATTCACGCCGAGCAACTCAGCTGCAACAGCCGCCTGGTCCTCCTGGTCTTTGCCTAGCGCTCGCAAGCCCTGCAGCGCCGGGCGCAAGGTCTGTTCGGCGCGTAACCGGTCACCCTTGGCATCGTAGCCAGCGCCAAGGTACATTTCACAAGTGAGGGCGGCATAACTTCCCGGACCCAGGGTTTCCCGGAAATCGCCGAGCGTGCTTTCGAGAAGAGGAATCCCCTGATCGAAATTGCCCGCGTCGACGAGGGTCCTTCCCAAACGCTCCGCCGTGCCCAAGGTGTCGGGATGCCGTTTGCCTCTGGTCCGCTGGTCAATGGCGAGCGCTTCCGCGAATACCCTCTCTGCCTCCGGATAATCGCCTTTCCCTTGCAGGACCTTCCCCAAACCAAACATCTCGCGCGAGGTAAACGGATGATCCGGCCCAAAGACCCGGCGGTAGCTCTCGAGACCCTTTGCCAGGACCACGCTAGCCTCGGCATATCGGGACTGGTCAATGTAGAGCTGTGCCAGGCTGTCGCTGGTGTTCAGGGTGTCGATATTGTCGTAGCCGTTTCGGCGCGTCTGGATCTCCAGCGCCTTCTTAAGCAGCGGCTCGGCTTCCGCGTGCTGATTGGTGAAAAGGTAGAGAGCTCCCAGGTTCTGCATCGCAACCACGGTTCTGGGATCTTCGGGACCGAGTTTGCGTGTCTCCGCGTCGAGCGCGGTCTTGGCCATGGTCACGGCATCGGCGTACTGGTTTAAGTTCCTCAGCGTACCCGACAGAGCCATGAGCAGGTCGAGGGTCTCCGGCGCGTCGGGGCCACGACTCGAGGCACTCAACTCATAGGCCCTGCGCACATGCTTCTCCGAATCTGCGTACAGGCCGAGCCCTTCGTAAGCGTGACCGATGGTGTCCTGGATTTCAGATTCGATCAGGGGCTGGCCTGCGAACCTTTTGTTCGCGCGCAATGCTGCCCGTTCTAATAGCGTCCGCGCCTTGACGTCTGGGTCGGGCTCTGAATCCGTTCCGCCCTGCGCGGTCGGATCGGCTTGCGACAAGAGATCGTTCCGCAGGAATTCGCTGACGGCCCTCGCACTTGCGGCCTCGGCGTCGGCGCGGTCGCGCTGCCGCCGGGCCACGATGCTTTGCCTAATGCTGATTGCGGCAGCCGCCACCAAGACCAAAACGAAAGCACTCAGCATTAGCAGGCCTGCCCGGTGCCGGCGGGAGAACTTGCGTGCGCGGTAGGCCACCGAGGGCGGAACGGCCAACACCGGTTCGTTTTGCAGATACCGCTTGATGTCCGACTCGAATTCGGATGCCGAAGCATAGCGGCGCGAGCGGTCCTTTTCCAAAGCTTTCAATGCAATCGAGTCCAGCTCTCCGCGCAACTGTTTGGCCAGTGTCTGCGGTTCGGTCTGGCGCTTCCGCGCTACTTCCGTAGAAGTGGCAGGATCTTGCTTGGTGATCCTGGTGCTGGGTTTCGGCGGTTCGTCTTGCCGCAACCTCCGCAGGAACTCCTCCAGAGCGAGTTTTCTCAGCTCGATGGGCGGTGCGCCCGCTAGCAACTCATACAGGATGATTCCGAGCGAGTACACATCGGTGCGTGTGTCGACGTCCTCGCCGGTCGAACTGGCCTGCTCCGGACTCATGTATTCCGGAGTTCCGACCAACGCACCCGCACGCGTGAACATCGTGTCTATAGTCAGTTTCTGGGTCAGCGCCTTGGCTACACCAAAATCTATGATTTTCGGCTCTGGCTTCCCATTCACCTCCGCGACGAGAATATTAGAGGGCTTTAGGTCGCGGTGGATGATCGCCTTCTGGTGAGCGTGTTGCACTCCCTCGCATACCCGGGTGAGCAGTTCAAGTCGCTCGCGTGTGCTGAGTCGGTGATTGTCGCAATAGTCCGTGATCGGAACACCCGCCACATACTCCATGACGAAGTAGGGCTCGCCTTGCGGCGTGGCATCGGCATCAAACACTTTGGCAATGGCGGAGTGGTCCATCAAGGCCAGTGCCTGGCGCTCGGAGTCGAAGCGCGCGATGGCTTCGCGGGTGTTCATTCCTGTCTTGATCAGCTTGAGAGCGACTCGGCGGCGCACGGGCTCTTTTTGCTCGGCCAGCCAGACTTCACCCATTCCGCCTTCTCCCAGTCTTCGTACCAGGTGGTATCGCCCGATGACCCTCTTTGCAGTATCCGCCGCGTCCATGCTCACAGTCGGCGTGGGGTTCAAGTTAGTTGCGGACGGGGCTTCGTCAGGAAGATCGTTTTGAGCAGGCATCTTGGCAGGGTCCGGTTCTGAGCCGAAAACGGCGGATGGCAGTATATACCGAACCCCTCGCAGGCTGGCCGGGAGCGCATTCGATGGAGAACGGGCAAACCGGAGGTCAACTGTTGTTACCAAGCGTAGCGCAAGTTTGCGCCGCCTATTCGCCTGAGACCGGGATCAGTGAGTGATATGGGGATTTATCGTCAATCACGTCAGTGCTCACGCAATAAGGGTTTCTCCGTCTATAGATTAGCTCGCTCGTCGCACCATCTATGACGAATGCTAAACTCACCGCTGTTCTGCTGGTGCTGTTAGCTTTTTTTCCGAGTTCATCTAGCGCGGCCGACTGCAAATCAGGATCGCTGGTGCTTCCTGAACCCCAAGGTGTGAACCAAGTCGGCACAAGAACACTGGTCCTTACTGATGCAACCCGCCATCGGGATCTATTGGTTACAACCTGGTTCCCAGCCGAATCCGGCACGGTTGCCGCACCGTACATGGACAAAAGGACCGGAGCCGAGTTTGCGCGAGAATGGAATCTAAAAGTTGGTTTTGAACAGAGTGTGTGCACGCACTCTTGGCTCGACACTACGATCTCTCACCAACAAGCTTTCCCCGTAGTCCTCCTCGAACACGGCTCCGGGGTCGTACCTGCGATTTACACAACCCTAGCTGAGGGATTGGCGAGCAATGGCTTCATCGTAGTAGCGACCAACCATCCTCCCGATTCTCTGATTGCAGTTTTCCCGAATGGACATGAAATCAAAGCCCAACCCTATTGGCCCGAAAACGCGGATCGTAGGACTCAGGGAGTGGCGATTGGGAAATTCGCGGACGATGTGCTAGTGGCAGACGTGAGATTTGTTCTGGACCAACTTCAGGAGCTGAATTCACATGACGGTTTCTGGCGTGGTCGTCTCGATCTTTCTCACGTAGCGATTGTGGGGCACTCGATGGGCGGAACGACTGCAGCTCTGGCCTTGAAGGAAGACAGGCGTATCCGGGCTGGAGTGAATTTAGACGGGTCCACGTACCCGGGAATGAATGCGGACGTTAGGCCCATCCCGTTGGGCAAGCCTTTGCTTTTTATGGAGACGGAAGAGCACGCCACCGATCCCGAGACGCACGGGAAGGAATTCGTTGGCAGCGAAGCAAATACCTATTACGTGGTGCTTGCCGGGAACGAGCATATGGCATTTACGGACGCTCCTCTGCTCCAATGTCGCTTTTCCAAAGAGTCTGCCCCGGGCACCACTAGATGCGAGAGAGCAGTACAAGCCGTGGAACTCACGCGATCAGTGGTGAATGAGTTTGTTGGTAAGTATCTAAGAGACAATCCTGCTCCAGGACTTGATTCCCTGGTTCGCATTGACCGTAAATAGGTCCATTCCGAGATGAGGCTGATCTTGTCCATGCGCGATGATTGACGAAATCAGGTGTTTGCACAAATGTGCGCCGCCTATTCCGCCTGAAACCGGGATCAATGAGTGAAATCGCGATGTTTCGTCAACTGGTCTTTTGGGAGCCGGGGACGGTTCTTACCTTTCCAATCCAAGGCGGCGCAGCAAATCCGCGAACCGCGGATCGCTTCGAATCGAGTCATACATCGGGTCTACTTTGATTTGCACCACTGCATTCGAGTGCTCCGAAAAGGCTTTCTGCAGCAGTTCGATCGTCTCATCTTTCTGGCCGGTACCCGCATAAGCTATCAACAACGTTACGGTTCGGTTCGCTTGCGCGCGAGAAATCTGCTCAAGTTTCGCCAACGCGCGGCGGGCCTCCTCTGCGTGGCCCCCGCGGGCATAAACAGTCGCTTTCCACGCCCATGCCCACCGGTCTTGCTCGCGGTCTCCCCCCCAGCGAGTGACTCCGTCGGCGGCCTCGGCATATCTTCCCAGTTGCAAATAAGAAGGAATCATCATGTCCCTTGCACGACCATAATTCGGGTCGAATTCGAGTACGGAGCGGTATTGCTTGAGCGCGCTCTCATATTGTCGCGAGTAGTACAACATGGATGCGTGGTCGATGGCGATAATCAACGATAACGGATCCAGTTGCCGGGCTTGCTCACCCTCGGCAAATGCCTCCTCGAATCGTCCTTGCCAACAGAGAAACTCTGCATACCACTGGTGTGCGGTTGGATATTGCGGGTCCAGCTGAATTGCTCGCCGGAACTCCCTCTCTGATCCCGCCCAATCGTAATCGTAGTTTTCCTTGATCAAAGCCAGTGACGCGTGCGCCTCGGCGAGACTCTCGTCGAGTTCCAGGGCCCGCAACGCGGCCGTCCGCGCCTTCGGCATGAGCTCGTTTTGCGGACCTACATACCACGTGCTCATCAGGCTGAATGTGTCCGCCAGCCCGGCATAGGCCCGGCCATAATTTGGATCCTTATCAATCGCCTGCTGAAAGAAGAGCACTGCTTGTTGAAATCCCTCTGTTGTCCTCTTGTTCCAGAAATAGCGGCCCTTCAGGTACAAGTCATACGCTTCATATGACTTCGCTCCCGGCGCTGGCCCTGCTGCCTTCTGCGCCGCCTCGATCGGCCGGCGCCCGCTCAGGCTGAATTCGATTTCATTGGCAACCTCGCGCGCGATCTCCGCCTGCAGCTCCAGCAGGTGGCCTAAATCGCGATCATATTCGCGCGCCCAAAGGTGGCTCTGGTCCTTCACCTGAATCAGCTGCGCTGTAATTCGCACCCGCTCCGAATCGCGCCGCACGCTGCCCTCGATCACATACTGCACCCCCAAGTCCTTTCCGATCTCGGGAATTGATTCCTGGGGTGCTTGTAGTGCATCACCGAAGTCCGGGCAATCACCCCCAGATGCCCGGGATCGAGGTCTCCGAGCTGGCTGATCATTTCCTCCGTCAGGCCATCGCTGAAATATTCCTGCCCCGTATCGCCGGTGAAATTCTCAAACGGCAGGATCGCCAACATGATTTTGTCGGGCCGCGCAGCCGAGCCGTTCCGCGAGCGCCAGAGCCAGATGGCAAGCACCACGATCAGGACCAGCGCGACTGCGGAGGCGATAATGGCCCACCTCCAATTTGTCGCGCGTCGGATGTCCGAGTGCCCTTGAATCTCGGCGACAGTTCCCGTGTGGGAAGGGGGCGGAGGCGCTTCTATCACCGGCTCGTCTTTGGCTGCTTCTCTGACTGGAACCAGAAACCGGTAACCCTGGCTCTGCACGGTAAGGATGTAGCGCCGATCCGTTGTCTCGTCCAACGCTTTCCGCACCATGAAAATGGTCTGCGTCAGGTTTGACTCTTCCACGAAACTGTCCGGCCAGACTGCTTTCATCAATTCGTCTTTGGTCACGATCCTGCCGGAGTTTTGCACCAGCAAAAGGAGGACATCGAGTGCCTTGGGGGTCAGTGGCACGGCTTCCCCGCCTCTCATCAAGGCCCGGCTCTGTCCGTTGAGGCTGAACTCGCCGAACTGATACAAGTTGCTGTTCAGACCGGGCATAACACGGTTTTTAGAGGTTTTGAGAACTTTTGAGCGCCGATTTTAGGACCTGCGAAGAGCATGCGAAGTAGCTTTGCCGCGGGGATGGCGGGATTAGCGTAAGCCGAGGTCGGCGGGAATTCTACCACGATTGTTCCCAAGGTGACCGCTAATTCAGGGCAAAGAAAGGGCTTACGAGCCACAAGAGGTCCTTGCTGCCACTCCGGATACCCGAGAAGAAACAAATTCCTTAAGGAGAGATTCTTATGTCGCGCAAAAACGCTTCCTGCAGCATTCTTCTGCTTCTGATTTGCTGCGCTTCGCTCGCCGTGCCTGCATCCGCACAGCACTTCAATCAGGTGACAGGCACTCTCACCAGTGTCGCGGCTGGCCGGAACGAGGTCTTCGGCCTCGACACTCATTCCGCAGTCTGGCGCTATAAGGCCAGCACCAAGTCCTTCGTAAAAATTCCCGGCTCGCTTGCCCAGATTGCAGTGGGGGGCGGCACCCTCTCGCAACGTGATCAGATATGGGGAATAAACGCAAACGGCAACGTTTTCCGGTTTAACTACGGAACCACGCAGTTCGGTCAAATAAGCGGCGTCCTGTCACAAATTGCAGTCGGGGAAGGCACCCAGGACAATTGCCATCCCTACGAAGTTTGGGGCGTCAATGCGTCCGATGGGATCTTCAGGTACGACTTCTGCAATAACCAGTTCGACCAAACCAGCGGCCTCCTGACTCAGGTTGCCACCGGTGGCGGCGACGTGTGGGGGCTCAATAGCTCGGGGAACATCTTCCATTTCGACTTTGCCTCCAAGAGCTTCGTATCCGTACCGGGCACCCTGGTGCAGATCACGGTGGGGGTGAATGACGTGTGGGGGATCAACGGGTCCAATCAGATCTTTCGCTACGATCCCTCCACCGGCAAATTCCCCCAGATAGGAGGAACACTGGGTCAGATCGCGGCCGGGGGAGATGGCGCGTGGGGCGTTAACCTGGCCGACGGCATATTTCGCTTTGACCCCAGCAGCACATCTTGGGTCCAGGTTACCGGTTCTCTCAAAAACATTGCCGTCGGCTCCGGAGCCGGCGTCTTTGGAGTGAACTCTTCCGATAAGGTCTTCACCTTCGTTCGACCGTAGCCGTTGTGAATCGCAGTAGGCGAGTGCCGCACCGATGATCAAGCGAGCCGCTCCCCCAGAATGCCGTCCCGCGGTGGCGTCTGGGGGCCGGCTTGCCCAGAAACGTCCCCATGCTTTTGCGAGCGAGGTCCGCGGTCAACTGTCGTGAACGGGCGCTTGCGGATGATTATGCACTTGACACATCACGCACTTTCTGCCATCATGCTCTTGAGGCTGAGTCATGAATCTCTTAGACGTTTACAAAGAGCTGAATACCGAATCCAAGTGCCTTGCTTTCCTAGAGCATATGCGCTGGCCGGGCGGAGTCAAGTGCCTCTCCTGTGAATCGCTGAGGATTTCCAGCATCACCACCAAGGGAAAGAAGAACCGGAGAACAGGCAAGGTCGGGCCGGATCGTCACCTCTACCAGTGCAATGAGTGCCGCTTCCAGTTCACGGCCACGACGGGCACGGTCTACCATGACACCCATCTCCCGCTGCACAAGTGGTTTCTCGCGATTGCGCTCATCACGGAATCGAAGAAGGGCATCTCCGCCAATCAGCTCGCCCGCGCTTTGGGAGTCCAGTACCGCACAGCTTGGTATCTGGCGCACAGAATCCGCAAGGCCATGGTTGTGCCGGACCCGCCCAAGCTCAAGGGAGTTGTGGAAGTGGATGAAACTTACGTTGGTGGAAAACAGCGCGGGAACCGCCGCAAGCAGCTCAACAAAGAAGTGGTCATGGGGATTCGAGAGCGCGGCGGCGACCTTCGGCTCATCCATATCGAAAGCCCCACCGCAGAAAATCTCGGCCAGCAAATCAAAGAGCACATCGATCCCGCAGTTAAAATGGTTGTGACCGACGAATGGCAAGCCTATCCGAAAGCGATGATCGGAGCGGGCATTCATGGCGAGAAGCATGAGACGATCCGGCACAGAGACAAAATCTACGTGCGCGGCAATGTCCACACGAACACAGTCGAGTCCGCATTCTCCCTATTCAAGAGAGGATTGACGGGAGCCTTCCACAAGGTCTCGTTAAAGCACCTTCAGCGCTACTTGAACGAGTTCTCATTCCGGTTCAACAATCGGAAAGCGCCGGACCTTTTTGGAATGACGGTGAGAAGGATGGCGCTGGCGGGGAATTTGCCTTATGCCAAGCTGGTAGAGGAGAATGCTTTCACGCCGTTTGTCAGGCCGTAGAGGATACAAGCATGAGTGACTGGGCCGAACGAGCAGCAAAAAAAGCAGCAGAACAAGATCGCGCCAGTGCCATGCGACAAGAGCGGGAAGTGTATGAATATCGGCTCAAGGACAAATACGGCCCAGACTACTTTGCGGAACTTAAAGATTGGCTGACTCTTCAGGTAGTGAAGTACAACAAACACCGTGGGCGCGATGAACTGCTTCTAGAGTCAAGCACGGACGCGAATTCCCCAATCCAAATCGATGGTGACCGAACTATCAGCATAAAGCGGCGCGACAGGTCACGTGGCCCACTTAAGATTTCCTATTCCCCCGTCGCACACATCATCACGTATGAGTGCGGAGCAGGCAAGGGACAGTTCAACCTAGCCATACAGGGCGGCACAGCAGTGCTTGAGACACCAAACCATATCGTTAAAACAATTGAAGAGATCGGCGAGGAAATGTTGTCCCGTTTCGAAAATTCGCCATTCTAAAAGCGTAAGGCCCGACTGCGAATCGGGCCTTCTGCAAAACTTGGAGGTTGCGGGAAAACGCTCCTACGTGAGTGTATCGCAGGAGCTTGCTTCATGCAAAGCACTCATGATACTGGAAACTATTGCGGGATGGCTCTTAAAGATATACGAGGCATCCCCGAGATTTATGGCAGTCTTGTGCATCAGTTGCGCCGCCTTACTTTTCTTGCCATACAAAATTCTGGCGTCCCTCTCGCTTGATGGTTTTGTGTCCCACAATCGTCCCTGGATCAGTTTGGCCTTCCTGTTCTCCTCGCTAGTCACGCTTTCCTACCCGATCGAGCACGGATGGAGAGCTTCCCACAAATATGTTATGACTTTGATCTTCTGGCAAAGAATCAAAAATCGGCTAGAGAAGCTCGATCCAGAAGAAAAGAATATCTTGTCGCGCTACGTAACAGGCAAGACCAAAACCCAAACTTTCTTCTTCGATAACGGTGCAGTGGCGAATCTCCGGCTTTGTCGGATTTTGTTTATCCCTGTCACTAGGTATGAACCTCACCGAGTGCCACACTCTATCAATGAGAGGGTTTTTGATTACTTGCGAGAGCATCCTGAACTGCTGAAATAATCAATTACTTCTGCGGCGGGATTAACTTCTCCGGCTTCTTCTTCGACACCTTCACATCTTCACGCTTAATGGGCTTGGTTTCCAGCAAGTTCTTGACGATCCCCTCAAATTTCTTGCGGTCTACCTTCAATGATTTCTTTGACATGGATACCTTTTCAACGCGTCTCCACAGACATTCACAGGGACAAGCGAACTTTAATTTTGCTACGCTTTAGGCCTGTCCAGTTAGGTTCTGCTCCCCGCACCAGGATGGCGCTGCTTAAAAGGATCGGCGCCAAACTTCCAAACAAAATTAGTGCTCTCTAACTCTGTTTAGCAAACGGAGGGGTCGGGCATCGGTCAAGCCCAGCGGACTTAAAATCCGCTGACTCTGCACGGGTCTTGTGGGTTCGACTCCCATCCCCTCCGCGCCAACGAAAGGACATCGCTTTTTATGCAAGACGAAGCCCACGACGAAATAGTACGCCAACTTTTCGAGATCGCCCAAGCGCAATTTGCCATCCTGTGTGATCTCGAAAGAAACGATCTCCTGCTCATTGAATCCGCCCAGACGGGAGTCTCGCAAGAATCTCTCGCTGCCGCTGCTGCAACCGTGCGCTCAACTCTGTACACTGCCGACGCACTAGCTGACCGAATTCGCGAACTTGCGCTAAAAGTTCGGCGTCCCTGATTTGCTTGGGCCGGGAGTCCTTTCCGGCCCGCTTCTTTCCCCTGTCACGGCTCACTAGATTTTACCTTTCTGATGGGTCAAATGCATAATCATGCGCTTGCGCAAGTTTGCGCCGTATATTCGCCTTGAACCGGGTCAATAAGTGCAATAGAGATTTATCGCCAATTGACCAGGTTGTCAGTGTAATCGCGATTTTCAACAGTTAACGGAGTCCAGCGGGTTGGTAGCCGCCCGTGAGCAGATTCATGCCAGATGCATTCCTCCCGAATTACCTTGACAAAGGCTCTTTATTGGGCAGAGTGTTGCACACACGTTGTGGGGCGCCTGTTCCCAGGTAATTGGTTTTCCTCCTTCCTGGGTTCTGGCTTTCGAGACTAGTTCAGCCCGTCCGGGCTTCAGTCTGGGGCTAAGTTAAGACAACGGAAATCTTGGTTCACCGTTGCCGTGAATGGGCAGGGTGTGCGTGCCCCGTTCGCCGTTCATGCAAGTCAAGGGTGAAAATCCGTGAAAGAACCTGGATTGCCTTCAAACTCGGCAAGGCACCTTGCCATTTCTGCCCCATTCTTTCCTTCAAACACTCGGAACTGGCGCAGTTGCGTACTGGCATTCGCGATCGTTGGGCTCGCGGCTGTCATAACGACTCAGTCGGCACAAGCGCAGACTTTCACGTTGCTGCACACATTCGCTGGCGCGCCGGACGGGGCAAGTCCCTTCGCGGGATTGGTTCAGGACGCAGCGGGCAATCTCTACGGCACTACCGCGGGTGGCGGGAACAGTTGCGGGTACGAAGGAAGGAGCTCGTGCGGAACCGTGTTCAAGTTGGATCCGACCGGCATGGAGACGGTGCTGCACCGGTTCACGGGAGGGACCGACGGTTCTACTCCCAGAGCAGGCCTGGTGCGGGATGCGGCCGGCAACCTCTACGGCACAACCTCGGGCGCCGCCACTTCGGGACCGGGAACGATATTCAAGCTGGATATCGCCGGTACTCTTACCGTGCTGCACAGCGTTGGATCGAATGCTGGCCTGGTGATGGATGCATTAGGCGTCCTCTACGGCACTACATCGGAAGGAATCTTCAAGCTGGATCCGGCGACTGACACCTTCACCGTGCTGGATTCCAGCGCAGGGTCAGAAGCAACTCTGGCTTTGGACGCCGCAGGAAACCTCTACGGCACGACCGAGTTTGGCGGGAACACCGGCGGGACCTGCGCGACCAGGGGTTGCGGAACGGTATTTAAACTGGACACGACTGGTACTTACACCGTGCTGTACAGCTTCACTGGGTTGGGTAACGATGGGTTCAGTCCTACTGGAGGGGTGATCCTGGATGCGTCGGGCAATCTTTACGGGACCACAACCGGTGGCGGCGCCCTCAACTGTGGGGCCACCCACAAACCTCGGATAAGCTGCGGCACTGTTTTCAAAGTGAGCCCAACCGGCGGGGAAGCGAACGTTTTCAGTTTGTCCGGTGCGGACATGCCCCTGGCTGGATTGGTACTGGATGCGGCGACGGGCCACCTCTATGGTACGTCGAAGTACGACGGCACTGGTGGCACCTCAGGAACGGTGTTCGAGATGGGTCTGGATGGAATCCAGGCGGTACTTCATACCTTCGCCAACCTGCCGGACGGGCAGAACCCATCGGCGGGTCTTGTGCTCGACACCTCGGGTAACCTCTACGGGACGACGCCGGTCGGAGGCCCTTTGACACTGGGAACGGTGTTTAAGATCAACCCCACTGGCCCACAGAGTATCCCTCTGGCTGTGGTGATTTTTGGAACTGGGACCGTGGCGGGCAACGGCGTCAATTGCTCCACCAACTGCGCCAAGTGGGTGGCCGCCGGAACGGCCTTCACACTTACGGCTACGCCGCCAGCGGGCGGCAGCTTCGTGGGCTGGGTCGCGCCGCCCTGCTCGGGCACCGGCACGTGCAGCGTAACTGTCAGTTCGGCGCAGACTGTGGGCGCGACCTTTGACTCCGACTTCTCGCTCTCCACTACCGTGCTCACGCCAACTTCGGTGAGCCCCGGAGCTTCGTCAACTTCGATGATCGGTGTGGCTGCAAGCGCGAAGGGGTTCTTCAGCGCTGTTGCCCTCTCTTGCGCTGTAACGCCCGCGCCTGCGCTGGCCCCGACATGCTCCATCAGTCCCAACTC
>Ga0075017_100001968_pt1 | contig 12746 bp, 9 predicted proteins | sample AleBraG_ABR_2012_FD_71475 | JGI IMG/M metagenome (GOLD analysis project Ga0075017, IMG submission 71475) | Freshwater sediment microbial communities in response to fracking from Pennsylvania, USA - Alex Branch Run_MetaG_ABR_2012 | ecosystem: Environmental > Aquatic > Freshwater > Creek >...
GGGCGTGGTCGCGAGTATGACCAGAAGAGAAACGATCCCCACCACGAGAACGGCCCGAATGAGTTTGTTCACATTTTCTCCTGTGTCCGGAGAGTCATTGTGCAACGCGGCGCGATCACCAAGCAATTGAAGACAAAAGAAAAAGACGGGCGAGGACGCCCGTCTTCCATTCCGTAGCGGCGGTTTAGGTAGAAGCTAGCAGCTCCTCAGTTGATATCAAACTGCTCCTGGTGCAACGCCGGATCGCTCTTCACAATCACGGTCTTTTTGGTCATCTCTTCCATTTCGATCAGGGCGCGGCCGTTGTTGGTCTTGAGCGCCTTGGCGACGTCGGGATTTACCCGCAGCATCACGTCCGCGTGCTCCAGATGTTTGGCGATCTTCCGCATCTCGAGATAGATCTCGTTGCACACCGTGGTCACCGATTTCACGAAGCCGGTGGATTGGCAGTATGGACACGGCGTCCCGATGGTCCGCTCGAGCGACTGCTTTACTCGTTTACGCGTGATGGCCACCAGTCCGAAGTCGTTAAACTGGAGAACCTTGGATGGCGCCCGGTCGCTGCGTAGCGCCTCTTCCAGCGCCTGCATGACTTTCTGGCGATTGCGGCGTTCATCCATGTCGATGAAATCGATTACGATGATTCCGCCCAGGTCGCGCAGCCGGATCTGGCGCACGATTTCCTTGATCGCATCCACGTTGGTTTTGACGATGGTGTCTTCGAGACGTGTTGTCTTGCCCACGTATTTGCCGGTGTTCACGTCGATGGCGACCAGCGCCTCGGTCTGGTTGATGACGATGTAGCCGCCGCTCTTGAGCCACACTTTCGACTTGAGTGCCTTGTTGATCTCCTCACTCAGGCCGAATTGCTCGTAGAGGGGCACTTCCTTGGTGTAAAGCTTGACTCGCTTGACCAGTGCGGGCTGGAAGCGGTTGGCGAAGCGGAGGATGCGTTCGTATTCTTCGTCGCTGTCCACCCAGATGGCGGAAAAGTCGGAGGTGACCTGGTCGCGCAACACCCGTTCGACCACATTGAGATCGTGATAAATCAGGGTTGGTCCCTTGCCGGCGTCAGCCCGGGACTTGATCTCGGCCCATAGACCCTTCAGGAAGCGGATATCGGCGCGCAAATCTTCTTCCGCCGCATTCATCGCCGCCGTGCGCACAATAAATCCGCCGTGCCCGTTCTCGCGCTCGCTCTGAATGATGCGCTTCAGCCGCTGGCGCTCTTCCTCGGAGGCGATTTTGCGTGACACGCCGGTGTGATTCACGGTCGGCATGTACACCAGGAAGCGGCCCGGCAGAGCAATGTGGCTGGTGATGCGTGCGCCCTTCTTACCGATGGGCTCCTTGGCGATCTGGACCAGGATTTCCTGCCCTTCCTTGAGCAGGTCGGTGATCAGCGGAATATTCTGCTGCTGGTTACTGCGGGAGCGGCGTCCACCACCACCGCCACCGCGGCGTCCGCCGCGTTGCGGCCGGCGATCGTATCCCGGACGCGGCGCGCGCTGGGTATAGCCAGCGGTCCCGGCCGGCGCACGAACTTCGGCGTGGGCTTCCGTCATTCCAACGCCCCCGGCTTCAGCGGCCAGTGCTGCTTCCGCTTCCGCCTGGGCTTCATCGAGCTCCGCCTCGTCTTCCGCCTCTTCGTCGACTTCATCCGCCGACGCCACGTCGACCTCCTCCGGAGAAACCGGTTCTGAGGAGAACGGCACAGCATCGCCCGCTGCGGTTTCCGCGGAGGCCGCGATTTCCCGCGCCGGCTGTTCGTGCTCTCCGGCGGCGTGGGTTTCCTCTTCGAGTTCCTCGAAGGCGGCATCTTCCTCGAGTTCCTCGACGTAGTGAGCCAGATCGGCTTCTTCCTCTTCGATCTCTTCTTCTTCCACCGTACCTGCGGCAGCTGCCGGTGCGGCCTGGTCAGAATTTTCGGCACCGACTACCAGCTTGTCCTGCGTTTCGTCGGCATCTTCGTCGTCTTCCTCCGCCGCTTCACCACCGAACACGGCGGCCACGTTCATCTGGCGCAAGCGCTGCTGTTCGCGGTCCCAAGCGCTTGATGTGTCGCCACTCGGCGCCTCGTGATGCGTCGAAGCCTCTTCGTAAACCGGGGGGGGCGGTGCAACCGGATTGGCAGAAGCGGAAGCAAAGATCGGTTCATCATCGGCAAAAACCTCCGCGAGCGGCGGAGCCGACAGGTCTTGAACCGAAGCTGCAGGCCTTTCCCTCGCGGGCGCAGGCCTGGTCTGTGCCAGGCGTTGATATTTAGAGATGGATTCTCCCGGCAGAATGATGGGCTGATATCCCGTGGGAGGCCCGTAGTCTGAGCGCTCGGATCGTTCCGTCCTCGCTGGCCGCTCTGATCGTCCCGCTCGTTCTGAGAATTCAGGTCGTTCGGCCCGCTCCGTCCGTTCAGGGCGTTCGGTCCGCTCCGCGCGAGGAGCCTCCCGCGGCGTTTCTACTTCCGGCCGGGAAAACTTCGACTCGGGCAAGCGCTCCCCACGGCGTCCCCGCCGACGGCGCCGTCCTCGAAAGCCGCCACGATTGTCACGGGACTCACTGGAAGCCGGCGACTCATGACTCTCCGCTCCTGCCTCCGAGTGTTCTTGCGGCCGCGATTCTTCCGCGACAGGAGCGGCAAAGGTATCGCCGGCCGGCGCTTCGCCCTGAGGTTGCTGCTGATAGCGCTCCGGCGCGGGCCGGTTGGTGGGAACATCGTCCAGGTCCTCAGAATCTTCCAACTCCATAAAGTCGGAGACATAGAGGAACGCGTCGCGCTCCAGGCCAATGTCGACGAAGGCGGACTGCATTCCGGGAAGGACGCGAGTGACGCGTCCTTTGTAAATGGAACCTGCCAGGGTGTATTCGTTCTCGCGTTCGAGGTAAATCTCGGCGAGTAGGTCGTCTTCGACCATCCCCACTTTGGTTTCGTGGGGCGTGGAAGACACAAATAATTCTCTCGTCATGCGAACTCCGGTCCCGGGCCGTCAGGCGGCCGCGGGATCACCGGATGGAAGGCAGGAAAAGTCTGGGAGGATCAAGCGCTGCGATTGCCGCCCTAGACAAGGGACAGCCCAGGCCCCGGAGTTCTCTCCGTGGCCGAATCCGTTGCGTAAGCTTAGGAATCTTTTGCACTTATCGCATTTGCGCTTCGCCAGGTTTGTGACCGCTCTCTCAACTCTGAGGGGGCCGTTACCGGCCTGGCAGCGCCTTTGCCTGATCCTGCCCGGCTTTAACTGCTTTTCTAGCCGGCGTGTGCCCCCTTTACGCGAGGGCGATCGTAATTAATCTTTTTCCGCGCGGATGGCAAGCGCGGGCCAACTCCCTGCCATTCCTCTTCCTGCTTCAGTTCACGAAACGGCGCATGCGGACATTCATTACAATGCCCAACGCCAGAAACATAAACAGGACAGAGGACCCGCCATAACTCATCAGCGGCAGGGGTATTCCGGTGACCGGCATAAAGCCGACCACCATGCCGACGTTGACCAAGATATGGAAGCTAAGCACAGCTACCACACCCATCACCACGAACGTGCCAGCGCGGTCGGGCGCTGTCTGCGCGTTCTGGGTCAATCGCATCAGCACTATAAAGTATAACAGCATTACCGCCAGGGCACCTACAAAACCGTGTTCCTCGGCGAAGGCGGCGAAGATAAAGTCCGTTTGTGGGACTGGCAGAAACTCCAAATGGGTCTGGGAACCCTCCGAATTCCCCCAAATGCCGCCCGACCCCACGGCGATCAGCGACTGGTTCACCTGATATCCGGAACCCTGGCTGTCGGCTTCCGGGTGCATGAAGCTGGTGAGACGATCGCGCTGGTAGGGCTTCAAGGCATGCCACGCCAGGGGCAACAGCAGGGCCGCCGCTATGGTCACAATGGCTGCCTGCTTGAAGCGGACACCGCCCAGAAACAGGCCGGCGATGGCGATCGGCAAGTAAGTGAGGCTGGTGCCCAGGTCAGGTTGCCGCAACACCATGAGCATGGGGACCAGCACAATCCCGCCCGCCTTGATGAAATCCGGCCACGAGAGCTCTCTCTGGTGCAGATCGGCGAAATACTTGGCTACCGCGAGAATCAGGATCAGCTTCACCCATTCGGAAGGCTGAAAGTGTGCGCCTCCGGGCAGTTTGACCCAGCGCCGGGCGCCCAGATACTTCTGTCCGAAGAGCATCACGCTCATCAGGGAAACGATGGCGGCAATATAGAGCCAGTGCACCCGGTCCAGCAGTTTCTGATAGTTCACCAGGCTCACCAGAAACATGCCGGCAATGCCGCCCAATATCCAATAGACCTGCCGGATGTGCGCCCCCGCGAACTTGGTATGCAGGGTAGCGCTGTGAATCTCCATCACGCCGAGTCCGCAGATCACCAGGACAAAGGTGAAGAGCAGCCAGTCAAAATCACGAAATGAAATGTAGCGGGACATGGGTATTTAGTCGTCAGTCGTCGAAGATCAGTCGTTCGTCTTCGATCGTTACTAGCTTTATTCCTTCCCTCAGTCGTCTTGAGCGGAGTCGAAAGACCCCTATTCCCGCGACTTCACTCGCTACTGCAGACCTGGCGCGGCAACCGCCAGCGGCGCACGAGACTTCGGCACCTCTACCTCGAAATGCCCACCGTGAAGGTCATCATCCGCACCTGAATCAGCATTCCAGACTGCCCCTACGTCTACTTTTCCGGAACTCGCGACCTTGGTAGGTTGCCGGCGTTGTTTGTCGACATACGCTTTAATCACCTGCGTCGCGAGGCGCGCCGCCAACTTGCCGTGTTCGCCGCCTTCGAAGAGCACAGCAACAATGATGTCCGGATTGCGCCGGGGCGTGAATCCCACGAACCAACCATTCTGATTGAGAGCTTCATTGTTCTGGTGCAGCGCCCGAACCGCCAGTGATACGATCTGCGCCGACCCCGTTTTTCCTGCTATATCGACGCCTAGGACGTGCGCTGACGGCGCTGTACCTTCCGGCAGCAGCACTCGTGCCATCGCATCCGTGATGAGGTTGAATCCATCCGGGTTAATCGGGATATTGGTTACGTCCGTATAGTGGTGGGTCTCGAGGTACTCCGGGGGCAGGCCGGTGGGGCTGGCGACATGCGGCACGACCATCCGGCCATCCATCGAGATAGCGGAAATCGCACGCATCAGTTGTACTGGCGTAGTCGCCACCGCACCCTGTCCGATGCCGACCGAAATGGTCTCGCCCGCGTACCACTTTTGCTTGAAATTGCGAATCTTCCATTCTTCCGAGGGCATGACGCCGCTGGCTTCTTCCGGCAGATCGATTCCGGTCTTCTGGCCCAATCCCATGGCAGTAGCGTATTTCGAAATGCGGTCGATGCCCAGCTTTTCTGCCAGGGTGTAAAAGAAGACGTCACAGGACTGGTAAATCGCTTTGGTGAGATCGACTGCGCCGTGGCCAGTCTTCACCCAGCAGCCGAACCGCCGTCCGTAAAAAGTGGCGCCGCCATTGCAGTGCACGTTCAACGTCTGGGCGATGCCTTCCTGCCAACCCGCGACCGACATGAGGATCTTGAATGTCGAACCGGGCGCAAGTTGCGCCTGAATGGCTTTGTTCAGCAGCGGTTTGTCGGGGTCGGTGACCAGTTTGTTCCACTCGCCGCGTGAGATGCGAACCGCGAAATCGTTGGGATCGAAGGTGGGCCGGCTCACCATGGCGAGGATCTCTCCGGTTCGCGGATCCATCGCAATCATGGCCCCGTTCTTGTCTCCCATGGCTTCTTCGGCCGCAATCTGCAGATCGATATCCAGCGTCAGTTTGAGGTTGTGCCCGGGCACGGCCGGTTTCTGGTCCAGCTCCCCAACCTCTTTCCCCTTGCTGTTCACCAGAACCTGACGCGAGCCATTCTTTCCCATCAAGACCTGGTTGTACTGGAGTTCCACGCCCGACTTGCCCACGACGTCGCCGGGATTGTAGAGCTCCCAGCGCGCCTGATTCAACATCTGCTCGCTGACCTCGCCCACGTAGCCCACGAGATGCGCCATGAAGCCATTGCGCGGATACAGCCGGCGATGGGCCATGATGGTGTCCAGCTCGGGCAATTCGTTGCGGTGAGACTCGATGAAAGCCAGCTCGTCCGGCGTGATGTCTTCCTTGAGATAGATCGGCTGGTATTGCGGCGTGCCGGCGAATTTCTTCAGGCGTTCCCGAACTTCCTTGGGATCAAGGTGCAGCCCCTGCGCGATCATGTCCGCATCCCCGGAAAGATCGCGGGTGGAGTCGCGCAGCAGCAAAGCCGTGAAGGAGGGGTAGTTGTCCACGATGGTGCGTCCCTCGCGGTCGAGGATCTTGCCGCGAGGAGCGAGAATCGGAACTTCGCGAGTCTTGTTTTTCTCCGCCAGCGCGGCGTAGAACTCGCTCTGCACCACCTGCAGCCGCCACAGCCCGTAGGCCAGCACCAGAAAAATGACGAGGATGATGTATTGCACCGCAGTTAGACGGGAGCCCGATACTTTTTCGTCGCGGCCAAACATGAGAGCGGGCGTCGGACTTCGGACCACTGACGTCAGACCTCAGACGTCAGACTCGAAGGGAACGCCGGTAAATCCTTTAAGGAAAAGTTAACTTAATTGTAACGCGACCAGCAGACAGCGTGTGTTGCGCTTTCGGTGACGGAAGAGCATGGACGTTAAGAGCGGACCTCGGGCGTCGGACTTCGGACCCAGATACCACGCTGAGGTCCGATGGGCGGTTTCAAACCCGGAGATGGAAGTAAGAGCCTGAGGTCTGAGGTCCGAGGTCCGAGGTCCGCCTCACGCTCTTTGCTTGAACCGATCCAGCAAAGTAAACAGTACCGCCGCCGTGGCTGCATTGAGCAGGGCGCCTCCAATCTCGTGTCCCCAACTCCATTGCAGGCTCAGCTTTACCAGACCGCGCGCGACCGTGAAGTACACCACTTCGTGAACCGCATAGAAGAATAGGGTCACCAGGAAGCGTGCCCCCACATTGTCGACGTCCAGCTTTGCGCCCAGAGACGAGGCGCCAAACCCGACCACAGTCTTCGCGATGCCATAGATTCCAATGGGCTGATGAGTGAGCGAATCCTGCAACAGGCCGATCAACGACCCGGTCAGCAACCCGGCCACCGGGCTTCGCCGCGCCACCGCAAAAAAAATCACCACCAGCAACGGCAGGTCGAAGAGAGAAAAGAAATGCAGCCGCAGGGGCAGAAAAGCCTGGAGAAACAGGGCAACCAGCGGAATGGCAATGGCCACTGGAGCACTGAACCGGTAAACCTCTACCTGGTCCTGAGATGTGTAGGTGATAGGCACGCTAGTGCGGTTTATCCTCCGACGTCCCAGTGTCCGGTGCGGCGGGTTGCGAAGCCGCAGAAGTTGCCGCCGGCTTAGCCGTTTCCGGCGACGACTTCTTGGCCGCAGGCACTGACTTCTGCACTGTCGCCGGCTTCGCCGGTGTCTCGGTTACGGCTGGGTTCGTGTCCACTGCCGGCTTGTCCGGGACTGAAGGCAGCCGCTGGGTCAGAATGTCCACCGCGCGTACTGAGTTGGTCTCCGTCGCGGACGGCGCCCGATCCTCTTTTCTCGTGATGACCAGAACTTCTTCCAGCCGACTCAGGTTAGCGGACGGTTTTACCCGGATGTTAAGAAAAAGGTCCGCTCCTGGTGAAACCTTCATCACAGTCCCGACCGTAATGCCCTTGGGGAAGATCTGGTCGCCGCCGCTGGTCACAATCAGGTCCCCAGGCGCCACCTGCTCATCGGTCATCACTTTTTCCAGAATCACCTCGCCTGCCGCTGTGCCTTTGATGACTCCTTGCAGGCGCGACTTATCCAGGATGACGCCCACTCCGCTGCTCTGGTCGTTGATCAGAAGCACTTGCGCGGAGGATCCGTACGCCCGCAAAACTTTGCCCACCAAGCCATCGGCAGTAATCACTGCCATGTCCTTCTCGACCCCAGCTGAGGCGCCTTTATCGATATAAACCGATCGCGATTGTTCGCTGCCACTCGAACCGATGACTTGCGCGGCCACAGTTTTCGCGATGTACTGTTCCTTGAAACCGAGCAATGCCTGCAACCGGCGTGCCTGCTGCGCATCGTCGGACAGACGTACCTGATTCAGCCGGAGCCGTTCGATCTCGAATTTCAGATCGCGATTCTCCTGCCGCACCCCGCGCAGGTAAATGTAGCTGCTCCACATGTTGCCCAGCCCGTTCTGGCACCAGACAATGGCCTTCTCGAGAGGAGTAATCGTGCTGACCGTCCACAGGCGGATGATTCGGGTGGATTCGTCGGCGCCGGACCGCCGCTTGACCTGGACCGCCAGCCCCAGCACCTGTACAAACAGGATCGCCACCAGAATGCTGACGTTGCGGTAGCGGCTCATCAGATTTTCCATGACGCCAGAACCCAGTTTCAGGTTTCAAGTTTCCACAGAGCACGACCGGGGGTTCGTTCTTGTCGTTTGGGCAGCAATCCTGCAGAGAGAACCGAGAACTGGAAACCGGAAACGAGAAACTGGTTCCCTGTTACTCGATCGAAATCTTGCGCAGCAGCTTGAAATCGCTCAGCATCTTGCCCGTGCCCAGCACCACGCTGCACAGTGGATCGTCAGCGATCGAAACCGGCAAGCCGGTTTCCTCACGGATTCGTTTATCGAGATTCTTCAGCAGCGCCCCACCGCCGGTCAGTACAATGCCGCGGTCGCTGATGTCGGCGGAAAGCTCGGGCGGGGTGCGCTCGAGCGCCACCCGGATGGCGTTCATGATGGTCGAAACGCATTCGCTCAGGGCTTCGCGGATTTCGCTGTCGTCCACCGTAATGGTCTTGGGCACGCCTTCGATCAGGTTGCGGCCCTTGATTTCCATGGTCAGCGGCTTTTCCAGAGGGTATGCCGATCCAATCTCCATCTTGATCTGCTCGGCGGTACGCTCTCCCACCAGCAAGTTGTATTTGCGCTTCAGGTAGTTCATCACCGCTTCGTCCATCTGGTTGCCGGCCATGCGCACCGAACGGGAATAAACGATGCCGCTGAGCGAAATCACTGCAATGTCAGTGGTGCCGCCGCCGATATCAACGACCATGTTGCCGCTGGGTTCGGTGATGGGAAGTCCGGCGCCGATGGCGGCCACCATGGCCTGTTCCACCAGGTACACTTCGCTGGCCTTGGCGCGATAGGCGGAGTCCATGACCGCGCGCTTTTCCACCTGGGTAATTTCCGAAGGCACGCCGATCACGATGCGTGGATGCACCAGCATCTTGCGGTTGTGCGCCTTCTGGATGAAATAGTTGAGCATCTTCTCGGTGACTTTGAAGTCGGCGATCACGCCATCTTTCATCGGCTTGATGGCCACGATGTTGCCGGGCGTGCGGCCCAGCATCTCTTTGGCTTCTTTGCCCACGGCCTCGACTTCGCCCGTGTTCTTGTTGATGGCCACGATGGAGGGCTCGTTGACCACGATGCCCTTGCCGCGCGCGTACACCAGCGTGTTGGCGGTCCCCAGGTCAATGGCAAGGTCGCTGGAAAAAATGCTGAACAGCGATCTCAGGTTGTGCAGGCGCGTCGAAGAATGGAATCCGTTAGATGACATACGCGATTTAGCTCTCTCGAACCGCTGTCATTACCGGGCGTACCCGGTTGCTTCTGTGCGGATGGGGGGCCGTGTCCTTAATTCTATGGGAAGAACCCCGTTTTGCCGTCAAACCAAAGTCCCAGTACCTCAGGAATTCGTCCCCGAGGCGGTGCTGGCTCACTGGATCACGATCTTCTTCTGCACCGTATTCACCCCGCCCTTGGCATTCTGCGCCGTAATCGTAACCAGGCTCTCGCCCGGCGGAAGTGGGGGCATAAAGTAGTGAAAGCTGCCATCGGCGCCGACCACGGGCACTTCCCTGCCGTTGACCATCACCCTTGCCCCAACCTCGGTCTTTCCGGTCAATTCAATTACGTGACCGTGCTGCATGAACGGATCCAGTTCCAGATCAATAGCGGTCGTGCTCTGGCCTTTGGGAATGATGGTGAACCGGTTCTTCTGGCTTTCCACCGACTCCTTGTCCTCGGCGTCGTAGGACTGGACCAGCCAGTAATACGCCCCATCCCCTAGACCGGAAACGATCACATCGGCCGTGTTTACCCGGCGATCCACAATGGTCGAAGAAAAGTAGGGATTATGCGAAATGCGCAGCCGGTATCCCACCGCATTGGCCATCAGGGTCCAGGAAAACTCAACCGGCTTGGACGCGCCCGTGGCAAAAATTGGCATCATGTTGGCCGGCGAAATCGGTGTCGGTGGCCCGATTTCCTTCACCTTGGCCATGCGCGGCGACTGCGACTGGAAAGCGACTTTCTCCCAGTCCGCCAGGTGCACCACCTCGCCGTTGCGGCTGATCTCTCCGGACCCTTTCTTCACCAGAATCTCGTGCTGGTCATTCTTGGGGTCGTTGTGCACCATGGCCGCGCTATCTGGCGCCAGAGAGGCCGTCGCTCCGGCCACGATGACCTGGGACTTCGATCCCTGGACGTAGGTGGCGGTCGTGAGATCCACTGTGCCCGTGCTCACCGCCACCGACACGTTGGTCTGCTGCTGGTCATTGGCTGAATTTTCCTCAATCACGATCAGCGAATCCTGTTTCACCGTGTAATTGGTGCCGTCGCTGAAGACGATCTTGGCCATGCCTTCCGAGCCGGTCTGCACCACATCGCCCTTCTCCAGCGGTACGTTGTAGTCGGCGGTCACCCAGCTGTTGCTGCTGGCTTTCTTCACCCGAACCGTTCCATCCAGAGCCGTGATATGGGCTTGCTGCGAGCTTACCGAGCCGGGCTTGACCTTGCCTCCCGCCCCGGCGATCGCCTCTAACAGGCTGCTGCCCAGGTTGCTGACCGACTTCACTCCTTTTTGGGTGAACTGTGGGAAGGCGAAATTCATGCCCACGAAGAGCAAGATCAGCGCGCAGAGCGCCACCAAAGCCACGCTGCGGTAGGTGACCGTCTTCCAGGCTACATGGATTCCAGGTTTGCTACTCGAAGACACAAAGCCACCGGACGCCAGTCAAACTCTAAGAATATGGGGTACTTGCGAGAGTATCACAAGCATAACTGGCGGGGGATAGTTGATTACCTTGGGTCATACCCCCGGCGGTCATGTCCTGCGGTACGGAGGAGGCAGGTCAGGCTATCGGTCACGGCGCTTTATCTGTACCTCATATTTTCGGGATGTTCCGAGTGGTCTCAGGACTCAGGGTAGAAGACGCCCTTGTCAAACATTGTGCCCGAAATCGGATAACCCGCATCTCTGTAATCAACGACTATTAAGGGCGGCAATGAGCACAATTCTGGTTAGCGGCGGGTCGGGCTTCATCGGCAGCCATGCCATCCTGCAGCTTCTGGCTGCGGGCCATCGAGTGCGCACCACGGTACGGAGCCTGAAGCGCGAGAAGGACGTGCGCGCCCTGCTGAAGGAAGGCGGCGCCGAGCCGGGCGATCGCTTGTCTTTCATAGCCGCCGATCTCGGAAACGATGTAGGCTGGTCGGAAGCTGTCGCTGGCTGCGAATACGTACTGCACGTGGCGTCGCCCTTTCCCCCGTACATCCCCAAACACGAGGACGAGCTGATTGAGCCCGCGCGCGAAGGCGCGCTCCGCGTGCTGCGATGCTCGCGCGACGCCGGCGTCAAGCGCGTGGTGCTGACCTCCTCGTTCGCGGCGATCGGCTATGGCCGGAATCCGCGGCAAGCCCCGTTCAGCGAGACGAACTGGACAGACCCCAATAACGACGTGGGCGCCTACGCGAAATCGAAGACCTTGGCCGAACGCGCGGCTTGGGATTTCATTGCCAATGAAGGCGGCGACCTCGAGCTTTCCGTCGTCAATCCGGTGGGCGTGTTCGGCCCCGTCCTGGGACCTGACTATTCGTCCTCGATTCTCCTGGTGCAGCGCCTGATGGACGGCGCCGTGCCCGGCTGCCCGCGGCTCTATTTCGGCGTCGTCGATGTGCGCGACGTCGCCGACTTGCACATCCGCGCCATGACTCATCCTGCGGCCAAGGGCGAACGCTTCCTCGCCCTCGCTGGCGATTTCATGTCGATGCTCGACATCGCCAAGGTGCTGAAGGGCCGCATGGGCGCGTCGGCCAAAAGAGTGCCGACCCGGCAACTGCCCGACTGGCTGGTGCGCATCGCTGCGCTGCGTGATCCAGCGGTGAAGCTGATCCTGCCCGAACTCGGCAAGGTGAAGAACGCCACCAACGAAAAGGCCAGGCGCATGCTGGGCTGGGCGCCGCGCTCGAACGAGGAGGCCATCGTCGCCACCGCCGAGAGCCTGGTGCGTCTCGGGCTCCTAAAGGACCGCCCGAAAAAAGCTGCCTAAACCGCCATCCTAAGTCTCGAAAACCGCGAGACCTGGGGCACCCGGCGAACTCATCTCATGAATGGTCAGGGGCCACCGCTTCCAGCTTACCTGCTGAGTGGGTGGGCCTGGGACAGCGATTAGCTATCTTTGCGGTACAGAAGCGCGCGCATCGCTTGCCTCCGAGCCTCGTTCGCTTCACGCACAGTCTTGCGCTCATCGACGTCCATACGGCGCTGAGTTGTGGGGTCACTTGGTTCCGGAGTACTGCACCCTGGGCAGCGGTCGGCGAAACCCGGTTTATCCGGTTTCAGCTCGAACTCTTCCGCGCAGACGGTGCAGATTTTGATGGGGAAGGCCATTTACGCTCCATGATACGACGCTCATAACGCTCTAGGAGAGTGGGTCATCGGCCGCAGCCC
>Ga0075017_100001969_pt1 | contig 12744 bp, 12 predicted proteins | sample AleBraG_ABR_2012_FD_71475 | JGI IMG/M metagenome (GOLD analysis project Ga0075017, IMG submission 71475) | Freshwater sediment microbial communities in response to fracking from Pennsylvania, USA - Alex Branch Run_MetaG_ABR_2012 | ecosystem: Environmental > Aquatic > Freshwater > Creek >...
GATAGGGAATGCCGCCCGGCTTTTGTACCTCCCCGTACAGGAAGAAGGGTCGATACTCGGCGATCGATACCGTGACCGCCGGATCGTGCAGATAGGAATCCTTGAGCCCGCGCGTAATGAGCTGTTCCAGTTCGGCGACCGTGAGGCCTCCGACGGCCAGCTCACCGAGAAAGGGATAGTTGAGCCGGCCCGTGTCGTTGAGCCGAAAATCCATGCTGAGGTCTTCTTCGCCAAAGACCTTGATGATGATCCGGTCGCCCGGGCCGAGCCTGTAAACGCTGTCCGCGGGCTGTGCGAGCGCGGTTGCCGCGGCGAGCCAAAGGAAAAAGATCAAGGGCAGCCAGACCCCAATCGTTCGTCCCTGCTTGAAGAGTAGCCTTGGAAGCCGAGACATCAAAATAAGACCCTAGCCCCGAGCCTCGCTATGTTCTCATGATAATTGTAGCTCGCGACGGTGCTATCACGGGCATTGATGTCGAACCCGGCATGCCAGCGCAGCCACGGCCGCATCTTGTAGATTGCGGCGAGACTGTACTGCGGGTTCTTGTCCTTACGATCGCCGGTGACATACCGATACGTCGAGTCGACTTTTGACACGGCGAGCTTCGATTCCAGGCGGCTATTCCATTCGTGACTCCAGCCCAGCGAGTACAGGGCCGTAACGGTTACACCCCCGCGCAGATCGACCGGTTCCTGCGTATATCTCTTTGTGGCCACGTCGAAATGCGAGTATGTCCGCGGAGACCAGCGGATTGCCACCTCCCAACTCGGGCCCGAGAAGTTGGGGCGAGCGGGGTCGGCAAACTTCTTGGTGATCTCGCCAATTCGCACGGTGCCCGCGGTCTGGGCTGTCGCTTCCCATACGAGGCCCAGCAAGTAGAGATACTCCCGACTGTCCTGGCTCGCTCCGAAGGCCAGGGGATTGTCGTAGCGGATGTCACGCACCCGCACGCTCAACTCGACGGAAGTTTTCGGTTGAACGCGGATGCCGAATGTCGCCTGGCCATACTTGTCTTCTCGGTCAAACGGCTGGGTGCGCGCGAGGTTGTTCTGATATGCAAGTTTCTCCGTGCTCGCTTCGAGAGCTACGAAAGCTCGCGTATGAGAGACGCCATACGTATAGCGGGCAAGCAGTTGCCCGTCGGTGTAACGATCCGGACTTTCCGGGAAGGCGCTGGAAGCAGGGTCGACACCGATCGACAACCCAGTGCCGCGATTGTCGTGTGCGTATTTGCATGACGCCACGAGATCCAGTCCGCTACGGTCACCCAGCAGCAGGTACGCCCCCGCGCCTAGCGCATGATCGGTGTAGTCATCAGCCGGGGACTTGTCATACCAGGCGTAGTCACCCTTGTATCCGAAGTCCAACCGACTACGCGCCGGTTTGAAGCGCATCAGTACCTTGGGCTTCAGCCTCCAAATCAGCGAAGACTGCACATCCGTCGAACTCTCAAAAATGTTGCTATCTTCAAGGGCCTCAATCCCGAGCGATGACTCGAGCGCGAATGCCCCCCCCACCAGCGTTGGCGCCGACCCCGGTTCCGCGTCCTGTGCATAAGCAAATGCCGACGAGACAAAGCAAAGGACTACGAATATGTAACGCTGGGTGCGCGCCGCCCCACTTACCGGAAGACACGACCGGCCATTCTCAGGCGCAAATGAGAACGACACGGCGTATCCTAAATGAAGCCCTGATGTGAACAATTGATACAATATACTCATGAACTTGCAAGAACGCCCCGATTGCTTGCAAGTCCAGTTGCTAAGTGACCGACAGTCTCGCACTTTTTGTGGCGCTTTCTCAATTCCTTGCGGTACGCTCTTCGGTATAGGAACCGCTTATGGCCGCGCTCGCCGCGGGCGCCTTGCGTCAACAACGACGCCATCAAGCCGGTCATCAACCTCGGCAAAGTGAAGTCAGGCCGGCAACCTCGAGTCCCTCGCCGGAATCGACCGCAGCCGACGCTACGTCTTCGCTCGAGCAAGCCGACATTTCCGACGAGGGGCAGGGGAGCGGATCGTCCGTGAAGACCAGCCAGACGCTGTGATGCACGTGGCCGCTGAACCGCGAGGAGAGCTTCGAAGCGCGCGTCCGGAAGACGGTACTGGGGTATCTGGACAACCTCGACTGGTGCCGCCGGGCCCCGGGCGGCAGGCACCAACACGAACGACTCGGACTTCCTGTATAGGTGCCTGCAATGAAAGGAATTGTCCTCGCCGGCGGCGCCGGCACCCGCCTATATCCGATCACTCTCGGGGTGTCCAAGCAACTGCTGCCGGTCTATGACAAGCCGATGATCTACTACCCCCTGTCGGTGCTGATGCTCGCTGGCATCCGGGACATCCTTGTCATCACTACTCCCACTGACCAGTCGGCCTACCGAAACGTGCTGGGCGACGGTTCCTGCTTCGGGGTCCAGCTCAAATATGCCGTCCAAGCAAGCCCGGCCGGGCTCGCGCAGGCGTTTAGCATCGGCGAGGAGTTTATCGGCAAGGACAATGTCTGCCTCATCCTTGGCGACAACATCTTCTACGGCCAGGGGTTTACGCCCATGCTGCGTGAAGCGGCCGCAAGACAGAAGGGTGCTACGGTTCTTGGCTACCGCGTTAAGGACCCCGAGCGCTTTGGGGTGGTCGAGTTCGATGCGCACCAGCGCGCGATCTCCATCGAGGACAAGCCAGCCAGGTCGAGGAGCGGCTGTGCTGTTACGGGTCTCTATTTCTACGACAATGACGTCATTGACATCGCCCGCCACATAGAGCCTTCCATTCGTGGCGAGATTAGAGATCCCCAGCGTCAAACAGGCCTATCTGGAACGCGGCGATCTGCATGTGCAGGTGCTCGGTCGTGGCTTCGCCTGGCTAGACACGGGTACGCCTTCGAGCTTGCTCGACGCCGTTCACTTCGTCGAGACGATCGAGACCCGGCAAGGCTACAAGATCGCCTGCCTAGAGGAGATCGCTTACAGAAACGGATGGATTACTGCGGTGGAGTTGCGTAAACGCGCCGGAGTATTTCGGAGCAGCCGCTACGGCAGTTATCTGCTGTTACTGCTCGAGTCGGACTCTAGGTAGACCGCAAGACCAAAGGCAATGAGAGTCTGCATCGCCGGAAAAAACGAGATCGCTGTGCGCGGGCTGGAGTATGCGTTGACTCACCTCCACACCGATCAGGTTCTGGCCTGTCCAAACGAAAACGATGACGGTATCTCTCGGTGGCAGCCGTCCTTACGCAGATTTGCGAGAGAATGGGGAGTCCAGCTTGTCTCGTTGACAGATCTCTACGAGCGTGACGACTTGGTATTTATCTCCTTGGAATTTGATCGCATCGTTCGACCGAATTTGTTCCGCAGCCCTCGCTTATTCAACATTCACTTCTCCAAGTTGCCCGCCTATAAGGGCATGTACACAGTTGCCTGGCCGATCCTGAACGGCGAAGCACTCTCTGGTGTTACGCTTCACAAGATCGACGAGGGCATCGATACCGGCGACGTAATCGACCAGGTTGACGTTCGGATTTTACCGCACTACACGGCCCGAGACCTTTATTTCGATTGCATCGAAGCCGCGATAAGCATCTTACAGCGTAACTTTGCGTCGATACTGGCCAATAGATTTACGGGAACCCCTCAAGCTGCGGAAGGGTCCAGTTATTACTCGAAATCGTCAATAAACTATAGACAACTATCGCTTGATCTGCGGAATACCGCAGCGTTCGTCACGCGGCAGGCGAGGGCGTTTCATTTTCGAGAGTTTCAGATTCCGGAAATACAAGGCTTGCCGGTCTGCAACGGTCGTATCCTAGACACGCGTAGCCGCGCAGGCGCTGGTCGTTTGCGAAGAGAAGGCAATGACGGAATCATCGTCTCGACGGTCGATTTCGACGTTCGTTTCGAACGCGATTCGTCTTGGGACTATTTCCAACTGGTGGCGGCCGCCGACGTAGCTGGGATAGTGAACTGTCAGGCAGACCGAGCCCTGATCGATGTGTCCAATTCTCAGGGGATGACGCCGCTGTTGGTGGCTTGCCGCGAAGGCATGACGTCGGTGGTCGAGGCGCTGATCCGAGCAGGCGCCGATCCACTTCGATCGAACACGGAAGGGTCGACGCCCCTCATGTTCGCAAAGGACTATGGAGTACGCTCGGGGGATTATTCCGTGTGCCGCGTGCTACTCGACGCCGGAAGTGACCCGCTTGTGCCTGACCGGTTCGGGAGGACTGTGCTCGACTATGCCAGGCTGAATGACGAGCGATCGGCTCTACACTTTCTTGGAGCGACGAACGATGCTTGACCGATGCAGGATACTTGGCCTGCCGAAGATCGCTGATCCACGCGGCAACCTGACATTCATCGAGGGCGGCCAGCACGTCCCATTTGCTATCCAGCGCGTCTACTACCTCTATGACGTGCCGGGGGGAGCTGAGCGTGGCGGTCACGCGCACAAGGGCCTGCACCAGCTGATCATCGCGATGTCGGGTAGCTTCGATGCGCTTCTCGACGATGGGCGGGAAAAGAAGCGAGTTCACCTTAACCGCTCCTATTACGGGCTGTACGTGTGCCCCATGATCTGGCGTGAGCTCGACAACTTCTCCTCAGGTTCTGTGTGCATGGTGCTGGCGTCGAACCGGTATGACGAGGCTGATTACTACCGCGACTATGAAGAGTTTCTGGTCGCTCAGGGACTGAAGTAGTGCGCGTGCCGTTCCTGGACCTGCGGGCGGCCTATCTCGAGCTAGAGACCGAGATCGATCACGCTGTTAGGCGAGTGCTGGACAGCGGCTGGTACATCCTTGGCCCCGAGGTGGAAGCCTTCGAGCGCGAGTTCGCGATCTACTGCGAGGCCCAGCACGCTGTCGGTGTCGCCAATGGCTTCGATGCCCTTCATCTTGCACTTCGGGCCATGGACGTTGGACCCGGGGACGAGGTCATCGTCCCTTCCAACACTTACATCGCGACTTGGCTCGCCGTCAGCCACGCTGGGGCCACGCCGGTGCCGGTGGAGCCCGCCGAGCAGACCTACAACCTGGATGCTTCGAGGATCGAGCCGGCCATCACTTCTCGGACGAAGGTAATCCTGCCGGTCCATCTGTACGGACAGCCGGCGGACTTGGATCTGATCCTAGAGATTGCCCGCCGCCATGGATTGAAAGTCCTGGAGGATGCAGCACAGGCGCACGGAGCCCGCTACAAGGGCCGGCGGATCGGTTCCCACGGCAACGCAGTCGCTTGGAGCTTCTACCCGGGCAAGAATCTCGGCGCCCTCGGTGATGGTGGCGCCGTGACCACGAACGACACAGAAGTCGCGAATCGCATTCGGATCCTTCGTAACTATGGATCCCAAGAGAAATACGTCAACGAGGTACAGGGCTTCAACAGCCGCCTCGACCCCCTGCAGGCGGCCATCCTGAGCGTGAAGCTCCGCCATCTGGAGGAGTGGAACACCCGGCGCAAAGCGATTGCGGTCCAATATCTGGAGGGCCTGGCAGCTGCCGGCCTTGCACTGTCGCAGGTGCCGACTTGGGCGGACCCCACCTGGCATCTTTTTGTGGTCCGGCACCCTCAGCGCGACACACTGCAGCGTCGCCTGGCGCAGGCCGGGATCGGGACGCTTATTCACTACCCGATCCCGCCCCACAAGCAGCGGGCCTATGCCGGCGCAGGATTCAACGCGAACGCGTTTCCGTTGGCATCGCGGATCGCAGACGAGGTCCTAAGCCTGCCGATGGGACCGCACCTCAACCCAGGTCAGGTCGCGGCCGTCATGGCCGAGGTACTGTCGGCAGTCCCCAGCGAGTGACCGAACCAAATTCCTACAATCAGATCTTGCGCTCCTCGTCGATAATGGGCGGGGCTCAGGGCCTGAATTACATCGTTGGCCTCCTGCGCGTGAAGATCGTCGCTGTTCTCCTCGGCCTGTCGGGAGTGGGCCTGATCAGCCTGTACCAGTCGGCGGTCAGCTTGGTCGGGACCGCCTCCGGGCTTGGCATCGGCTCGAGTGGAGTGCGTGAAGTCGCCCAAGCCTACGGCAACCAAGAGGCAGCCAATGCGGCCGTGACTGTGCGCGTACTCCGCCGCGCCTGCTGGGCGACGGGCTTTCTTGGCTGGGGGCTCGCCGCGGCACTTGCTAAGCCGATCAGCAAATGGGTGTTCGGTACTCCGGAGCATGCGTTCGCGATCACCGTGCTTGGTGCAACACTGTTGATGGGCTCCGTCAGCGGCGGCCAGATGGCCGTCCTCCAGGGTGTGCGCCGAATCGGTGACCTGGCACGGGCAAACGTGGCGAGCATGCTTATTAACACGGTGATCATGATCAGTCTGTACGTCTGGCTTAAGCAGAAGGGCATCGTGCCCGCCCTGCTGGCGAACGCGGCGGTCGCACTAGCCGTGTCCTGGTGGTTCGCCCGGCGGGTGAAGGTCGAGCCCGTGGCCTTACGTTGGAGGGACACTCTTGCCGGTGCCGGGCACTTGGTAGGGCTCGGGATCGCCTTCATGTGGAGCGGACTTCTCACCGCCGGACTGGACATTGCGACACGGACTGTCATCACCCGGGAATATGGTGTAGACGCAGCTGGTTATTACCAGGCGGCCTGGGCGCTGTCGGGTACGTTCGCTGGTTTCATCCTAGCGGCCATGGGTGCGGACTTCTATCCCAGGCTGACCAAGGTCATTCAAGACCGCGTGCAAGCCACCCGGATCGTCAACGAGCAGACCGAGATCGGCGTGCTCCTGGCACTGCCCGGGCTGCTAGCCACGCTGGCGTTCGCGCCGCTGATCATCCGGATCTTCTACACGGCGGACTTTCTCGCGGGGGCAGCGCTCTTGCCATGGTTCCTGCTCGGCATCTTCGGCAGAGTAGTGTCCTGGCCGCTAGGGTTCATCCAACTCGCCAAGGGAACGGGACGCTGGTTCATGGCGACCGAGACCATTTTCATCGCCTTCCAGCTGGGACTGGTCATTTGGCTTGTCCGTCGGGTAGGCACGGTGGGTGCTGCCTATGCATTTGCTGCCGCGTATGTGCTTTACACAGTTGGCATGTTATGGGTCGCGTCTACGCTGATCGACTTTCGGTGGTCGCGGGACGTAAAACGCCTGTTGGCTATTTCCGGCGTGTTCTTGACGGCCACCGTGACCGTCAGGCTATGGGTCCCTGGTTGGCAGGCGGCCGTTGTCGGCGGTTCCATCGCAATCGTCGGTGCGTCAGTGAGCCTGCGAGAACTCGCCGCCAGGCTCGGCACCGAGCACCGGCTAATCCGTGCCTGTGCTCGGGTGCCCGGGATCCGGTGGGTAATTGGTCTTCGGGCAAAATGATTGGCGGCAGAAGTAACATCTCGGCACGATAAGCCTGATGAGCGCTCTAAGTTGCGAGCGCCCGGCTGACTAGCCGGTTTGTCGAATAGTGTCTTGCCAAAGGATTCGTTTTCCGGGAGTCTCTTCCGACGATCCGTCGCAAGGCATTGCGTGCGAAAGCATCCAGGGGAAGCCCATCAGCCGTCGCGGTCCGTCCCGGCTCGCCGCGATCAGGAGAGCGATGAACGCGGGTCGTGGCTGCAGTCTGCGTGATTGTCAGTCAATTGAAGATTTCAATTGCCTCCGGGTTTGGTGGGAGCAACAATATTTCTGCGGAGTCAACTTGTGAAATATGCAGCGGTGATCAAATGGAAACTGTGAGCCACGGAATGCAGAGAAACCATGCGGTCTACTGTCAATGACCTAGTGATATTTTCGCCGGGAAGAGCTGTCGGAGGGACGGACATGCTCTTTGCGAGAGTAGCGCAATATTGGAGCGCTGTTACCGGACAAATTCCGACGGTCATCGATTATCCTGACGGTGTGGCGGCGACTTATCTGAACGATCGCGGGGTTGATTTCATGCTGAGGGAGCATGAGCGGGGGCGGGTTCAACACTTTTCACGAAATGAGACACTCCTTATTTCGCTTCTCCCCGCCCGGTCGTTCGGTTATCAACTGCTGCCGCACCCGGACACAAAGTTGTTGCTGTGGTCTACCCACCCGCAAGACGCATTCAAGTGGCTTCCTACGTTCCAGGCGGCACGAACTTGGTCTACGCGCGCTCAGCGTAAGTATGCGATGTGGATCCACCCTGGTTACCATAAGACCCTGCGGACTGTCTTCGAGACGGCGATAAACGCTGGCGGTCTCGTTGCAATGGACGAGGAAACGCAGTCGGCCATCGTCGAGCAGTTCGGTCTAGCCCGCGTTCCTACGGTAATTCCGATCTTTACCGCGAGGCCGGAACTGAACCGGCAACCTAGCAGTGAAGAGATGACGCGCCTATGTTGGGTCGGGCGCCTGACCGACTTTAAGCTCCAACCTGTTCTTGCAGTGGTTGCCGAGGTCGCGAGGCTCTCGCGGGCGGGGCGCGGAGTTCGATTCGACATCGTCGGCGATGGGGCCGAATATGGACAGGTAGCGGACGCCGTAAGGGCGGCGGGGATATCAAGCATCCGCATGCATGGGTCCATTCGCCCAAGCGAACTAGAGAGATTTCTCGCCGAAAACGTCGATGTCTTCATAGGGCATGGAACCGCTATCCTGGAGGCGGCGAAACTCGGCATCCCGAGCCTGCTTCTTGATTGGTTCTACTTCCCGTCGAACGCCGGATTGCTTCGAGTGAAATGGCTCTATGAACAGGACACACCAGGCGTAGGCAGGATGTTGTCGAATCCATCGCAGTTCAGAGGGGTCTCGCTCCGCGATGCGTTGGACAATGCACAGGATCTGGAGATGCACGGTCGGCGATGCAAAGCGCACTGGCTACGATTTCACGATCCAGTCCGTGGAGTAGAGGCCCTAGCGTCACAGCTTTCGACAACGACCTTGACCTATAGCAACTTGACTTCTGCGGGAATGCAGGATTTTGACTGGCTAGGACGGTTGGCGATCGGTGTGAAACGCCGCCTAACGAGAGGAAAATACTGACTGTCGACGAAGGTCGCTATGTAAGCGCAGGTGACTTTCCAGGTTGAACAGTGCGTGCGGTCGCTGCCGCAGCGAGCGGCTCTAACCCGAGCAATCGTGCACCGCAGTCAATTTTGAATTATATGGAACCGCGATGCTCGTCACCTACGGTGGCGAGGCTAATGATCAAGTCGCTGCTTGTGATGGACGCGGATCCCGGGAAGGCTGGATGGCGCTAATCTCGCTGCTGACAGCCGCGCCATTCCATGCAGTGGCCACGATCGCGGCCGGCGCGCTACTTGGTATGAACTGGGCGTGGTGGGTTCTATGCGTCATCTTCTGCTGGGGCGCAATCCTAATTGCAGTAACGGCGTGGCTTGTTCAAACTCGCGCGGTAGTGGGCCTAGCAATAGTGCACGTGTCGGCATCCGCCATGCTCAGCGCCCGCCGACACTATGTTGTGCATCGGTTGCTGCAGGAGACCGGTTACCTTGAGCGGCACTTGAACGGACCGCCATATCGAGAACAAGCCGAGGTTGGAGGCGACTCTCCGTATCATGCCGGGAACCAGGAGGCCACTTGCAATCTACCGCCAGGTAGGCTCTCGGCTGATGGGTTTGTCCTCGCCGCGCGGAGCTAAACGGCTCTTGTTTTTGTCTAGCCTAACTGTCGCAGCAGGAACAGATGTTCGGCTTTGGATCTCGGGTTCGCAGGCGAGGGCCATTGGCGGTGCCATAGCACTCGCGGGAAGTCTGTCGAGACTGCGCGGTCTCGCAGTCAGGCTTGCGAACGACCATGTATTGATCCGTGCCTGTGGCCGCGTGCCGGGGATAGACCGACTGCTGGAGTCGCGCGGAGAGCGGACTTGAAGAGATGGATATGCGCGCAGATTGGGGCTCGAGAGTACTACGCGGTACCTCGAATGCTCGCGAAGCGTGGAATGCTGAATTCATTGTATACAGATATCTGGGCACCTTGGGCGAGGATCGTTCCTCTCCCGGGACCGCTAGCTAAGCTCAGGTCCAGGCAATGTGCTGAGCTCGATGCGGAGAGTGTCCACGCTCAGAATATCCGGTCTCTGCTTCGCAGATTTGTCCCACAACGCGAACGGTGCAAGACCTGGATTGCGCAAGGGCGCGCATTTGCAGAGTGGGTGGTCTCGCGACTAAAGCTATCGGGCCTCCAGCCGGATGGCATCTGTTTCGGCTACACGTGCGCAAGCCTTGAATTATTGCTGTTTGCGCGTCAGCGAGGTGCCGGCGCCGTTCACGGGCAGATCGACCCAGGCCCCGCTTGGTACCGAGTGCGAAAGGACGAGTCACTGCGTTGGCCCGGCGCAGAATTGGATGTCGAGATGCCCGCGTCTGAATTCCTGGATCGACTAGCGGGAGAGTGGGATACGGCGCATCGGATAGTCGTTAACTCCAAGTATTCCAGGGAATGTCTTGTAAGCGAAGGCGTGCCTGAAGCGAAGATTGACGTCGTACCGCTTTGCTATGAGCCCGATGTTGCCGACTCCTCAGGCAGGCGCAAACAGGACTTAGCACCCTCGTTCACAGTTCTCTATGTCGGCAGCGTCAATCTTACGAAAGGATTCCCCTACTTTGGCGAAGCTGCATCGCTTCTCGGCCGCGGCATTCGGTTCAAAGCGGTTGGCTCGGTTCAGCTGACACCGGGCTTCCTCAGGAAGAATCGTCACTGGCCCGTTGAGCTTCTCGGGCATCTCGACAGAGAGGCCGTGGCCAAGGAGATCTCCCGGGCACAAGTGCTCGTGTTCCCGTCCCTTTCGGATGGGTTCGGCATTGTTCAGCTCGAGGCGCAATCGCAGGGCGTGCCCGTCGTCGCGACCGCGAACTGCGGCGACGTTGTGATTGACGGTGAATCCGGGTACATCGTTCCGCCAAGGAGTAGCCAGTCCATAGCGGAGTGTGTTCAGCGACTAGTCGACGACCGGGACTTATACACAGCAATGGCGGCACATTCGTTGTCCAACTCGAGGCGATTCACGATGGAAGCTGTCGGTCAGATCTTTATGACGGCCTTCGCCGACTATTTGTAGTCCCGTCGCGGTCGCGCCTCGAGGACCTGAGGTCCGAAACGCATGAAGCATCGCGAAGATATTCTAGATCTCGTTCGCGGATTGAGCGCGTTGCTGGTGATGTTTGGCCGTCTTCGGGCATTTATGTTCTTGCACTGCGGAGACCTGCGGAGTCCCGGATTCTTGACGACTAGTTTCTACTTTGCGACCGGTCTTGGTCACCAAGCCGTAATGGTGTTCTTCGTTCTGTCAGGGTATTTCGTTGGCGGATCGATCCTGAAGTCGTTGAGCGGGGGTCACTTCGCCTGGCGTGCCTATGCGACAGCGCGTCTTACGCTGCTTTGGATGGTTTTGGTACTGGCGTTGATGCTCACTCGCGGTATCGACTACTTGGGGTCTCATTGGCGTCCGGGCGCGTACGCCGGTGGATTGCACCGCAGCTATATATATGTCGGGCCCAACCTCGTATCAGCCTGCCGTACGTGACATCGTGACGTTCCTGGGGAATCTCTGTTTCGTGCAAACCGTCAGCGTTTCTGTTTACGGGTCGAGCGGCGGCGCTTTGAAGTCTGGGATGAATTCTGGTACTACGTGATGTTTCCGCTTGCGGCGGTCGCGGCGGCGGGGTTGCTGTCGCAGCGTCGGTGGATTGCGCTTCTCCAGTTCTTGCTATTTGCGCTGCTTGTATGCTGGCTGCCGCTGCCACTTGTAATGCACGGAGTAGTTTGGCTCATGGGCGCGGGCGTCTGGTGGATGCTGTCGAAATCCGCGAATTCAGAGAGCGAGGGACGAAGATCAGAAATCGGAAGAAAGCGCCTATCTCTGCTACGTGATCTCCTTTGGTCCTTACGTGGCTGGGCGTGGTGAGTGGTTGGAGGCGGGGTCATCTTGGGCGCTCTCGTTGCATCGAAATTGGCGGCTGGGATAGTAAGCGACTATTCGGTGGGGGTCGCACTTGCGTTGTGGATGCTGGCGTTGCCGGGAAGCTGGGGAGCGCCCGGGTGGTGCAGATGGGTCGTCGTAGGGCTTTCGGAGATTTCCTGCACGCTTTACGTGGTGCATTTTCCGCTGCTGTTCTTTGTCGCGGCGGCGGTGCTGGATGGCAAGCAATGGCCAGCGAATGGACAACAGTTTCTCTGGTTTGGCGGAATGACTGTCGCTATATTACTAATATCGGTCGGAGTATTGTGGCTGTTTGGGAGAAATACGGACCGGGTGAGAACGCGGTTGTGGGGTCAGGTCATTGCGCAATGAAGAGACTCGTATTTCTCACCAACATTCCGACGCCATACCGCTGTGCTTTCTATAACGAGCTGGCCAGGAAATCGGCGCGAAACGGCGTTCGCCTGACGGTTCTATACTGCGCGCGGACGGAGCCGAACCGGCAGTGGCAGATCAGCCCGTCGGCGGTCCTCCATGAGGCCATGTTCTTGGACCGCGGCTTCCATCCCACTTTCGGTGGAGCATCCTTCCATCTGAACTGGGAGGTTGGCTCTCAGCTTCGTCGACTTCAGCCTGAGGTAGTCGTTTGTGCCGGCTCGTGGAATATGCCGACCAACTGGTTGGCTTTGATCGCAGCGCGAGCAATCGGGGCAAAGGTACTATTTTGGAGTGAAGGGCATGCTGACGCAGTGCGCAATCCGATCGGCCCGGTTGCCTGGGTCAGGAGAGGATTTATTCGTGCTTACGATGGGTACGCCGTGCCTAACCGGCGAAGCGCGGACTGGATCCTCGGTGAGGCGCGGCAAGAGAAACCGATCGTGCTGTTGCCGAACACAGTGGATG
>Ga0075017_100001970_pt1 | contig 12742 bp, 14 predicted proteins | sample AleBraG_ABR_2012_FD_71475 | JGI IMG/M metagenome (GOLD analysis project Ga0075017, IMG submission 71475) | Freshwater sediment microbial communities in response to fracking from Pennsylvania, USA - Alex Branch Run_MetaG_ABR_2012 | ecosystem: Environmental > Aquatic > Freshwater > Creek >...
GTGCGGGGCTGCGTGGGAGGGCGGCGGTTGGGCGGACGCGTGGGTGCAACCCGTGAGGTCGGTGCACGCTTTGGAGTCGCCCGACGCTTCGGAGGTGCCGAGCGGCCCGGCGGCGTTGGCCGCCTCGGTGGAGCGATGGTGGGCGGTGTCACGTGCCGGGGACCGGTGCGATCTTGAGGGGCGGCAGCGCCTGGTCGAGCGAGACAGAGGGAAGCTGCAAGATCGCCGTCGGTGCCACCAGGTGATAGGTCCCGGCCTCTTGAGAGATGAGAGCGGGGGTCTCAAGCTTGGCGACATCGAGGACCTTCGAGCGGTTGATGGCCTTCTCCTTCGCCAGCTGCGTCTGGATGTGGCCCATGCGGAGCTGGCCCTGGGCCAGCAGGGCGTGACCGACCACGATCGAGAGCAGGCTGGCGCACACCACGGCGACGGCCAGGATCTTGGCGAGGGGGCGAGGGGCTCGCTGGTGGCTCCCCTGCCCGACGACCCGAAGGCGGGCCCTCTTGTGGCGAGAGGGGTGCGACGAGGGCTGGCGCTCTGCGGGCGCCCGGCGAGCGGTAGCGGTGGCTGGCGTCATGACGCCACCTCAAAGCAGCGCAGCCGGGCGCTGGTCGAGCGTCGGTTCTCGGCGGCTTCTTGCTCAGTCGCCTGCACCGATCGGCGCGCGACCAAGCGACCCTTCGACGTCGCACCACAGACACACGGCATGTGGGGCGGGCACACGCAACCGCCTTCGGCCCACTCGCGAAAGGTGTGCTTGACCAGGGCATCTTCTCCCGAGTGATACGAGATCACCGCGAGGCGCCCGCCAGGGGTGAGCACGTCAAGGGCCTGGTCTAAGAGCGACTGGAGCTCATCGTGCTCAGCGTTGACCTCGACGCGCAGCGCTTGGAAGGCACGCGACGCGACGTTGCCCCGGCGGCGGCCAGCCTTCGGGACCGCCGCGTCGACGACCTCCACCAGTTGCGTGGTGGTGGTGATCGGTCGAGCGGCGAGGATGGCCCGGGCGATCCGACGTGCGAAGCGACCTTCGCCGTTCTCCCGAAGCAGGCCAGTGAGCTCGTCGAGATCGATCCTGTCGAGGAGCGCCGATGCCGACTCGCCTGTCGAGGTGTCCATCCGCATGTCGAGCGGTCCGGGACGAGAGAACGAGAAGCCCCGCTCTGGCTCGTCGAGCTGTGGTGAGCTCACGCCCAGGTCAGCGAGGATTCCCACGACCGCTGCCGGTTCGTCGACTCCCTCGATCACCGGCCAGGGACCACCCTGGTCTCTGCCGGAGGCCACAGCCGCGCCGAGCTCAGAGAAGCGGCCTGCGTGGATCGTCACCCGCTGACCGAAGCGACCCAGCCGCGCAGCCGCTGCTGCCCGCGCCGTGGCGTCTCGATCGATACCGAAGATCCCCGAGTCCGCTCGTCGCTCCAGGAGTCCGAGCGCATGACCCGCTCCACCCAGCGTGGCGTCGACGATGACCCCGGCGGGTACCGAGTCGAAGAGCGCCGTGACCTCGTGCACGAGGACCGGGGTGTGATTGAATTCCTGGGCCATCCGCAGCCCCTCGACCGACGTGGGTGACGGGTAGTGGAGGCTCCCGAGTCCGACGGGGAAGATGGCGGAGGTGTTCTCTCCCACCGTGCCTGTCGAGAGGCTGCGCATGGTCCTGGCCAGGTGTGTGTGGCGATGTGCTCTGTGAGCTCCTTTGGTTGGGGTGGCGATCACTCGTCGTCCTCGAGGAACCACGCCTCCGCAGGACGGACACGCTCCTCCCAGAGGCTCGGGTTCCACAGCTCGATCCGATCGATCGCTCCAATGATCAGGACGTCAGCGTCGAGCTCGGCGAAGGTGCGCAACGAGACCGGCACCGGCATGCGACCCTGCTTGTCGATCTCAACCTCCGCTGAGCTCGACGCCCAGATGCGGGCTCGGTTGCGACCGACTCGGTCAGCTTTGGAGTCCTCGAGCATGTCGGCCATCTGACGGTCGAACTCCCCAGGCGTCCAGAGGGCCACACAGCCTTCTCGGTTCGAGGTCAAGAACCCGCCGCGCTCGAAGGAGCTGCGAAAGCGCGCAGGCAAGATCACGCGGCCCTTGGCGTCGACGCTGTGCTCGAACCGTCCGACGAAACCAGCCACAGGTCACCTCCTCCAAGGTCCCGAGGGGAGATGGGCTCCCCTTTCCTCCATTTCGCTCCACTCTATGCCCTCTTCCTCCACTTCGCAACCATTCTCACCACTTCGCCTCCCCCTGGCCCCCGGGAGGGCAGGAGAGGTCCAGAGCGACCCCGACGAGGTGCTCCGTCCGGCAGACGTGGCTGCGCGACGCACTTGGGGTGAGCGACTCACGTGATCAGCTACAGCGCGATCACTCACGGAACCGCCTCTCGTGCGCCTCTGTGTGGGAGCATGACGGCGACGAAAGTCGACGGAGGGGGTACGCCGATGGCGTTCTGTTCGAATTGCGGCACACACATGGACGACGGCGAGGCGTTCTGTCCAAGTTGCGGCATACCCAAGGCTTCGAGTGGCTCGTCGCCTGCCATCCCCTTCGCTCCACCGGTCGCCTCGTCGGAGTACGGCGGCGTCGAGGAGGCGCAGGTGCGCGTCGGCATCGATCTTGAGCCCCCGATGCAGCGCCGGTGGACCATCCTGGTCCGTCTGATCCTGCTGATCCCGCTCTACATCGTCGGCTTCTTCCTCGCCTTGGCTGGGTTCTTCGCCGCCATCGGCGCCTGGTTCGCCTCGCTCGTCACAGGTCGAGTCCCTGACGGCATCCAGGCGTTCATCTCAGGTGTCGTTCGCTTCCTCGGGAACGTGCACGCCTACCAGTTCTTCGTGGTCGCACAGTGGCCTGGCGTTCCCTTCAACCCGGCTCCAAGCGACCAGGTCACCGTCGACATCGATCACGTGGACCTCAACCGAGCCGCGGTCTTCTTCCGCCTCGTCTTGGCGATCCCTGCTGGGATCGTCAGCAGCGTCTTGAACTACGGGGCCGTGGTGATCTCGGTGATCATGTGGGTGTGGGGTCTCATCACCGGACAGGAGAACAGGTCGTTCCACCAGGGCATGGCACTCGTCGTTCGCTACCAGATGCGCTTCTACGCGTACTTCTATCTCCTCTCCCCCACGCAACCGTGGTCCGGTCTCCTGGGCGATGAGGTGGTCGATGACCAGGCGCCCGGTGTCGCCGGAGGACCGAAGCCCGAGCGCTGGGTCGTCGCCAAGGGTGCTCGCACCCTGGTGATCGTGATGATCGTCATCGGGGCCATCGTGGGCGTCGTCGTGCAGGCGAACACCAAGATCACCATCAAGACCTCGACCAACGGCACCAGCACGTTGGCGCCGCTGCACACCCCCACGGTGCCACCGGTCCGCTGAGGTATCGCTGAGCTGCGCGGCTCAGGGCAGGTAGCGGTCCCAGTCGTAGGGGACCACACTCTGGAAGGGTGCCGCCAAGAGCGGCTCCACACCCGTCGCAGCCCACCGTTGCTCAAGCACGGGGCGAAGCGACCGGGCAACGACTGGTGGGTCGTCGTCGAGGAAGCAATAGGTGATCTGCAGGCCAGCGATATCGCGAGTGACCAAGGGAGGCTCGAGCGGTTCGGCCGACGCCCACCACACGCCGCCGATGCCCTCGACCTGGGTGAGCGCTTCAGCTGGTGCCTCGCCTCGCTCGATCAAGAGGTAGCAACCCTTCACCGGCCACCACGGGAGCACGTCTGATCCAGCCTTGATCCGCGGAGCGGCGGCCCTGCCCCTCACCGTGTAGACAGCCCGCTCGACGGTGGGCAGGGGTTCGGGGTTCCTCCCTGCTTCTTGCAAGGCCATGCTGAGGTCGTAGAAGCCCTCCATCGCGCTCAGATCCTTGAAGAAGTACGTCGTGATGTGGTCGGTCTCGTCGTACCGCTCATGGGCGATAGCGCGCTCCTTGCGGCACGCCGGTGTCGATACGAGTCGACACGACGTCCTGAGCTCGGAGAGTCGCTGCTGCTCTGGTCGGTGATCGAGCGTGTGCCACTCGTTGTACGCGGCGTCCTCGCCGTCGACGCTTCGTGCCGACAGCGACGTGTAGAGCGTCGTGATGTCGGTCCTTCCGGTCGCCAGGATCTCAGGGGCTTCATCGGACGCCGTACCCTCGAGCGATGCCATGGTCTGAGGTTAGATCGGCGGTCTCCTCGCCGCGCCGTGGATCTCGTCCCTGTCGGGCATCGCGCTGCCCCGCCGAGCTGTCAGGTCTCGCTCGTCGGATGCGGTGTCGTGGTGCTGCCGAGCACCTCGACCACCAAGGCGACCAGCTCGTCTCGTGGTGCCTCGGCGAGCTCGTCGAACCAGTGGAGGCTCCTCGCCAAGCTGACACCCAAGAGCGCGGCGGCACTCAGCGTGGCGCGCAACGCGGGATCATCGACGCCTTGGATCCTGAACTGCTCGGTCAAGGGCTCGATGATGCGTCGGAGGAGCCGACCCTGAGCAGCGACCCGAACGTCGTGGACGGTGTCCTGGCGGATCAGGGCCTGGAGGATCGGACCAGGACCCCGCAGATCAGAGCGTCGAAGCACGAGCTCGGCCACCGCTGCGAGGTCAGCGAGCGGCTGGTCACCGTGGCCAAAGCTCGCTTGGCCCTCTTCGTCGAGGGGCTCTCGGGCGACCACCGCGATGTAGAGATCAGCTTTCGAACCGAAGTACCGAGCGATCAGCGCTGGATCGACGCCGGACAGCTCACCGATCTCTCGTGTCGTCGTGGCATCGAAGCCTTTCTGGCCGAACAGCTCGGTCGCCGCATCGAAGAGCGCCTGAGCGCTCGCCGCTGCATCGCGGCGACGAGGTTGGATGCCTTCAACGGTGCTCATGGCCCCTCGCTCCGCTCTACATGGAACTCGTGCGCGTCGGACCGCATGACGCTCGAGGCCGCCAGCTCTGATTCTTCCTCCATCAACAAGAGCACCGAGCGCCGCTCCTCTTCATCGAGATCCTCCCGAGGGACCTGCTCTCTGCCGGGCAGCACGTAGCTCAGCACTGCTGCCAGCAGGCTCAAGGCCACCGCGGTGAAGAGGCTGACCTGGAAGCCCGCTTTGGAGGGATAGTGCTCCCCGGGGTGCGTGAAGGCGAGCAGGATGGCCGCGGCGGCGGCGCTGCCGATCGAGAGACCGACGTTGCGGAGCACCTGGTAGAAGCCCATGGCGCTGCCCGTCTCACGGTGGGGCACCGCTCGAACGATGAAGCCGGGCGTGGCGCCGAAGGAGAAGCCGATCCCGAGCCCCGTGATGCCAAAGGCGGCGAAGACCTCCCAGAGGGCGCTGTGCTCGAGCGAGAAGAAGAGTGGTGCAGCAGCGAAGAGCAGGGCGCCGAGCGGCACCATGTTCCGCGTCCCAAAGCGTCGCTCGAAGCCGCCGAGCAGACGGCTGGCGACGAAGGTTCCGATCGAGAGCGGCACCAGCGCCAATCCGGCCACGAACGTGGTGGCACCGAAGCCGAAGCCGTAGGACTCGGGCACCTGGATGAAGGTGACCATGATGGGAAGCACCAGGTACATGGCGATGCTCATGATCAACCCGGCGACGTCAGCGGTGAGCACCGACCTGTTCCGCACCTGACGGAGGTCGACCAACGGATAGGGGAACCGGAGCTCCCGACGGACCCAGACGACGAGCAACACCCCGACCGCGGCCCAGATCCCCACGGTGATCGGTGAGCTCCAGCCCCAGGAGCCGCCCTCGGTGAGGACCATCGAGATGCCTGTGACCGCAAGGCCCAAGCTCACTGCCCCCGAGACGTCAAAGGGCTTGGACGTCACCGCGGAGGCACTCGGCAAGAAGAGCGCAGCAGCGAGCAGTGCCATGAGCACGACGAAGGCGCCAAACCAGTAGGCCGCGTGGTACGAGGCGAAGGTGACGATGATCCCGGTGATGGGATAGCCGAGGCCCACCCCGATGGCACCGCTCACCGACAAGGCGGCGATCCCCCGGCTGGCCGACGCTGGATCGAGCGTCCGACGCGCGATGGCCATCGTCACCGGCATCAGACCGAGGCTGACACCCTGGAGCGCACGACCGACCACCAACAACAAGAAGCCGTTGGAAGCCGCCGACAAGACGCACCCAGCCACCGCCACGCCCAAGGTGACGAGCACCACGCGGCGCTGGTGGGCGCCATCGGCCAGGCGACCGAGCACGGGCGTCGCCACCGCACCGGCGATCAGCGCAGCGGTGATGACCCACTCGCCCGTGCTGATCGACACGTGGTTGGTCGAGGCGATGGTCGTGATCAGCGGCGCACCGAGGCTGCTCACCAAGGCGATGACGGTGCAGGTGAAGACCAGCGTCGGCAGCAAGAAGCGAGACGACGCCTGTGGGTCCCCGTCCTCGCTCCTCCCGTCGCTCCCAGCTGCGGTCATCAAGACGAACCTCTCGCTCAGATGTCATCGAATGATGTCATCGCTTGATGACATTGTAGCGAGCGGTGCCGGCGTTGACGCCTCAGGGGCGTTCCCTCTCGCGTTCGGGTCCTCGGCGCTCGAGCTCTGCACCGAGCAGCGCGGCGAGATCCTCAGCGATCAGGTGGCCGGCCAACGGATCGTCACCAAGGCGAGGGGCCACCGAGCTGAGGTCGCTCACCTGGTCTTCGAGCACGCCGCCAAGCGCTGCGCGCTCGGCGTCGCTGAGCGAGAGGAAGGCGGGAAGCCGCCGATCTCGAGTCCGATACACGGCGCTCTGGACGAGGGCGCCGTCTCGAGAGCGCCACGCGGTCAATCCCAGGAGCTTTCGACCCTGCGCCTCGACCAGCTCACCGAAGCCAAGGCCTGCGAAGCACGCCACCGACTGCTCGGCGGACGTCGTGGTCTCGACGACGCGGAGACCCCCGACGCCACGCGACGCCAGCACGGAGCGGAGCTGCCCCCCGACGCCGATGAGCAGCCCTCGGACGTCGTGCACGAGGGACGAGGTCGCCGGAAGCCAGAGATCGATCCAGATGGTCTGAACGGGATCGACGAAGACCGCCCCTCCCCCACCTCGGCGTCGCACGACGTCGATGGCTGCGTCCTCGACGATGAGCTCGTCAGGCTGCGAGCTGCCGAGCACCACCAGCGGCTCGTCGACCACTCGTTCGATGACGACTGCTTCGCTGCGGGTGCGGAGGCGACTCACGTCCAGCCGCCCGAAGTGCTCGGGACGGCTCACGCCGCGGGAAGCGCCTCGCCGAGATAGGGGCTCCAGAGCGGATCGACCTCACCGAGGTGGCGCCAACGCCAGAGCAGGCCTGCCGGCACGTAGGGCTCGAAGAGCAGCTCCCAGCCGATCTCATGGAGCATCCGGTCGCCCTTCTGCAGGTTGTGTCGCTTGCAGGCAGCGACGACGTTGGTCCACTCGTGGCGGCCGCCTCGAGAGCGCGGCACGACGTGGTCGATGGTGTCGGCGTGCCCGTCGCAGTAGGCGCAGCGACTTCGATCGCGCATCAGCACACCGCGTCGAGAGAGAGGAGCTTGGGTGGCACGGAAGGGCACCTTGACGTAGGAGCGGAGACGGACGATCGAGGGAACGGTCACGTTGACGGATGGAGAGTGGAACACCGGGGCATCTTCTCGTGCGGCGACGACGTCGGCGCGCTCGACGAGGACGAGCAGCACTGCTCGTTTGGCCGTCACGAGCTGGAGGGGCTCGAAACTCGCGTTGAGCAGCAACACCCTTGCCATCCCCAGAGAACCTACCGCCGCCGCTGCTTCATGCGGTGGAACCAATCGAGCACCTCGACGACTTCGTCGGGTGTGGGCGGCACCTCGCCGGAGCCTCCGGAGGATGTCTCCATGCGGAAGCGCCAGTAGGCCGGATCGGGATAGGGCAAGAACGGCCGGCGACGCCACCAGCCGCGAGGCGCCAGGGCGAAGAGCGCGCTGAGAGCTCGAGGGAGGCGCCACGGCTGGCGGACCAAGCGAAGCACCGTTCCCTTGGCGAGCAAGTTCTCGCTCATGCCCTCTCCAGTGCTCGGCTCGGCGCGAAGCCCACTGCCGCCGCACCGATGAGCGGGCCTTGGTCGCCGAGGCCCGCGGGAACGATCGCTGCACCGTGCGCGAAGCCAAGGCCTGTGTGCTCCGCCAGCGATCGCTGCGCGGCGTCGAAGAAGGGCTGACCGAACCCCAGCGCCACGGAGCCAGCGACGACGCAGAGATCGAGGTCGAGGAGCGTGACCACCGATGCCACGGCGCGACCCACCAGCTCGCCCGTTCGCTCGATGATCTCTCGGGATGCGTCCTTGGCCGGCCGGCCGGTGATCGCGTAGATGGCCGTGCCCGAGGCCTCGGCCTCCAGGCAGCCGTGCACACCGCACGAGCAGAGCCTGCCTTGAGGGACCACGACGAGGTGACCGATGTGACCTGCGTTCCCAAGTCGACCGTCGAGAAGTCTGCCGTTGAGGATGATGCCTCCCCCGACGCCGGTCGAGACCACCATGGCCAAGAAGCTCTCGACCTGGCTCGCCGCACCAAGCCACCCTTCACCCAGAGCGAGCGCCTTGGCGTCGTTGTCGAGTGAGATGGGCAGACCCAGCGCCTCGTGCAGCCGATCGACGAGGGGGAAGTCCCGCCAGCCTGGGATGTTGAGAGGTGAGACCGTGCCGGCACACGGATCCATCGGGCCACCGCAGCCCACGCCGACGACGTCGGGTTGCCGAGCCGACCTCGCGCAGACCTCGTGGCTCAGCATGAGGACCGTCTCGAGCAGGGTCTGAGCGTCCGCCTCGCGGATCGTGGGTGCTTGCTGGCGAGCGAGCAACTTGCCCTCACGCGTGACAAGACCGACGGCGAGCTTCGTCCCGCCGATGTCGATCGCCAGGCAGGTTGTCGCGCTCATGGGGGCGGCGCCCCTTCCGGATCAGTCTTCGTGACGACGGAAGCGGCTGCGAAGCCAGTCGCGAGCGTCATGGACGGCGCTCTCGATGTTGCTCTGTGCGCCGGAGGGCTCCTCGTCATGGAGCGATCGGGTGACGTCGTGCCAGCCCGCCTTGCCCATGCGCCGAAGGTTGCGTTCGAAGATCACGGCGGAGCCGAACATGACAGCCACACCCAAGAGACCCAGGAAGACCGAGACGGGATAGAGCGCGATCAAGCCGATCACACCCAGCACGAACACCACCGCAGCCCACTTGGCCTGACGGCCAGCGTGCCGATAGACAGACTCGTTGGCGACGCGATTGGCGAAGGAGGGGTCTTGCTTGCTGAGCGACTCTTCAAGCTCTGCGAGGATCCGCTGCTCATGCTCTGACAGTGGCACCGGTCTCCTCCCTTCCCCTCCAAATGACAAGCCCGTGAAGGACTCTCCTGCGATATTACGACGCCAGCAGGGGAAGCGTCACGCGCTGAGGAAGAATTCCCCCAGTTGTCACACTCGCGGCGATAGCGTGAGCGCGATGCCTCTCACCCGAGTAACGCTGTGACCACCCCTCCCGAGCTCGTCGAAGAAGGTGATTCGAAGGGCACGGCGCTCGAGACGATCAACGCACCGAAGCGCCATCTGGCGCGCCGCATCATCACCTGGGTGCTCATCGTCCTCTTCGCGATCCTCACACCCCTGACCATCGCGTCGGCATGGGCGGTCAAGACGGTGACCAACACCGACCGCTACGTCTCCACGCTGCAGCCGCTCTCCTCCGATCCGGTGGTCATCGACTACGTGGCGACCAAGGCCACCACGACCCTGTTCGACCAGCTCAACGTCGAGAACCGCATCTCCTCCGTCGTTCCCTTCGGCGGGAACCTCGTGGCCCGACCGCTGACCCAGCAGCTCGAGGCCTACACCCAGACCCAGATCAAGAAGCTCCTCTCCACCCAGTGGTTCCAAGACCTCTGGAAGAAGGAGAACACCTTCACCCACAGCCAGGCCGTCAACCTGCTCACGGGCAAGGACACAGGGGTGACCTCGACCGCTCGCAAGCTGGTGCTCAACCTGACACCGGCGCTGACCAAGGCGATCGATGAGCTCGACGCCAAGGGCATCACGATCTTCGACCCCATCAAGCGAAAGCTGAACACTGACAAGGCCCTGACCTTCGACCTCTACACGAACCAGCAGGTCGCCTCAGCCCAGAAGTACTTCAGCTTGGCAGTCCAGCTGCGGATCTTCTTGCTGATCTTCACGCCCTTGATCGGCATCGCTGCCGTGGTGGTGGCCATCGAGCGCCGACGTGCAGCGCTGCGGGCCCTCCTCGGAGGCATCCTCGGCTGCTTGGTGCTCATCGTGCTGCTGACCTGGGTGAGGAGCCGCTTCGTCTCCGCCGTGCCTGAGGACGCCACGCAAGTGGCCCAACAGGTCTGGGACACGCTCACGCGCTACCTGCACCGCTTGCTCTATGGCGTCCTCGGGGTCTTCGTCCTCGGCTCGATCGGTCTGTGGATCGCAGGACCGTCGACGTGGGCAGTGGCCACACGGCGCACGGTCCGTGGCTCGTCCAAGAAGATCGCCACCACGGCCGACGACGCCTATCACTCGGAGACCACGAGCAAGGCCATCGAGAAGGCCACCGATGCGCTTGAGTCGGCGAACGCCTTCGTCAAGCGCAACCTCGTGCCCATGCGCTGGGTCGGTGTGTTCGTCGCCGCCCTCTTCCTGCTCACGGCGAGGACGGTGAGCGCGCTCTTCTGGACGATCGTGCTCTTGGCCATCTACCAGGTCGTCATCTCGGTGCCGTGGGTCCGAGCTCATCCCGCACTCAAGCGAGGCGCGTCGAAGGAGCTCTCCTCAGGTGCGGGAGACGTCGACGACACGCCTGAGGACACCACGCCCCAAGCGACCTAGAGGGGGCCCGCTCCTCCCCCCGCTCCGGGCCTTCCTTGGTGCGAGGCGTTCGCAGGTCTCCCTAGCGCTGGTGGTCGCTCGGGTGCTTCGACTTGCGCAGCAGCAAGGCGAGCAGAGCGCCCAACCCGGCGCTGATCACGATGACCGTGATCAGCGAGGTCTCGGCACTGAAGACCCAGAAGTGGACCTTGACCTTCTGGGTGTTGGCGATCACGAACCAGAGCAGGAGCACGCCCGCCAACGTGATGACGACGATGCGAGCGTCTCGCTTGGGCGACCTCTTGGCCGCGTGTTCCATACCGTCAGTCATCGCATCACTCCTCGTGGCTTCCCACCATCGTGACAAACCGGCGACGAGGGACGAGGGATCCCTCAGCGGTCACGACTCGCGCCCAGTGCCGCCCAGTCGAACGGGCTCGTCAAGGCTCTCGATCGCCACGCTGTCGAGGAACGCCTGCAGCTCGGGGTGCTGCGCAGGTGACCACAGCCCTGCGAGCTCCGAGAGCTGTGCTCGACGTGCGTCGCCCAGGCGTCGGCCCAGCTCGAGGCCGCGCTCGGTGAGCGACACGTCGCTCCCTGTCGCGTCGATGAGGCCGGCAGCCACCAGCACGCCGATCGTTCGATCCGAAACCGACGATGCCTTCTCAGCCCACTCGCTCAACGACTGCGGTGCAGCCCTCTCCACGAGCTGGAGCAGCATCCAGATGCTCTCCGGGTCGAGTGGCGTGCTCGTGCGGCGCGCCAGATCGGCATAGGCCTCGGCCTGGTTCTCCCCTGCGAGCGATCGCTCGATCGCCAAGGTCGCCTCCTCAAAGCTCGAGAGCCCCTCGAGAGTCCCACCGAGATCCATCGGCATCTGGTTGGTGGCAACCACCTTTCGAAGCTCGATCTCCGGGAGCAGGAGCGAGAGCCCGAAGGCAACCAGCCCGAGCGGTGCGGCCAGCAGGAAGATGACCTGGACGGTGTCCGCGATCGCATGGCGCAGCGCAAGCTCGACGACGTGCGGCAGCGACTTGATGAGGGCAGGCGTGATCGAGCTGAGCTTGAAGCTCGACGTCGTCGCGTGCAGGATCGAGTCGAGCTTGCGGGGCAAGACGTTGGCGTAGATCGCACCGAAGATGGCCACACCGAAGCAGGTCCCCATCGATCGGAAGAAGTTCGACGACGCAGTGGCCGCTCCGAGATCTTCATAGGCGACGGCGTTCTGCACCGCCACGATGATCACTTGAACCAGCATGCCGAGCCCGAGTCCCAAGAAGAGCATGTAGCAGCCCATCGCCCACGCCGAGGTGTTGTAGGTGATGGTCGCCAGCAGCAAGAGCCCCAGCGAGGTCAGCGCGGTGCCCAAGATCGGGAAGATCTTGTAGCGGCCGCTCCTCGCGATCAGGTAGCCCGAGCCCATCGATGCCACCGCTAGGCCCATCAGCATCGGCAGCATCCGAAGTCCCGAGGCCGCAGGTTCCACGCCCTTGACGTCCTGGAAGTACAGCGAGATGAAGGTGATCACCCCGAACATGGCGAAGCCTGTGATGAACCCAATCCCGGTGGTCAACGAGTACGTGCGATCTCGAAAGAGGTGAGGAGGGATGACGGGCTCGGCGGCTCGTCGCTCATAGAGGAAGAAGGCCACCGTGAAGACCACACCGAGGACCCCCATCGCCACGAGCGCGGGTGAGGCCCAGGCCAGCGTGGTGCCCCCGAGCGAGGTGAACAAGATCAGCCCTGATGCTCCCAAGGTGATCAGCAGCGCCCCGAGGTAGTCGATGGAGCGGCCCGCGCTCGGCGTCGATCGAGGCAAGGCGATGGCGGTGATGACGAGCGAGAGCACGCCGAAGGGGATGTTGACGTAGAAGACCCAGCGCCACGAGAGGTACTGGGTGAAGATCCCTCCGAGCAGCGGTCCGATCACGGTGGCCAGGCCATAGGAGGCACCGAAGATCCCGGCGTAGCGGCCACGCTCTCGAGGAG
>Ga0075017_100001971_pt1 | contig 12742 bp, 7 predicted proteins | sample AleBraG_ABR_2012_FD_71475 | JGI IMG/M metagenome (GOLD analysis project Ga0075017, IMG submission 71475) | Freshwater sediment microbial communities in response to fracking from Pennsylvania, USA - Alex Branch Run_MetaG_ABR_2012 | ecosystem: Environmental > Aquatic > Freshwater > Creek >...
CGGCGCCGACGCGTTGAGCGCGCGGCTCACGGCGGCCGCGAGCGCGATCTTCGAGCGCGAGGTCGCGATCCTGCCGGTCGCGACCGGCACCGCGGCCAATGCGCTCGCGCTGTCGTTGTACACGCCGCCGTTCGGCGCCGTGTACTGCCACGCGCAGGCCCACATCGAGGTCGACGAGTGCGGTGCCCCCGAGTTCTACACGGGCGGCGCCAAGCTGATCGCGCTGCCCGCGCGCGACGGCAAGCTCGGCCCGGCGCAGCTCGCCGCGGCGGTCGAGCACGCGCGCGCGATGGGCGTGCACCACGTGCAGCCGGCGATGGTCAGCGTCACGCAAGCCTCCGAGTGGGGCACCGTCTACAGCCTGGCCGAGCTCGACGAGCTCGCCGCAGTCAAGCGCCGCTACGGCCTGCGCATGCACATGGATGGGGCCCGCTTCGCCAATGCGCTCGTGCACCTTGGCTGCACGCCGGCCGAGGCGAGCTGGCGCCGTGGCGTGGACGTGCTCGCGCTCGGCGCGACCAAGAATGGGGCGCTCGCCGCAGAGGCGATCGTGCTGTTCGACACGGCGGACGAGCCGGCGCTCGCGTTGCGGCGCAAGCGCGCCGGCCACCTCTGGTCCAAGGGGCGCTACCTCGCGGCGCAGCTGCTCGCGTACCTTGAGGGCGATCTCTGGCTCGACAACGCGCGCCATGCCAACGAGATGGCCGCACGGCTCGCAGCGGGCCTTAAGACGATCGCCGGCGTGCGCCTGGTGCAGCGCGTGGAGGCGAACGAGCTGTTCCTGACGATGCCGCCGGAACTCGCCGCGCGGCTCAAGGCCGCGGGTTTCGAGTTCGAGGCCTGGAGCCCGCCGGCCGGCACGACCGAGCCCACGTGGCGGCTCGTCACGTCCTGGGACGTCGCGCCGGCCGAGGTCGACGACTTCCTAGCTACTGCGCGCGCCGCCGCGAAGCCGGCCGCCTGAGCCTGGGCGCGCGCCGCCGCGGCGCCGGCCGCCGGCCGCCTGAGCCTGGCCGCGCGTCGCCTCAAGCCAGGCGCAACGGCAGCGCGCGCAGCCGCTGGCCGGTGGCCGCGAACAGCGCGTTCGCGAGCGCGGGCGCGAGCGGCGGCAGGCCCGGCTCGCCGACGCCTTCGGGGTGCGCCGTGCTCGCGATCACTTCTGTCTCGACGAGCGGGCACTCCTCGATGCGCAGCACGGGGTAGTCGTTGAAGTTACCCTGCCGTACCTGGCCCTTCTCGATCACGATCTCGCCGTACAGTGCGGCCGACAACCCGAAGGCCACGCCGCTCTCCATCTGCTGGCGGATCAGGTTCGGGTTCACGGCCAGCCCGCAGTCGATCGCGCACACGACGCGATCGACCCGGATGCGCCGGTCGGCGCCGACCGATACCTCGGCGACCTGTGCCACGACCGAGCCGAAGGCCTCGTGCAGGGCGACGCCACGGCCACGCCGCACTGCGTCCGCGCCCGGCGCCAGCGGCCGGCTCCAGCCGGCGCGCTCGGCGGCGCGGCGCAGCACGGCGAGGTGCCGCGGGTGCTTGGCGAGCAGGGCGGCGCGGAACGCGACCGGATCCACGCCGGCCGCGAACGCAGCCTCGTCGAGGAATGATTCGGTGAAGAAGGCCTGGTGCGAATGGCCGACCGAGCGCCAGAAACCGACCGGTACGGGCAGCTCGACCGCGACGTGGCCAACGCGCGCGGCGGGGTACTCGTAGGGCTGGTCGAACGCTCCCTCCACCGTGGTCTTGTCGGGCATTCCGCCCGGCAGCCCGTAGATCCGGCCGAGCGCCGCCGGCACGATCGCCTGGCCGGCCGAGGTGGCATGCCAGGCGGTCAGCCGGCCGAGCTCGTCGAAGCCGGCCTTGAGGCGCGCCACGCAAGCCGGCCGGTAGAAGTCGTGGCGCATGTCCTGCTCGCGCGACCAGATCGTCTTGACGGGCGCGCCGTCCGCCGCCATCGCGATGGCGGCCGCCTGGCCGACGAAATCGACGTCGAGCCGCCGGCCGAAGCCGCCCCCGAGATACTGTACGTGCACCTCGACCGCCTCGGCCGGAATGCCCGTCGCCTTCGCGACCGCCCGGCGCGCGATATCGGGAACCTGCGTCGGCGCCCAGAGCGTCGCGCGGCCATTGCGTACCTGCACCGTGCAATTGGCCGGCTCGAGCGTCGCGTGCGCCAGATAGGGCGCGCGGTACTCGGCGCCGATGGTCTTCGCGGCCGCGGCGAGCGCGGCGTCGACGTCGCCGCGGCGGTAGAAGGTGAAGCCCGAGTGCGCATCGAGCGCCGCCGCGAGCTGGTCCATCAGCTGCGCGCTCGAGGCCTCGGCCGCCGCACCGTCGTGCCACTGCACCGTGACCTGCTCGAGGGCGGTCGCCGCGCGGTGGTACGAGTCGGCGATCACGGCGACGCCGCCGCTGCCGCCGTGGTACCCCTCGACGGCGAGCACGCGCTTCACGCCGGGTAGCCGCGCCGCCGCCGTGCCATCGAAGGACGCGACCCGGCCGCCGAGTGTCGGGCACATGCGCACGCTCGCGTACAGCATGCCGGGCTCGGCCACGTCGATGCCGAAGCGCGCCGCGCCGCTGACCTTGGCCGCGCTGTCGATGCGTGCGAGCGGCTTGCCGATGAGCCTGAACATGTGCGGCTGCTTGAGTGACACCGCGCGCGGCACCGGCCGCGCGGCCGCGGCCGGTGCGAGCTCGCCGAACCGCGCGCTCCTGCCCGAGGCGTGCGCGACGCGACCGGCGTCGACCGTGATCTCCTCAGCCGGCACGCCCCATTGCAGCGCTGCGGCCGCGACCAGCATCGCGCGCGCCGACGCACCGGCATGGCGCATCGGCAGCCAGAGGTCCTTCACGCTCGAGGAGCCGCCCGTGACCATGACCCCGAACTCGCGCATCGATTTCGCCGTCAGCCAGCCGGCCAGGCGCTTCACGGCACCCTCGCTATCCGGGTGGAACGGCAGGCCGTCGACGACCGTGGCGAGGTTGTTGTAGATCTTGTCGATCGGCGCCGCGCTCGTCTGCACGCGCGCCCAGTCGGCGTCGAGCTCGTCGGCGAGCAGCATCGCGAGCCCGGTGTGGATGCCCTGCCCCATCTCCGACTTCGGCATCACGATTGCGACGCTGTCATCGGCGCCGATCTTGACCCAGCCGTTGAGCGCGACCTCGCCCGGGCCGACGGGGAGCGGGCGGCTCGTGGTCAGGCGCTGCCGCGGTGGCAGGAAGGCCCAGCCGATCGCGAGCCCGCCCGCGCCGGCCACCGTGCCCAGGATGAAGCGTCGGCGAGTCGTCATGGCGCGGTCCCCTGCTCCACCGCCCCGATTATCCACCTGCGCGGGCCTGAGCTGCGAGCGCCAGCTCATACGTATAGCCGGGCCGGGCGTGCCGAGCATCGCCGGCCCGAGGCTTGCGGGCTGCGCTCCGGACGCGAGGCGCCCGAGGCACCTCGCGCCGCTGCGCCAGCGGTTCAGTCTGCTGCAGTCACGGCCGGGCCCGCGACGCGTGTCGGGCCCGTCAGCCAGACCACGCCGATCAGCGCAAAGGCGATCCAGCCCGAGATCCAGAAGAAGTCGAGCGCGGAATTCGCGTAGGCCTGAACGCTCAGGGTCCGGCCCAACACCCCGAGCGCCTGGGGCCCGGTGAGGCCGAGGCCGTTCAGCTGGGCGAGCGCGCCGCCGAGCGCCGGATCCAGTGCGCTCGCGTGCTCGGCGAGGCGCGACTGGTGGAAGGCCGCGTGCCGCTCCCAGAAGGTCGTGACGATGGAGGCAGCGAACGCGCCCGCGGTGATGCGCGCGAAGTTCGAGACGCCCGAGGCGGACGGCACGCGCTCGGCCGGCAGGCCGTGGAACGTGATCGACACGAGCGCGATGAAAAAGGTCGCCATGCCGATGCCCTGCACGAGCAGCGGCGCGACGAAATCGCCGAGTGCCGCGCTGGTCGTGAGCCCGGCGCGCATGAAGAACGAGGTGCCGAACGCGGCCATCGCGAGCGTGCCGAACCAGCGCGCGTCGATGCGGCCGAGCCAGCGGCTCACGAACGGCGTCAGCAGGACCGCGACCACGCCGCTCGGCGCAGCCACGAGCCCGGCCCAGGTCGCCGTGTAGTTGAGCTGGGTCTGCAGCCACAGCGGGAACAGCACGAGGTTGCCGAAGAAGACCGCGTAGCCGAGGCACATGATCAGCACGCCGAGCGTGAAGTCGCGCTGCCGGAACAGCGTGAGGTCGACGATCGGGTGGCGCTCCGTCAGTTCCCAGATCAGGAATGCGACGAAGCCGATTGCCGCCACGATGGCGAGCGTGACGATGGCCGGCGAGGCGAACCAGTCGGCGTCCTTGCCCTTGTCGAGCATGATCTGCAGCGTGCCGACCCACACGACCAGCAGGCCGAGGCCCACGCGGTCGACGGGCAGCCGGCGTGTCGGCGTGTCGCGGGCGCCGACGTAGCGCCAGCAGACGAGCGCGCTGACGAGACCGACCGGCAGGTTGATCAGGAATATCCACGGCCAGCTGTAGTTGTCCGACAGGTAGCCGCCGAGGATCGGGCCCGCGATCGGCGCGACCAGTGTCGTGATCGACCAGATCCCGAGCGCCAGCGAGCGCTTCGCGGGCGGGAAGATCGACAGCAGCAGCGCCTGTGAGCCCGGAATCATCGGGCCGGAGACCGCGCCCTGCAGCACCCGGAACACGATCAGCGACGGCAGGCTCCAGGCGATGCCGCACAGGAAGGAGGCGAGCGTGAACAGCGCAACCGACAGCACGAAGGTGCGCACGAGGCCGAAGCGCTGCATGAGCCAGCCGGTCAGCGGCACCGAGATGCCGTTCGCGACCGCAAAGGACGTAATGACCCACGTGCCCTGGTCGGTACTCACGCCAAGGTCGCCCGAGATCACCGGTATGGAGACATTGGCGATCGTCGTGTCGAGCACCTGCATGAACGTGCCGAGCGCGAGCGCGAATGCGGTCAGCGCCTTGGGGCCGGGCTCGAGGTCGCCGAGCCCGGGGCGTGCGGGCGCCGTGGCACCGGCCCCGGCCGCCGCGCTCACGGCGCGGGCCGCATCCCGGCACCGACGGCCGCGCCGCCATTGCTGGCAATGAGGCTCACGATGCGCGCCTCGAGCTCCGGATCCTCGCTCGCGCCGGGCGCGACCGGCGCGGGCGTCGCCCGAACGCTGCCGGCCACGACCGGACCGGAGCGGTCGGCGACGTCGACGCGCACGGTCGTGGACAGCCCGACGCGCAGCGGGTGTGATACGAGCTCGCGCGGCTCCAGGCGAATGCGGACCGGCAGCCGCTGCACGATCTTGATCCAGTTGCCCGAGGCGTTCTGCGCCGGCAGCAGCGCGAACGCGCTGCCGCTGCCGGCCGCGAGTCCGGCCACGGTACCGTGGTACTCGACCTCGCGGCCGTACAGGTCGGTCCGCACCGTCACGGGCTGGCCGACACGGATGCGGCGCAGCTCGTCCTCCTTGAAATTGGCGTCGATCCACAGCTCCTCGAGCGCGACGATCGCCATGAGCGGCACGCCGGGCGCGACGCGCTGGCCGATCTGCACGCTGCGCTTCGCGACCACGCCGGCGACCGGCGCGGTCAGCCGCGTGCGGCGCAGCGCGAGAGCGGCGCTGCGCAGGCCGGCCGCGGCGCGCAGCACGCGCGGGTGCGTGGCTACGCTCGTGCCGCGCACCTGTGCCGCGACCGCCTCGAGCCGGGCGCGCGCCGACGCCACGCCCGCGCGCAGCTCCTCGGCCGACTCGCCGGCGTGCGCGAGCTCCTCGCGCGACACGGCGCCCTCGCCGATCAGCGCCTCGCGCCGCCCGTAGTCGCGCGTCGTGCGCGCGAGCGCGAGCTCGTGCGCGGCGAGTTCCGCGCGCAGCTGCCTCTCCTGCGAGAACAGCGCGCTCACCTCGCGCACCGTGCTCGCGAGCTCGGCCTCGGCGCTCGCCACGGCCACGTGCGCATCGGCCGGGTCGAGCTCGACGAGCGCGGCACCGCGCTGCACCTGCTGCGTGTCGTCCGCGCGCACGGCGGTCACCGTGCCCGGCACCTCGCTCGTGACGAGCACGACGTCGCCGCTCACGTAGGCATCGTCGGTCGATTCGTAGTGGCGCATGAGCAGCAGCCAGTACGCGGTCCACGCGAGTCCCGCGAGCAGCAGCGCTGCGCCAAACAGGCGGAACGCGCGCTGGCGGGTGCGCGTACCCGTCGTCGCGGCCCCGGGCAGCGTGGCATCGTTCACGGCGCAGCCTGCGCGGACGCCGTGGGCACGGGAGCCGCTGCAGCGGCTGCCTCGGTGCCACCACCGAGCGCGACCGTGAGCGCGGCGCGGCTCGTGCGCGCGAGCGCCCGCGTGTTCACGAGCACGCCGCGCGCTGCGAGCACGCGGGCGTGCGCGTCGAGCACCGCGAGCTGGTTCGCGATGCCCGCGGCGTAGCGCTTCTCGACCAGGCGGCCCGCGTCGCTGACCAGGTCGAGGCGTTGTTGGTGGTCCTGCAACTGGCGCTCAAGGGCCGCCAATCGCGTAAGCTCGTCGGCGACCTCGCGCACGGCGTTCAGCACCGTGGCGTCGTACTGCGCGACCGCCGCCTCGAGGTCGGCGCCCGCGCCGTGCAGGCGCTCGCGCAGCAGGCCGGCGTCGAAGATCGGCAGGCTCAGGGCCGGGCCGGCGCCGTAGGTCCGGGCAGGCGCCGACAGCAGATCGGACAGCGACAGGGCGGCAAAGCCCGCAAAGGCGCGCAGGTTGATGTCCGGATAGGACGCGAGCTGTGCCACGTCGACGGCGGCGCTCGCGGCGTCGACGCGTGCCAGCGCCGCCTGCACGTCCGGACGGCGCAGCAACAGGTCGGCCGGCAGCACGGCCGGCAGCGCCGGCGCATCGGCGTCCGAGAGCTGCGGGCGCGACAGCTGCGCGTAGGCGAGCGCCCCCTGCCCGGTCAGCGCGGCGAGCTGATGGACCGCAAGCTCGGTGGCCACGCGCGCCTCGCCGCGTGCCACGCGCGCCTCCGGCAGCAACGCGGCCGCGGTCCTGAGCTCGACCTCGGTGTCCAGGCCGGCGGCGACGCGCCGCCGCGTGAGCTCGAACACCTGCTCGCGTGTGTGCTCGGCGTCCGCGGCGATGTCCGCGAGCGCATGGCTGCGCTCGAGCTCGAGGTAGCGCCCGACCACGGCACCCTCGAGCGCGAGCTGCGCGGCGCGGGCGTCGAAGGCGCGCGCCGCGGCCGTGCGCTCCGCGGCGCGGATGACGGCCCGCTGCCGCCCCCAGAAGTCCAGCTGCCAGCCGATCCCGAGGCTCAGCTGGCTGTCCCACGCGCTCGTGCCAGCATACGGCGGCGGGATGATGTAGCGTGCGCTGTAGCGCTCGCGCACGACCGTCCCAGCAGCGTCGACCCGCGGCTCGAGCACACTGCCGGCCGCGCGCGCATCGGCCTGAGCACGCTCAAGCCGCGCCAGCGCCTCGTTCAGCGAGGGACTGTCGCGCGTCGCACGCTCCACGAGCGCATCGAGCTGTGGATCGCCGAAAGCCTGCCACCAGTGCGCCGGCAGCGCCGGCGTCGCGGTCATCGACAGACCGAGCGAGGCGGCCTCGAGCTGCGCCGGCGGCGCCGCCGGCGTCGGTGCGAGCGCGCAGCCGCCGAGTGCGCTGCCGATGAGCGCGGCGCTCACGAGCGCGACCGCGACGAGCGGTCGCCTCACGGTCCCGGGACCCCTGCGGCGCGGCGGCCGCGCTCGCCGGCCGGCGCCTCGAGGCGCGCAATGAGCCGGCCGAGCAGCCTCGCGAGCGTGTCGACCTCGGCCCGGCTGAAATCGCGCAGCGCCTCGTTCAGACACCCGACCACGATCGGCAGCCGACTCTCCACCGCACGCCGGCCGGCCGCCGTGATGCGCAGCTGCACGACGCGTCGGTCGGCGCCGCTGCGCGCACGCCTGAGCAGCTGCTGTTGCTCGAGGTGATCGAGGATGCGCGTGAAGGCGCCCGAATCGTGGTGCAGGTTGCGGCACAGCTCGCCCGGCGTCGTCGCCTGCCCGTCGCGCACGAGCATGAGCGTGACCCACTGTACGAAACTCAGGCTCTGGCCGGCGAACTCGGCCTCGAGCTGCGCGCGCAGCAGCGAGGCGCTGCGCCGGATCAGGTAACCGACGCTGTGGTCGACGCTGTAGCCCGCGACGTCGTAGTGCTGCATGTCTGCCCAGGCAATATCTGCCTAGGCAGCTTACTGACCGCTATGGCCCGCGTCAATGTGCCTGCAATAATTGACTATATATTCACTTATGTAAATGCTTTACACGCATCTTCTCGAAACGATCATACATCTGCCAGTGGCGCGGCGCGAACGAGCAGCACGACCCCACGGGCAGCTCCTGAGCGCAGGCCCTGACGGGCCTGATGACCGTCAGTCAGTGTCTTGCGACGGCATGATACGGCGTCCGGAATCTGCCGGGCGACCGCCACCGAGGACTACCGTCGCGTCTGCGCGCTGCGCACCGCCGGCTCGCGCGTCATGTCGCCGCCCTGCGCCCCGCCCGCCGGCAGCCACCAGATAGCGAGGGTCTCGTGCAGTTGCGACAGCGTAAAGGGCTTCGACAGATAGCCGTCCATGCCGGCGGCCCGGCACCTCTGCTCGTCACCCTGCAAAGCATTGGCAGTCAGGCCGATGATGGGCGTGCGGCTCTGCTGTGGCTGGCGGGCCTCCCAGTCGCGCCATTCACGCGTCGCTTCATAGCCGTCCATCTCCGGCATCTGGCAGTCCATGAGCACCGCAACAAATCGTTGCTCGCGCAGCGTTGCCAGCGCTTCGCGGCCATTGCGGGCGCTGGTGACCTCGGCACCGAGCGCGAGCAGCATGATGCGGGCAACTTCCTCGTTGACCGGATTGTCCTCGACCAGCAGGACGCGGTATCCCTGGACGGCGCTGCTATGTTGCAACGCCCTCAGCCTTTGGGTCTGCGTCGCGGTGTGTGCGGCCTCGCCGGCGAGCACCGAGTTCAGGCAGGCCAATAGCTGTGCCTGACGCGCAGGCTTGGTGAGCCACGCAGCGATCGCCGGCGACTGCAGGTCCGGGCGAGCGGGATTCGCGTAGACGGAACTGAGCATGATCAACGGCAGCTCGCACAGGGCGGAATCTGCTTGCATGGCGCGGGCGACGGCCATGCCGTTCATGTCTGGCATGTGGAAGTCCAGGACTACGACGTCGATCGCATCGGCCGCTTCGCGCCGCAGCACGGCAAGTGCCTGGCTGCCGGAATCCGCCAGCCGGACCTGCATTCCCCAGCTGCCCAGGCATGTCGCCAGGATCTCGCGGCTCGTGGGATTGTCGTCGACAACGAGGACCCGGGCTCCGGCAAGCCGTGTAGGCTTAAGGGCCTGGCTGGTGTCTGGTTCCTGGCGAAGCAAGATCGTGAAGTGGAAGGTCGACCCCACTGCGGGTTCGCTGGTCAGCCCGATGTTGCCGCCCATCAGCTCGATGAGTTGACGGCTGATGGCGAGGCCCAGGCCCGTGCCGCCGTACTTGCGGCTCGGCGATCCGTCCTCCTGGGAAAACGCGTCGAAGACGGCCTGCTGGTTCTCGGCCTTGATGCCGACGCCGGTGTCCTGCACCTCGAAACCCAGCTGGGCGGTTGTCGCCGTGCTGGCGAGCGCACGGACCCGCACGCGGATTTCGCCCTTCTCGGTGAACTTGACCGCGTTGCCGATCAGGTTCACGAGTACCTGCCGCAGGCGCAGCGCGTCGCCGCTGACGGCCGTGTGCAGGGCTGGCGGAATATCGCAGATCAGTTCCAGGCCCTTGCTGGCCGCGCGTTCAGCGAACGATTCGACGGCGTCTTCGACCACCGACCGCAGGTCGAAGGGCTCGTAATCTAGTTTGAGCTTGCCTGCCTCGATCTTGGAGAAGTCGAGTATGTCGTTGATGACGCTGAGCAGCGACTCGGCGGACACGTGGATGATCTGCGCATAGCGGCGCTGACGGTCATCGAGCTTGGTCGTGCGCAGGATCTCGGTCATTCCGAGCACGCCGTTCATCGGCGTGCGAATCTCATGGCTCATGCGCGCGAGGAACTCGCTCTTGGCGCGATTGGCAGCCTCCGCGCGGTCGCGTTCTTCCTTGAGCGCTTGCAGCGCAAGACCGCGTTCCGCTTCGCGCTCGGCGACCTCCCGCTGCGACCGCGACAGTCCTGCGGCTAGGTCCCGCAGCGCTCGACTCAAGTCTCCGAGCTCATCGGAGCTGTCCGACGCCACCGGCACGTTGAGGTTGCCGCCGGCCATCTCGCGCGCAATCCGAATCAGGCGCTGGGCCGGCGTCAACAGCACACGCTTGACGGCTGCGTAGACGAGTCCGTGCATCGCGAGGATCGACAGCAGGGTCAGGACAATCACGACGGCTGCAACCTGAGTGCCGGCGCGGTCTACCTCCCTACTCACCATGCTGGCGACGAGCAGTAACTCCGGATTCGGGCTGCGCACCACGACAAAGCGCTCTTCACCGCCGGCTTCCACCTCGGCTACGGCCTGCTCGTTGCGCAGCCGCGGCGAGAGCCTGGCAACAGAGATGCTCGCGTCCCGGCCCGGCACACCCGCAACAGCAGCCCACGGCCGTCCCTGTGCGTCCGCGACCGTCACGCCGCCCGAGGCGCCGAAGCGCAGTGCGCCGGCGCTCGCAGTGGTCCCGCCAAGATCGAAGACGGCTACCAGGTAGCCCAGTCTCGCTGCCCCGTTCAGGCGGCGCTGCTCCACCGCGTGATTGGCCAGCCGCGCGCCGATCACGAGCAGCGGCGGTCCCTGATCCGCAGCGCGTAGCACATGGAGCAGCTGCCCGGCGGTCTGTCGACGCAGCTCTGCAACGAACGCTTCGACGGCACCCGGCGCAACGGTCGGCCCATTGTCGCGCAACCACGCGATGTCTTGCGTGCCATCCTCCTTGAAAAGGCGCAGCTCCAGGTTGTCGGCATAAGCCGACTGGTAGTCCGTGAACAACGCCAGTACGTTCGGCTGGTAGAGGCCGTAGCGCGTGGCCTCATTCTCCGACGAGACATAGGCTGACAGCGGCGAGGCGATGGCGAGGAACCGGAGGCTCGCGCTCTTCGCGGCGATGTCGTGCACGATACTCGCGGATAGCTGGTCCGTCGCCGTCCGCATGCTGTCGAGCGCTTTCTGCCGGGCGACTGTCTGCAACTGCAGATACGCGATCGCGCCGATAATGACGAGGGGCGCGAGTATCGCCGGCAGCATCGTCAGGCTCAGTCGCTGTTGCAGCCGCACGATCAGTCCGGCCGGATGATTCGCGCGAAGATCTGGTTGCGGGCTGACACGACGGCGGGCGGCGAATTGCCAACGAGCTCCGAGGCGCGCTGTGCGTCGCTCGACGGATAGATCGAGGCGTCCTGCCGCACGCCCGCCGGGAGCAGAGCCCGGGCGCGCGCATTGGGCGTTGCCGCCTTGTTGTACAACGCCATGCGGGCTGCGATAGCCGGTTCGCCGAGGAACGCCAGGAACGCAAACGCCAACGACTTGTGCGAGGACGAAGACAGAACGACCAGGTAGTCAGCCCAGATCAACCCGCCTTCGCGCGGCACTATGAAACGAATGTTGGGATTTCGTGCTCGCAGCCAGGCGGCATCACTGCTGTAGGCCATCGCCGCCCAGGCCTTGCCAGTCAGTAGATCGGTGTCCGCGGCTACACCCGTATAGCGATAGCCCGTCACACACCTGCGTTGCTCCTGCAACAGCTGTTCCGCCTGCCGATAGGCCGCCGGATCGACGGCGTTGGCGGAGTAGCCGGTCGCTTTGAGTGCGACCGCAATGAGCTCGCGGGGGTCATCGCCGACGAGGATCTTGCCACACAGGCTCGTCACGGGCTTGAACAGCGCCGCCCACGACTCGGGCGCTTCCTTGATGAGATCTGCGCGGTAGGCGATGCCCAGTGTGCCCCACGCGAAGGGCAGCGTGTGCGTGGCCGTTGCGTCGCTCACATTGCGCCAGACCGGGTCGAAGTGCGCCAGGGCGGGCACTCGGCCCTCACCAATCGGCTCTATCCAGCCGCGCGATCGATACACCGTTACCTGAGCCGCATCGACCATGACGATGTCAAACTCCGCCCGGCCGCCATCGGAGAGTCGCAGATCCCGCTCCCAGTCCGACTCGAAATACGACTGCCGGACCGTGACGCCATGGCGACGGCCAAACTCCGCGGCCACCTCCGGATCGAGAAAGAATTCCCAATTATAGATTCTCAGTTCGGGCGCGCCGGCCGCATGGCCGATCGACGGCACCGCGATCGCGATACAGGCGAGGGCCAGCAGCGGCCAAGACGCGATCGCCCACCGGCGAATCCCCGACGTCTCCGCCGTTTGCGTCAGAGGCGCCATTCTGGTCAGTACAGTGTGTAGCGCCACGAGTGTCCTCGACCAAGCGCGCAGCCCGCCGGGTTGCCAGCCACGTACTTATTCCAGTTCACGGACCACTTGTCGGCGCAGAAATCCGCATTTGTTGCCTCGCGGGCTCCAGCGGCCGGGCGCCCGTGTGCCAATTGCGATGCTCGTCACAGAATGGCGCGAATTGATCATCTTCGATGGTCGCGCTTCCCTTGAGCAGGGCCATGGCCGGCGCCGCAGGCGCGCCTCAAGTCCGCCGATAGAGCGCCGCGTAGGCCTCGCGCAGGGCCGCCTTCTGCACCTTGCCCATGGCGTTGCGTGGCAACTCGGCGACGAACAGCACGCGCCGCGGCACCTTGTACCCGGCCAGTCGCTGCTGC
>Ga0075017_100001972_pt1 | contig 12740 bp, 15 predicted proteins | sample AleBraG_ABR_2012_FD_71475 | JGI IMG/M metagenome (GOLD analysis project Ga0075017, IMG submission 71475) | Freshwater sediment microbial communities in response to fracking from Pennsylvania, USA - Alex Branch Run_MetaG_ABR_2012 | ecosystem: Environmental > Aquatic > Freshwater > Creek >...
CCCTTACGGCCCCAAGCCGCGCGACGAGGTCCTGAAGTACTCGCGCGAGATCACCGACGTGCTGCTCGGCTACGACGTGAAGACCCTCGTGGTCGCGTGCAACAGCGCCGCCGCGGCGGCCCTGCACGTCCTCGACGACGAGCTCGCCATCCCGGTGCTCGGCGTGATCGAACCGGGCCTGCGCGCCGCGATCAAGGCGACGCGCACCGGCCGGGTGGGTGTGATCGGTACCGTCGGCACGATCGCGTCGGGTGCGTACCAGGAGGTCGCGTCGGCGAGTGACGCCGACATCGAGCTCACGTGCGCGGCCTGCCCCGGATTCGTCGAGTTCGTCGAGGCCGGCGACGTCGACTCCGACCAGGTCCACGTGCTCGCCGAGCGGCTGCTCGCTCCGGTGCGCGAGGCCGACGTCGACACGCTCGTGCTCGGCTGCACCCACTACCCGTTGCTCGCCCGCACCATCGGCGACGTGATGGGACGCGAGGTCGTGCTGGTGTCCAGCGCCGACGAGACTGCGTTCGCGGTGCGGTCGATGCTCGAGGACGCGGGCCTCCTCGCCCCGGCTCCGCAGGAGCCCGTCCCGCGATACGCCCAGGAATCCGCCCACGACACGCGTGACCCTCGGCACGTTTTCCTCACGAGTGGGCCCGTCGATACCTTCCGCACGCTCGGTGCGCGCTTTCTTGGACCCGAGGTGGAGTCGGTCACTGCCCACGAATGGTGACCGATGACGTGGGTCGCCATGGGCAGGTAGCGACTTCTGGGAGACTGCAGTGATGGAACTGACCGTCCTGGGGAGCTCGGGTTCGTTCAACGGTCCCAACGGCGAGGCCTGCAGCGGCTACCTCTTGCGCTCGGGTGACGTCGCGATCTGGATGGACTGCGGGAACGGCACGTTCGGTCACCTGCAGCAGCACGTGGCGGCGGAGGACCTCACCGCCGTCGTGCTCACCCACGGGCACCCCGACCACTGCGCCGACATCTACGGGCTCCACGTGCTCCTGCGGTACGGCCTCGCGATCGGGGGCCTGCCGGTGTACACGCCGGAAGGCCTCGACAAGCAGCTCGGCGCGCTCGTCTCCGACTGGGGCGACACCTTCGACTGGCGCACCATCGGCGACGGCGACGGTGACCGCATCGGCGGCATCGATCTGCGCTTCTCTCGTACGGACCACCCGCCGCCGACCTATGCCATCGAGGCGTCGGCCGGCGGGAAGCGGCTCGTCTACACCGCCGACACCGGGCCCGAGTGGTCGGTCGACGCGTTCGCGCCCGGCGCCGACCTCGTCCTCTCCGAGGCGAGCTACCTCCACGAGCACCGGCGGTCGGCGATCCACCTGTCGGCGCAGCAGGCCGGTGCCGCGGCGCGCCAGGCCCGGGCCCAGCGGCTGATCCTCACCCACCTGTGGCCCTTCGTCGACCGAGAGGCGGTCCTCCAGGAGGGCGCCGAGGCGTTCGGCGATTCCGTCACTCTCGCCGCGCAGCATCTCGTCACTACGATCTAGCTCCTTCGCCCTCCCGTCCCTCGGGGGGCGGCCCCGACAGGAGCATCCGTGGGAATCCGACGTGACGGGCGCGAGCCCGACGAGCTGCGCCCGGTCGCCTTCACCCGCGACTTCACCGAGATGGCCGCGGGCTCGGTGCTCGTGGAGTTCGGCCGCACGCGCGTGCTGTGCACCGCCTCCGTGGAGGAGCGCGTGCCGCCGTGGCTCCGCGGCAAGGGCAAGGGCTGGGTCACCGCCGAGTACTCGATGCTGCCCGGGTCGACCCCCGAGCGCGCGAACCGCGAGGCGGCGAAGGGCAAGCAGTCGGGCCGCACCCAGGAGATCCAGCGCCTCATCGGCCGCTCGCTCCGCGCGGTGACCGACCTCCGGGTGCTCGGCGAGGCGCAGATCACCGTCGACTGCGACGTGCTCCAGGCCGACGGCGGTACCCGCACCGCGTCGATCTGCGGCGGTTACGTCGCGCTGCACGACGCCTGCTCGCGCCTCGTCGCCGCGGGCACGCTGGCCGCCCACCCGCTCACCGACCAGTGCGCGGCGATCTCGGTCGGTGTCGTCGACGCGCTCGGGTATCTCGACCTCGAGTACACCGAGGACGTACGGGCCGAGGTCGACATGAACATCGTCATGACCGGCGCCGGGAAGTTCATCGAGGTGCAGGGGACCGCCGAGGGGCAGCCCTTCTCGCGCACCGAGCTCGACCACCTGCTGATGCTCGCCGAAGGTGGCATCACCGAGATCTTCGCCCTCCAGCGCGAGCTCACCGCGGAGCCCCCGGCGCCGCGGCGCAGGTAGGCCGCGGCGCTCCCGTGAGGCTCGTCCTCGCCAGCGGCAACCCGCACAAGGCGGCGGAGATCACCGACATTCTCCTCGCGGCCGGGCTCGACGTCGAGATCCTCCCCCGCCCGGCCGAGGTCCCGGAGGTCGTCGAGGACGGCCTCACCCTGGAGGACAACGCCCGGCTCAAGGCCGTCGCCCTCTGCGAGGCCACCGGTCTGCCGGCGGTCGCCGACGACACCGGCCTCGAGGTCGACGCCCTCGGCGGTGCGCCGGGAGTGTGGTCGGCGCGTTACGCGGGCGAGCACGCGACGTATGAGGACAACGTGCAGAAGTTGCTGGGCGAGCTGCAGGGAGTCCCATCCGAACGGCGCGGCGCCCGGTTCGCGACCGTCGCGCTGGTGCGCTGGCCCGACGGCCGCGAGGTCGCCGCGATCGGCGAGGTCGAGGGCGACATTGTCGAGGAGCCAAGGGGTGGAGCGGGCTTCGGGTACGACCCGGTGTTCCGCCCGGCCGAGGGCGACGGCCGCACGTTCGCCGAAATGACCCCGGTCGAAAAGCACGCGGTGTCGCACCGGGGTCGCGCGTTCCGTACGCTGGCCGACGGGCTCCGGGTCGTCGAGGCCCTGGGGGAGTAGGACAACCGAGATGGCGAAGCGAACGGAGCGGGAGCGGAGCGCAGGCGCAGTGGAAGCGAAGCAGTAGATGGCAGTCATCGACATCGCCGGGTTCGTGGCCGACCTCAAGGACCACGCGGTCGAGCACGGGTTCCACGTGCACGACGAGCGCCACTTCGTGGAGAGCTACTCCCTGCGCCAGAACTGGGAGGTCGACCTCCACCCGGAGGAGGGCTGTGAGGGCCCCGTCGACCTCTACCTCTCGCTCGAGATCGACCCCCGGGTGCTGCTCGGCTTCGAGGACGCGGTGATCGAGCTGGGCGACGTCGACGACCCGCCCGACGAGTTCCACTTCCCGTTGAACTTCACGTGGGCGCTGCCGCCGCTCACCCAGGGCCCCGACCTGCTCGTGCTGGCCACCGAGCTCGCGGGGCGCGGTGGGCCCGACCTGCCGCTCGAGGTCTCGGCGATCGACTCGATCCCCGCGGCCACCGACGCGCCCGAGCGCTCCCTGCGGATCGTGGCCCACCAGTCGGTGTCGCTGCTGCACATCCGCGACGGCGACGCGGTGTCGTGCGAGATGCTCGACCGTTGTCTCGACGTGAGCAGGTTCCTGCTCGAACGCGCCGACGCGTGGCTCGGCTGACCGCCTTTCTCCGACGCGGCCCCTCCGGGGCCGTGCTCGTCGGTAATACTTTTCGCATGGCGATGCGCACCGACTGCAGGCACTACGAGAGCCGGACCTACGCGTCGGGGGAGGTGGTGCGGAAGTGCCGCATCGACTTCGCCCCCGAGGCGCCGTGGAACTGCCCCGAGCACTGTGTGGGCTTCGAGAAGCGGATGTACGACGCCGGCTGGCAGGTCGGCACGTTGGAGAAGGGCTACGAGCCCGCCCCCCACCCCGAACCGCAGGGTGAGGACATCGCCGCGCTGCTCGACGCCGCCGAGGACATCGTGAACTCCGCGGCGCCCGACATCCTCGACGAGTTCGAGAAGAAGCAGAAGGGCGGCAAGTTCCGGCGCCGCAAGAAGCGCAAGTAGCGCGCGGTCAGGAAGGCGGCGCGGGCGAGCGGACGCGAGCCGCGGTCAGGAAGGCGGCGCGAGCGTCGCGGTGTCGAAGTATTCGCGCCAGGCGCAGATCTTCCCGTCCCGGAACTCGGTGACGCCGACCGCCGGCACCGACCCCATCAGCGAGCCGTCGGCCGCGATCACGTCGTCGATCCGTTCGGTGAAGACGGTGTCGCCGTCGGCGCTCGTCGCCGACGAGACGATGGTCACCCGGATCGCCTTGACGCCCACCGCCTCCATGCCGTTCGCGAGGTCGACGGCCTCCTGGGGCCCCGTGGTCGTGGGCAGGCCCGGCTGGACCCACGTGCAGTCGTCGGTGAAGAGCTCCCACACCCGGGCGTTGAACTCCTCGTTGCCGTGCTCCCACGTGGCGACGAGGTCGAGGATGGTCTGCTCGTTCGACATGCGGGGTGACGGTACTCTGCCGCCGTGACCGATGCATTCGCGCCGTTCCGCGCCCGTTGCCGTGCCTTCCTCGACGCGCACCGGCACCTGGCGGGGCGACACCAGCCGGGCGAGACCGACGACGAGTCGCGCGCCCGCGCCGTCGCCTACCAGCAGGCCCTCGCCGACGCGGGCCTCGCCGGCATCACGTATCCGGAGGAGTACGGCGGCGCGGGGCTGACCGTCGAGCACCAGCGGGTGTTCAACGAGGAGGCCGAGGGCTTCGAGTCGCCGGCGTCGCTGTTCATGATCGGGCTCGGCATGTGCGCGCCCACGATCCTCACGTTCGGCACCGAGGAGCAGAAGCGCGCGTTGCTGCCCGGGCTCCTGCGCGCCGACACGTTGTGGTGCCAGCTCTTCTCCGAGCCCGGTGCGGGGTCCGACATCGCGAGCCTGCAGACGCGCGCGGTGCGCGACGGCGACGAGTGGGTGGTGAACGGCCAGAAGGTGTGGACCTCCGGCGCGCACTACTGCGACTTCGGCCTCATGCTGGCGCGCACCGATCCCGACGTGCCGAAGCACCGGGGCATCTCGATGTTCGTCGTCCCGATGGGCACGCCGGGCGTGGATCCGCGCCCGCTGCGCCAGATCGACGGGCGCGCGCACTTCAACGAGGTGTTCCTCACCGACGTTCGTCTGCCGGAGACCGCATTGCTCGGTCCGGTCGACGAGGGCTGGCGTTGCGCGGTCACGATGCTCATGAACGAGCGCGCCGCGCTCGGCGCCGGCAACAGCGGACAGGGCTTGAGCAGTGAACCGTTCGCGGGTCTCGTCGCGCTTGCGCAGCTCTGCGGCGCGGACGCCGACCCGATCGTGCGTCAGGCGCTCGCCGACGTGTACCTCCGCGAGCGCACGCTGCTGCTGCTCGGCGCGCGCCTGCGCGCCGCCGCCCAGGCGGGACGCGCGCCCGGGCCCGAGGCGTCGGTGGGGAAGATCGCGATCACTGCCCTCGACAAGATCGCCACCGGGCTCGCGCTCGACATCGTGCGCGCGGCCGGGGTGGCCTGGGAGGTCGGCGACGGCGCGGCCGAGGACCGGAAGCGCGCATTCCTGCAGGCGCCGGGCATCAGCATCGCCGGGGGCACCACCGAGGTGCAGAAGAACATCATCGGTGAGCGGGTGCTCGGGCTTCCGAAGGAGCCGCAGGTCGACCGCGACACGCCGTTCCGCGACCTGCTCGTCGGCACGCAGACCCGCGCCTGACGCGAACACCCCACACGCCGGCGCCTCGCGTGGGGTGCACGGCCGATGCGAACCATCGGGTCGTCGGCGTACAACCGGTGCATGACTCCCGAAGCAGACCTCCTGACGCGGTCGTGGGGCGGCTGGCCCGCCGCCGTCCGCAACGATCCCTACCCGGTGCTCGCCGCGTTGCGCGCGGAACGGCCCGTGCACCCCGTGCGCCTGGCCGACGGGCACGACGCCTGGCTGGTGCTCGGCCACGAGGCGGTGCGGGTCGCGCTCATGGACCCGCGCTTCTCGAAGGACATGGTCAGTGCGCTGGCCGACGACCCGGACGTCGCCGACCCCGGCCTGCCGGGCCCCGCGTTGGCGCGCCACATGATGAACCTCGACCCGCCCGACCACACCCGGCTGCGCCGGCTCGCCGCCCGCGCCTTCCTGCCGTCGCGCATCGCGCGGTTGGAACGCGCGGCACAGCAACTCGTCGACGACCTCCTCGACCGCCTGCACGTTGCGGGATCCGACGCGGTCGTCGATCTCGTCGGCGGGTTCGCGCGCCCGTTCCCGTTCCAGGTGATCTGCGAGCTGCTCGGCGTCGACGAGGACGAGCGCGCCGGCTTCGCCGAGGCGTTCCGGGTGCTGCTGCGCCCGTACCTGGGCGCGCCGCCGCCCGCGGCCCGCGCCGCCTCCGACGCGATCGTCACGGGGCTCGAACGCCTGGTCGCGTCGCACCGCGCCGACCTCGAGCAGGGCAGGGCCCGCGAGGACCTCGTCGGGGTGCTGGTGTCCGCCGGCGACGACGAGCGGCTCACCGAGCAGGAACTGCTGTCGACCCTGTTCCAGCTGTTCGTCGCGGGGCACGACACGACGACGAGCCTCATCGGCAACGGTGTCGTCGCGCTGCTCGACCATCCGGACCAGTGGCGGCTGCTGTGCGCGGAGCCCGCGCGCATCCCCGCGGCGATCGAGGAGCTCGTCCGCTTCGACACGCCGGCACTGCACGCGACGTTCCGCGTGGCGACCGCTGACGTGGAGCTCGAGGGCTGGACGATCCCGGCGGGCGCGCAGGTGCTGGTGTGCATCGGCGCCGCCAACCACGACCCGTCGGTGCACGACCACGCCGAGGAGCTCGACATCACCCGCCCGCCGCGCGCGCACCTGGGGTTCGGGCACGGCATCCATCACTGCCTGGGTGCGCCGCTCGCGCGCATGGAGGGGCGGATCGCGTTCGAGAGGCTGACCCGGCGCTTCCCCGACCTGACGCTCGCGGTCGACCGTGACGCGCTGCAGTGGTCGGAGGGCGACGGACTGGTGCTGCGCGGCCTGGCCGAGCTGCCCGTCAGGCTGGGGCGGAGCCCGGTGCGCGCATGACGATCGTGTGGTGCGCGATGCGCCAGCCCTCGTCGGTGCGCACGACGACGTCGCAGTAGTCGACGGAGAAGATGCCGTCGGCGCCACGGGGTGGGGCCATGCGGTAGCGCAGCACGACCTGTTCGCCGTCGTCCTCGGTCGTGACGTTGGTGAGGATGTGCGCGTTGGTGGAGTTCGACGCGGCGAGGAACTCGCCGATCTCGGCGAGTCCGTGCTTGCGCACCTCGCGGCCCGCCGCGGTCACCAGCACGAACTCCGCGTCCGCGGTGTACACGGTGTCGAGCGCGGCGAGGTCGCACGCGTCGACCACGTTGCCGTAGCGCGCGACGAGCTCGTGCAGCTCGATGCGGTCGTCGGCGGCGAGGTGCACGTTGCGCTCAGTCGGCGATCGCCCAGCGAATGGTCTCGCCGTCGATCTCGTCGAGCACGCCGCGCCGGGCGAGCGCGCGCAGGTGGGCGGCAGCCTCGCCGACGGCCATGCGCTTCATGAGCGGGTCGATGGCGTCCCACGGCTTCGACCAGTCCATGTGTGGTGCGACCGCCCACGCGGTGTCGCGGCCGGCCTCGATCGCGGCCACCACCTCGGTGAAGCGAAGCTCGTGGTGGTCGCGGATCTGGCGCAGCCGGCCGCGGTGGTCGTCGTAGCGCCACTCGTGAGCGGGGAGCGCGCCCTCGGCGTCGAACTCGGCCAGCCGTTCGAGTGACGTGAGGTAGTCACCGAGCGGGTCGTCGCCGCTCTGCGCGTTGAGGTTGATGTTGGGCGTGATGCGCGGCAGCACGCAGTCGCCGGTGAGCATCAGCTTGTTGCCGGGCTCCCAGAAGCACAGATGCCCGGGGGAGTGGCCCGGGGTCCACACCGCGGTGAGGTCCCAACCCGGCATGTCGGGTCGATCGCCGTCCTCCATGAGCACGTCGGGGGTGGCGAAGTCGACGAACGGGCGTGCCGGCATCGACGCGTCGCGCAGGGCCTCGAGCTCCTCCTCGGGGGCCCCGAAGCGGCGCAGCATGATCCCCATGCGGGTGAGGAGATCGCCCGGCTCCTCGTAGCGGTCGTGCACGAGCGCGGCGTCGGCCGGGTGCAGCGCGATCCACGCGTCGGAGTGGTCGCGCAGGCGTCCGGCGAGCCCGTAGTGGTCGGGGTGGATGTGGGTGACCATCACGCCGCGCACGTCGGCGGCGGAGAAGCCCGCCGTCTGCAGGCCGGTGTCGAGCGCGTCGAAGGCCTCGTCGGTGTTCCAGCCCGCGTCGACGATGTACACGCCGCGGTCGGTCTCGAACGCGTAGACGAGCACGTACCGCAACGGGATCGGCAGCGGCACCGGGATGCTCCACAGCCCCGGGCGCACCGGTTCCACCGGCGGCAGCGGTTTGAGCGTGGGGGCGGGCGACGTCATGGCGTGCAGCTTTGCAGACGACTGCGGCGGCGCACCACCGTCGCCCGGCGGCCGTCTGTCACCTGTCGGACGATCGGGTGGCGGCTCGGCTCACGCCTCGGACAGTGTGATCGCCCGCTCGGGGCAGTTCGCCACCGCGGCCTCGGCGGCGGCGCGGTGCTCCTCGCCGACCTCGCCGGCGAGGAGCACGGAACGGCCGGCGTCGTCGGAGTCGAACAGGGCGGGCGCGAGTGCGTAGCAACGGCCGTGACCGGTGCAGAGCGAGTCGTCGAGAACGAGGTGCAGGCTCACGGGCCGGAGCGTAATCGCCTAGGTTCTGCCGCGCCCGGCCGCGTGGACGCGGCCGGCCGACCGGGAGACGCACGCATGGGCACAGCCGAGCTCTTCGACCTCAGCGGCAAGGTCGCCGCGGTCACCGGCGGGGCGCGCGGCCTCGGGCGCGAGATGATCCGCGCGTTCGCCGAGGCGGGCGCCGACGTCGTGATCGCCAGCCGGAAGGTCGACGCGTGCGTGGAGTACGCAGCGGAGATCCGTGAGACCACGGGGCGGCGCGCGCTGGCGGTGGGATGCCACGTCGCCAAATGGGACGAGTGCGGTGCGCTGATCGACGCGATCTACGACGAGTACGGCCGCTGCGACGTGTTCGTCAACAACGCGGGCATGTCGCCGCTGTACCCCGACCTCGTGAGCGTCACCGAGGAGCTCTACGACAAGACGCTCGGCGTGAACCTCAAGGGGCCGTTCCGCCTGGGTTCACTGGTGGGCGCGCGCATGGCCGACGGCGACGGCGGATCGATCATCAACGTGAGCACCTCCGGGTCGCAGCAGATCGGCAAGTCGGAGCTTCCCTACGGCTGCGCCAAGGCGGGGCTCAACGCGCTCACCGTCGGGCTCGCCGAGGCCTACGCGCCGAAGGTCCGGGTGAACACGCTGATGCCGGGACCGTTCCTCACCGACGCGGCGAAGGCCTGGGCCGGCAACTTCGACATCCAGCTGCCGAACTACCTGCAGCGCATCGGCCGCCCCGACGAGATCGTGGGTGCCGCGCTGTTCCTGGCGAGCGAGGCGTCGAGCTTCATGACCGGTGGCACCGTGCGCGTCGACGGCGGCACGACCAGGCATGTCTGACCGACCGGACGAGAACGGGAAGGAACCACGGTGGAGCGCATCCAGCTGCTGGGAACCGGCGGGCTGAGGCTCGCAGCCGACGTCGCCGGTGATCCCGCCGCGCCCCCGGCGGTGCTGCTGCACGGCGGCGGCCAGACCCGGTATGCGTGGGGGAGCACCGCGAACGTGCTCGCCGAGCGCGGCTGGCGTGCCTACCGGGTCGACCTGCGCGGCCACGGCGAGAGCGAGTGGTCGCCCGACGGCCGCTACGGCATCGACCGCTTCGCCGGCGACATCGTCGAGGTGTGCGCGCAGGTGCGCGCAGCTTCGGGGAAGGACACGCCGCCGGTGCTCGTCGGCGCGTCGCTGGGCGGGATCTCGTCGTTGCTCGCGATCGGCGAGGCCGACAGGCCGATCGCACGGGGCCTGGTGCTCGTCGACGTCGCGCCGCGCACCGAGCCCGAGGGCGTGCAGCGCATCGGCGACTTCATGGCCGCCAACCTCGAGACCGGCTTCGGCTCGCTCGAGGAGGTGGCCGACGCGGTCGCCGCCTACAACCCGCACCGCCCGCGCCCGACCGACCTCTCCGGGCTCAAGAAGAACGTGCGCCAGCGCGAGGACGGCCGCTGGGTGTGGCACTGGGACCCCGCGTTCATGCGCGGCATCGAGGGCAGCACCGACGAGACACGCGCCAACGACATCACCAACCACGAGCGCCTCGAGGCGGCGGCGCGTCGGCTCACCGTGCCCACGCTGCTCGTGCGCGGTCGTATGAGCGACCTGCTCAGCGAGGAGGGCGCACGCGAGATGCTCGCGCTCACGCCGCACGCGGAGTACGCCGACGTCGCGGGTGCCGGGCACATGGTCGCGGGGGACCGCAACGACCTGTTCAACGACGCGATCGTCGGCTTCCTCGACCGGATCCCGCCGTACGGCGCTGTCTAGCGCGCGAGCTCGTCGAGCTACGAGGAGGCTCCGCCGACGAGTTCGTCGAGGAGTGCCGCGAGCTCCAGGGGCATGTCGCCCTGGATGCTGTGACCCGCCTCGTCGAAGCGCACGATGCGAGCGTCGGGCTTGCGGCGCAGCACCTCGGCCTCGTCGGCGTCGTCGACCACGGAGCCGTCGCGCATCCCGCGCGCGAGGGTGAGCGGCACGTCGAGCGCGCCGATCACATCCCACAGGAACGCGAAGTCGGGGTGGGCCGAACGATCGTGGTCGTCGTCGGTGCGGAACCGCGCGTAGCGCCAGACCCACGAGCCGTCTTCGCGCTGCTCGGCGTTGTGCAGGATGCCGCGCCGCAACGACGCCTCGCTGCGGGTGGGGTTGAACTCGATCGTGCGGGCGAGGAGGTCGTCGAAGCTGTCGAAGCTCTCGGGCCCGTTGACGAACGCGCCGATGTGCGACGACTTCCGCTCGTCGACCCCGGGCGTCACGTCGACCAGCACCACCGAGCGCACCAGCTCGGGAGCGTGATCGGCCAGGGCCAGCGTCGTCGCGCCACCGAGCGACATCCCCACCACCACCCGGGCGTCGGGCGCCAGCGCCCGCACCGCGGAGGCGACGTCCTGCGCGTTGGTGACGACGTCGAGCGAGCCGTTGCGGCCGCCGTCGGAGTGACCGTGCCCGGGCAGGTCGACCGCCACGAGCGGGCGCCCGAGGGCGAGCGCCACCGTGTCCCACGTGTGCGCGTTCTGCGCACCGCCGTGGATCAGCACCAACTCGGCGGCCGTCGAGGTCGTGTCGCCCCACACCAGCGCGCTCAGGCGCCGGCCGGGCTCCACCTCCACGAACTCGCGACGCACGACGGGCGGGCCGTCGTAGGGGAGACCGAACTCCTGGGCGTTCTCGTGGAACAGCCCGAACTCGTCGTAGGGCACGCGCGCCGGGGTCATCCCAACCTCAGCTTCGCGTTGTCCCACGTGACCAGTGGCTCGGTGGGGGTGAGCTCGAGCACTGCCGTGTCGCCGCCGTAGTGCGCCCGCGTCGCGTCGGGCATCGCGGTGGCCTCCGTGCGGAACGGCGCGTACTTCTCGTCGAGCGCGGCGAGGACACGGTCGAGGAGCGGACCGTCGGTGTGCACGGTGACCGTCGCGTAGAGCATCACGGCGCACAGCTCGCGCCAGCGCTCACCGCGTTCGACGAGGAAGGTCGCGCGCGGGTCGCGCTGCACGTGCGCCACCTTGCGCGTGTGCGCCGGTGTGCGCACGTACACGCGGCGGTCGAGGGTCACGAACCAGGTGGGGAGCGTCACGGGCATGCCGTCGCGCCGCAAGGTGGTGATGATCCCGGTGTGCGCTCGGGCGAGTTCCGCCCACGCTTCGTCGTCGGTCAGGACCACGCCCATGGCAACGGTGCCGGCGCCCGGATCAGAGCCGCTCGACGAGGGTGCCGGTGCCCAGCCCGCCACCGCAGCACATCGTGACCAGCGCCTTGCTGCCGCCGGACCGCTCGAGCTCGTGCATCGCCTTCGTGAGCAGGATGGCGCCGGTGCCGCCGAGCGGGTGGCCGAGCGCGATGGCGCCGCCGTTGGGGTTGACCGCCGCGGGGTCGGCACCGGTCTCCTGCATCCACGCGAGCACCACCGACGCGAACGCCTCGTTGATCTCGACGACGTCGAGGTCGTCGATCGTCCAACCGCTGCGGCCGAGCAGCCGCTCGGTGGCGGGGATCGGGCCGGTGAGCATGAGCACGGGGTCGCTGCCCACCACGCACGACTCGACGATCCGGAACTTCGGCTCGAGGCCGAGGGCGGCGGCCTTCTCGTCGGTCATCAGCAGCACGGCCGCGGCGCCGTCGGAGATCTGCGACGCGGTGCCCGCGGTGTGGAACGCGGGGTCGCGCTGCATCACCGGCTTGAGGCCGGCGAGGGTCTCGAGCGAGGTCTCGCGCAGCCCTTCGTCGCGCGTCACCAGCTTGGTCGCTTCGTCGCCGTCGGGCGCCTCGATCGGCACGATCTGCCCGTCGAAGCGACCCTCGGCCCACGCCGCGGCGGCGCGGTACTGCGACTGCTCGCCGAACGCGTCGAGCTGCTCGCGGGTGAGACCCCACTGCTCGGCGATGCGCTCCGCGCCCTCGAACTGCGACGTGAGCTCGTGGTGCTTCCAGTAGTTGCGGTTGTACTGCTTGCCGACGAACGGGTCCTTCGGGACCGTCGCGCCCATCGGCACCTTGCTCATGAGCTCGACGCCGCACGACACCGCGGTGTCGACGACGCCGGCCTTGACCAGCGAGTACGCGAGGTTGGTGGCCTGCTGCGACGAGCCGCACTGCGTGTCGAC
>Ga0075017_100001973_pt1 | contig 12738 bp, 14 predicted proteins | sample AleBraG_ABR_2012_FD_71475 | JGI IMG/M metagenome (GOLD analysis project Ga0075017, IMG submission 71475) | Freshwater sediment microbial communities in response to fracking from Pennsylvania, USA - Alex Branch Run_MetaG_ABR_2012 | ecosystem: Environmental > Aquatic > Freshwater > Creek >...
CCAAGCCTTTTCGGGCGGCTGAATGGGAAGAGTTCGCACGTCTGGGTCGCGAATTGGCCGATTCTCTGCATCCACATGTGCACAAGGAAGAGATGGCCCTGCTGCCGGCAATCGAAGAGAACATGGATGCAGAAACCGAAGCTCGGCTCTATCAGGAATATGTCGAGAACGCATGAGGCACCTCTATGAATCGTCCTGCTGCCGCGCTGGACAATAACATCCGGTCGCTTGTTCCGGCCGATCTCGACAGGGTTATCGCCATCGACTCGCAGCACGTGGGTGAGCCTCGTCGCCGTTTCTTCGAGAAACGACTGGACCATGCCAAGCAGCGCCGCGAAGATTTCGTGCATGTTGGCGTCACCCGCGATGGCATGCTGGTCGGATTTGCCTTTGCGCGGATCCTGCGCGGTGAGTTCGGCCGCGACCAGGCCACGGCGACGCTTGACGCCTTGGCTGTCGAGCGAAACAGCCAGGACCGCGGCGTCGGCCATGCATTGATGAATGGCCTTATCGATGTGCTGCGTCGCAAAAAAGTGCAATCGCTGCAGTCGCAGGCCGATTGGACCAACCATGCCTTGCTCCGGTATTTCGAGGCCTGCGGCTTCGAGTTGGCGCCGCGGCTGATCCTAGAGCGCTCGGCGCTCACTCCGCTCGCGGAAACGGTTGAGGCCGAGTAACAAATCGGGAGTAGGCTATGGCTCGACGTACCGGTATCATCATCCCGCAGCATGTGGGACAGTCCGCGGAAATCAATTACAGCGGCGTGTCAGTTGCGGATTTCGGGCCGCTTGCACGCGACCGGATACCGGTGCGCTCGTTGGCGGAAAGCGATCTGCGCGCGTTAGTTGAGATCGATCGCCGCATAACGGGTCGTGACCGCTCCGAATATTTCGAGCGCAAGCTCGCCGATGCGCTGACCGAATCGGATGTGCGCGTCTCGCTCGTCGCCGATCTCGATTCGGTCCCGGTTGGCTTCATCATGGCCCGTGTCGACCTCGGCGAATTTGGCCGGGTCGAAACGACGGCGGTCCTCGATACAATTGGCGTGGATCCCGACTACCGAGATCGCGGCGTCGGTCGCGCGCTGTTGTCGCAATTGTTGGTGAACCTGGGCACGCTGCGGGTCGACAAGGTGCGCACCGAGGTCGATTGGCAGGATCACGATTTGCTCGCCTATCTTGGTCATAACGGGTTCCATCCTTCGAAGCAACTGTGTTTCAGCCAAACCCTGGTTTAAGGCCGGCATCATGGTGCATCCCAGCCGGATGCGTTCGAGGCCACGCTGAATCCGGCGCCGCATTTGCTCCGGCCCGATACGGGAATTTGCGCCGCGTGAGTTCGGTCTGCACCGTCGTGGCGCCGCCATGTATAAATCGGTAACACAATGCCCAATAAGACGTTATGATTTCTGAGCTGAAATGAATAGATGGATGTACTGGCGACCAATATGAAAGCGCGAGCGGTGACGGCCAATGCGGCTGTGCACGTCCGGCGCGTAAAGCTCGCCGACATTCCGCAGGTGACCGCGCTCGACGCCCGCGTCACCAAGTTGCCAAAGGCCGAATACTGGAGCGATGTCTTCCGTCGCTACAGAAGACGGCTGCACGAGCGGTTCTTCCTGGTTGCCGAAGGTCGCAAAAAGCCGTCGGATCCAAGCGTGGTGGGCTTTATCGTCGGCGAGATACGCGCCTGGGAATTCGGCTCCACTCCGTGCGGTTGGGTTTTTGCGCTGTCGGTTGAGCCGGAAGCGCGTTTGCACGGCGTTGGCGGCGCGTTGCTCGATGCAATCTCCGATGAGTTTAAGAAGGCGGGCGTCGGTAAGATGCGAACAATGGTCGCGAGAGACGCGCGGTTGCCGCTATTGTTTTTCCGCAGCAAGGGAATGATGGCGGGGCCGTTTATTCAACTCGAGAAGGACCTTGATTGAACCGCTGGTGCGGCAATCAGTTTCTCGCAAACGATGGATGGCGATCTCATGAGGCTGCAGATTTCGACTGGGCTCGCCATCTTCGCGGTTCTGGAACTTGCCGCGCGTGAAGGCCGGCGGCTTTCCGTCGCTGAAATTGGCGAGAAGTACGGCGTCTCTAGCCATCACTTGGCAAAAGTCATGCATGTCATGGGCCGGGCCGGTCTGGTCCGCTCGGTTCGTGGCGCCGGTGGTGGCTACCAGCTTGCCGGCAATGTTCACCGGATAACGCTGCTGGACGTGGTCCAACTGTTCGAGAACCTGAGCTCCGTTGAGCAGGACAATGGCGCCGCCGATGCGACGCCCGAGGGCCAAGCCTTGCAGGGGGTCCTCAACGAAATAGACGATATTGCGCGCGCGACTCTCGGATCGATTACCATCGCGACGATGCGGAAGCTCGTCGACCATCGCGGCGTAAGCCTTGGTCGCCGTCTGAAGCGAACAAGCGGATCAGCCGCGGCTGTTCGGCGCGATAACGGCTTCAATCCGGTGTGATCGAGCTAATTTCCGGCTGACGGACGCGACCATTGGTGTGCAGTGCAACATAAACAAGTGATGCGGCTGAGTAGTATTTTGATGGAAATCAAGGCGGCCAAGTCGATCTACTTCATGAACTATAAAATAGCGGGTTTGAGGCTTTTCCGATGTCCTCAAAATTGACGGCCGGCGACCTGCAAATCATAAGGCACGTTGCGGTTTTTCGCGGGCTCAAGTCGGAGACGGTTCAGCATATCATCGCGCCCGCGACGGCCCTTACAATGAGGTCGCGCGAATTGATAATGCAGCAGGACGATCCTGCGACCGCATTCTTTATCGTGATTGACGGATGGGTGAAACTTTATCGCAGCACGCCGGCGGGTGAAGAGACCGTTATTGAGATCATGACAAAAGGAGACAGTTTCGCCGAAGCGGTCGCGTTCACCGGAAGCCGTTATATTGCGACGGCGGAGGCGGTAAGTCAGGTGCGCGTCGGACGTATCCCCGCCGATCATTTGGTCCGGTGCATTCACGACAATCCCGATATTTCATTGGCGATGATCGCATCGATCTCCCAACATATGCACTATCTCGTTCAACAGGTTGAACAGCTGAAAGGACATAGCGGAGTACAGCGGGTCGCCGAGTTTCTCGCCTCGCTGTCTGCAGCGGAACGGGGTCAGTGCGCCCTCGCGCTGCCGTACGATAAAATTTTGATCGCCGGCCGACTTGGTTTGACTCCGGAATCGCTGTCGCGTGCGTTCGCAAAGTTGCGATCCATCGGTGTCGTGGTCGATGCCTCTCACGTCATTGTCGGCGATGTCGCCAAGCTACGTCAGCTCGCCGCCGACGAGCGCAGCGCGGTGCGCGGCACGCTCCGATCATTGCGTTGATGCCCGCCGCCGATTGGTCTGAAACGGGCTCACTCCGCGCATTCGGCAAACAGCATTGTGGTCACACGCCGGGCAAGCGCAGCGGCCGCGACCCGGCGATAATTGGCTGATGCAAGCGTGGTACGCATCGGCTGGACTTGCTTCTGTACTAGCCGGTCGATCTCTTGCAGCAGCTTTTCGTCAAAAGGTCGTCCGGCAAGGGCGTCCGTCTCGGCGACACGAAATGGCCTGGAATTCGTTCCCGTCAGCGCGATGCGGAGCGAGCCGACGCCGGCACCGGCCGCTGCGAGCGCGACCGCTACGCCTGCCAAGGGAAAATCAATGGCCCCCCGCATCCGCGCTTTTGCATAAGCTGAAGAAAGGGGCTCTTTCGGCACGCGCACGGCCACGATGAGTTCGCCATGACCCAAGGCAAGATGCGCCTTGCCGTCTTCAACGTAAAGCTCGCTCAGGGGAATTCGGCGCTCGTCCCGAGCGCCGACGATGTCAATTTCGGCGCCAAGGACAAGCAAGGCCGGTGCGAGATCGCCGCAAAAGGCGGCGTGACAGCGCTGACCCTGCGGCGCAACGTGACAAACATCGCCGCGATTCTTCAGGCAATACGCATTGGCGCTCCGCCACCATTCGCTTTGATTGTAGTAGATGCAGCGGGTATCGAGGCACAAATTGCCACCGACCGTTCCCAAGTTGCGATGACCCGGCCCGGCGATCGCCTCGCAGGCCTGCGCCAGCGCCCGATATTTGCTGACGACCGTCGCGTCGCGCGCAAGTGCGGCGATTGTGACACCCGCGCCGATGATGATTTCGTGGCCATCGGTCTTGATCTCGTTGAGTTCCGCGATGTCGGAAAGATCGACCAGCAAATCCGGGCGACTGATGCCGCGCCGTATATTCACAATCAGATCCGTGCCGCCGGCAACGCAACGGCTGCCAGGATGCGACACCAGTGCCGCTATTGCTTCTTCGATGGTGCCCGGTTGGACCAGACGGAAATCCGGCGACGTTGCGGTCATGTCGCGGCCTTTAAGGTTTTGGCTAGCCTTGCCTGCCGTCGGCGCTGAATCAGCGCTTCCATGACTCGGTCGGGCGTCACCGGCAATTCATCAAGATCGATTCCGATAGCGTTTGCGATGGCATTGACTAAAGCCGGCGCGAAACCGCCAAGAGCGCCTTCGCTCGCTTCCTTGGCGCCGAACGGCCCATGTGGATCATGGCTTTCGACAATGTGAACCTCGATCGGCGGGGATTCGACGATGGTCGGCATGCGATATTCGAGCAGACTTGCGTGAGCCGGCAGGCCTTCGAAATACCGGGTCTCCTCGGACAAAGCCTGCCCCATTCCCATCCATACCGATCCTTGGATCTGCCCTTCGACGGCTAATGGGTTGATGGCGCAACCGCAATCGAGAGCGGTCCAGACCTTCTCGACCGTGACGAGACCCGTCGCCTCGTCGACGCTGGCTTCGACGACTTGGGCGGCATAACTAAATCCCATGGTCGAGCCGACGGCGCCACCCTTGTGACGCCCCCCCTGCGCCTCGGGCGGGCAGGTGAACGTTCCGCTGACGGTGATCGCGCCGCGATCGACCAGCGCGATTTTCACCACTTCAGCGAACGACAGGCTCGCTTGCGTGCCACGGCCGATGCGAAATGTTTCCCCAATCACTTCGATGTCGTCGGGGCGCGCTTCCAGTTTGCGCGCTGCCGCATCTACGAGAATGTTCTTAAGAGTCTTTGCCGCATCGATTGCGGCATTGCCAACCATGAAGGTGATGCGCGAGGAATACGCACCGTTGTCCTTGGGCGTTAGCGCGCTGTCCGCCGAAACGACCCGCACTCGGTCAAGCGCCACACCGAGCGTTTCCGAAACTACAATCGCCACCATGGTCGACGAGCCTTGACCGATATCGGCCGCGCCGGTGAGCGCAGTGATGCCGCCATCAAAATCGAGCCGCACATTGACGACTGCGTGCGGCTCGCCGGTCCAATGAATCGGCTTGGCTGCGCCGCTGACATAGTGCGAGCAGGCCATGCCAAGTCCCTTGCCTTTCGGCAGCTTGCCGATGCGTTTCCGCCATCCGCTGGCTTGTTCGACGCGGTCGAGGCACTCCGGCAGCCCGTAGCTATTGATCATCAGGTCGTTCAGTGTGCGGGTTGGCGCATGCAAAAGATTGGCGCGGCGTGCGGCGAACGGATCGAGGCCAAGGTCGCGCGACATGCGGTCGAGCAGGCATTCGAAGGCATGGCGCGTATCGACCGCGCCATGGCCGCGCATGGCGCCGCAGGGCGGGAGGTTGGCGTAGATGCGATATCCGTCGTATCTAAGCGCTGGAATGTCGTAGAGTCCCTGCAGCAACGCACCGGCATAGAGGATTGTTACGATCCCGTAACCGGCATAGGCGCCACCCCGCTGGACGACCTCGCAGGCGCAGGCCGTGATCCGGCCGTCTCGCCGCATTCCGACACGTATCTTCACATCGGTCTGCGGGCGCGCCCGATGGGTTAGAAACGTTTCCTCGCGAGACAAAAGCATAAGCACTTTTCCGCTAGCGGCGCGGGCGAGCAGGGCGGTGATGATCTCAAAATTCAGCACTTCGACGCGTGCGCCAAACCCGCCGCCGATAAACGGCTTCACGATCCGGATACGCGACGTATCCATCTCGAGACATCGCGCGAGCATGAGGTGCAAGTAGTAGCCGACCTGGGAAACGGTTTGGACCGTGAGCTGTCCTGTAGTTGGATTGTAATCGACGAGGCAGGCATGTGGTTCAATCTGCGCATGATTGATTTCCGCGCAGCTGATCTTTTCTTCGCGGACGAGATCCGCGTTAGCAAAGCCAAGTTGCCAGTCGCCGAAGTCGTGATGAACCTCGCGTTCGATATTCCCGGGCTTGTTGTCGTGCAGCAGCGTCGCGCCTGGCGCGCGTGCTTCCTCCGACGAGTAATATGCCGGTAGCGGACGCAGCTCAAATTCAATCAACTCGATTGCGCGTTCCGCGGTACCGGCATCGATCGCGGCTACCGCGGCGATCGGCTCGCCGCGATAGCGTACGCGTTCGCGGGCCAGCGGATATTCGTTCATAGCGACCGGCAGGACGCCATAGGTGTGCGGACAATCATCTCCGGTAATTACCGCGAACACGCCCTCCATCGCGCGGGCTTTAGACACATCCAGTCGTTCGATGTCGCCATGACTCACCGGGCTGCGCAGGATGCGGCCAACAAGTGCACCAGCATGATCGAGATCGGCGGTGTAGCGTGCGCTGCCGGTTACCTTCTCGATGCCGTCGATCAGCGGTACGCCGCGACGTCTATGACTTCCGTCGGCAATTGGATCGACGGCGGTCACGATACCGCTCCTGTGGCCGCCTTGACGGACTCGATGATTTTGACATAGCCGGTGCATCGGCAAAGATTGCCGGATAAGGCCGCCCTTATCTCGGCGTCGGTCGGTGTCGGGTTGCAGCGCAGGAGTGCCTCGGCCGCCATGACCATTCCCGGCGTGCAGAAGCCGCACTGCGTGCCGAGCTTCTCGTGGAAGGCGCGTTGCAATCTGCTCAGACGCCCCTGTGTCGCGAGACCTTCGATCGTCTCGATGCAGCGGCCGTCGCAGCGCACCGCGAGCATGATACAGGATGGCACGGCTTTGCCGTCTATCAGGATCGTGCACGCACCACACTCGCCGCCATCGCAGCCGGTCTTCACACCGGTAAGTCCTGCGACGTTGCGCAAATAATTGACCAACAAAGCGTCTTCGGCGATCGCGTCTTCGCGCCACCGCCCGTTGATTTTCAATCTTAACAAACGTTTTTTCAGCTGCGGGATCTGCATCGCACCTCTCCAATTAGAAGAGTGCGCGGTCGGACCTCTCATTTCCATGACTTAAATCAAGCGGCAGCAGGCCGATCGTCGCATCGAATATCTTGACTGAAGTCAAGGACACAATCGCGATCAGAACGTACAAATTCTACTATAGGGCGAGGCTGGCAATGGCGCTTCGCGATTACAATGCAGCTGTCGATTTTGTCGATCGCAACGTCGCTGAAGGCCGTGGCGCAAAGACTGCCTTCATTGATCCTGGTCGCAATCTAACGTACGCGGAGTTGCGCGAAGCGACCGCGCGGATCGGTCCGATGCTGGCGCGCCTCGGCATCGAGCCGGAAAACCGCATCGCTCTCGTTTTGCTCGACACGGTCGAATTCCCGATACTGTTCTGGGGGGCGATCCGGGCCGGCGTCGTGCCGGTTCTCATCAACACACGGCTGCCGGTCGATCAATATCGTTATCTTTTTGCGGATTCGCGAGCCAAGGCGGTGTTTGTTTCGACTGCGCTGCTGCCTGTTATTCAGGAAGCAGCGATCGAATTGCCCAACCTCAGGACGATCGTTGTCGTTGGCGGCGGACCGGCGTCGGTGCCGCGGCTCGACGCGCTGTTGGCGGCCGAGAACGAAGGTTCAGCGCCAGCACGGACCTGCGCCGATGACGTGGCCTATTGGCTTTATTCGTCCGGCACCACCGGAATGCCGAAGGGGACCATGCATGTGCATTCGAGCCCAATGGTCATGGCGAAAAGCGCAGGACAGCGCCGCATCGGCTATCGCGAAGACGACATTGTGTTTTCCGCCGCGAAGCTGTTTTTCTCCTATGGCTTGGGCAATGCCATTTTCTGCCCAATGTGGGTCGGAGCAACGTCGGTCTTCTATCCCGAACGGCCAACGCCGCAGACCGTATTCGAGGTGTTGCGGGGTTTTCAGCCTACGATGTTTTTCGCGGTTCCGACGCTCTATGCGGCAATGCTTGCCGATTCTGAATGCAAACCCAAAGACAACTACAGCCGGCTGCGAATTTGTTTTTCCGCGGGCGAGCCCTTGCCGGCCCACGTCGGCAAATCCTGGAAAGAACGGTTTGGACTCGACATCGTCAATGGAGTCGGTTCCACCGAAATGGGCCATCTGTTTCTAACGAACCTTCCGAATGCGGTGGAATACGGCACCTCCGGCGTAGCCGTGGACGGATATGATCTCAGACTGGTCGACGAACATGGAAATGATGTCCGCGACAACGAAGTTGGCGAGCTTCTGGTCCGTGGCGAATCGTCCGCGGCCGGCTACTGGAATCAGCGCGAGAAGTCACGCCATACATTTGTCGGCGAGTGGACACGTACCGGCGACAAATACGTGCGGCGCCCGGACGGCGTGTACACTTACTGCGGCCGCGCCGACGACATGTTCAAGGTCAGCGGCATCTGGGTATCACCGTTCGAGGTTGAGGAGGCCTTGGTTGCCCACCCGCTAGTTCTCGAAGCCGCGGTTGTGCCCGCCGAAGATGTCAACGGTCTGGTCAAGCCAAAGGCATTTGTCGTTCTCCGAAACGGCAGAACGGATGATATGGGCCGCGCGGTCTATGAAGAGCTCAAAGTTCACGTCAAGCAATCAATCGGTCCCTGGAAATATCCTCGCTGGATTGAGTTTGTCGATAGTCTGCCCAAAACCGCGACCGGAAAAATACAGCGCTTTCTGCTGCGCGATCTAGGGCTAAACACCAATAGTGGAGACGGATAATGCCGTCGCTTTCTCGCTTGTGTGATCCTTTTTCAGCGGAGCACAAAGGCACCGCGCGGCAGCAAAATCGACCAGAGGACAAATAGCATTCAGTGGGCGGTCGTGAGCCGTGCGTTCGTTAGGCAGGCAAAGAAAAATTAAGTGGAATCGACAATGTTTCTGATGAACACCGACGGCGCCGTAACGACGCTGATACTGGGTCACCCGCCGGTGAATGCGATCAGTGAAGACTGGGTGCGGAAATTCGATCAAAAGCTTGACGAATTGGCCAATGCTTCATCTTGCACGGTTTTACACATCCGCTCAAACCAGAAGATATTCTGTGCAGGCGCCGATCTTAAAGAAATGCGCCAGCGCATGTCGGCGCGTGATGGCGCCGATCGGATGTACGCCTACGTCGCGAGCATTCAACGATTATACGCAAGGATCGAGCGGCTTTCGCTCGTCACACTGGCCGAGATTGGCGGTGCTGCCATGGGCGGGGGACTTGAGCTGGCTCTGGCGTGCGATCTGCGGATCGTGGCGGCCGAAGCCAAGCTGGGGCTGCCCGAAACGCGGCTTGGATTGATTCCCGGCGCTGGTGGTACGCAGCGCCTCACCCGATTGTGCGGTCCGGCAGTCGCCGCTCGGCTCATTCTCGGCGCCGAGACGCTCGATGGTCGAACTGCGCACGCGCTCGGCGTGATCCACTGGGTGGTTTCGCGGGTCGAGCTGGCGCAACGCGCCACCGAAATTGCCCGCCGGATCGCCACCCTTCCGGTTGCGGCGCTTGCCGCGAGCAAGCAATGCATCGCGGCCGCCGGTCCAAAGGATCGCGGCGGATTTGTCGATGAATTGGAGTTCTCTCGACTGTTGCTGAATGACGCCGAGACGCGGCAGCGCGTTGAGGCGTCCCTTGCAGGTTCCGCCGAACCTGCGGCATAGCAAGAAACAGGAGCGGGGCAATGAAACTCAGCGATAAGGTTGCAATTGTAACCGGCGGTGCGTCCGGTATCGGCAAGGCGACGGTGATGGAATTGGCGCGTTGCGGAGCAACCGTCATCTGCGCCGATGTCGACGAACGGAAAGGCGCGGAGGTCGAAAAGGAGGCGAAGCATACTAACTTTGCGGTCGAGTTCGTCGCGATCAATCTCGCCAATCAAATTTCCATCCGCAGTTCGACAGCAGCGATGCTTGCGAAACATCCGCGCATCGATATTCTAGTCAATGCAGCGGGGTGGAGCGACATCCAGCCATTCATGGACAATTCACCCGACTACATGGATCGCGTCATCGCGGTTAATCTCGGCGGACCGGTGCATCTCACTCAAGCCCTGCTGCCACCGATGATCGCCGCCGGAAAAGGCAAGATCGTCAACGTCTCGAGCGATGCCGGCCGCGTTGGTAGTGGAGGCGAGACTGTTTATGCGGCCGCCAAGGGCGGCATTATCGCATTCACCAAGTCGCTAGCACGCGAGGTGGCGCGCTACGCCATCAACGTCAACTGTGTATGTCCAGGGCCGACGGATACGCCAATGCTGGCAACACGCCCAGAAAAGCTGCGCGAGGCATTCGTCAAAGCGATCCCGTTCCGCCGTTTTGCCAAACCGGAGGAAATCGCCGACGCCATCCTATTTTTTGCCAGTGCGCGATCCGACTACGTTACTGGGCAGATTTTGAGCGTCAGTGGAGGCCTCACATTTGCCGGTTAACGCGTACTCGGAGTACCTAGTGCGTTCTATCCACCACTGCCAACGTGAAGAGGAAATTCCCGATGAACGATACGGCCAAGCGTTTTCTACCGTCCCGGATCGATTTTGCCACATTCAAGGCCAAGCATTTTCTCTGGCAGGTCGATGGAAAGGTGGCGACAGTGACATTGAATCGGCCGGAGCGGAAAAATCCGCTCACGTTGGACTCCTACGCCGAACTGCGCGACACCTTCCGCGATCTCGTCTATTCGGATGCTGTCAAGACGGTCGTGATCACCGGCGCTGGTGGCAATTTCTGTTCCGGCGGCGACGTTCACGAAATAATCGGACCGCTGGTCGAGATGCAACGCAAGGACGACATGGTCGGGCTGCTCGCCTTCACGCGTATGACCGGCGATCTCGTCAAGGCTATGCGCGCCTGCCCGCAGCCGATCGTTGCGGCTGTCGACGGAGTGTGTGCTGGCGCCGGGGCGATCCTGGCGATGGCGTCCGATCTACGCTTCGGGACCGCACGCAGCAAGGTGGCCTTCCTGTTCGTTCGGGTAGGACTGGCCGGTGCCGACATGGGCGCGTGCAACATCCTGCCGCGAATTGTGGGCGCTGGCCGTGCCGCCGAACTCCTCTACACTGGACGGTCGATGGACGGACCTGAGGCTGAGCGCTGGGGTTTCTATAACAAGCTGTGCGAGCCCGAGGCCGTGCTTGCCGACGCGCAGGCGCTTGCAAAGTCGCTCGCCGACGGCCCGACCTTTGCCCACGCCATGACAAAGAAGTGCATTCATCAGGAATGGAATATGGGAATCGATGAAGCTATCGAGGCCGAAGCGCAGGCGCAGGCTATCTGCATGCAGACCAAGGACTACGAGCGTGCCTATCTGGCGTTCGCGAACAAACAGCGGCCGACATTCGCCGGCAACTGACCACTTGCCGTCGGAGGAGATAATTCATGTCGATGCGTGTTTTGCATCCCGCCGGCTGGGCACCGCCGGTCGGATACGCCAATGGAATTGTAGCGCCGGCCGGGCGCCTCGTGTTTATCGCCGGACAGGTGGGATGGGACGATGCGCAACAGTTTCACAGCGACGAGCTCGTTCCCCAGTTCGAGCAGGCTCTCAAGAATGTCCTTGCTGTACTCGCCGAAGCCGGCGGCGTGCCCGAGCACATCTGTCGCATGACGGTGTATTGCACCGATAAGCCGACTTATCTAGCCAGCCGGCAAGCGCTTGGTCGTATTTGGCGGGGCCTTATGGGCAATCATTACCCGGCCATGAGCATGATTTTTGTGGTCGATCTACTCGATAGCCCGGGCAAGATCGAGTTGGAAGCAACAGCAGTGGTGCCCGCTTAGCCGTGCCCGACGCCTAGTGCTTCCGATTGCGCCCATACCGCAACAAAATTCGGTCTCGCAAAGAGTGACATTTTTCTTCAATCGCCACGTTGAAAATCGAATCCTTCATTTGGCTCCACCTCGCTTCGATCGCCGCCCAATCGTCGGGCTGCAGGGCTCTGAGAGCGGCCGTAAACAGAAGCCGTTCTTCCATCGCCATGTGCGTTCGTTCTTGCTCGATGAAGTCACGGATAACGTCGGCGAATGTCCGCCGAATAACGTCATGGTTGGTCAGGGCTTGTTTGATCGTTTCATCCATCCGTCGCAGGCGTTCACCTTCGTTATGATGCTCACTATCAAGGTCGCCGACACTTTCGGCGGCGATGGCGTCGCGCACCTTTAGTTTTGAAAAAATCATGTCCTCTTTCGGATGATGGCAACAATCGGGATAGTCTTGAAAATAGCTGACGATAGCTTTTATGATTTCATAGTCAGGCTGCTCTTCTCGATCGAACGCACCTAATTCATGCTCCAAAACGAGAAGGAGCACTTCGATATTTCGGTGGTCCTCGCGCAAACTCTCAATAATTCTTATCATGGCAATAAAAAATAGTCAGCATTTCGGATGAGTAATTGAGCTAGATCAATAGTCGGCGTCCTTTTCTGCGGTTTTCGGTTACAAAAGCGTCCACTTGTATGAAGATACGGCAACGAGGACGACGTCGCGCGAATACTTTCGGTTGGGGGACGGCGAAAGGGTCGGCTCAGATTGTTTCAATCAGGGCGAGGAGGGCAAACAAACAATGACTGGCAACGCTGCATA
>Ga0075017_100001974_pt1 | contig 12738 bp, 12 predicted proteins | sample AleBraG_ABR_2012_FD_71475 | JGI IMG/M metagenome (GOLD analysis project Ga0075017, IMG submission 71475) | Freshwater sediment microbial communities in response to fracking from Pennsylvania, USA - Alex Branch Run_MetaG_ABR_2012 | ecosystem: Environmental > Aquatic > Freshwater > Creek >...
GTAGAACTCCCCGCTGTCGGTCGAGCGACGGATCGATCGCAGCCCGTTGTGCCCGTTGTCGCCCCCGCCCAGCTTGAGGCGCAGCGTGTTGAAGGCGATGTCGAGCTCGTCGTGGACCACCACGAGGCGCTCCATCGGCACCTTGTAGAAGTCCAGCAGACCCTTCACCGGTCCCCCCGACTCGTTCATGTACGTCGACGGCTTGGCGAGCACGGCGCGATGACCCTGCAGCCGCTCCTCGGCGACCTGCGCGTGCGCACGCTTGTGCTTGGCGAAGCGCCCACGTGCGCGCTCGGCGAGCTCCTCGACCACGAGGTAGCCGACGTTGTGCCGGGTGGCGGCGTACTCCGGACCGGGGTTGCCCAGGCCGACGACGAGCCAGGGGGCGGTCTCGGTGCTCACGGAGGTGATCCTCCCGTACGGCCGGCGACCGTGCTGCGCGACACCGTCTGGGGCGCCGGTGCGGCGCGATCTCGTTGCCCTTTCACATACCCCCCGGGGTGTGTCTGTCGGGTCACATCGGGCCGTCCGACCCGACATCGCGCCGCGCGCGGGCGGACCATGGAGGACGTAGGAGTCGACAGGTACCGCGCTCGATCGACGCCCCTGGGCAACCCGCCCCGGCGGCCGCGGCCGGGTGCCGTGCCGAGGAGCTGAGATGAAGAACCTCGTCATCCTGGGCGGTGGGACCGCCGGAACGATGGCCGCGAACAAGCTGCGCAAGGAGCTCGACAAGGTCGAGTGGCAGATCACCGTGGTGGACCGCCACGACAAGCACGACTACCAGCCGGGCTACCTGTTCATCCCCTTCGGGACGTACACGCCCGGCGAGGTGACCAAGTCGAGGCGCAAGTACGTCTCCGACGACATCCCGATCGTCTACGGCGAGATCGACCGCGTCGACGTCGAGGCGAAGTCCGTCTCGCTCACGAACGGCACCGTCCTGCCGTACGACCAGCTCATCATCGCCACCGGCGTCACGCCGCGGCCGGACCAGACACCCGGCATGGACGACGAGGGCTCGTGGTACGTCGACGTCTTCGACTTCTACACCCACGAGGGCGCGACGGCCCTCGCGCAGAAGCTGCAGACCTGGAAGGGCGGCAAGCTCGTCGTCCAGGTCGTGGAGATGCCGATCAAGTGCCCGGTGGCGCCGCTCGAGTTCGTCTTCCTCGCGGAGTCGTTCTTCACCGAGCGCGGCATGCGCGACCAGGTCGAGATCACCTACGTCACGCCGCTGCCGTCGGCCTTCACCAAGCCGATCTGCTCCGAGCGCTTCGGCCACCTGCTCGACGAGCGCAAGATCGCGCTCGAGTCCGACTACATGATCGAGCGGGTCGACAGCGCGGCGAAGACGCTCGTCTCCTACGACGAGCGCGAGGTCCCCTACGACCTGCTCGTCACCGTTCCGCTGAACATGGGCGCCGACTATGTCGCGCGCTCCGGCCTCGGCAACGAGCTCAACCTGGTGCCGGTCGACAAGCACACGCTGCTGTCGAGGACCTACGACGACATCTGGGCCCTCGGCGACGCCAACGACATCCCAGCGTCGAAGGCCGGCTCCGTCGCACACTTCGAGATCGAGATCTTCGTCGACAACTTCCTCGAGCACATCGCCGGCAAGCCGCTCACCGGATCCTTCGACGGGCACGCGAACTGCTTCGTCGAGACCGGCTATGGCAAGGCGATGCTCATCGACTTCAACTACGACCAGGAGCCGCTGCCCGGCAAGTTCCCGGTGCCCGGCGTCGGTCCGATGAGCCTGCTCAAGGAGACCAAGATCAACCACATGGGCAAGCTCGCGTTCCGGTGGGCCTACTGGAACGTGCTCATGCCTGGGCGCCCGATGCCCCTCGGCGCCGCGATGTCCATGGCCGGCAAGGACGTCCCCGACGCCTGACCCGCCCCACCCACCGACTGCACAGACCTCACGAGGAGCGCACCATGCCAGTCACGACCATCGACGGTCACGAGATCCACGTCGACGCCGAAGGATTCATGACCGAGTACGACGAGTGGAACGAGGAGCTCGGGAAGTCCCTCGCCGCCGCGATCGGCGTCGAGATGAGCGACGACGCCTGGGGGGCGATCCGCTTCCTGCGCCGGGACTTCAAGGCCGAGGGCGGGCACACGCCGACGCTGCGCCGCGTGTCGACGGTGGGCGGCTTCGACACCAAGAAGCTCTTCGAGATGTTCCCGAAGAAGCCTGCCAAGAAGATGGCCTACATCGCCGGGCTGCCCAAGCCCGCCGGCTGCGTCTGAGCGCCTCGCCGCACGCCTCACCACTACCGCACACCCACGAAGGACGTGGCACCCATGACCAGCACCGCCGAAGCGATCATCCCGAAGTTCGACGACGACGACGAGACCGAGGGCGTGCGCAAGCTCGCCATCATCTGCTCCAAGGGCAACCTCGACATGGCCTACCCGGGGCTCATCCTCGGCAACGCCGCGCTCGGCGAGGGCGTCGAGCTGCACCTGTTCTTCACGTTCTGGGGGATGGACATGATCATCCCCGGACGCATGAACGAGCTGAAGTTCAGCCCCAGCGGCAACACCGCGATGCACATGCCCGTCGGCGACGTCCGGATCCCGCAGGCGCTGGCGCCCATGCCGGGGATGCAGCCGATGGCGACCAAGATGCTCAAGAAGCAGATCGCGGACCTCGGCGTCCCCGAGGTGCCGGAGTTCCTGGCCCACATCGTCGCGAGCGGTGGTCACCTGCACGCCTGCCGGATGAGCGCCGACATGAACCACGTGACGCTCGAGGACCTCTACGAGGGCGTCGAGGACATCATCAACGCCTCGGACTTCATCGAGCTGACCGCCGGGGCCCAGCTGCTGTTCATCTAGCGCTGGATCCGCCCCACGGCTCCTACGGCTTCCCGTCCGGGACGGTCGGCGGAGATGACGAGAGAGCCCGTCCCTTCGGGGACGGGCTCTCTCGTTCGAGCGGGTGCGGCGTACCGCGCGAGGCTCAGGCCTCGTCGGCCTCGGCCTCGGCGGCCGGCTGCGCGTCGGTGTCGAGGTGGGCCTCGAGGTCCATCTCGGGAGCGTGCGCGGCGGCCTCGACCTCGGCCTCGTGCGCAGCCTCGGCAGCGGCCTCGGCGGCAAGACCGGCCTCGACGCGCTCCGCGGCCTCGGCCCGGGTCACGATGACGAGGTCGACGTGCTCGAGGACGCGGCGGACCGGGTCCTTCTGTACGTCGCGGGGAGCCACGAGCAGAGTCTTGCCCTCGATGGTGACCTCGAGCACGAGGCCCGGGTGGCGCAGGGCGAGGGTGAGCTCGTGGTCCGGGAGGGACACGTGCTGGGGCTCGGTGCCCTTGCCGTAGATCACCGCGGGCACGCGGCCCTCGCGGCGGGTGCGGCGCGCGGCGCCCTTGCCGAAGTCCGAGCGGGGAACGCCGGTGATGCTGACCTGAGCCACAACTACTCCTACGTCGATACGTCGCGCGCGTGAGACGACGCGACGGTGGTGCGAACCGGAGGTGATGCAACGCCCCGCCGGCAACGGATGGGTGCCGCGCCTCACGGCGGGGCGGTCGGCACCTCGACAGATGACGCTGCGGGCGCGCGTGACCGCGCATCCGAGTCGATCACGGTCCGCGATCCGGGGAGCAACGCCCTGCCGAGCAGGTCGACCCGATCACGCACCCTCGCCGGGGAGCCTGCCAAGTCTAATGCGCCCAGCCCCCAGCCCCAAACCCGGCTCAGCGGCGGCCGGACGGCGCGGGGGGCCGTCCGGCCGGACACCGCTCAGGCGGACACCCCGGCGGCGAGCGCCTTGACGTCGGCCGCGGTGAGCGGGTTGACGGCGATGGCCCAGCTGCCGCGGCGGACCTCCTCCACGACGCACCACGGCACGGGGCGCATGTTCTCGCCCTCGAGGGCGACCATCGCGTCGGTGAGTCCGCGCACGATCTGCGGCTTCTGCTCGTCGCTGACGACGTACTCGATGACCTTGACCTGGATGACCGGCATGTCCGGATCCCTCCTGCTGGGCCTCCGGCGGAGGCACTGCGGCGACTCTGCTCGCCGGGGGGCACCCGGCTCATCGCTCGGAGGTGCCAACCCAGGGCGACCGGTGGCCCGTCCGGGCCATCGGTCGGCGACGGCTCCGGTCGATTCGTTCCGCACGATCACGACGTGCGGTCGTCGAAGTGCCCGTGACGGGCGCTGACGTTCCGGAGAGGTCAGCCGAGGCCGGCGCCGGTGGGTCAGACGCGGTCGCCCTCGAACATGCTGGTCACGCTGCCGTCGGTGAAGACCTCCTGGATGGCGCGCGCGATGAGCGGCGCCACCGGGAGCACGGTGAGTTGGTCGAAGCGGCGGTCCTCCGGGATGGGGAGGGTGTCGGTGACGACGACCTCGCGGACCCGGCTGTTCGCGAAGCGCTCCACGGCAGGTCCGGACAGGATCGCGTGCGTCGCGGCGACGATGACGTCGCGGGCGCCGTTGTCGAACAGAGCCTCGGAGGCCTTCACGATCGTGCCGCCGGTGTCGATCATGTCGTCGATGAGGACGCAGATGCGGCCCTCGACCTCGCCGACGACCTCCTGCACCTTCGCCTCGTTGGGGACGTCGGGGTCGCGGCGCTTGTGGATGATCGCCAGAGGTGCGCCGAGCAGGTCGGTCCAGCGCTCCGCGACGCGCACCCGTCCGGCGTCGGGGGAGACGACCGTGATCAGGCGGCGGTCCGCGACGGTCTCCGCGACGTACTTCACCAGCAGCGGCAGCGCGAAGAGGTGGTCGACCGGGCCGTCGAAGAAGCCCTGGATCTGCGCGGTGTGCAGGTCGACGGCCATCAGGCGGTCGGCACCCGCGGCCTGGAACAGGTCGGCGATGAGACGAGCGGAGATCGGCTCCCGTCCGCGGTGCTTCTTGTCCTGACGCGCGTAGCCGTAGAACGGCATGACCACGGTGATGCGCTTGGCCGAGGCACGCTTGAGCGCGTCGACCATGAGTAGCTGCTCCATGATCCACTTGTTGATCGGCTCGGTGTGGCTCTGCAGGACGAAGGCGTCGCAGCCGCGGACCGACTCCTCGAACCGGACGAATATCTCGCCGTTGGCGAAGTCGTAGGCCTGGGTGTCGACGAGGTCGACGCCGAGCTCCTTGGCGACGTGCTGGGCCAGGTCGGGGTGCGATCGACCCGCGATCAGCACGAGCCGCTTCTGGCTGGTCTGGACGATTCCGGTCACTGCTGCTGCTCCTCGGGCGTGGCCGAATCCCGGTCGGCGGAGGCCGATCCGGAGGTCTGCTGGGCGGCATCGGCCGCCAGGGCCGCAGCGGAGCCGGGGCGCTTGCGCTGCACCCAGCCCTCGACGTTGCGCTGGCGGCTGCGCCCCACCGCCATGGCGCCGGGCGGTACGTCGTCGGTGATGACCGAGCCGGCGGCGGTGTAGGCGCCGTCGCCGATCGTCACCGGTGCGACGAGCATCGTGTCGCTGCCGACGCGCACGTGGTCGCCGATCGTGGTGCGGTGCTTGGCGACGCCGTCGTAGTTGACGACGACGGTCGCAGCACCGATGTTCGAGCCCTCGCCGATCTCGACGTCACCGACGTAGGACAGGTGCGGCACCTTCGAGCCGGCGCCGACGACCGCGTTCTTCGCCTCGACGTAGGCGCCGAGCTTGGCCTTCTCCGCCAGCCGCGTGCCGGGACGGATGAAGGTGAACGGGCCGACGGTGGACCCGGCACCGATCTCCGCGCCGGACCCCTGGGTGCGCACCACGCTGGCACCCTCGCGGACCACGACGTCGGTGAGGTCGGTGTCCGGTCCGATCAGCGCGCCCGTCGCGACGATCGTCCGACCGTGCAGTCCGGTGTTGCGTTCGATCAGGCAGTCACGCTCGAGGGTGACGTCGGTGTCGATCCACGTCGTGGCGGGGTCGACGATCGTGACGCCGGAGCGCATCCACGCGGAGTTGATCCGGTCGCGCAGCAACCCACGCGCCTCGGCGAGCTGCACCCGGTCGTTGACGCCGAGGATCTCGCGCTCGTCCACGGCGACGACAGCCGCGACGGGCAGCCCGACGGCCACATGGAGCCCGAGGACGTCGGTGAGGTACTCCTCGCCCTGCGCGTTGTCGGTCGTCAGCCGTCCGAGCGCGTCGCGCAGCGCGGCGAGGTCGAACGCGTACACGCCGGAGTTGACCTCGCGCACCGCGCGCTGGTCGACGTCGGCGTCCTTCTGCTCGACGATGCCGGACACCTGGCCGGTCGCGGGGTCGCGCAGGACGCGGCCGTAGCCGGTGGGGTCCTCGACGACGGCGGTGAGCACGGTCGACGCCGCAGACTCGGCGGCGTGGGCCTCCACGAGGCTGCGCAGGGTGTCCGCGGTGAGCAGCGGGGTGTCGCCCGCGACGACGAGCACCGGACCGTCGCCGTCGAGCTGCACACCCGCCGACGCGAGCCCCTCGAGCGCGATGCGCATCGCATGCCCGGTGCCGTTCTGCTGCTCCTGTACGACGGTGAGCGCGGACGGTGCGACCTCGGCGAGGTGGGCGACCACCCGGTCACGGCCGTGGCCGACCACGACGACGAGGTGGTCCGGCTCGAGCGCTCCGACAGCGGCCAGCACGTGGCCCAGGAGCGAGCGTCCCGCGACCTCGTGCAGGACCTTCGGGGTCGACGACCGCATTCGCGTTCCCTCACCGGCGGCGAGGACGACGACGGCGGACGGGCGCGGGCTGCTCACGAGGGCGGCTGCTCTCCGGGTGGCGGCGGGCGAGGCGCGCTCAGGATACCTGCCGTTCACCTGCGCCCGCGCCGCACCGTCCGGATCAGGTGAACAGGGCGCTGTAGGCGTTGATCGCAGGCTGTCCGCCGAGGTGGGCGTAGAGCACGGTGCTGTCCCTCGGGATGTCCCCGGAGGTCACGAGGTCGATGAGCCCGGCCATCGACTTCCCCTCGTAGACCGGGTCGATGATCATCCCCTCGAGGCTGCCGGTGAGGCCGATGGCCTCGAGGGTGGACTGCACCGGGATCCCGTAGCGGTCGCCGGCCCAGCCCTCGAGCACGGTGATCTCGTCGGCACGCAGGTCGCGCTCGACGCCGATCAGCGCTGCGGTGCTGCGCGCGATGCGACCGACCTGCTCGCGGGTCTTGTCCAGCGTCGCGGAGGCGTCGATGCCGAGCACGCGGCGCGGGCGTCCGCCGGCGTCCTCGAGCGCAGCGAAGCCCGCGATCATCCCGGCGTGGGTGCTGCCGGTGACGGAGCACACCACGATGGTGTCGAAGAAGGCACCGAGCTCGGCCTCCTGCGCGGCCAGCTCGTAGGCCCAGTTCGCGAAGCCGAGGCCGCCGAGCCGGTGGTCCGACGCGCCCGCCGGGATGCCGTAGGGCTTGCCGCCTCGGGCGCGGACGTCGTCGAGCGCCCGGGTCCAGCTGTCGCGGAGGCCGATGTCGAAGCCCGCCGGGTCGAGGCGTACCTCGGCGCCCATGATGCGCGAGAGCATGATGTTGCCGACGCGGTCGTTGAGCGGGTCCGGCCAGTCGACCCACTTCTCCTGCACCAGGACCGCGGTGAGGCCGAGCCTCGCGGCGACGGCAGCGACCTGGCGGGTGTGGTTGGACTGGTAGCCGCCGATCGAGACGAGCGTGTCGGCACCCTCGGCCAGCACGTCGGGGACGATGTACTCGAGCTTGCGGGTCTTGTTGCCGCCGAAGGCCAACCCGCTGTTGACGTCCTCGCGCTTGGCCCATACCCGCGCGCCGCCGAGGTGGTCGGACAGCCGCTCCAACGGGTGCACCGGGCTCGGTCCGAAGGTCAGCGGGTAGCGGGGGAAGTCGGCCACGGCCATGAGGTCTCCTCGACGTCGACCGGTGGCCGGCACCAGCCCGCCCACCCGGTCGCCACAGCCTGGCAGAGGCCGGCACGGTCCGCGGCGGCGCCGCTCGGCGCACGCAGCGGCCGGGCTCCCGGGGCAGGAATCGAACCTGCGTCGTACCCGCATTCAAAGTGCGGTCGCCCCTGCCAGCAGAGCAACCCGGGAAGGTCGTGCCGCCAGCCTAGGCCGCACCCCGGTCCGGCCCCGCGCAGGACCGGCGCCCCCACGTCCACGGCGCGCGCGGAGACCGGGCGCGACCTGGCATGTGTTTGACAAGGTTACGGAGACGTAGGTTACGGTTGCGTAGCCGTAGGTTGCTGCGGCCCGCAGACCCCGGAGGAGTTCCGTGACCACCACTCCCGACCTCGCCCTGAGCTCGGCCGAGCTCGCCGAGGAGCAGGCGCTGACCGGGCACGCGTACGCCGCCGCCCGTGCCGACGGCACTGCCCCCATGTTCACCGGCGCCGAGCGCCAGACCCTGGCCGAGCAGCTCACCGTCGGCGCCTTCGTCGCCGTGCCGCTCCTCGCCGTCGCCGTCGCGATCCCGTTCGCGTGGGGCTGGGGCCTCGGCTGGAGGGACCTCGCGATCGGCGCGCTGTTCTTCGCCGTCGCCGCGCACGGCATCACCATCGGCTTCCACCGCGCGCTCACCCACGGCTCGTTCACGCCCAACCGCCCGCTGAAGATCGCGCTCGCGATCGCCGGCAGCCTTGCCATCGAGGGGCCGGTCGCCCGCTGGGTGGCCGACCACCGCAAGCACCACGCGTTCAGCGACGGCGAAGGCGATCCGCACTCCCCGTGGGCCTACGGCGATTCCGCCCGCGGTCTTGCGAAGGGGTTCTTCTTCGCGCACACCGGATGGCTGTTCGACGTCGAGCAGACGCCGATCGACAAGTACGCGCCCGACCTGCTCAAGGACGACGACGTCGTCCGCATCTCGCGCCTGTTCCCGCTCTGGGTCGCCGTGTCGCTGCTCGCGCCGGCCCTGCTCGGCGGCGTCCTGTCGTGGTCCTGGCACGGGGCGCTGACGGCGTTGTTCTGGGCCTCGCTCGTACGCGTGGCGCTGGTGCACCACGTGACGTGGTCGATCAACTCCGTGTGCCACATCTGGGGCAAGCACCCGTTCCGCACCCGGGACCGCTCCGGAAACGTCGCGTGGCTCTCGCTGCTCTCCGGCGGCGAGTCGTGGCACAACCTGCACCACAGCGACCCCACGGCGGCGCGCCACGGCGTGCTCCGCGGCCAGGTCGACACGAGCGCTCGGCTCATCGAGCTCTTCGAGTGGCGCGGCTGGGCCACCGACGTGCGGTGGCCCCGCGCGACTCGGCTCCGCGCCCGGCTCATCGACCCCGAGAACACCCGCCTGTCACGGAAGGTGACGTGAGTCCGGCCCTGCGGCGCACGTCGCGGTCCTGCGGCACGGCAAGATGACCACCGTGACCGAGGACGCGAACGGCGACGGGACGACCGCGGCGACCGACGACGCCGCGCCCGGGCGCCGCCCCCGCACCGAGCGGGTCCGCACCGAGCGCGTGCGCATGTCGGGACGCGAGCGCCGCGAGCAGCTCGTCGACGTGGCCCGGGGCCTGTTCGCCGAGAAGGGGTTCGAGGCCGTCACGATCGAGGAGATCGCCGCGAAGGCGAGCGTCTCGAAGCCCGTCGTCTACGAGCACTTCGGCAGCAAGGACGGCCTCTACGCCGTCATCGTCGACCGCGAGATGAACATCCTGCTCGGCATGGTGAGCGACTCGCTGACCGCCGACAACCCGCGCGCTCTCCTCGAGCAGGCGGCGCGCGCGCTCTTCGACTACATCGAGGAGCGCAGCGACGGCTTCCGCGTCCTCGTGCGTGACTCGCCCGTCGCACAGAACACCGGCAACTTCGCCTCGCTGCTGCGTGACGTCGCCAGCCAGGTCGACGAGCGGCTCGCGCGCGAGTTCGACCGCAGCGGCTTCCCGTCGAAGTTTGCGCCGATGTACGCCAACATGCTCGTCGGCATGGTCGCGCTCACCGGTCAGTGGTGGCTCGACGTGCGAAAGCCGAAGAAGGACGAGGTCGTCGCCCACGTCGTGAACCTCGCCTGGAACGGCATCGTCGGTCTCGAGAAGAAGCCGCGCCTGCTCACCGAGCGCGGCGGCTCGTCCTGACGACTCCGCTGCTGCACAGCGACCGGCTCGACCTCGAGCCCGTGTCGCCCGCGCACGCCGACGAGATGGTCGTGCTCCTCGCCGACCGAGCGCTGTACACGTTCTACGACGACGAGGGCTCGCCGACGCTCGAGGAGCTGCGCGCGCGCTACGCACGGCAGGCCGAAGGCCGCTCGCCCGACGGACGCGAGGTGTGGCACTCGTGGATCGTCCGCGACCGGTCCTCGGGAGCGGCGATCGGCTTCGTGCAGGCCACGGTCGGCGCCACCGCGGGCACGTCGTCCGCGGGCGCGGACACCGCGGCCACGCCGTACGACGGCGTCCGCAGCGCCGAGCTCGCGTGGGTGATCGGAGTCCGGTGGCAGGGTCGCGGCTACGCGACCGAGGCCGCCGCCGCTGTGCTCGACGCGGTGCGCGGGGACCACCCGCGCGACGCCCCGCGGGCCGCGACCGGCGACGACGTCACCCTCGTGCACGCCCACATCGCCCCGGGCCACCTGGCGTCCGAGTCGGTCGCCCGCCGCCTCGGCCTCGCCCCCACCGACGTCGTCCACGACGGCGAGACCCGCTGGCAGCTCACCCTGCCGGCCTGACCGCGTCGGAGACGGACGCCGAGGTCGCTCCGTCGGGGACCAGGATGTCGGTCACCTGGATCGGCTGGTCGTCGCGGTGACGGTGGGTGATCGGCGGCGAGGTATCTCGACGTCGAGAGATTCTCGCTAGGCTCGGCGCGTGGGCGACGGGCACAGCGACCGGACGATCGACGAGGTCGACGTCCTCGTCGACGCCTGGCGACGGGAGCGCCCCGACCTCGACGTCGCCCCGCTCGAGGTCCTGTCGCGGGTGAGCCGGCTCGCCCGCCACCTCGACCTGGCGCGGCGCGAGGCGTTCGCGGCCCACGACCTCGAGCCGTGGGAGTTCGACGTCCTGGCGGCGCTGCGGCGCGAGGGGGCGCCCTACACCCTGTCCCCGGGTCGCCTGCTGCAGGTGACCCTGGTGACCAGCGGCACGATGACCAACCGCATCGACCGGCTCGAGGCGAAGGGCCTGGTGGCGCGCGTGCCCGATCCGAACGACGGCCGCGGGGTGCAGGTGGTGCTCACCGAGGCGGGGCGGACCCGGGTCGACGACGCGCTCACCGACCTGCTCGCGCACGAGCGCGAGATCCTCTCCGCGCTCCCGGCCGCGGACCGCGACGAGCTCGCGGACCTGCTCCGCCGCCTGACCGTCCCGTTCGACCGCGCCTGACACCGCGCACCCGGTCGGCATTGCGCCGGGCCCGCCACCGCTAGGCCCGTTCGAGGGCCTCGGCGATCTCGAGCCAGCGGTCCTCGAGCTCCTCGCGCTCAGACACGATCGCGCGCAGCTCGGCGTCGAGCGCGAGCACGCGCTCGTGGTCCGTGGCCGCCGCTGCGAGCTCCGCGTGGAGGCGGTCCTCCTCGACGTGGAGCCGCTGAGAGCGCCGCTCTACCTTCGTGAGCTCCTTGCGCAGCAGCCGCGCATCCGCTGTCGACAGCACCGCGGGCACGCCGGAGGCGGCGGCCGAATCCCCTGGACCTGAAGCGGTGCCAGGACTCGCGGACGCGCCCGCGCGCGTCGCCGCGCCGGTCGCGGCCGCGAGCACGCCCTTGCGGCGCTTCAGGTACTCGTCGACGCCGCCGGGGAGGTGACGGATCGCGCCGTCGCCGAGCAGGGCGTAGATGTCGTCGGTCGTCCGCTCGAGGAAGTAGCGGTCGTGGCTGACGACGACGAGAGTTCCCGGCCAGGTGTCGAGCAGGTCCTCGAGCACCGTGAGCATCTCGACGTCGAGGTCGTTGGTCGGCTCGTCGAGCAGCAGCACGTTCGGGCCGTTCACGAGCAGCCGCAGCAGCTGCAGCCTGCGCTGCTCGCCACCCGAGAGGTCCCCGAGGCGGGTGAAGAGCTTGTCACCGGTGAAGCCGAAGTTCTCCAGCAGCTGCTGCGCCGTGAGCGTCCGCCCCTTGCCGAGCTCGACGTACCTCGCCTGCCGCTGCAGCGAAGCGAGCACGCGCTCCGCCGGATCGATCTCGGCGAGCGCCTGCGACAGGTGCGCGACGTGCACGGTCTGCCCCACCCTCACGGTGCCGGCACGGACGTCCGGCGGAGCCCACGGGTCGCCCACCGCCGCTCCTCCGACGTCCGGGCCGAGGTCGAGCTTGCCGTCGTGCGCGGCGTTGAGCAGCCGGAGGATCGTGGTCTTGCCGGCGCCGTTGGGACCGAGGAGCCCGACCCGGTCGCCAGGCCCGAGACGCCAGGTCTGCTGCGTGATCACGGCGTCGGCGCCGACCGCGGGCGCGAGGGTGACGTCCTCGATGTCGTACACCTGCTTGCCGAGGCGCGCGGTGGCGAACTTCTCCAGCGCGAGCCGGTCGCGCGGTGGCGGCTCGTCGGCGATGAGGACGTTGGCCGCGTCGATGCGGAACTTCGGCTTGCTCGTGCGCGCGGGTGCGCCGCGACGCAGCCACGCGAGTTCCTTGCGCAGCAGGTTCTGCCGACGCTCCTCGCTCGAGGCGGCCTGTCGCGACCGCTCGGCTTTGGCCAGGACGTAGGACGCGTAGCCGCCGTCGTAGCGCTCCACCCCGCCGTCGACCACCTCCCAGGTCTCGCTGGCGACCTCGTCGAGGAACCAGCGGTCGTGGGTGACGGCGACGAGCGCGCCGCGACGGGGGGCGAGGTGCGCGGCGAGCCACGACACGGCCTCGACGTCGAGGTGGTTCGTCGGCTCGTCGAGGACGAGG
>Ga0075017_100001978_pt1 | contig 12731 bp, 10 predicted proteins | sample AleBraG_ABR_2012_FD_71475 | JGI IMG/M metagenome (GOLD analysis project Ga0075017, IMG submission 71475) | Freshwater sediment microbial communities in response to fracking from Pennsylvania, USA - Alex Branch Run_MetaG_ABR_2012 | ecosystem: Environmental > Aquatic > Freshwater > Creek >...
ATGCCCGCGTGGTCAGTCCCCGGGAGCCACAGCGTGATGAACCCGCGCATGCGATGCCAGCGCACGATGATATCCATCTGCGTCTGGTTGAGCATGTGGCCCATGTGCAGGCGTCCGGTGACGTTGGGCGGCGGCAGCAGCAAAGTAAACACCGGACGCGGCTTCCCATCCGGCGTCGGGCCCTCCGGCGGCGTGGGCACGGAGAAGAGCTTCTCTTTGATCCAGTAGTCGGCCCAGCGCGTTTCAATCGCGCCCGGCTCGTAAGATTTGGGCAGTTCGTGCGGCATAGAAAGCAGTCAGCACTCAGCCGTCGGCATTCAGCCAGTCGAAACGATCTCGACATCCGTGTCTCAACTGACTGCTGAATGCTGAATGATGAGTGCTCCTTTGATCTTACAGGCGCGCGAAAAGAAGGGTCAAACCAAGGGCGGGGTGAGAACAGGAAGGGAGGGAATATTGCACCCCCATCGAATGATACATTTCGTTGCAAAACAGCGGGATTAAGGGAAGTGGCGGTTACACAGTCGGCCTAATACCGTTCATGCTGGCTTTGGACTGCTCTGTGAATTTGAAAGTTTTGCGAGTTCTTCCTGAGAGAAGAGTGGCACAATCATTAGGGTATTCTGGTATAGCAGAGATCGGTTAATTTCGTTTGAAAATCCAAGCCCTCTGATCCACGCAATTCGCCATGCCTCTTGTTGTCCTCCTCGGACGCGAGGATCTACTGTTATCTCGTCAATGAGTGAGTTCGGATCAACTGAGATTTCAATCTGATCCTGATTAAGGAACTCACATTTGGTATCAACGTAAAGAAGCCGCACTTCCTGTTCGTGAGTGAAGGCATCCCGCTTGAAAAGCAAAGCGTCCGCCTGTCCGGCGGCACCGCTGAACGCATTCTCGCGATTGGAGCCAATTGTGTTCGCGATCTCCTGCAGAAGTGCGTTCTCGCTGAAATATCTCATTCTCGCGATAAAGCAGTTTCCGCCCTTTTCTATGCCAAGACCTCCGACTAGTGCGTTAAGAAGCTTTTGCGGGCTGGTTCGCAGTCTGACAGCCTCATCAGCGTCAAACGCTGAATCTAATGCTGAGCCATCCTGATGGACTTTGGAGTAGATGCGCCACATCGCATCCGATTCTCGGCAAGTGGACCAGCATTGTCCAAATGTTGGTAATACATTCTTCTCGATGAAATGTTGTCTAATTTTGCCGTTTTCAATCGCTGCATAACCGCACTGCGACACCAGCTTTTCGTAGGGATCGGTCCATGTGCGAGTGGATCTGATAACAAGCTTACCCCGGAGAAGGTTTTCTAGGAAGCGTTGTGGATAGACTAGATAAATAGGTGCATTTGGATCGAGATTTGGACCCAAGAGTCCCATAGGTTGGGATGGGTTAGAGCCCACTGGTAGCTGCCTAAACGACATCTCCGAACTGACGTACTTCAACCAGCGTCCCACGCGTCGTAGCGGTGAGTTAAGAATACTACTGCCCTGGTACGGTGCGGAATCATGATTTTGATCCAAGTCACTTTCGAACTGGTACCCGGCGAACAATATTCTTAAGAAGCAGCAATGATCGCGCGTGTACTGGCTGGCCTCGCCGCGCTCGCACGATCGTATGCCGACTCAATCCAGTTTCGAATTCCAAGGAGGCTAGCGGTATCTCAAGTAGCCGTTTTCTGAGTTGCTCATCCGCAATTCCGGTATCAGAACCGTATCGCACTAGCGAGGGCATGAGCGTACTCACATCGTCGTTCTGTTCCCAGCCTCGCTCAGTTTCTTTGCCGATCAGATGAAAACTCGTTGCTGTCACCGGATATCGCTTGAGCAGACCAGCCGTGTCGGGTTTGCAACGGCTCCTATCAGGCGCGGAACTCTTGGCTTCGCGGTGGCCATGATACTGCTTGAATACCATCTCAAAGGTTTGCACTACGATAGGCACGGTCGGGTTCTCCAAACTGTGAGTTGTGCCGTCGTGGATATTCACATGAGGCAATTTCATCCATTGCGATGAGTCTTTTTCGAATGGAGCCAACAGGGTGAGCGGCGTGGTGGTCAGGTTTACCAGGACTGGAGAAAGTGCGAAATTGTAAGGTCGGGCTTGATCACGTCGCAACCGACGCAGTGCCGCCATGACGTTAGGTGTGCTGATGGCGATCCGTCTCATAACTGGAAGACGAAACCATTTCGGCTTGTGACTAGGGAACCCGAGAGCCTCGTTCAACATCCATTGCCAGCCCTCCTTGATCCAAGTCGCCACTTCACATTCTTGATCTCGACCTTCTATTGGTCGATAGTAGAGTCCCAGACCGTGCTCACTCACTTTGATGAGATGAATTCCAGAGTTCTCTTGAGCGTACAGAGCGTATCGTTTTGCAGAAATACCGTAGCCGTACAGTTGCCGTTGTCGACTTTGCGAATCGAAATTGAGCTCCTGGACAATATTCAGGATTGAGCCTGGAATCACTCTCTTGTCATAAGGGTTCAAAGCCTCGAATCGACCGACTATTTCCCGAACCTGCTTCCATGGCAGAGCTTTGATGGCATCACTTCCATCCGACATGCGATGCGAGCCGCCACTGCATCGGACGAGTCCGCCTCGTTCAGAGGAGACGACAGCCATGGAATCGGTGTCGCACATGAGATAGGTTCCGCATGCATCTGCAACCATCCGTTCCAACATGGCCAGAAGCAATCTTCCGCCTGCTGTAATGAGGGAGGCCACTGGTGGGAAATACCAGGGACCTGGCACTTCCATGATGCAGGTTCGTTCCGTCCCGCTCAGTTCTCCCGAAAAGGTCCCGATTTTCTTTGCCTTGTTCTTCCCAACTTGGAGTTTGTTGACTTCGGCGTAGATTCCATAGCACCCGGCATTCGCCAGGATCTTGAGGAAATAATAGAGGGGGTCGCTCTTCTGTTTTCCCTTTCGCTCTTCAATGACTTTACGAAAGAAATCATCCGTATACGGATCAATCGAGCCTGTCCCCAACGTAACGGTGTTCATGCCCTTCTGAACGCCTATCGGTTCGATCCGAATGGCTCGCAAAATCTTCGGTGGTCTTCCCGTTAGCAGTGCTGATCCAACCACGTCAGGACCCGCAGACCAAACCGGCGCATTTGACGTGAATGGATTTAATCCTATGTTCGTTTGATCGACCGTCCGACCATCCCCGTAGACCGTACGAACGGGAAAAATGTCAGCTTCAGGCTGAATCAATGCGAAGAATGCCAGCTTAGGCCAACTCCTCTGATCAAGCAGGTCATCGATCGTGAGTGATTGCAAAAGGGGTCGGATTTCGTCGGTAGCGTCTACGACTTGTACCCGATCTGCCGTTAGCACGCGCCATAAACCCAAAAGAGTGTTTACCGTCGGGTACTGGCTTGTGAAGTCTGTATACACAACTGGAACAGGAGTGTGGCGAATGCGAATTTCGGCACGTCCGCCGTAGTACGCCTGCATGCAAATGCCGTTCGTCTGATTGTCGAGTTGGAATTTCTGCTGGGGCGAAACAACTCCCATCGTTTTCAAGAAGGCTTTTGCGATGGAAGCGGCTGAGTAGGCTCTTTCCGGTGGAAGATCGCCGAGAGGATAGTTTTTGAATTCCGCAATTAGTGCATTCAGCAATCCGACGGTCGCACGAACGTCTTGCCTGCAATACTTAATCTCTTCTGGCGTGACTCTTCCACTTGGAATGTAGTTGTCGAGTTTGCCCGGTACCTGGAATTCGCGACAAGCACTTTCAAGGCTGAGACTCTTGTTTCGCAGAGCCCAGACCAAAGTCTTAAGATCGAGGAACCGACCGACGCGATACGGTTGATTCATGTCGCCTCCCGCCAATCGAATGAAAGCAGCTTTCGAGTCCTTCGGGCGGAGTTGTACGCGAGGGCGGAACGTGTTTGGAACCCATTCACCTTTCGACTTGTTCTTGTAGCGAAAGACGACAAAGCTCCAACCTCGTCCTCCCGCTCCGCGAGCCACCCGGTATTCGACAGCGAGCCGCGACAGATCGAAAGGCAAGTTGAAGGCGACAATTGCGGCTCCAGCCTGAACCGCCGTGTACATCACTTTCTCAACAAATACGCGACGTTCGTAAAGCCTGAGTTTCAATTCGCCTTTTGCCCTTTTTCCGTTTTGCTCATGGACGTAGTTGCGGACTAGGTTGAGTTGGTCGGTGCCCGGTTCGTCGGCATAGAAGATTCCTTCCTCTAGGCATTGATACCCACCCTCGGTTGTCAATTCGCAAAACTGATAGACACCGAAATTTAGAGTCTGGAGTGCGTCTGTCGTGGTCTCTGTGTCGAGAACAAGAACATACCTGGGTAGCGGGTCCTGTTTCTTGTTTCCGCCCTTTTCTAAGCGTTCTTCGTCCAGAATGCAGGAGTGACAACGAAGGAAAATTCCATGATTCATGGCATGGTCTCCGGTTCGGAAAGAAGTTCAGCCCATCGATACATTGCGTCCGCCAGCATGCGAAGGAACACCGCTGTCGCCTTCAGCGCACACTCGACGGTCAACCGTGAATTGGGTTGACGACGCATGTCCGCGTCGGCCCGACGGCGAAACTCGGTCACCATTGCGTGGCAAGCAATGCAGAGAGGAGCCGTAAGAAATTCATCGTGGTTCTGCCCGGCTGTGTGGTCGTCCTCAATCAGGAAACCGGTCCGCCCACAAAGCAGGCATCTCCCCTGCTGCAATCGCCGAGTTCGTCTACGTGCCGTCTCGATCGGTTTTTCGTCCATCATGACGACGCCTCCGGGACCGCGTAAATTTCGTCCAGAGTTAATGCACCCGCCTGAGCAAGGGAACTCAGAAGATCTGGGTCCGTGATCAGGGTGTGTCCGGCAATCGATCTTCCCTCGAACTTTTCCAAGCCTGCGACATCACCCGTGCGAAGGTACTTGCCTACCGCAGACATGTATTTGCCCAGCTCTGAGGCTTGCTTCGAACCTCTTACGGTGACTGGAGCATTGCCAACAGTGGTCGGAACCAACATGTTCCGTTTCCTGCGATCCACCTTGGTGGGCTTTCCACGCCCTCGCACTTCAGTCTTGAGGTACTTGCGCACCGTGCGTGGATCGATGTGTTCTTCCTGAGCGGCGGCGGTTATGCTCGCTCCCGTCCGACGCATTCGGGCTAGCACATGCAGCGCTCGGTTATACGCTTCTTGCCTTTTTCCACGTTGTCTTTTGCCATTTCGCATTGTCAGCCTCGCTTTCCTTACTGCTCGCCTGGAGGCTAATACGCTTTGATTAAATGGCTTACAGCTCGCAGCTGTGGAATCTTCTATTAATATGGCAATTTCTATGTTACATGCGATAATTGATTGGCAATTGCATGCAAGCCGACGATATTAATATGGCGGAAAAAATTATGGCTGGACTCAGCAGCCATAGCCCCAAGCGGCCACGCGGCTTCCCCGAGCAAATCGATGATGGGCGGTTGTGGGGCGTTCGCCAACACTTGCGCGGGCTTCTGGAAACTACGTGGGATGAAGTCGGGTCGTTGCTACTACGCGTCCGAACAATGACGGATTTGGTGCAAGTGTTGAAGCCGTGGGAAAAACGAGTTGAGCGAGAGGAGCACGCTGTAAAGGCATTACTCAGGAGCAGTGAAGCCCGAGCAAATTCCAGACTGCTCTGTCGCCAGCGAAAACAAAGCGGAGAATTGCATACGCGCTTTCTAGATGCCCATACGTGGATAGCAAAGTGTTGGGATTCACTGGAGCGGTTTTTGGTGATCCCAACGGAGGGCATGACTTCAGCCGAACAAAGCGTAATTTGTGATGCCATTTACGAGCGTGCGCGAACGCTCGCCCGTGCGGGAGTGGAGTGTTTAGCGCTCAGGAACCAAGAGAGCGACCTCGATGAGTTGATTAGAGACGGCGAGGCCTATTTCGCACGCACCGAATTCTTGCGCTTTTGTCGTGCCAAACGATACACCCTGAATCCGTTGAATGTAGCTAATGCCCTGGCGGGGCTTCCCTTCATTGGTTGCAGACACTCTATCAAGAGGTGTCGAAAATGGCCGGAGGGCACTGGCGGACTGAGCTACGGGATTTATTGCATTCTTGAGCGAATTGTCAGCGCCAACGTTCGGAGATCAGATCTTATAAAGGACGCGGACAAGCTCCTCGAAGCGAATCGTCCTATTGGGAAAGCATGGAAGGCATTCGCCATTGCTGATCTGCGCAAGAATCGCTATTACCTTCGTCGGTCAATCAGTGCAGCACTGGACCAAGGTATCGGTCGCGCTCGATTGGCTGGTGTTATTTCGAAAGAGTACTGGAAACGCAAATCCAATCCTTCCGCTCTAGATCGTGCATTCGCGGAGGACGAAAGCATTGTGGAGTGATTGCCTTTCGCGAGAATAGGAGACGTAATGGCGGCAAAGCCGGTATCAAGAGTTGACATCCAGCCAAGACAGGGAGTGGTCACGCTGTTTGGTTACGGGACTAGCGTTCGGGTCGATCGCGGACACCTAGTCCTAGAAGACGGCATTGCCAATGATCGTCGTCAAGCACGCTTCCCGCGAGTTGGACACGGTCTTCGACGGGTTATCGTCATCGGATCAGACGGCATGGTCTCGCTTGCGGCACTCCGCTGGTTGGCGGACCAGGACGCGAGCTTCGTAATGCTGGATCGCGATGGATCGGTTCTCGCAACGACCGGCCCAGTTCGGTCGTCGGACGCTAAGCTCCGACGTGCTCAATCCCTCGCTCCGTCCAATGGAGCTGCCCTGCGGATCGCGCGGGAGTTGATCCGCCAAAAGCTCGTTGGACAAGAACGAGTCGCGTGTCACAAGCTGCTGGATTGCTCAACGGGGGACACGATTGCACGCTTCAAGGCCGAACTACCCCAGGCTGACAGCATCAGCTCAATTCGGCTAATCGAGTCTCAAGCTGCACGCGCGTACTGGTCAGCCTGGAGCACATTACCTGTCAACTTCCCCAAAACAGACCTGGCGCGAGTTCCCGAACATTGGAACAGCTTTGGGGCTCGGGTTTCACCCCTTACCGGATCGCCCAGACTTGCCGCGAATCCAGCCAACGCAATTCTGAACTATCTGTACTGCGTTCTAGAATCCGAATCTCGGTTAGCGGCTGCTGCACTGGGGTTGGACCCTGGACTCGGCGTTCTGCACGTCGACGCTCCAGCTCGGGACAGTCTTGCGTGCGACATCATGGAGCCCGTTCGCTCTGCCGTCGATTCGTACGTTCTCGATTGGATCACTCGACAGCCATTAAAGAGGGAGTGGTTTTTCGAACAGCGGGATGGCAATTGTCGATTGATGGCTCCATTAGCCATCCGTCTGTCTGAAACAGCGTCGATTTGGAGACGGGCTGTCGCTCCTGTGGCGGAATGGATAGCTAAACAATTCTGGTCAACTACTCAGAGGCGAACACAGAGCAATCTCGCACCTACACACTTGACGCAAGCACACAGACGCGCAGCTAAAGGCGCGTCCTCAGAAACGAGCAAGCCACTCGTACTTCGACCAGAAAATCTCTGTCCCGAATGTGGAAAACCCATTCGTGACGACAGTGCGACCTGTGCTCGATGTGCCGTGGCTGCTTCCACTAAGAACATGCTGAACGCCGCACGGATCGGACGACTGACAGCGAACGGCCCGCAAGCTCAGGTAAAGCGAGCGATAAAAGCACGACAAAACGCGTTAGCGCAACATTCTTGGAAGGCGTCCGACCAACCCGCTTGGCTGACGCCAGAGCTATTTTCGCAAGCGATTCAGCCCCTACTCTCGAACGTTCCAATGTCCGTCATTCGATCATCGATCGGAGTGTCTAAATGGTATGCGAGCAAGATTCGCCAAGGTTATCACCCGCATCCGCGTCACTGGCAGGAGCTGGCACGACTCGTCGGCATCACAAGTTCTGCTCCGGTTCGCTGTACAGCACCCGTTCCGGGGTGACGTGTCATGCGTAAACCCCATGCCGAAGGCATGGCTAAAACCCTAACCCCAGAAACCACCCTCCGGGACCATCACCACGTCACCCCGGCAAGCGGCGAATCGGCGGCTAAGGAAAAAACTCTCACCCGGACCACAGGTCGGATGACGCGGAAACGGGTCATTACACGGGCTTCGATTTGCCGAGATACCAGATGAGCAGACCGACCCCCAACACGACATCAAACATGATGCCGAGCGGATGGTGGTAGTCGTACCAAACGTTCAAAGCGAGCAGCGCTGACACCATCACCCAAGATGCAGGCGAACGTGTTGCAGGACTCATTTGCGCACGAAAACCAGATAGAACACGCACAGGTACGCAAACAAACCCACGAACACCTGCAAGCCTCGTTTGCGTGTTGGCGTCCAAACCCAAACGAGAGCCATCGCGAGGAGCGCGTGTGGTACACCCACCAACACCTGCACCCACAGCGGCCAGTCTTCAAACTTCGTGATTAGGACGATCCCAAGTGCCATTTTCGACAGCGCTCCTTGCTACGGGTGAATGCTCGTTGCAGCGCCAGCAGCGCACAGCAAGTATGCTCCGGCGTCAGCGCCCGTTCCCAGAACGACTAACGGGGTCGTCACATTCGACGTGAAACTTTCGAGCAGCGGCGCAAACACTCCTCCTGCGCTGTTGGACCCTAACACCACAGAAACCTTACCGACAACCTCCGCGCCGGTTGCTAGCTGGTTGCTTTGGTAGTTGCTCGCAACTGGGAATAACGCTAGGGCGCTGAAAGCTTGTACGCCCTTCCCAAAGGTCGTCTGATGAAACCCGTTGTAGCAGTTGGATATTTGGGCTTTGACGTACTGCTTCATCGAGTTGAGGACGGCACCAGGATCAGGCCCGTTGTTTGCGGCTCCCCCAAGTGAGTAGTCAGGACTGTCATCAGGCAGCGCAGGCAAACCGTACTCAGAACCGTCGCTGAAGGGATCCCCAGTTAAATCCCGAGAGTTGATGTACCCCCAGCCATCCTGGTCGAGGAACAGTAGATAAAGCAAACCGTTTGAGCCAACGTACGGGCCACAGTTGTTATTCGGACAAGTCTCTGCTGCGCCCATGTTGATTGCGCCGTTCATGATACCGCAGTCTACGGGCGCGCCGTCCATCATACAGCCCGCGCCTCCAGGTCCAGCAGGGCCGCCGCCCAAGTTGCAGGGTGGCGGACTGCCGCTGCCCTCATAACTGCTGTGGTCCCAGCACGAGTCCAGTCCGGCTGGGTCCGTGAAGCTATTCGGGTTCGTCGGGTAAGCGTACTGATTCCATCCCGCTCCCGCTGGGTCCGGACTTGTCCAGCGCAACTGGTTGACCGCGAATTCCCGGTTCGGAGTGTCGAATAGCGTGCCGGAATCGTAGTCGCCCGACATGCCAGCGAAAATTCCGTAGATTGGGTTCGCGCTGCCGAAGCTGTTGAACTGTTGACCGTACGGCGTGTAGTCGCGGTCGGCATTCACCGCGTGGGAACCGAAGGCGGAGACGATGCGGTCATTTCCAAGCCAGTCGGGATGAATGAAGGTCTTCGTGCTGCTCTCTATGTAAGTGCCGCGTCCCGGGCTCGGCCAGTAAGCGAAACTCTGGGTCGTGCCATTCATTGTTACCCGAGCGCCTGGAACCTGTGGATACCAGAGCTCCACCCACGCCGTACTGTTGCTGTTTTCCACCATCCGTCCAAAGGCGTCGTACGTCACACACTTTCCGCTACTCCCACAGGTCGGCGTTCCGCTCGTGGCCGCCCACTTGACTTGGGAAAACTCGTTGTATCCGTAGGTATTCGAGCCGCCATCCGCCGTGGTATTGCCGTTTGAATCATAGGTGTTGCCGGTCACTTGGTTGTTGCTTGAGTTGTATCCAGGGGTGAAGGTCCATCCCGTTCGACTGGAAGGGACCGTCATCTTCACGTTGTCGTAGATGTCGGGTTGCATGTACTCAGCGACGTTGCCGCTACCGCAATCGAAAGCCAGCAAGCGTCCCCAATCATCGTAACCATAGCCCAGCCAGGAGTTCGAATCGGAGTAACAGGTGCTCGATCCACCTGAATTGAACCCGTCCACAACCGCGACATGCGCGAGTGTGCCATTCGGATTCCAAGTGATCGCGCCGGTCAGGTTCGCTGGCGTGTTCCCAACCTCGAACTCAAATGTTTTCATGTTTCCAGTGTTCGGATCATAGGTGTAAATATCCTGATCTGGCGTGGCGCCAGTAAGCTGCACATTGAGCACGTGCCCGGCAGCATCGTACATGGTGCCATTCGTCGGCCCAGTTACTATCATGGTGCTGCCATCTTCTAGGGTGTCCCAGCGACCCTCGCTGTCCAACCCGTAGGTAAGCGTATAGAGTGAAGGACTGGCGAGCTGAATAGTATTAACGGCGCCGTTCGCGAAGAATGTCGCCGTGCTCGTCCAGGGGCGCCCTCGATGCGGTTTCATCGGCTCGACTCGCACGTGTGGTTTTTGTCCCTAACAGGTGTACCCATGCATACGATGTGGTTTTGGAAAACTTCCCGGCACTCCCAAAGAGAAAAGGATTGTGACTTATGCCAATTCGAGTTCGTGGTGTTATGTTTTCTATGCTTCTTTGTGCCAGTTGCTGGGCGCAGTCGCATGCTGCTGGTAACCCTCAACAGATGTTGGCCAATAACGATGAGGAGGGCGTGACGGAGTCCCGTTCGCTGCGTCTTATGCCGGTTGAAACGATCCTCGCACCTACGGAAGTTGCAAGGGGATTGGGCGATCTTTCGTGTGACAGCGACGGCAACCTATACCTCGGCTCTGATTCTCCGGCAATTCCCGGAATCCGTAAACTGGGCCCTAGGGGCGAACTACTGGCTACTTTCGCACCCACCGACAACCCCGACGTTAAGGTTGGCGGTGCTGGTTCCTTCGCTGTCAGTCAAGGCGGCGACCTGTACGTCGTGGTGTTCCCAGACAAGGAGATTACACGGTACGTGCTCATCTTCAAGTCCGATGGAACCTACAAGAATAAGATCAAATTGCAGCCTGGGTTCGCGTGGGTGCCCGCTTCGATTGCTATTTTCGCGAATGGCAGTCTCTTGATGACGGGTCAAGAGTACGTTAAAGGCCAACCTATGGCACCGTTCACCGGTATCTTTTCTGCGGAGGGGAAGCTGCTTAAGGAGCTCGACCTGGAGGATGACAAGGTCATCGATGGGATGGCTCTCTCCGGAGATCCACGAGTAGTCTCTTCTTCTAATCCTGTAAGCAACCGGGCTGTTAGTTGGGGCAAGATGCAAGCCGCAAGAGACGGCAATATCTATGTAATGCTCTGGCTTTCGCCCACGGTATTCTATGCTGTGTCGCCTGCTGGCAGGGTTGTTCGGCGATTCACGGTCGACTCTGGACGTGACGACCTGATGCCGATGGAGATGCACATTTCAGGGGATCGAATCGCGGTACTCTTCGTTCAACGCGAGACACACGAGACACTCATGAAAGTTCTTGACCTAGAGGGGCACGAGCTTGCTACCTATGATTACGACAGGCCTGCCGATGGCGTCAGCAAGAGTAATGTCGTCCATCTTGGGCTCGCGTTTGCATGTTACTCGGCCAAGCCCGAGCATTTCACGTTTTTGACCACTACCGACGACCACAGGATTCAACTGCAACTTGCGGAGGGACGTTGACTCTCCATAAGTAGTACCGGATTGTGGACGGACCCGTCCGCATCACGAGTCAGGCTGGGGGCTTAACTACTGAGAACGGGCCATTGCGCTCAAATTTCGACTTCCTTCGATTAAATCCACATTTTTGCGTTTGTCGCTGGAGGGACAACCGAGGGCCGAATCACCCTTCGAGGTCGTGCTGTACCCAGCCGCTGTCTGTTTACTTATTCGTTACTACGGAGGACGGACTTTGTTTCTCCTACCTCCTATCCCGTCAAACCAAGGGCGGGACGGAGGAAGGCGCACAGAAACAATTTGCCGATTCGAGAGGGCCCCGAAGGAAAGCGGAACTGGATGAAAGCTGACCGCTGAAAGCTGGACTCTTACTTCTACTTCTTCTTCTTCAGTTTCCTGGAAATTTCTTCGACGATTTTGGGCCGCATGTCGGCCAGCACGCTGTCCACGATGCTGGCGATCTCCTCGGATTCGGCCTCGGACGCTGACGGAATTTCCTCGGGAGACTTCTCCGCACCTGCGGCGACAGCCATGGCGGCCTTGTCCCTGGGGGCCGGCGCTTCTTGCTCGTCGGTCGGGTTGGGCTTTGCCGACTGCGCTGTGGCCTTGGAATCTCCGGACTCGCGAATGCGCCGCCAACTTGCCCAGGCGGCGGCAGTGGTCTCTGCGATTTCCGTTTCTTTCTTTGCCATATTTCTTGTGCCTCCCGCAGCAGGTTCGCCCGGCACTGCGGGCTCGGTCGCTTCTGAAGAAACTTGGCTGGTGGAAGTTTGGCTTGCGGATATTTCGTGCGCTGAGGCGGGCGCCTCGATCTCGGATCGTTCCCCAATCGTCGCAGAGGGTTCCTCGGTCGCCGCGGCAAGAGCTGCGATCGGCTCCGGCTCTTCAACTTTCGATTCTTCTTGCTTTTGCTCTTCGTGCAGCATCGCCGGCGCGACTTCCTCGGCAACCGCTGGCGCAGGCAGCGCATTTTCCGCAACTGGATTCTCTTCGGTTCTTGCTTCTGCCGTCTGAGTGACTTCCGGCGCGGGCGGGACCACCGGTTCGGAAGTCTGCACCGGAGCGGGCTCGGGCTGGGCGACGTAGGAGGCCGCAACCGTTTCAAATTCTTTGACCGCAGCCCTGATC